>Ga0210389_10002701_pt1 | contig 13902 bp, 19 predicted proteins | sample IncBWH28OmetaG_FD_160127 | JGI IMG/M metagenome (GOLD analysis project Ga0210389, IMG submission 160127) | Forest soil microbial communities from Barre Woods Harvard Forest LTER site, Petersham, Massachusetts, United States - Inc-BW-H-28-O ...
TGCCGCATCCACGATCGCGACCCATTATTCACGACCGAGTTCCTGAGCATGCTTGAGGATGCTGGTGTGAAGTCCGTCAAGCTGCCGCGACGTTCGCCGAATCTGAACGCTTATGCGGAACGATTTGTGCGGACGATCAAGGAATCGTGTCTGGAGCGGATGATCCTGTTCGGAGAAACGTCGTTGCGAACGGCGCTTCACAACTTCGTCGCCCACTATCAAACTGAGCGTAACCACCAGGGCTTGGCCAACCGGATCATCAGCCCGGAACCAGCCCATTCTGGCAAGACAGGTCCGGTCAAACGGCGTCGGCGATTGGGTGGCATGCTCAACTATTACCACCGTGCGGCCTGACTCCTGCCAGCCCTTTTGGCACAGCCTTGGCGACGACAGCTCACGCACGTAGCGCCGAAGATCGCGTGATTCACGCGTCGACCCACATCCGGATCGCGACGAGCCGGCGCATGCTCACCACGCCGGCGCTCGGGGCTGTCCCTGGTGTCATTTCCGATTGATCGAGAGCGGAGCATTCCATTTTCCGGACCATACGGGGTGACGGGAACCACGGTGAACGCGAACGGCTCGCTGATCATTTCGAGCGGATCGCATAGGCGCCCATACCCTGCTCGCAACCCAGCGGGGCGCGCGGACTTTCAAATCGGGCGAGAGGCGTTAGGCGCTTCTTGTGGGTTCGACTCCCACTCTTTTCCGCCAATCAGACACGACTGGCCGCCCTGCTTGAGCCGCCATCAACGCTCACCGATCTCAAGGCGTGGAGTGTATCGATCGCCTTATTGGAGCTTGCGTTGCAAATCCGAAGGGACCCTCTCCCGCTCCAGAGCCTCGAAATGAAAGTGCCACTCCAGCGGAACCGTCTCGGGAATGTAGCACTTACTGTCATCGCACGCCTGATACCGAAAAGACCCCTTCAGAATCAGGTCTCCGGTTTGACTCACCAGTGGCTTCAGCAGATCCTCCGATCCGAATGTGATCTCCCGATTGATTCTGACGCGATCCCGATAAACCGGCACCGTCTCGCCAATCGCCTTGAGATGCATCATGCGAGACCGCGGGTACTCGAAGACGCGAGGCTTCGCCGCAGCTCCCTCCTCCAATTTCCATTCGATTGGGATATAGCCCTGAACTTCAGGGGCGTACACATGCATCCCGGGTTTCAGGTCGACTTCGAGGCTGAGCACGATTTTCGTGCCGGGCCGGGCTGCTTGGGTGCTTGCCGTGGTGATGAGGCGAAGATGTTTTGTTTCCGAAACGCGGCGCCCCGCATCGGCCTGCGTTCCCGATTCCTGGATCAGAATGTCTGAAGCGGAGACGCGCTCACGAAAATCATCTTCGAAGTACTTCGACTGCACCTTCCCCTGCACGTTCACGATGTACGTGCCCGGGTAAGGAATGCCGTAGAACGCGGTGTCTGGCTTCACTGTTTCATTCAGGATTCCGAACGCACGTATCATTTTCGATCCTGAATCGGAGAGCAGAGGAAAGGTGATGTGTTGCCGGTCGGCGAAGTTTTTCAGCACCGCCACCGAATCGTAACTGATTGCCGCTACGCCCAGACCCTGTTTCCTGACAGCTGCCAGATTTCGTTCCAGCTCCACGAGCTGGGTTTTGCAATATGGTCACCAGTCGGCGGAACGGAAGAAGACCAGCATCGTGCCCTTGGGGCCGCTCACCGATTTCAGGGTCTGCGTCCGACCGCTTTGATCCTGCAAGGAAAAATCAGGTACCGGCTGGCCCACAGCCGGCCCGGTCTTGGCGTTCTGAGCATAGAGCGCTGTCGCTGAAAGCGTGAACAACCACCAACTCTTACGCATATAGAATCCTTTCCTGCAGAAACATTTCCTATGATCGGACGAGAACGCCAACGCAACCGATATGCTTAGTTCGACAGGGAGGCGAATAAAGTTACGGCAGACGCGCAATTATTTTGTCGCCGGTCGCCTGGCCGCAATCTCGCTTACAAACCCTACGAAAAAACCCGCCACGGCCCCAAGAATGGCAACGCCCAGGTGCCACGTAAGGATGTGCGACAAGTCGAGGATCGGGCAGTGAATCTCAAGCGCGGTGGTCCCAACCAGGCCAGCGAGTAAGCCTGTGGCGGCGCCCGCAATGCGTGGTGAAAGGATGGCTCCGCGGCGCAGCAGAAACCAAAAGGATAAGGCTGCCAGTAACCCGAACGGAGTGCCCGAACGGAGACATGTCCAGCCTTGTGCCCAGAAGTTCTCCTCGTCCTCAGCCGGAAAGAATCCGGCCATCACCAGCGCGAGGCAGATGATGACAACAATCGGCAAGACAGCCGGGGAAAGGCGATGCCGGCTCCCGGGCGCCATCTGCTGTACCATCGACCAGGCTAGCAGACAGGCGGCTGCGGCCAGGGCACCCAGAACCCCGCTGTTTTGCGCAAGGCTCATTGCTGGGATTCCGAAGGCACCCAGGCGATAAACCCCGAGCGCGACTATTAAGACAAAGGTCGACGCGAAGGCCGCGAAAAAGTAGCGCCGTGGGGCAAGTGGCAGCACCGGACGCAAGTCCGCCGTGACGTTCTGCTCAAGCTGACGAAGAAGCTCCGGCGACGGCAATTCCGCGGCGGTTGGTAAATTAAAAGCGCGCATAAATTCCTGACAACCCACGCAAGCCAACAGGTGGTCCTTGGCTTGTTCCGGCAGCTGCGGCATCGAGGACTGTTTGCTGTCGACCAGAAGGCGATTGAAATCACTGCATTTCATTGGCTTCCTCCAACGGTACGCCTTCGGAACGGATTTGCAGCAATTTACGAAGCCGTTCGTAAGCACGGTGTGCTTTCTGTTTTACCGCGCCCACCGTCGATGATGTGGCGCGCGCGACTTCTTCCAGACTCAGCCCGCCGGCTTTCAACATCGTAACCACCTCCCTCTGCCCTTCGGGCAAGGCCGCAATAAGCGTTTCAAACTCAGGAAGCGGGTTTCGAGGTTCAATGCGGGTTGAGGGTTCCGGCAAAACGTCCATTGCAGATTCGTGTATAGTGATGCGTCGAGTCCGGCGGTAGCCATCTACACGGACTCGCCGGGCAATGGCATATATCCAGGGGAGCACAGGCTCACCTGGCCGATAGGTATGACGGATACGATGGATCCGCATCCAGGTTTCCTGAAGCAGATCATCTGCCTGCTCCCGGTTCGCGGCCTGGCTTTTGAAGAACCGCAACAACGCAGGGCTTACAGCGACGATCAGGGCACCGGGCGCTTCAGGGTCGGCTTGCTGGTAGCGCTCCATCCAGCGATCCAGGTCGACATGAGTGTGCTCGATCCGCATCTGTTGACTATTCGCCGCGGTCGCGTCGGAAGTTACGCTCTCGTCAAGCATTTTCTCGAGCTTTCAGGCAAGTTGGCAGCCCAGGAAAACTATTCAGCAATCAAACGCCGCTGGGACCGCCCGTGAGCGGGCTCCGATCATAAAACGCGATATCCACTGGCTGCCGACTTCATTGTGCGATTTTCCCCCAAAAAGTTCGACACTACTGCCGAGAATTCTCACCTGGATCGAACTCTGGGGGTGCGTGGTCGTCCGAATGAGGCCCAGTCACAGTCCAGTTGGTCGAACGAACATCGGCTATCCGGCGAATTGCGGAGCCGGCGTTCGCCTGTTGATTAATCCGTTCGTTGCCCTGACCCGCGCTGCCAACAGCCTGTCGAGCGACAACTTTCCGGGTCCGAAGATCAGCACGAGCAGAGAAGCTACCAGGAATGTGTACGGTGCGGCCGCGGTGAATTTGTCCGGATTCGAGATAATCGAAAACAATGCCTCTCTGTCGGCCGTGATGTAAGCAACGATCATGTCCACGGTGAGCGGCAGGGCGATGAGCCGCGAGCCGAGCCCCAGCAGGAGAAGAAGGCCTCCCGCAAACTCGAGACCCGACACAAAGTACGCGTTCAATGCAGGCGCAGGTATGCCGAGTTCGGTAAAGAAGTGAACGACTTTTCCGATATTTGTCAGTTTGCCCCAGCCGGTCTGTGCAAACTGCCATCCCCAATAGAGCCGTACGGCGAGAAGGAAAGGAGATTGCAGACTGGCCAACACGCGAACAAGTAAATTATTGTACTTTTCGATAGATTGGAACTTCATTTGACGTCCTCTTTTGGCTGGCACAGCCAACCCAACTCCGCCCATGCGGCGAACCACGACTTGAGCATCGAACCCTGGTCTTCGACCGATGCCGAACTGTGCGCCAACGCGGTCGCGACTGCCTCCCCGATTGACTGCCCCCGGCGAAGCGCGTTGAGAAGGTTGTATTCTTCGGGCGCAATTCTTCGGTAATAGACCGTAAGGTCGAATCGGTGCACGGCGAGAAAGATGGGCTCCTGTCTCAAGCGGCTCACCCCCCGCATAAGGCGCCGGCTCCTGGACTGCGATACGGTATTGCTCGCCATGCCGTCAGCGGGCGATGCAAGATTGACCTGGATGCGCAGTTCATCGACCGGAAACTTGAGCGCGAGCAGCCGGATGTAGGGTTGTATTCCGGCGCGAAAACCCGGCTCAAGTTCGACCAGATCTTCCGGTCCAAGCGCCTTTTCGGCGCCACCGTCGAACGCTTCGATGTGCGCCCACTCCAGCCGCACCATATCGAGTGCCACCTCGACAGCGGTTCCGACATAGCGCGGATTGCGCCGGAGCCAGTCTTCAAGGCGGGAACCAAGGTTACGCAGAGTAAACGACTGCGACGGACAGTCTGCCAGATAAGCCTTCACGAGACGTTCGAAAGCAGTCGAACCGAGTACGGCCAACAGACCCGGGAAATCCTCGCCCAGCGAATCCACCAGCCGGAACCAATAGCTTCGGCTGTAAATGTCGAGACGCTCAAGCGATGTGAGACGGCTGTTAGGCCTGATGAAGGCAGCAGCTTCTTTGGCCATAGGCCGGCTGGGCTTGTTCCTGGTTGCCGCAGTCCTGCGCGCGATATGGCCAGCGGGCGTCAGAGGCAGCATGAGGACTGCTGCCATCCGCTCCTGAATCTGTCTGAGGCTGTTAACTTCTGCAATCATAGTCAAGCCACCATCGTGTCCTGAGGCATGTATTCGGCGGCCTTGAGCGCCTCCGCATGCAATTCATCAAAAGACGGAATGCGATCGTCCCACTCGAGCAGAGTCGCGGTGGGACCAAAACGCTCAATGGCATGTGCGTAGAGTCGCCACACCGGGTCGATAACCGGGTGGTCATGCGTGTCCAGAACGTATTTCTCAAACTCTGAGTGACCGGCAATGTGGATCTGGGCTATCCGCGCGGGCGCAACGGCATTCAGATAATTGTACGGATCGAACTCGTGATTGCGCGATGAGACATAGATGTTGTTGACGTCAAGAAGGATCCCGCAGTCGGCGCGTTCGACAACCTCGTTCAGGAATTCCCATTCCGTCATTTCGGAAATGTGGAACTCGGCATAACTGCTCACGTTCTCGACGGCAACCGGCACCTCAAGGAAATCCTGAGCCTGACGAATCTTGCTCGCCGTAATCCTGGCAGCTTCGAAGGTGTAGGGCATTGGAAGCAGATCGTGCGTAAAGCGGCCATCCACGCTTCCCCAGCAAAGATGATCGGTCAGCCATGGCGTCCCTGTTCGGCGAACGAGGGCCTTCAAACGCTTCAGATGTTCCCGATCGAGTGGCCCGGCGGAACCGAAGTACATGGAAACGCCGTGCTGAACCACTCTGTACTGCTCCAGAATGCGATCGAGCATCGCGAGTGGCCGCCCACCATCGACCATGTAATTCTCGGAGATGATTTCGAACCAATCGACCACCGGTTTGCGCTCGAAGATGTGGTTGTAGTGTGGAACGCGCAGACCTACGCCGATCCCGTAGTCTTTGAATCCGTTAAAACGATTTGCAGGCATTGTCGTAAGAAAAGGGGCCGACACTCGGGCTGGCGGCCCCTGTACGGGATAGTGGTTTTATTATTTCGAGCCGTCGGTGGCGCAGGCGCCCAGACCCTTGCAGGAGTTCTTACCCCACTCCTTCTTCGAGCCGCCGCCGTTGCCTTTGCAGGAATTGAGTCCCTTGCAGGCGTGCTTTTCGATCGTCTTTTTGCTGTCGTCGGCCTGAAATCCGGCAGCAAGCGAGGAGCCCAATCCCGAGGGCGTAGGCTGTGCGGCGCGGGCCGCTGTTCCCGCGACCAGCCCGGCAAAGGCGGCCGCCAGCACCAGTGAATTCTTGTTGATCATCATTTGTACGTTTCTCCTGTTTGTGAAAATTTGACTTCCGACTTCGGCGGCCGCTTTTGGACGGTCGCACCGTCACGTGTTCTTTCGCGGCATCGTACCCGGAAGTTACGGCCCGGGATCTCTCGGTACGAGCGATTTTGCGTAACCGCCGCGTGCGTTGATGCGAATGAACAGCTAGCAGCGCAAAAGGCACCTGGCTCGGAGCGCCTTAGCTAGGAGAATGATATGGCCGCGATACCGCGGGACGTGGACCTAACAGGTTCCCATCTCGAACCGTCTGAGGACCTCGAATGCCAGGCCCGAAAACCACAGGACGGAAACGAGACGGCTTTTCGCGAATTCGTCGAGAGACACCAGGTCCGCATCAATCGGGTCGCGTTGGCCATTCTCGGGTCTCGTCAACATGCGGATGAGATCGCGAGCCGTGCCTTCGTGGAGGCTCGTCGTGCGTTTAACGAAGTCACTCTTGATAGTTCCCTCTTTATCCAAACTCATCGGATTGCGGTAGACGAGTGCTATCGATTCCTGGCTGGCACATGGTCTCGGCCATTTCTTTTCCGCAGTCCGGTTGCCAAGCGGAGAGATCTACTTAACAAATTGCTCGCACAGTTGCCGCGCGAAGATCGACACCTGTTACTTCTGCGCGAGATCGAAGGTTGCTCGACCGCAAAAATCTCGCAACTTACCGGGTCGACTGAACGTGCCATCTGTAAGACTCTATTCAGAACCCGACAGCGGCTCGCAGGTGAATTACGTCGTAAGAGCGGGAAAAAGCGGTGGCTGTCGAGGCTGACGGGATTACTGGTTCTGTTGGCTGCATCGACAGGGGCGGCCCAGGCCGTCGCCGCGCAGCCTTGGCAACATAGTAGGCCGTGCGAAGTGACTCCCGAGCAACCCTATCTGGGCTTTGACCTGCGCTTTCATGACGAATATGGGGTGGTCGTGACTTCAAGGCAAATTCGGGCATACCGGGGGCTTGTTGCAGCTGCGCGTCAGAGTTGAGCCCGAGGCACGCAGCGCGGCAGCAGTCATTCTTTTGCGAGCGTTTGAGATTCCTGAATATGCTCAGGGAAAGCTCATGCTGGTCGATGGGTTCGATCTCGGCCCCGGTCGATATCGCATCAATTTGCAGATGGGCGATGCTCGCGGGTGGGAATGCTCGGCTCACTGGGAGATTCAGACGCAGCCAAAGGACGGTCTGCCGGACCAGGCTCTGACGCTCGAACCAAATCAGATCGCAGAGCGGATCGCGGGACCGTTTGACGACGAGCCCTCAGTCGATCACGCCGTCGGTCAGCCGCTGCGCATCAAGATTCTGCTGAATCTGTCGCCAGCGTCATCGTTGGAGAGCATCTTGAATCCCCTGCATACTTCGGTTCTGTTGTCGATCGTGCGTAGCATCGCCCGCCAACCCGGAATCGGCCGCTTTACACTGGTGGCCTTCAATTTACGCGGCCAACAGATTGTCTACCGGCAGGATAACGCCCGCAATATCGATTTTGCCGCGTTGGGCAAAGCGCTTCGTGTGTCCTCGTCGGGAACGATACCGTATCGCGTCCTGCGGGATAAGCAAAGCGAGACGCGGTTTGCACAGGAGTTGCTGACGGACGAGCTCGGCGCCGGGCCGCATTCGGAGGATGCGATCTTCATCGTCGGACCAAAGGTTACACTCGACAAGAAAATTCCGCTTGACGCCCTCAAAGCGGCGGGAGCCGCCCGGTGCCCAATATTTTATCTCAATTACACTCCCAATCCTTTCGATGAAGCGTGGCGTGACACGATCGGCTCCGCACTTCGGGCGTACAAATCATCGGTGGCTTGGAACATCTCGTTTCCCCGTGACATGAGAGCCGCGATGAAAGATTTGCTGTCGAGGATGGGCGAGCGTACCGTCGCACCCTGATGACGTTGCTGAACACAGTTCTTCCGTGGGGCGACTTTGAAAAGGCGGAAGATCTTAACGAAAATATCGCGTGGCGGAGCGGACACGTGAGGATATCGTTTCTGCAACGGGCGGATACCTGGTGAAGCCGATCGGTTTGGTCTGTTAAGGTGATAGTCTTCATCTCCGTCAGAGGTTTGACGACGAGCGAAGTGCACCCGACCAGATCTGCTCCGTAAATTCGCTATCGACGGGCGTTTCAGTAATGTGATTCGTATAATTGCTCAAAGTCTTCATGGACACGGCGAAGACAGCTTCGAGTACGTTCGCACGTGTGTAGCCTGCCGTTAGGAATTCGTCGATCCGGCGATCGGAAATCCGGCCGCGACTTTGGACGATTTCTGCCACGAAAGACCGCAGAGCTTCCAGTTTCGAATCGTGGATGGGGCTTCCGTTCCGGAGAGCCGCGAGCACATTGGCCGGTATCCCGATTCGTCCGGCCAAGGTGCTATGCGCGGCCATGCAATAACCGCAATTGTTCTCGTAGCTCGCAGCAAGCATCATGATCTGTTGTTCGACTGGGCTCAAACTCGATTTGTCGAGCAGCTCGGTCAGATCCATGTAAGCTCTGAGCGCGATCGGGGCTTCAGCGAGCACACCCAAAAGGTTGGGCACGAAACCAAAGGCCCTTTTCGCCGCTCTAAGATGTTCCATCGCTGCCGCCGGGGCGGTTTGCGCTGTGTGAACGGTGCATTTCATAAAGTCGATTTCCTTCCGCGAAGGCACGTGTTCTTTCGCATCTATCCATTCGAAGGGCGAGCAGATAAAGTCACGGTACCGTACTGTTTTCGGTTTCTCTTGCAGTGACCGATACTCCGCAGGTCTTTTTTTTCGAAATAGAGTGCATGGCCACTTACCGCTTCGGTGAAAACTCGCCTGGTATAGAGCTACATCGCATTGTGATAGTGGGCGGCGGCTTTGGGGGTGACTACACGGCTCGGCGGCTCGACCAGATCCTCGGTCACCGTGACGACGTAACCATTACATTGCTAAGCCACGAGAGCTTTCTCCTGTTCACGCCCATGCTTTCCGAAGTGGTCTCGAGCTCTATCTAGGCGGCTGGATCCAACCGGGCGACCCCCTAAGGCAGATCGGCGGCACTCCGATCCTGCGCGTGACCAGGTTTTGGGAAAAACCATCCGAGGTTCAAGCGAGGGTCTGCCTTGAGATACGCTGCTTTTGGAACACTTTCGTGCTGGTCGCAAAACTGTCGACTCTGCTCGATGTCGGCAGGAGAAGTCTTCCCAATCTATCGGAACGCATGGTTCGTGCCGCCCGTTATGTGGCAGTCGGCACTATCGGTGCGGCCGAGCGAGAGTATGGGTATGCTGGAAAGGCAGACTTTTCCCGAACAATTCTTCAGGGGTGCCCGGAGGCCCTTGCCGTTTCTCCGCTTCCGTCCGCAACATGTTCCGACCTGGGAACACCCCACATGGTCATGCGGACACTTCAAATGATGGCGCCGATGGCGCTCGACTCCGCAGCAGTCTAAGACTACTTGGTGGCCGCGGCAATCCTTCGGTCGAATGAAAGCCGGACTGCGGCAAGTCGGCTCTTACGCCGGACGATGTCAGCTTTGATCGTTGTCTCGCCCACCACAGCCAACCTCAAGCCATATTAGCCGACGTTCCCACCTGTCGTGCTTCGATTAATGTCCGCAACTCAGGGAATTTTCGCCTGCATCTCTTGCGTTGGTCTTGTTGTTGATGACTGCCTTCCCTCGCCGACAGACAAACTCGGGGCCGTTGGACGGAGCAGATGGATAAAGTCCGGTGGGGGCACTCCCTCAGGATCGCTGCTCGTCGTGCCGCGGAGCCTGTCGAATCAGATGCTCAGCTATCCTAACCTCCGCGCGCAATGCTCTTCGGAACGTAATGCCGCAGCGACAGTGTAATTCAAAATCAAAGGCAGCGTGCGTGCCATGTCTTGATTTTGCCGCTCATCCGCGTCGGAATTTGGCGATTCGAAGCACGCAAGCTAACCCGGTGGGCTCAAATGGAGCGTTCGAGGATCGAGCAGTGATAAAGGCAATGCAGACTTGAACAGGGTATGGGCAGGCCTTCAGTTTCGCTGAATGCCTGCCCGATATTGTTTGGCAGGTTGCTGAAGTTTGCGGGAGGGATAAGCAGCCTCGCGTGCTTGCGTGCAGTCCCGGGAGTTAGTTCTCTACGTCTGCGCGTATTTTCGGAACCGATGCTGCGATTGTCTTGTGTGCGCGCGTGGACCGGGTTTCTACGCGCGGCCTGTTGTCTCGAAACTCCAAGCCATCCGTCCTGCCCGGATAGAACCAGAAATGCAGTGCCGGCGGTTGCTCCCCCGCCCCTTTGTAGAAGTCGAACCGGCTTTCGCCAGTAGGCTCCAACTCGAGGGCGTGCACGGCAAAGATGGTGGCGACGAGGTGATTTTCGTCGGCGTTGAAGACCTGCACGATCGACTGGTCGCCTGTATCGGCCAACTTGATGACATACGATCCGGCAGTCAAGGACGTACCCTGAATCTGGATCGGCTGATCGATGGTGATCTTAGTCAATCTATCTGTTTCGCTGGCTTCGAGCCCCGGGGCGATTACGCCGGTCAGCAGGCCGAAAGCCAGGGCGGCGGTGAATACGTAACGTCTCATAATGATTCTCCTTTTGACGGTTTTTGTGTCTCTCTGTTAATTAATTCGGAAAACACGGGAGAAAGTTATTGAGTTAGAGGTAGTTTTTTTTGCTGGCGCCCGAGTATTGGGCAGTAGCACTCCGTTGTTCGAGGTGTTCGAGGATAAAGGCGCTGAGATCGGAAAGGGCACGCAATCGCTTGTCGTCACGGACGGTCAGGCTGTTTAGCTCTTGGCCGCGATACAGGTGTATTTTCGACCTTTCGCATGGATGGCGTGCCGACGTTCGTTGCTATACGATCCGTTTTTCAATTAGCGGTTCATGAGATAAGGCGCGGGCAGCCTCTTTTTTGGCAACGTGTTAGCGATACAACCTCGGAAGTTAGTGACAACCTTTGGGATTCTCCGTGAGGCCACCCTGCGGCCTGCTAATCTCGAGTGCAGACATTCCTGGTGGATGAACCGATCTCACCGAGCAATCAGCCGGAGTATTTCGTTCTGGTACTGATGCTTGCCGACGAGGCCAGAATGGACCTCGGCGATCCTGCCTTCCCGGTCGATCAGAAACGTCATCGGGAGAGAGTCGATACCGCCGTAGAGTTGCGCCACAGCGTCGTTGCCGATCATAACGGGGTATTGGACCTCCATTTGCTTCACGAACGGCCTGACGGGCTGCCAGCCATTTTCATCCATCGACACGCCCAGTATCTCGAAGCCACGATCTTTATACGTCTTTTCGAACTGGTTGAACCAGGGGATCTCCGTCTTACACGGGCCGCACCACGTGGCCCAGAAGTTAAGCAGAACAACCTTTCCTTTGTACTCGGAAAGTCTGACGGGATGACCGCTGACGTCCGTGAGGGTAAAGTCGGGAGCGGTCGTGCGGTTCCCATCGGACACTTTCGCAGCGCGAGTCGGAGACGGAGAGCAGCCTGCGAGTAGCGCGCTCACGATGAGCACGATTCCGGCAAATGTTCTTCGTAAAGTCGACGAGGTTAGCATCTCAAAACATCCCTCCGGAGACACGGTTAGCTGGTACGTGTGCCACAATTTGTCTTTCGCTCGACCGATGCCGACGGTTACTCCCGGGAGCCCCTGAAGAACAGCGTGACTTTTTCGGTCGCCGCAGCGAACGTATAGTCATATGGCAAGAGAAGTCAATCCGTCGCCTCTCTGGGGATTCGGCCTCCCCGCCAAGCAGCGCAGCCAACTCCAAAGGAGCGCCCAGTGACTTGTCGCGATTTGGATGACTTCGTGAGCTCGGGTTCAGCTAATTGGGTACAACCGGAAGGATATGGCGAACATCTCAGGGCGTGTCAACGTTGCCGCGGCTTAGTACGCCTGCTTGAGGAAGCTGGAAAAGGCCTTGTGCCTTCAGAGAGCCAGTTGATGCAAATTAAGACAGGCATAGTGGAAAACCTCCAACCGGTTCGGCCTTTGCCGCCGTCCCGTGTATTTCTCGCGGCATGCGCGATTATCTTTCTCTTTGTCGCGGCGGCGGGCGTACTGCGGCTCGGTACGAATGGCTGGGCCGCACTCAATTTATGGCAGAGGGCTGGGATGTTCACCACGCTTGGCGCCAGCGCGATTCTTCTGGCTGGCTCAATGGTTCGGTTGATGGTGCCTGGAAGCAGGCACATTCTGCCACCCGCTGCACTACCTGTCGGTATCTTGCTGGCTCTGATGCTTGTGATCGCCACCGCTTTTCGCTCTCACGGGGAACTGGCGTTCGTTGCCGATGGCTTGGTGTGCATCAAGAACGGGCTCACCTATTCAGTTCCGGCAGCGCTTCTTTTCTGGCTGCTCTTGCGGCGGGGAGCCATTTTATCTCCCAAGCTCATCGGTGCGGTCACGGGCGGATTAGCCGGCTTGATTGGTCTCAGCGTTCTGGAAATCAACTGTCCGAACCTGAACATATTTCACATCCTGGTGTGGCACTGGGGCGTGGTCCTGATCAGTTCGCTGGCAGGCGCGCTGGTTGGCGCTGCCACAGAATATTTCGATCGCCCGCGGAATCAGATGTTTTGACGCCCAGCTCGGCTCGTGAGAGAGGACCGTCAGGCCTCATGGGCGGCAACCTGGCTTTGGTCCCCTGGTAGGTTACTCCCGGAGCGCTCAGCGTTCACGATCCGGAACTGCTTTTTGGGCGGTGGCGGATGCGAAACCGGCGGCGGCATGTGCTGCTATCAACTCTTCCGCCTCCGCGGTTGTCGCGCAGGGAACGAGCGTGCAGTTCGGGTGCGTGTTTCCGCTGATCAGAAGCGACACGTTCTGTTCAACCTCCCGACGATAGAGGAGAACAACCTTCTTGTCAGTGGCGCCTAAGAGGTAGCCAGTCTCGAATCCGAGTCCGAAGGAAGACCCGGAAACCTCGGCGATGAAGAGCTCGCACTGCTCCAGCCAGGCGATATCACGCCGAAATATGTGTTGGGGGCTGATCGATCGGTCCGCTTCCCAGGCGTTGTCGCTGACCAGGTGGCGCGTCAACACTTCATGTCCCATTTCCTCCAGCTGATGCACGACTTTGCGTGCCGTGTCTATACTCGACCGGTCGCCCGCGACGGTGAATCCGAAGTAGATCTTCATGCTCACAAATACTTTACCGACCACTGGCGTAACTTTTCAACACCTTCTCTGTGAACTGGTGATTGAAAGGAAGTCATGACAAGCCTGTTTGGCGGCAATGGGCGCGAAGCGTCATCGGCAATCCAGAAGGCAACTCTGGTCGCCGTGCAACTCGATATGCGCCGTGACCTGGTTGCCGTCGCGAGAGACGTTCGAGATCTCGATCGGAAGTCTCTTTTGTGGAGCGCGTCGAGATCGAGCACCTGCGGCTTGGCGACAGCGCCTTCAATAGAGACTGTCCAGGGGAGCGCGCGAAGGGTTTTCGCGTTATGCGCGGGGTCGCTCTTCGCAGTTTCAAACTCGTAACCTCCTGGGCGAAGCAGACGGAACCAAGCACTGTGAATAAAAACAATGTGAATTCGTTTTCATTTCGATATATCCACCTTTTGTTTTGTTAGAGTCTTTGCGCCGCTACCCCTAGTGGGCTGTCCCAGTCATATAGTTACTTAATCCTGCGGCTGACGTCAGTGTAGGTCCACCGAAAAGGTCTGGCAGATTTGCCGTAGAGGCGAATGTATTTCATCA
>Ga0210389_10002702_pt1 | contig 13895 bp, 14 predicted proteins | sample IncBWH28OmetaG_FD_160127 | JGI IMG/M metagenome (GOLD analysis project Ga0210389, IMG submission 160127) | Forest soil microbial communities from Barre Woods Harvard Forest LTER site, Petersham, Massachusetts, United States - Inc-BW-H-28-O ...
CTGAACAGCCTGCAAGCTTCCCATCGCCTGTCCCTGCTTGTCTGGATCGGCTGCATCTGACGCCATGACGGCAATATTTGTCATCACGATACTAAGCAAAATGCCAACGGGTGGCAAGCTCCAAATCAGACTGTAGGGAGAGGAGGGAACCACGATGACGATCAAAGAGAGTCCCAACAAAAGGGAAAAGATCATCGTCAATTTTTTCGGCGAATACATCTTGGCAAGCGGCTTGATCAGCCACAAAATCGCCACTCCGTAGGCGAATGACTGGTAAGCCATCGCATAAGCCAGCCCTGTTGAAGAGAAATCGAAGCGTGTCTGTAAATAGACTGGAAAATACCTCCAGAAGGCGTAAATTCCCAAATAGGTAAAAAAGTTGGCGACGAAAACCCGTCTAAGCCACCGATTCTTCCACGTCTTCCAAAACGTCCTGAGAAAAGAGGAGGGGGGATGGCGCAGATCTTTCGTCTCTTCCGAGAAGAAAAACACAAGACAAAGAGCGAGAAGTGTCAATCCCGCAGCAAACCAAAAAGGCGTTGCAAAGGTAAAGTGGGGGTTGTGTTCAGGATCGGCAAGATACCCTCCCAAGAGAGGGCCCACGATAAAAGCCAAGCAGGTAAAAAGATTGATCCATCCAAACTGCTCAACCTTCTTTCCTCCCTTAGAAATATCGGCGATCACCGCTTGGGCAATCGCCACATTCCCTTCCGAAAATCCGCAGATCAAAAGACCTGCAAATAGCCCGCTCACCGAATGGAGCGATGCCGCCAGCGCCGTTACCACATATCCCAAAGCGTTTCCCAAAAGTGAAAGGCAGATCACTCTTTTGCGTCCCCAACGATCTGAATATTGCCCTAAGATGGGAGAACCTACCAGCTGTCCGATCGGATACGCCATCATCAACACTCCCAAGAGGAGCATCTTCTTCTGCAGCGAGAAGGTGATCGGCAAAATTGACCGCTTGGCATCTAAAAACATTTCAGGAAGAACAGGCAAAGGAAGGGAAAAACCGATATATCCGAGCAAAACGACAAGAGCGTAGGGGAGAAGCTTTCGGCTCATAAATCGACTGTATCACCCCAATCTAATTTTCGAAGTGTCTTATAGCTCGCATCGCTCCTTGTCACCACTTTTTTCTCCAACCCATTCAGCGTGCACAGCTCAAACACCGTATGCCCTTTTCTCTTTTGCGGGTGGCGCACGATACGACTTTTGAGCTGTCTCGGCTCTTTGCCCACCACAATGTAAGAAAATTTCTCATCTTCATATCCCAACAGCCCCCCTTTTGCCCTTCTGTGTTCTCCACTTCGCTCTAAGCGAACCGAAAAGTGGCACCAATTGCTCGGACACGCTTTTGCATGAGGACACGGGGCCAAGACCGAAGCTCCTTGCTGGATCAAAAGGTCGCGCACACTCAGAATCCTTCTAAATCCCTCCGGTGTCCCAGGCTCGATCACGGCCACAATTTGACACGCTTTCCAAGCCTCTAAAACCACCTCATTCCAAGACTCCATCTCTCCCAAAGAGTACGACATTAAGGCAAGATCGTGAGGGAGAAATGTCCCCGGCTGGCGCAAATCTCTCTTCTCCCAAACCCCACCTTCGACCATTTTTTTCCCGATCTCGATAAATTTAGGATCGGCTTCGATAAAGGTTCCCGTTTCTAGATGAGGAAAAACCTGCTTTGCCGCAAGCCAGCCGGCGCCAGGACCCGCGCCCAGATCAAGAAGAGAGCGCACGCGGTACTCTCGGATCTGCCCAAGCACGGCAGTGATCGCCGCTTGCGTCGCAGGAAGGCGCGTCAAAAGATAGGCGTCGTAGTGTTCTTGTTTTGTGAGAAAGGGGTATTTCCCCTTCCGATAAAGATCTCTTAACATAGGAAATCATTTTACTGTTTTTCTTAAAAAGAAGAGAGGAATACAGCTGAAAAAGGTGATAAATCCTGCGATTAAGAGGTTGTCGTTGATTGCTTGGATAAAAATTTGTTTATCGATGTGGGCATGGAGAACGAGACGCGCCTGCTCTATCGCTTGCCAAGGATTGCTCCCGAAATGAGCATAGATCGTTTGCTCTAAAACCGACCTTACACTTTCAAAGATGGGAGAGTGGTGATCGATTACCTCTCCATAGGCAGCCGAGTGGTAGATCTGCCGTGTCGCAAAGATCGTCTCGAACACCGAAACGCCGATGACGGCGCCGATTTGACGCTGCACCGTAAAAAGGCCTGTGGCCTGCGGCATCTTGTCTTCTTTAATATTTGAAAGCGTCATCGAGACAAGAGGAGCAAACATGAGCGCCATGGCCAATCCTCGAAAGGCAAACAGCCACAAGATCTTCGACTCCTCTGTATAAAAGGTAAAGCCGGCGTTGAACCAATAGCTGATTCCCAAGCAGATAATCCCGATCAATACCAAGAATCTCGGAGAGATGATCTTCACAAGCCACCCCGTGAACGCTCCGAAGACGCCTTGGACAAGGCCGATGGGAAGGAGGACAAGACCTGTACGGATTTTCGAGTAGTCGAGCCCATTTTGCAAATAGAGAGGAAGGAGGAAGCTCGAGCCAAAAAGTGTGAAGGAGAAGATGAAAAGAACGATATTGCCCATCAAAAAATTCCGATCCCGAAAGACACTCAGGTCGACGATGGGATGTGGCGAGCGCAGCTCGACAACAAGGAAAAAGACAAACGCCATCAGCGACAGAGCAAACGCCACGATTGTGTAAGTCGACGTCCACCCTTCGGAGTTCCAAGGCGCGTTACCGCTCGAGATCGCGATGATGAGAGCGATGAGGAAGGTCGAGAGCCACACTAGGCCCCACACATCGAAAGCGAGCACCTCTTTTCTGCGGGTCGGTTTAAAGATGAGGCCAGCTGCTAAAAATGCCACGATACCGACAGGAACGTTCACGTAAAAGATCCACCCCCAGCTGATCGCTTCGATCAAATACCCCCCAAAGCTGGGGCCCAAAGAGATCGCCGCTGCGATGGCAATCGAATAAAACCCTAGAGGCTTGGTCCGATTTTCGGGCGTAAACTCTTTGGTAAAAAGGGTCATTCCGATCGGAATCAAGATTCCCCCTCCGATTCCTTGGAGCACGCGGAACACCACCAGAGCGTGTAAATTCCAGGAGATAGCGCACAGATACGAGCTGGCCGTGAAAATCAGAAGGCCGATCATGTAGACTTTCTTCGAGCCAAAATGGTCAGAGAGCCATCCTGCCATAGCAAGAAGAACAGAAAGAGCGATCAAGTAGGCCGTCGAGACCCACACCACTTCGCTGATCGATATCCCAAAGGCCGCCATGATCGTTGGAATGGCAACATTGACAATCGTCCCATCCAAAATGACCATGAACGTTCCCACCATGACGGTGAGTAAAATGCACCATTTATATCCTTCGTGATCGGGGTGAAGAGCAGGGAAAAAGGCAATTGCCCTTCGCCGAATACGCCCTGCATCCATTAATGGACCTTAATTTTGATCTCCACCGACATTCCAGGGCGGAGATAAAGATTTTTTTCCTCTGCAGTCGTCGCAAAAGAGATGCGGATCGGAACGCGCTGCGTTACTTTGGTAAAGTTGCCCGAAGTGTTGTTGGGAGGGATGAGCGAAAACTGGGAGGCTGCACCGGCGCCGATGACCGCCACGCTGCCTTCAAAACTCTGTTTGGGATAGGCGTCGACCGTCATGTAGACAGCGTTGCCAAGACGGACAGAGCCGAGCTTCGTCTCTTCCAGGTTGGCCGTCACCCAGATCTGAGCCAGATCGAAAAGCGAGAAGACAGCTTGCCCCTCGCGGACCACATCTCCTGGAAAGTGCCACCGTTTTGCAATCACGCCATCGCACGGTGCGACGACAGTACATTTGGAAAGTTGTGTCTCGATCAGCCTCAGCTGGGCCGACTGAATCGCCATGAATGAATACGTCGCCTGCAGTTCAGCACGAGCAGCTTCCAATCCTTTTTGCGCATGATCCATCGCTTCCGAGGAGATCACACCGCTTTCAAACTCTTTCTTTGCCCGCTGAAAATCTTGCCACGACAGCTCCATCTTGATTCTTTGCAAGTTGACCTGATCTCCCGCATTCGCAATAGAGGCTCTTGCTTTCTCTTTCTGAGCCTGAAGAATCATATCTTCAAGGATAAACAGTGGATCTCCCGCTTTGACCGCATCTCCCTCATCGACCAAAAGCTGAGCGATCCTTCCTCCCGTTTCGGGGCTGACAGAGATCTCGACACCATCGATATTGGCATCATCGGTAGAAGCGTATGGATAGATATGGAATCTCCACCAGGCGATGGAGGCGATGATAAGAAGGAGAATCCCCCCTGTTACAAGCCAAAACTTTCCCTTTTCTCTAAGAAAATCGGAGACTCGGTCATGAGGTGGGTCCATCCCCGCACCATACCGCCCCCTCTTTTATTTTACAACTTGGTGAGGGTTCTGAACGATAGATTCCCATATATCTCTTGCTTGCTCCATTCTTCTTCCTATCGCCACAGCTTCTCGCAATGACATCTGTTCACCAAGATTTTGGGCAAACCGGACATGATCAAACTTCCAAAGAACGTCAACCAAACTAAGACTTAAAGTGTGAAAGGTTCGGATGGCACTACAATAAAAAATGAGGCTGAAAATAGAAGAATCCATTCCAGACGACCCAATCTTTTTCTCGATAAACTGGCCAAGTGACGTCTTTTCTTGAATGAATTTTTGGATATTATAGGCCAATTTAAAAGCTAAGCAGAGGTTCACCAGCTTTAAAGGAATCCGTAGTTTTGGATTTTTAAAAATACGCACTAAAGGGATGACAATGCTTTGAATTGTTTTTCGTACTCTAGTCTCCATTCTTTCAGGAAAAGAAATTCTATCGACCAGGGTACTGATTTGCTGTTTTACAGCTTCCGACCCTTCCATATAAACTCGGTTAAAGACGTGTCGCAATAGCTGTTCTTTTCTTGAAAAGAGCAAGCTTGGAGAAACACCCCATTCGATTAATTTTGCTTTAGCACTCTCTTCAATCGCTTTTTGAGTCTCTTTGTCTTCTTTTAGCACAGGATGCGTAAAAATTCCCGTACTTGAGCACCATGTCGAAAAAGTATCTGCAGTGTATATCTTTTCTTGAAGCACTCTTGGGAGCTTGCGCACGTACCTGCGCAATGAAACTTTTTCTCGCTCACTACTCTTAAGGTTAAGCACACGCTGCTGTGGATACTGCAGCCTATCAAATTCTGTAATAATAGTTTTGACAAAAGAAATCATAATAAACAAATTATAACAAATTGTCTTATAAATATTAACTAAATTTATTAATTTAAATTACTTACATGACAGCCCAGTTAATCGGCTCTTTGCCCCATTTTTTCAAATAATCATTCACTATAGAGAAGTGGTGGCAGCCAAAGAACCGGTCGGCAGAGTAGGGGGAGGGATGGGCCGACTGGAGCACAACATGCTGAGTTCCAACAACTTGCCGACATTTCTCCTGGGCCGATTTACCCCAGAGAATAAAGATCACGGGGTCTTCCCTTTTGACCAAAGCGTCGATCACCGCGCTTGTAAAACGCTCCCACCCTTTTCCATAGTGGGACCTCGGTTCTCCTGCCCGTACAGTTAAGGTGGCATTAAGAAGGAGAACGCCCTGGTGTGCCCAATTCTCTAAGCAGCCGTGTTTAGGTTGAGAGATATGGACATCGGTTTCGAGCTCTTTAAAAATATTTTTTAACGAAGGTGGGGGTGTGACACCAGGAAGGACGCTGAATGAGAGGCCGTGAGCTTGCCCAGCTCCGTGATAAGGGTCTTGCCCGACGATGACAACTTTAACCTGATCGTACGGCGTATGGGTGAAGGCATGGAAGACCAGCGGCTCGGGAGGATAGATAGAAAACTGTGCCCGTTCCTTTTCTAAAAACGCTTTCAAGTCTGCAATATACGGCTCAGTAATTTCGTTTTTAAGCTTTTCGTGCCAACTCTTTTCCAATTTCATTCCCATTGACAGAAACCTCCCCAGCTTCTTACGATGATAGCCTTATGAAAGACTTAGCAGAGAATAATCTAATACGTTTCAAGAATATTTCTAAGAAAAAAGAGACGATGTACGCCAACTTCCGTGTGAAAGGGCTCCGCGGTGGAGTCAATTTTACCGCTCATATTTCCGTCGACATCTCCGCGGCCGAAGTCCATGCGGGCGATGTGTTGGAGAAAATTATTGAAGAATGTGCTCGCATTGGTGTTCGTGAGTTCAAAAAGGCCGACTTCGAATTTGAGGGAATTACAACAATCTAACTGGGTGTAGCGCAGCTTGGCTAGCGCACTTGCATGGGGTGCAAGAGGTCGGAGGTTCGAATCCTCTCACCCAGATTTTTATCAATTCTTTAAATTTTTCTTTTGAAAAGAATTCATTCTCAATTTTATACTTATGCTTTTTCTATGAAAAATGATTTAATCCTATTCGAAGACTACCAAATCCGCCGCTTATATGACGAGGCAACAGAGACGTGGTATTTTTCAGTCGTAGATATCATTCAAGTATTAACCCAACAACCTGATTTTCAAAAAGCTAGGAACTACTGGAAAGTTTTAAAAAGCAGGCTACGCAAAGAAGGCAGTGAGTCGGTTACAAACTGTAACCAACTGAAATTAGAAGCCGCGGACGGAAAAAAATATCTCACGGACGTTGCCACTGCTGAAACTATATTACGGTTGATTCAATCAGTCCCAAGTCCTAAAGCTGAACCTATCAAGTTGTGGCTAGCAAAAATTGGTCATGAACGCATACAAGAAATGGCTGATCCAGAAAAGTCATTAAATCGTGCTAGAGAAACTTGGCAAAAATATGGGCGAAGTGAGAAATGGGTTCAACAACGCATGATGGGTCAAGAGACCCGCCATAAACTTACCGATTACTGGAAAAACCATAATATCAAAGAGACTAAAGAATTTGCTATTCTCACCAACATTATTCATCAAGAATGGGCGGGGATAACAGTTAAACAGCATAAAAGTCTCAAGAGTTTAAAGACACAAAACCTTCGCGATCACATGACAGAGGCCGCGTTAATTTTTACTGCCTTAGCCGAGCTTTCTACAAGACAAATAGCTGAAAGCACAAATGCAACAGGTATGGTCGAAAATAAAACTGCGGCAAAAACCGGCGACAATCTTGCAAAAAAAGCACGCTTGGAGCTGGAAGAAAAAACTCAGAAAAAAATAATTTCTAAAGAAAATTATTTACACCCCCCCATCTTAGCTCTAGAAGTATCTGATGTAGAAAAAGAAAATATCTAATTTGGACCTAATAAGAAATTTAGCGCACTTGCATGGGGTGCAATAGGTCGGAGGTTCAAATCCTTTCACCCAGATTTTTTTACTGCCTTCCATATTCTATGGACTAAATGATTGCCGAGGTGGAGCACAGGTCGGCTGATTAGTAAATTGAGGGCAGCTATCACACGTATCTCTTCATCTGTGATGTCCCTTTCTTCACGCTGTTGTTGTGATAAAGAGTCTGTATGGTAAATTAAGTGAACCATAGAGGGCACGGCTAAAGCGGCGGCGGCAATGCTCATCACATGACGCGGATGCCACGGATTGGTAGCAAAGACTGTATTTAGGCCGAAGAGCCCCTCTATGTGAGTTTTAGAAAAAAACCATCTTGAAACTTTGGAAATCAGCGCCACACAAGGGCGAGAAGTGGCCGCACTCAAAAAGATAGAAGTTTTTGCAAACACAAGAGTCACGCGATTAACGATGCTCGCTTCATAAGCATTCGAAGACTTACCATAGAATTGATAAAAGGCTAGAACACCCCCGGAAAGGCAGGCTGTCAGGCTTCCGCAATTTTTAAAACCTTCTTTGATATCCATCCGTGCGAAAAATAATACCCCAAAACATTTTTTATCGACAGAGGGGATTTACTCTGGGCTGTGAACATTCCCACAGGACTAAAGAATGAGGAGACAAAAAGAGATAACTATAACTACTAAAAAACAAGTGTTGGGGGTAGAATACAACCCAAATGCACGCACCAGAAGATTTTTTCTCTCTCGAGAAGTTTGCCCATAAAGCTCTTTTTAAAGAAGCTACCTATGTTTGGGAAGCTCTGCATCATTTAAAAAATTATCTCGATAGCATGCAACTAGGAAAGATCGAAGTTGAAATCCCGGCTGGTGTCTATCTTAAAAACCCAGAAAAAATTTCGATAGGTCCAGGAACGGTCGTTGAACCGGGTGCTTATATTGAAGGGCCGTGTGCAATTGGGAAAGAGTGCCAGGTCCGCCACGGCGCTTATGTGCGTCCTTACATTGTCACCGGCGACGCGTGTGTGATTGGACATGCCACCGAAGTGAAACACGCCATTTTTCTCAACGACGCTCACGCGGCCCACTTCAATTATGTCGGAGACTCGATCTTAGGAAACGGGACGAACTTAGGAGCGGGCGTCAAGCTTGCCAACTACCGCTTCGACCATGCCGAGATTGCCGTGTTGGCTGATCAAAATCGGGTTGCAACCGGGCTCAAAAAATTGGGAGCGATTGTCGGCGATGGAACACAAATCGGATGCAATGCCGTCACCAATCCAGGAACGCTCCTCTTTCCCAAAACTTTCATTTACCCTTGCCAAACTGTTGGAGGTCTGTGTCGACAACGCTCTTAGATTCCCATAAAACATCGCAATTCTTTTTTCACCGTGACAAGATCGAGCAAGAGATCGCTCGCAGTCTTCTGGCCTTTGGAGAAAAGACGAAATTGCGCGATGCCTGTGAATACGCACTTAAAAGTGGAGGAAAAAGATTCCGGCCACTCCTCGTTCTTCTCGTTGCGGAGGCGTTAGATTTGAACCACAACGTCTACGACTCTGCCTTGTCGGTTGAATTCTTTCATACAGCTTCTCTTGTTGCTGACGACCTTCCTTGCATGGACAACGAAGATGAGAGAAGGAACAAACCGACTCTGCACAAAGTGTATGGAGAGTCGATCGCTCTTTTGACCAGCTATGCACTCATCTGTGCTGCGTTTGAGAAGATCCACCACAATGGCGTCCTTTTACGAGAGGCTGGCAATCCTCTGGCCGACCGGATCACGACGATCGCTCTCGAGTCGGCCTCGCGCTGCGCTGGCATCCTGGGGGCTACGGGCGGGCAGTTTTTCGACCTTTTCCCACCGAATCTCCACCTCGACACGATCAAACAGATCATCTACAAAAAGACCGTGGCGCTTTTCGAAGTCTCGTTCCTTTTAGGGTGGCTTTTTGGGGGTGGAGACCTCTCCCATCTCGACCGCGTGAAGAAAGCAGCTTACCATTTTGGGATGGCTTTCCAGATTGCCGACGACATCTCGGATCTGGCTCAAGATGAAAAGAACCAACGTCCGATTAACATTGCGCGGCATTTGGGCAAAGAGCGGGCTGTTGCTGTTTTTGAAAACGAGATGCACTGCCTGCAGATGTATCTCAAAGAGCTCCGCCTCGACACCCCATCATTTCAAAAAATGTGTGCCATGTTAAAAAGTTTAGCGACTTAAATAACTGTTAAAGTATAGTCTTTCAACGGAAAAAAGGAGTATTTTATGGCACAACCAACAGCAGCAACACCAGTATTATGGTCTTCGATGGCACAGGGTTTTGGAGGAGAGAGCGGGACAGACCAAGTTAAGATAGTATTTGAGGTCGATGCAAAAGAAGCAGCCTCTCTAGGTTGCATAGAGACACATCATCAGACAATGAATTTGATGGAAGAGGTAAGTCGGCATGAAAGGCTTGCTTTGGCTTGCGCCGTTGCTACTGCAGCGATTGCTGGGTATGTAGGAGGTAGAGGGCTAAGAAATCTCGATCTAATAAGAAAAGTAGGCTGCCTTTTAGGAGCTTCTGCACTAGGTGCCGCTGCTGTCTATAAGTTTTATCAAGCTTGTGGATTAGTAAAAAAAGCTGCTGCAGCACCGCTACCGACATGGGAAGACTTAGCGCACGGGATGCCACTTAAAATGACCACAAAAAACGATTGGAATAGCTTAGCAGATCAAACAGAAAAACAATCTTAAAAGGCCTCCTTCTTGAGCTGAGAGGGAGGTTTCATAAACGACTTGTTTAAAATGAGATAGAATGACAAACATAAGGAATAGTTTATGCCAACAGTAGCAGCAAGAGCAGCCCCGTTTCAGTGGGCTTCAGAGAGGAATCCAGATAGCAAGGGAGATTTGGTTGGAGTCTATACAGCGGACTTGAGGCAACAAGTTAAGGCAACTGCCCAACAAACTAGTAGGCGAACCTACGGTTTAGTGATCGAGCAAGGTCGGTATGACATGGTTTTTTTAGTATGTTCCGTTGCGGCAGCAGCGATTGCTTTCTATGTCAAAACCATAGGCTTTTCATCTCTGGATCGATTAAAACAAGTCAGCTGTGTTGTTGGGTTTGTTACGTCAGTTGCAGGGGCCTTATATGCGATTGTTCAAAGAAACGTTCTAGGAACAGAAATTAGCGAAATAATGAACGGTAGCAGCATTGGCAGATTGCAGGTGATGAGAGAACCAATTCCTCAAAAAACCTTAGAAGAGTTGAAAAGAGAGTTTCAAACCGCAGATTTTGCAAATCGGGCATCACGACCTAGCAGAACACAGCAGAGAAGTTTTCCAGGTGACCAGGTAGAAGCATCTTCAGATAAAGCTAGTTCACAACAGGTACGCTCGAGAGCAGTGCAGTTGGCCAATCGAAGAAGATCTTTATCAGGAGCAGACGGTCCTGCTATTGAATCACCTTTAAGCACGCTTTCTGATCAACCCTTTCAATCTCCCAATGCTCAAGGTTTAAAAAGAAGTCTGTCAGGGACAAATTTATCAAGGGGTAAACAGCGTGATTTAGAAGCTCAGTCCCCACAAACTCCTGACAATGGAAGAGGAGTAGAAAGATCGCCACACTCTCATTCACCGCGAGCACAGGCTGCTTCCGCATCTTCAGCCCCAGGAACACCAAGACAAGCTGACTGAGTAGAAATTAAGTTGCAGTAGAGATGTAAAAAAGACCTCCTTCCCAAGTTGGGAGGGAGGTTTTTTTTCTTTGTGCGCCCGGCAGGGCGATGGCACGAAAAATTTGTTGATATGCTTTGTTCGTAGAGGAAACAGGATGTGCATGATCGACAAAGTCGGCAGGATGTACAGGATAAAAATCATATAATCCTGCGCATCATGTCAGATCCTCCCGCAAAGCAGATCCCATTTTTCGCGAATGGTATTACATGGTGCGGAGTGTGGTGCGCACGGTTTTGGGGAGTGAAAACATGTGTTGGTCGGTGAGACCGTCATAATGGCGCAGCTGGGTGTCAAGGCCAAGCTTTTTGAGGCGCAGATCGATCTTTTCAGGAGTTTTAGTTTTGATGAGAGAGACGTCGTCGGTGGCCAACGTGAAGCCCCAGATGGCCCAGAATGAGGGAACAAAGACACCGTAGAGAGAGACTTGAGAAAAGACGGTCTTGAGATTCCGATAGACATGGAGCTGATCTTTGTTGGTGCGGTTGATATCCATCTCCATCGATTGGACGACTAAGATTCCAGACGGGGTGAGAATCTTTTTCACAGCTTGATAAAACTCGGGCGTATAGAGGTCGATCACAGAGTTGTCCGAGAGCTTGTCACACACATCGATCACAATCACGTCAAACTTTTCAGAGCTCTTTTGGACAAATTCTTTCCCATCCATGATCTTCAGATCGACTTTGGGATTGTCAAAGCTGCCCTGATGCCATTCGGGAAGGAATGTTTTAATATGTTGTATGATCTCGGCATCGATGTCGATCAGCACGAGGCGCTGAACAGAGGGGTAGCGAAGAATTTCACGAGCTGTGGCTCCTTCGCCGGCTCCAATCACGAGCACCGATTTGGGGTTGGGGTGGACGATCATGGCGGGGTGGATCAGACTCTCGTGATAGATGTGCTCATCTCTTTGTGAAGATTGGAGCTCGCCGTCGATATAAAGCAGCTTGCCAAACTCTAACGAGTTGGCAAAGAGGTAGTGTTGGAACGGAGTCTCTCCCGTGCCGAGAATCCCGGTCATTTTAAAATAGTGTTGCTGATTGGTCTCGAGTTGGAACGAATCTTTGAGCCAACAGCTCGGATCGGGAGACGTGAAGCCTGCAAAGAGAACAAAGAGGGAAATCAAGGAGGCCAATTTCATATTAAACCTCGACCATTTCAGAGGCAGGTGCTGCAGACGACTCACCTTTGGTAGGAGCTCCCTTTTGGGCGGCTTTGACGATAATGGCGGCTTCTAGCTCGTCAGCGAGTTTGGGCTGTTTTCTGAGCTCGTCGCGCACAGCTTCACGCCCCTGTCCCAGCCGGTTACCTCCGTAGCTAAACCAGGCTCCTTTTTTCTCGATGATGTTGTAGTCGGTTGCCAGGTCGATGATCGAGCCAAGACGGGAAATCCCTTCGTTAAAGAGGATGTCGAATTCGGCGACCTGGAAAGGGGGTGCCATTTTGTTTTTCACGACTTTGACTTTGACGCGGTTGCCGACCTCTGTGTTTTCGGGACCTTTGATGCTGCCAATCCGACGAATGTCCATTCGGATCGAGGCATAAAATTTGAGAGCGCGGCCGCCCGTGGTTGTTTCAGGGTTGCCAAACATGACGCCAATCTTTTCCCGGATCTGGTTGATGAAGACGGCGCACGTGTTGCTTTTTGAAAGGGTCGAGGTGAGTTTGCGCAACGCTTGCGACATCATGCGTGCTTGAAGTCCCATGAACTGGTCGCCGATCTCTCCTTCGAGTTCAGCTTTGGGAACTAAAGCGGCGACTGAGTCGATCACGATGACGTCGACGGCATTCGAACGGGCGAGCATCTCGGCGATGTTGAGGGCTTCTTCACCCGAGCTGGGCTGAGAAATCATGAGCTCGTCGATGTCAACACCGATCTTTGTTGCATAATTGGGGTCGAGCGCGTGTTCGGCGTCGATGTAAGCGGCAAGACCTCCCGATTTTTGCGCGTTGGCGACGATATGGGTGGCAAGCGTCGACTTTCCGGAAGATTCTGGGCCGTAGATTTCGACGATTCTTCCGCGAGGGACGCCTCCGATGCCCAGCGCGATGTCGAGGCCGGGAGCCCCCGTTTTGATCACTCCAACTTCCCGTGCTGCCGAATGTTTTCCGAGGGTCATGACAGCGCCTTCTCCAAACTGTTTTTCAATCTGAGAAATGGCGAGTTCGATGGCTTTTCTTTTTGCTGAATCGTGCGACATAAAGAGGTCTCCTTTCAACCTATAAGCTTGACTTGGAAATGGCTTATCGTCAAGAACAATATTATGCTGCTGGCGGGAGATATTGGGGGGACAAAGACGCATCTGGCGCTGTTTGATGGACACGAGTGCATCAAAGAGGAGCGGTATGCAAGTGGTGAATTTTCGGGTCTAAAAGAAATCGTCGATCGGTTCCATCCTGGAAAAATCGAAAGAGCGTGCTTTGGCGTGGCAGGCCCAGTCAAAGGAGGAAAGTGTCAGGCGACAAACTTGCCTTGGATCATCGATGTTGCCGAGTTTGAGATCGCGAAGGTGGCACTGATCAACGATCTGGAGGCAACAGCTTGGGGCGTCCGTCGCCTCAAACCCGAAGAGATGATGGTTCTCAACAAGGGCCGAGCGCAGAAAGGGAATCGCGCCGTCATCGCTGCAGGAACGGGCTTGGGAGAGGCGGGCCTTTATTGGGATGGGAAGCACCACCATCCGTTTGCCTGCGAAGGTGGACATGTCGATTTTGCGCCACGCGATGAGCAAGAGGTGAAACTCTGGAGTTATCTGAAAAAAAAATACGGCCATGTCTCGTACGAGCGGGTCGTCTCAGGACACGGCCTCGAGCAGCTGTACGGCTTCTATCTGGAGACGGGACGCACGAATGAGCAACTTGAAAAAAG
>Ga0210389_10002705_pt1 | contig 13888 bp, 15 predicted proteins | sample IncBWH28OmetaG_FD_160127 | JGI IMG/M metagenome (GOLD analysis project Ga0210389, IMG submission 160127) | Forest soil microbial communities from Barre Woods Harvard Forest LTER site, Petersham, Massachusetts, United States - Inc-BW-H-28-O ...
ATAGAAGGCGCGCAGCAGTGTGCCGCGGCTCTGGAATTCCTTCAGCAGGCGCCTGTAATCGATGTCGAAGCCAAGTGTCTTTGCGGTGGCATGGAGGTTGGCGCCATCGATGAACAGCGCGATGGTGGAGGAATCTGTCATTGTGGCAGTAACCCCTCGCGTAAATGTTAGCAGATCAAGCCAAGCAGCCGTATCGTCCGCACTGCGCGCATCCGGGTATGGGACGGCGACCATCCATCGCCCGCAATAAGCTTTACAATTGGGTGAAGAGAGTAGGTGATAAAGGGCCGGCGGCTCAATTCTACCGAGGTAAGCAGCCGATATGGAAAGGTATGAAGCAGCTATACGAAGGTTTGTGAGCTTTTCGGATCGGCCACTACAAAAAATCGGACGTCGGCCGAAACGCGCCACTTGAGGGTGCGGAATGCGCGCAGATAAGCACATTTCCGGTCCAGCCTAGGCCCTGCCCTGCGTGATTTGTTCGATCCAAGCCGCAAAGCGTGGATGTCTCGCAAACCGGCCTTGGAGGGACGCCAATTCCTGGCGGAAGACCGGCAGCGAAAGAAGTCTTTCCATGTCGGGCTCCCTGATCCTCCAGATCGCCGGTGGAACGAGGCCGTGTACTTTGAGCCCATAGAGTTCGAAGATGGAGTGGATCATCTCATGGGCCGCCCGGCGCTCTTCCGGCGTCATCTCGGTGTTGCCGGAAACGTCTCCCTCGAAAAAGGCTGATGTTGGCAGGCTGCGCCGCAGGCTGGAAACCCGGTCGGCGTATTTGAGGAAGATGTCGGCTCCCAGCCGCCGATTGTTGGTATGCAGCGCTGTGTAGATGGCGACGCTGCTGACGATGAGGGTCCCAAGCGTCATGAACTTGAGAATATGATCGAGCACCGCTGTTTCTCCTTCTTCGCGCAAGGCACCGAATTGTGCCAAGAAGCTAACATGGGATGCTATTGCAGCATTGGCGTTTTCGGAGCGATCCGGAAATAATGCCAACCGGCTGTCCTGTCCGACGCTAGCACCACGGTGAGGCCAAGGAAGATGCAACTTGCAAAAGATGTTATCGACCTCGGGCTTTCAACCAACAAGCTCGAGCCGATGCTGCAGTTCTGGCAGCAGGATGCCGGACTGCGCTTCGACCATGTGCTGCCAGTGCGACGCGGGCAGAAGCAATTCAGGCATGACGCGCTGGGCTCGGTTATCAAACTCAACCATCATTTGGAGCCTTTGCCGTCGGCTGCACCGAGCGGCTATCGCGAACTGACCATTGCGAGAGAGGGCATCGAGACGTCGCGCTCCATGCTCGATCCAGACGGCAATCGTGTTCGCCTGGTGCCGCCGGGACATGATGGCATCAGCCAAATCGGCGTAACGATGGGGGTCAGGAGTCTCGACGAGCACCGCAGGTTCTATGGCGACATTCTCGGCTTCGCCGAGCGGGCCTGGAGGGGCGGTTCGTCGTTTCGCCTCGGAGACAGCCTGCTGCTTCTCGAGGAAGATCCCGCGGCGACCATCAACCCGGTGCGCCAGGCAGTCGGCTGGCGCTACATCACGTTGCAGATCGCAGACATCGACGCTGTTCATGACGATCTGCGAAGCAAGGGCGTGCGCGAGGGATTTGCGCCGGTGACGCTCGGAGACGTCGCGCGAATATCGATGATTCTCGATCCAGACGGCAATTGGATCGAGCTATCGCGCCGGGGCTCGATCGTCGGCAGCCTGTCCTGAAGAATGCTATCATGCCGGCATGCGCCGACTGCCCTTCCCGCTACTCGTGCTGATTATTCTGGTCGCGTTTCCGATAGCGATTCCGATCGGGATCGTGTCGTGGATATGGGATCGCCGCCGCATGCAGGCGGTGGCCGAGCGGGCTCGTTGTGAATGTTGCGGAACGGCGCTGCGGGTCGCGTCGCTCCATCGTGCCGACGCGGAATGGACAAAGCGTGTTGCAGAACTGCAGATTGCACGACCGCTCATGAGGCTTCGGATGATCCGCAGCCTTTGGGCCATTTGTGCCGCCTGTGGCGCCGAATACGATTACAATTTCCGCAACCGTATTTTCCGTCGCATTGCCGGAAGTGACGGGCACGGCGATCCGGACAAGGCCAATGCCTTCGACTACCGGAATAATCGGTGACCGGTTTCCCTGCGTCCGCCGCTCTGCATGCCGGCCCTCCTGGTCATGCGTCGGTGGGGGAAGCAGGCCCATCGTCGTTCCCGCTGCATTCGTGCTAGAGGCAGGGAATGACCAGCAACCTTCCGAACGATCCCCGCCAGAACTGGGCCGCGCTGTCACAGGCCGAGCGTGATGCGGCCTATGACAATAACAAGGCCGTCGCCAACAGCCCGGCGCTGATCGCCGCGCGAAACGAGGCGTCGGCGAAATTTCGCGCAAGCCACGCGACGGCGCTCGACATTCCCTACGGCAAGCGCGAACGCACCAAAATTGACCTCTACCCGGCCCGCGACAAGGCGGCGCCATGCCTCGTCTTCATTCATGGCGGCTATTGGCAGCGCAATTCGCGCGACGTCTTCGCCATGCTGGTCGAGGGAGTGGCCGCGCATGGCTGGTCGGTCGCCATCCCCGGCTATTCGCTGGCACCGGAGGCGACCTTAAGCGAAATCGTCGGCGAGATTTCGCTCGCACTCGATTGGTTGGCGGCGAGCGGCGCCAGCTACGGAATTGCCGGCCCCGTGATCCTGTCCGGATGGTCGGCCGGCGCGCATCTCACGGCGATGGCGCTCGATCATCCCGTCGTGGCCGCGGGCCTTGCGATTTCCGGCGTCTATGACCTCGCGCCGATCCGCGACACCGCGCTGAATGTCGCCTTGAAGCTGACCGACGAGGAAGTCACCCAGCTATCGCCGCTGCGCCTCCCCGTCGTGCAGAAGCACCTCGCCATCACCTATGGTTCGGCCGAATTGCCGGCGCTGGCGTGGGATTCCCGCAACTTCTATCAGAGACGCGCGGCCGCCGGCGCGTCGGGCGAACTTATCGCCATTGAGGGCGCAGATCACTTCACGATCCTGGAGCAGTTGCAGCGTGCAGATGGTGCGTTGACCAAAATCGCGCTGGCGCTTGCGGGCACATCTGCGTAGGTCAGGCTCGCCACATCACCAGATCTGAGCGGCTCCAGTCTGCACGCTCGAGGACGCCTGCTCATTTTTTGTAACGACAAGCGGCGCGAAACAAGCGAAAGCCCGGATCGAGGCATAGACAGTGTTCAACATGGCATCAATCCCGACAACTCTGGCCGTGGCATTCAATGCCGGAACCGGACAAGATCGATTGTCCAAGGGAAAGCAGAGCTGGAGCAGCTTTCGCGCTCCCGCCGGCGAAACCACATAGCCTGGCGTGGCGAAGCAGTTGTTGAGCCTGATGGCTGCCACCTGCGCCGTCGAAACCTGAAAGACAATGGCGTTTTCGTCACTCGGGTATTTGGGCTGAAACGTCAGCATCGCTCTCATGCCCGGCGCCCAATCCAGGTCCAGGACGAGGTCCGTGTTGTAGCCCAACGCAATGTAGTCCCAGTTCGTGAGAGTCGAGAGCAGAAAATCAAGGCGCTCTTTTATGTCATTGCGCAGGATCGCATCATCCTCGAAAACCAGTGCCGGCGTTCCCGATTCAACCGTCTGCTGCCAGATCCGAAAATGTGAGGCCGCGCAGCCAACGACACCTGGCGTGAACTGCACGCCGGGCGCCACCAGCTTCGTTCCAACGGCATCCTCGCGGGACAATGACGCTCCGTCGGACGCCTCAAATCGCTCGAAAGAGATTCTCGTGGCCGCATCAGCCGCAAAAAATTGTCATATCTTTCGGGCTGGCGGCCAAGGTGGATGACGAAGTTCCTCATCCAGAGAGCCCGGTCTGCCCACTCGCGAGTACGACTTGCATGCACAACCTATGCACGATTCTATAACGGGCAGCAAAGGCATCCGCCGTCACAAGCCCGGCGCATCGCGAACTACGACGCGGATCGGCGTCGGATTGAAGCCGTTGCAGGGATTGTTGACCTGCGGGCAGTTGGAGATCACGAACAGCACATCCATGTCCGCGGTCACGTCGACATAATTGCCCGGCGCCGAGATGCCGTCGACAACAGTGAAATTGCCGGACGGATCGATCGGCACGTTCATGAAGAAGTTCAGGTTGGAAACGATGTCGCGCTTGGTCAGCCCGTGCTTCGACAGCTCCAAAATGAAATTCTCGCGGCAGGCGTGCTGGTATTTGGTCGCTTCGCCAAAGCGGACCGCGTTGCTCTCGCAGGAGCAGCAGCCCGCCGAGCTATCGTGGCGACCGCAAGTGTCGGCCGTGATGCGCGCCATCACCCGGCCCCGGTTGGACATCAGCCGCGTGCCGAGGTCGATATAGGCCGAACCCTGGACGCGCAGCGTATCCTGCGAGCTGTAGCGCTCGCTCTTGTCATCGGCGCAATACAGCAACGCGTCGACGGCCTGCTGTCCCCCGCTGTCGATGATACGCAAGGTCTGCCCTTTCCTGAGCACGCGCGACCAGGGGCGCTCGGCCGGGATATCGCAAATGTACGCGGCGTTGGAGATATCTGCATTGCTCATTGAGGACTCCCGCTCAGGCGAACAGCCGGTCAGTGAAGGCGAAGGCACGGGTTGCTTCCGGCGATGCCGTCCGGCAGGCATCTTCCGCGCTCGCAAGCGCCGCGCGGTGCTTGACCAGCGTGACCGGTCCGATCGCCGCGGGCCGCGCCGGATCGAGCGGATGCGGACAATTCGATACGACGAGGATGAGATTCATCTCCGCGCGCAGATCGACGAAATCGCCCGGCCGCTTGCGCCCCTCCTGCCAGCGGAAGCGACCGGCATCGTCCAGCGTTACCGGCGCGAAGAAGGTGACGCAGGGCGGAATGTCCCTGACATCGAGCCCGATCTTGGAGGCGGCGGCGAGAAAGTTCTCCTGCGTGTTACGCCCCGGTGCGCCGAAGGCGGCAAGCACCGAAGCAGGCGTCGAGCCGCCGACCAGAAGATCATGTGCACCGCTGGTATCTTCGATCACCGACAGGAACACGTGCCCCATGTCCGAGAGGATCACCCTGCCCTTGCTGACCGAAGCGCTCCACTGCACCTTGACGGTGTCGGCGCAGTTGATCCGCTCGGAGGTATCCTCCTCACGCCAGCCGATCACGGAGACGCTGGAACGGCCGGACCCATCCGTGATCCGCAGCGCCTCGCCGCGGGAGAGGCGGATCGTTGCATACCAACCGGCGGGTACGTGCTCGCGATGTATCACCGCATCCGGCGCGATCGGCGCGCCGTCCAGCGCTGTCGGCTCGGGCAGGCCTTTCGGCGCCAACTCCTGTCCGGCCGCGCGCAATTCTTCATATCGCCGCCGGTTGGCCTCGATCTGATCTCGCGTCTGGCTCATGTTTTCGCTCCGGCTGGTTCATCCGTCACCGTGAAATGCGCTTCGACCGGCTTTCCGGCCTTGCCGTTGATCGGCAGGATGTCTTGCGGACAGGCCGAGAAGGCGATCACCAGATCCATCTCGGCGCGCAAGCGGACATAGCCACCGGGCACCGGCCGCGGCGGCGCGGCAAAGCCGATCGTGCCGTCGGCGTCCCAGGGAATGTTCATAAAGAGGTTGAGCGGGCTCGGCACTTCCGGCGGCACGAGGCCGAGTTCGGCCATCCCCGCAAAGAAATTGTCCGTGCAATTGTCGTGATGGCCTTCCACGCCCAGAAAGGCGTAGCGGTAGCGATCGCAGGCCGCGATCAGCGTGTCGTGCATGCCGCCCGAGGTATCTTCCGTCAGCATGAGGATCGGCCGGCGCTTGTTGGTACGAAGCACGTCGCCCACTTTCGGCACGAGATGAAGGCTGTGGGCGCGCGTGTGCTCGTTCGACATGAATTCGGTGAGGTCGGCGCGGTTGAACGCCCAGGTGTCGACGACCTGCTCGCCATGGGTGTTGATGACGGTGACGGTCTGTCCGGCAGCGACAAAGGCGGCCTTGCCGCGCCGAGCAGGAATTTCAACAAGACTCTCGATACGCGTTTCCATGGTCCCTCTCACGGCCTGAAGGCGATCATGTCGATTTCGACGATGCCGCCGCGCGCGAGGTCGGTGACACCAACGGTGGTGCGCCCGGGCCGGCGACTGTCACTGAAATGAGTCGAGAAGATCGCGTTCATGGCAGCGTAGTCGCGCTTGAAGTCCGTGAGGTAGATGCGGACAAAGACGGCATTGGCAAACGTCATCCCGCAGCCTTTGAGCACGCGCGCGAGATTATCCATCACCTTGCGCGTCTGCGCCTCGATGCCCGGCGGGATCGGCAGCGAATCATCATCGGGATCGGTGGCAAGCTGGCCCGTCACGAATACGAAAGGCCCGGCCTCGACGGCGTGGCTATAGGGCGCGACCGGTTTGGGCGCATCGGGCAAGAGATGGAAAATCGGATCCATGGCCTTCCTCCTCCGTTATTTCGTTCAGCGTCCGCCGTTCGCGGCGTGCCCGGCGTAGCGCTGGATGAACTGGCGCGCGCGCTCGGTTTCGGGGCTGGAGAAGAAACGCTCGGGCATCGCCGTCTCCACCACCCGCCCGCGATCGAGGAACAGGATCCGCGTCGCCGCGTCGCGCGCAAACCCCATCTCATGGGTCACCACCACCATGGTCATGCCCTCATGGGCGAGCTCGCGCATCACGACCAGCACCTCGCCGACAAGCTCGGGATCGAGCGCGCTGGTGGGCTCATCGAACAGGAGAAGATCGGGCCGCATCGCGAGCGCGCGCGCAATCCCGACGCGCTGCTTCTGTCCGCCCGACAATTTTGCGGGAAAGGAATCGCGCTTGTCGCTGAGCCCGACTTTCGCCAGCAGCGCCAGCGCTTCGTCGCGCACCTCGGCCTTGGGCCGCTTCTGCACCTGGACCGGCGCCTCCATCAGATTCTGCAACACCGTGAGATGGGGCCACAGCGCGAAATGCTGGAACACCATGCCGATGCGGGTCCTGATCCGCGACAGCTCGCGGTCGCTCATGACGAGGCCCGCGCCGTTGACGCCGATTTGCGAGCCGTTCAGATAGATTTGGCCAGCATCGGGGCGCTCGAGCCAATTGATACAGCGCAGCAGCGTCGATTTACCTGAGCCCGATGGTCCGAGCACGCAGACGGTCTCGCCCTTTTCGACCTGGAAGCTGATGTCCGTGAGCACTTCGAGCGCACCGAAACGCTTCGATACTCCGGCCACATCGAGAACCCTGCCAGCTTCTGCCATCGCTAACGCCTTGCCGCGGCCAGGCGATCGATCGAGCTGACGCCCGCTTCGATCACGAGGCACAGGCCCCAATAGAGAAATACCGCGGTGATGAAGGCCGCGAACGGCACGTAATGCCGCGACTGGATCGAGCTCGCCGCATGCGTCAGCTCCGGTAGCGCGATAATGGTGAGGAACGCGCTGTCTTTGATGATCTGGATGATCTGGTTGCCGATCACGGGCCCGGCGGCGAGCAAGAGCGGCGGCAGCACGATGCGGCGGAACAGCGCGATATTGGAGAAGCCGAAGGCCACGCCGGCCTCGATCGGCTCGCGCGGCTGCGCTGTCCACGCGCCGCGCAAGATCTCGGCCATGTAGGCGGCATTGTAGATCGTCAAGGCGAGGAGACCCGAAGTCCAGTTGTCCAACCTGATGCCGAGCGACGGCAATCCGTAATAGACGATATAGGCGAACAGCAGGAACGGCACGCAGCGCATGCCGTCGACGAAGCCGCGCACGCCGCCGGCAAGCCAGCGCTGTTTCGACATCAATGCCGGCGTCAGTACGAATCCGATCAGAAGCGCGGCCGCAGCCGAGAGCACCGACAGGATCGTGGTGTTGCCCAATCCGGTGAGCAGCAGGTCGCGCTCGCTCCAGACGATGCCGAAGTCGTGGATCATGCGGCCGCCTCGGCCATGATCTGGCGCCGTTCGATCCAGCGTTGCAGGGAAACCAGCGCAAACACGATCGGCGCATAGAGCGCCACCGCGACCAGGAACGGCGGCAACGGATCGTAGGTCTCGGCGCCGATTCGCACCGCTGCGCGGGTGATATCGACGACACCGACCACCGCCAGCACTGGTGTCACCTTGATGAGCAGCGACATCTCGTTGACGAGGCCCGGCAGGCTGGTGCGCGCGATCTGCGGCAGCACGATGCGGCGGAAGCGCAGGGGCGCGCTCATGCCGACTGATTGCGCCGCCTCATATTGATCCTTGGGGAAATTCATCAGCGAAGCGCGCCAGACCTCGCAGTTGAACGCCGCCGTATTCATCACCAGCGCAAGGATCGCGGCCGAGATCGGGCCGATCGCGATCCCGATATTGGGCAGCGCGAAAAACAACAGCAGCAGCAAGGTGACCAGCGGCGTCGCGCGCAGGATGCTGACATAGACGGCGACGATGCGCGCCACGACCGGCACATCGGCCCAGCGCAGCACCGCCAGTCCCAGGCCGATCGGCAGACCGATCAGGATGCCGGTGAGTGACAGCGTCACCGTCACCACGGCACCCCTCAGGATAGCCAGCACGTCGCCAGCGCTCATGACCGATCAACCCAGCTGGCGGAGCTCAGAACTCGGGCTCGAACGAGACCGGCAGATCGGGGAAGGATTGCCCGAACCACTTCTTCTGCAACTCGGCAAAGCGCCCGCTCTCCTTTTCCTTGGCGATGAAGCCGTTCAGGAACTCCAGAAGCTCGGTGTTGCCCTTGGCCACCGCCCAGGCCGGAAATGATTTGCCGGATACTGCCTGTCCGAGCTCGAACACGGCGGGCTTGTCGTTAACCAGCGTTTGCAAATTGATGATGGTGTTCACGACATAATCGACGCGGCCGAGTGCGAGATCCTGATAGGCCTCGGGATAGGACGTGTATTCCACGACCTTGCCGAGCTTGCCGCCATCCTTCTCCAGCATCGCGTTGAGCTCAGGCAACCGCGCCAGGAGCGCGCTGCCCGCCTGCACGCCGACCGTCTTCCCGTTCAGGTCCTTGATGGAGGAGATGCTCTTGTCGTCCTTGCGCTTGACGTAGTAGTGCGTGGCATCGGCGATCGGGCTGGTGAAATCGAGCGATTGCTTGCGTTCCTTGGTGATGATCGCGGCCGTGATGGCGACATCATATTTGCCGGTAGAGACGCCGGCGAGGATGCCGGTCCAGGGCAGGATCTGCTGCTTGATCTCGAAGGGTGCGTATTTGCGCAAATCTCCGATCAGCTCGTTGTCGAAGCCGGTCGGCTCGCCGTCCTTGACGAACTCGAAGGGACGGAAATCGTCCTCGGTCGCGACGATCAGCCCGCGCTTCTTGATTTCATCGAGGCCAGCGGCCTTCGCTTGACCGGCAAGCAAGGGCATTGCCAAGGGGATTACAGCAAGTGCGGCCAAAAGGCCAAGCGTCAGGCGTCGTGACATTGGGGCGAGGCGAGCGAGCGAACAGGTCGTCATCATGAGTCTCCTTTTCGTTGTCGTATCAATCGAAGCTAAATCCATGGGCGCGCAGATAAGGCGGGAACGCCGCGCCTTCGGCTTTCGCCGCCTGACGCGCCTTGTCTTCCGACCAGCCGTAGAAGGCGGCCTCCCCGAACTCGGCGTTGGACCGATGCTGTTCCCTCGGGATCGCATGCAGCGCGTGACGTCTTTGGTCGTAGTCGTTGATCCCAGCGCCGAGCGCGCTGTCGTCATAGCCGTCGCTATGCGTCGTCACGCCGCGCGGCAGCCGCAGGCTGACATAGCCCTCGCCGGAGGGATAGCCGAGGCAAAGTCCGGCCACGGGAAAAACGAGATCAGGCAAGCCGAGAATGGCGGCGACCTTGTCGACCTCGTTGCGGATCACGCTGATCGGACATACGCCGAGCCCAGCCGACTCCGCGCACAGGATCATGGTCTGCATCGCGAGCGCCGCATCGATAGAGGCGTTGAAGAAACCTTCGAGCGTCCCGTTTTCGACGAGCTTTCCGCGCAGCTCGCCGATGCGTTGCAGCCGCCTGGCGTCACCGAGGAAGACGAAGAACACCGGCGCAATCCCGATCCAGGGCATCGCCGGAAACAGCTTGCCGATGGCGGCGCGCTTCTCGGAATCGCGCACGCGCAGGATCGAGACCTGCTGAAAATCGGATTTCGCGGAGGCACTGAGCGCGCAGGCGACGAGCAGGTCGAGCAACTCCTCGGCCGGCATCCGGTCGCTGTAGCGGCGCACGGTCTTCCGCGACAATACGCGGCGGATCAGGTCATTGTCGTCAGCGCCCTCGCCCGAGGGACCGCCATCGCCAAAACGCCGCGCAATGGCGTCCGAACTGACTGACATCAGCTGGTTCTCCGGGAAAAATAACGGACAATCGTGAGGTGCGGCAGCGACGCTGTGGCGGCTGGCGCCGTGGGTCGCGGTTCGAGACAGTCCATCGCCAACTCCACACTGGTTTCTCAAAACCTGGAATTGGCACCGACCGAGCAGCGCCAATTCTGGCTACTGAGGTCTCCCGGGATTTTATCCCGCCGTGTCCCGCTCGGATTTCTCCCGCCCGGGCGGCAGCTCTTGGACCAGCCATCACTGACGATGCGGAACCCTAGCCACCAACTCAATGATTAGAAGTGGAGCAAGGGACATGCCAGATCGGCGGTATTGGCTGCGGCGGCTTACCGCGGCGAGGCTTCCAGCCAAATCATTCCCTCAAACGCACGGGGATCATGAGATAAATGCTTCCAGGCTTCGAGATTGTGACGAATTGAAAATGCGAAGTATGCTTCGCATTCGTCCGGACGAGGCTACCCGCCTAGCCAGTCCATGGCAGCGACCTGCTGTTTTTGGGGCAGATTGCACAGATAATAATCGCCGGGGGCGCCGTTTGCAGCCCGATCAATCAATCGTCGTGGGCGCGCCGGCAGTCTCCGAGCGCGCCGCCACAATCTTCTGCATCATGGCGATGAAGCGTTTCTGATCCGCTTTGCTCAGGTCGGTCACGGTTTCGAGATGGGCCAGCCTTGCTGACTTCTCCATCTTGCGCAGCAGCGCGGCACCTCTCGGGGTCAAGCGACAGGCCTGCGAGCGCCGGTCGTGGCGCGCGGTGGCGCGATCGACAAAGCGACGCGATTGCAACCGCTTAAGCGCCCCTGTCGTCGTCGTGCGGTCGAGCGCGATGTCCGCGGCCAAGGTCGTTTGATCGGCCGTTCCACGTTTCGCAAGCGCGGTAAGCAGGCTGTATTGCAGCGGCGTGATCTCGAAGGCCGCGCATTTCTCCTGGAACAAGGCGACGTGGATTTGATGCAGCCGCCGGATCAGATAACCCGGCCGCTCCTCGAGCGGCCACGCCCTTTCAGCCTTCGCGCGTCGTCCTGCCATCAATGATATCCCGATACGGCGCAGTGCCGCCTGCATGAATTTGAAGCTGTCTATGCCACGAAACCTGGTGTAAGAAAATACGAAGTATACTTCGCAATTGGGCGGCAACGGCGCCGCCGACGGTAGAGGAGACCGGCCATGTCACCTGCAATGGCACCGGCAACGTCAGTGAGCACCAGCTTCGATCTGCTTCTGCGCGGAGGCCGCGTCATCGATCCCGCCTCCGGCGTCGACGGGTTGAAGGACGTCGCCATCCGCAATGGCAAGATCGCCGTCGTGCAATCCGACATCCTGCCGAGCAGCGCAAAGGAAATGGTCGATGTCACCGGCAAGATCGTGCTGCCGGGCCTGATCGACACCCACGCCCATGTCTATCAATATGTCACTGGCCGCTTCGGCATGAACGCCGACATGGTCGGCGTGCAATCCGGCGTCACGACGCTGGTCGACCAGGGCGGGCCTTCCTGCATGACGCTGCCCGGCTTCCGGCACTTCATTGCCGAGAAGTCGCAGTCGCGCACCTATGCCTTCCTCTCGGCCTATCTCGTCGGCGGGCTCGAAGGACATTATTATCCGAACCTCTACCGCCCCGATTGCGTCGATATCGATGCCACCGTAAAAGCCGCGACCGCGAACCGAGACCTCATTCGCGGCATCAAGGCGCATGCCGAGATCGGCGGTTTCGCACGCTGGGGCATCCGCGTCATCGAGATGGCGGCCGAGATCGGCCGCCGCGCCGATCTTCCGGTCTATGTGCATTTCGGACAATTGTGGGGCCTGCCGGAAAGTGGCGCCAATGGTGAGGACGTCGACACCATCCTGGAGCGCGTCGTTCCGCTGCTGCGCTCCGGCGATATTCTCGCCCATCCCTTCACCCGCCATCCCGGCGGCTTCGTGAACCGCGAGGGCGAAGTGCATCCGGTGATCCGGGCGGCGCTTGACCGCGGGCTGCGCGTCGACGTCGGCCATGGCAGCCATTTCTCCTATCGCTTGGCGCGCAAGGCGATCGCATCCAGCATCGTACCGACCACGCTCGGCGCCGACATCCACGGCTACAACACCCATGTGCCGGCGCCGGCCGGCACGCCCGACGAGCCCGCCGATGACGAGAACCATCCGTTCGCAGGTCAGGCGAAGTTCAGCCTGGTGCAGGCGATGAGCTCGATGATGGCGCTTGGTCTCACACTGGAGCAGGTGGTGCCGATGGTGACCTCGAATCCGGCCGAGATGCTCGGCCTTTCCGATCAGATCGGCGCGCTCAAGGCAGGCATGGATGCCGATGTCAGCGTGCTCGCCGAGAAGTCCGGCCGCCACATCCTGCGCGACAACGAGAAGACCGAAGTCGTCGCCGACCGGTTGTTACAGCCGGTATTCTGCCTGCGCGCCGGCGTTCGGCATGACGCGGTTGCTTCCATTCTTCCCCAGGCCGTGGCAGCCTGATCGCCGCGGGTGTTCAAGCGCAGGCGGCAGACCGAATGTCCGACGTCGAACGCGTTTCTGCTTCGGGTACCGGCCAGGGCGTCGGCGCACGCCTGCCGCGCAAGGAGGACGACCGTTTCCTGCGCGGGCGCGGCCAATATGTCGCCGACATCCGTCTCGCCGGCCTGCGGGACGTCGCATTCGTGCGCAGTCCGCTGGCGCACGCACGCATCAAGGCCATTCTCGTGCCGGAGCGCTTTGCCGATGTCGTGTTCACGGCGGCCGATCTTAACGGCGTCAAGCCGATCCGTGCCGTGTCGGGACTGCCGGGATTCAAGGTCTCGGAACAGCCGGTGCTCGCAACCGGCAAGGTCCGGCATGTCGGCGAGCTGGTCGCCATGTGCGTGGCGCCGACCCGGGCCGAAGCCGAAGACATCGCGGCCTCCGTCATTCTCGACCTCGAGCCGCTGCCGGCGATCCACGACATGCGCAAGGCGCGCGACGCCGGCGCTGCGCTGGTCCACGAACATTGGGGCGACAACGTCTTCCTCGAATCCATGTTCGAGGTCGACATCACGGCGGCGCTCGATGCCCCCATCAAGGTGACCCGAGAAATATCGACGGCGCGGCAATGCATGGCGCCGCTCGAAGGGCGCGGCGTGGTCGCCACCTTCGACCACCGCCTCGACCAGCTCACGCTCACCACCGGCGCGCAGATGCCGCATATCGTGCGCAACGGCCTGTCGGATTGTCTTGGGATCGAGCAGGGCCGCATCCGCATCGTCTCACCCGATATCGGCGGCGGATTCGGACATAAGGGGATTTTGCTGCCGGAGGAGGTCTGCCTCTCATGGCTCGCGATGCAGAAAGGCCTTACCGTCCGTTGGATCGAGGACCGGCGTGAGCATTTGAGCGCGAGCGCAAACTGCCGCGAGCATCACTACAACATCACCGTCTATGCCGACCGCGACGGTACGCTGCGCGGCATCGATTGCGAGGCGATCGTCGATTCCGGCGCCTATTCTTCCTATCCCTTCTCCGCCTGTCTCGAAGCAGCCCAGGTCGCGAGCATCCTGCCCGGTCCCTATCGGATGCCGGCCTATCGCTGCCGGACCTATTCGGTCGCGACCAACAAATGC
>Ga0210389_10002706_pt1 | contig 13887 bp, 8 predicted proteins | sample IncBWH28OmetaG_FD_160127 | JGI IMG/M metagenome (GOLD analysis project Ga0210389, IMG submission 160127) | Forest soil microbial communities from Barre Woods Harvard Forest LTER site, Petersham, Massachusetts, United States - Inc-BW-H-28-O ...
GCGTCGTTACGTGCTCACGATGCACCTGGCCGTGCACGGGCCGGCGACCATCACCGAGATGATCGATGCGCTTGGCTGGCACGGCTTTTGCGTCCCTGGCAGGGTATCGAAGGTGGTGTCGGATGCGTTGCGGTGGGAGATCGGGCGCGGCAGGGTGCGCCGGCTGGGACGCGGACTGTACGGCCCGGGCCGGATACCGCGTGCCACCGAATATCGGATGCACCAGCGCGTGCTGGCCTTGCGCGCCGCAGCGAAATTGTCGCTGTGAGGTGGGCAAAAAGTGTGTCGACTAGCGGAGAGGCTCGTGTGGCGTATGTGACTCAGGCCTCGAAGCGGTAGCCCATGCCCGATTCGGTCAGCAGATGCTTGGGATGTGACGGGTCGTCTTCGAGCTTGCGTCGCAGCTGCGCCAGATATACTCGCAGGTAATGGGTTTCGGTGGCATACGCGGGACCCCACACCTCCTTGAGGAGTTCCTCACGGCCGACCAGCTTGCCCCGATTGCGCACCAGCACCTCGAGCATGCCCCACTCGGTCGGAGTGAGGTGGACCTCGACACCGTCCCGGGTGACCTTCTTGGCGGCCAGGTCGACGGTGAACGCCTCGGTTTCGACGACCGGCTGGTCGACTTCGGACGCCGTGGCGTTGCGGCGGACCGCCGCGCGCAGCCGGGCCAGAAACTCGTCCATCCCAAAGGGTTTCGTGACGTAGTCATCGGCGCCGGCGTCCAGGGCCTCGACCTTGTCCGACGAATCGGTGCGCGCCGACAACACGATCACCGGTGCCGTGAGCCAGCCGCGCAGACCGGCCAGCACCTCGATGCCCGATATGTCGGGCAGCCCGAGGTCGAGGATCACCACGTCAGGCTTCTGCTCGGCGGCGGCGCGCAGCGCTCCGGCACCGGTCGACGCGGTGACCACCTCATAGCCCCGGACGGACAGGTTGATGCGCAACGCGCGCAGGATGTGCGGCTCATCGTCGATCACCAACACGCGAGTCACCGCACACCGACCGGTTGTGGCGCAGCCAGATCCACCACGACGGTGAGTCCACCGCCCGGGGTGTCGCCGGCCGCGATGGTGCCGCCCATTGCTTCGACAAAGCCCCGCGCCACCGACATTCCCAAACCCACCCCGGTGGTGTTGTCGTGGTCGCCGAGCCGCTGGAAGGCCTCGAAGATCTGGTCCTCGGAACCTTTCGGGATGCCCGGACCTTCGTCGATGACGTTGATCAGAACGCGGTCGCCCACCCGTCCCGCGTTGACCCGAACCACGCAATTGGGCGCGTACCGGAGCGCGTTGTCGATCAGATTCGCCAAGACTCTTTCGAGCAGCCCGGGGTCGGCCATCACCACGGCGTCGCCGACGTCGACCTTGACGCGATCGATGGCGGATCGGTAGAAACCGGTAGCGCCCTTGCCAATGCTGACCAGCGCGCGTTGCACCGTCTCCTCCACATACACCCGTCGCAGTTCCGGGCGCACCACGCCGGCGGCCAGACGCGAGGAATCGAGCAGGTTTCCGACCAGAGCGGTCAGCTGGTCGATCGACTCCTCGATGGTGGCCAGCAAGTCGGCGGTGTCCTCGGGGGAGAACGCGATGTCTTCGGCGCGCAAGCTCGACACGGCGACCTTGGCCGCCGCCAGCGGCGTGCGCAGATCGTGGCTCACCGCGGACAGCAGCGAGCGGCGCAGTTCGTCCGCCTGCACGATCGCCTGGGTGCGGCCCGCTTCTTCGGCCAGCTCGCGCTGCTTGACCAGACCGGCGGCCTGATTGGCGACCGCGCCGAGCACCCGGCGGTCACGTGCGGAGAGCTTCTTGCCGGCCAGCAGCATCCAGAACTCGTCGTCGCCGACTTCAATCGCGGTGTCGGCGGTGTCAACCGTAACGCAAGGTTCGTTGCCGACACAGGCGACTACGTAGGGCTTTCCGCCGTTGACGCGCTCCTCTTCGCTGGGCTCTCGCAGCATGCTGACGGCGCGCTGTGAGTATGTCTCGCGAACGCGCTCGAGCAGCGTCTCGAGATCGGCGCCGCGCAGCACCGATCCGGCGAACAACGTGAGCAGCTCGGCCTCTTGGGAGGCGCGTCGGGCCTCCCGGGTACGTTTGGTCGCGCCGTCGACGAGGACCGCGACGGCGACCGCGATGAGCAACAGGACCAATTCGGTGATGGCGCTGTTGGGTTCGGCGATGGTAAAGCTGTGCCTGGGGGCTATCAGGTAGTAATTCAGCAGCAGCCCGGACAGCACCGCCGAAAGGGCCGCCGGGGCAACGCCTCCCAGAAGCCCGACCAGCAGCACCCCCACAAAGAACAGGGCGCTCTCGCCGCCGTTGTCCAGGTAACGGTCCAGCACCGTGACCGTGACCGCGCAGATGACCGACGGCACGATGACGGCCGCCAGCCACGACGTGACCCGTCGTTCGCGGGGCGAGAGCGACGGGATCCGAAGGCCACGTTTGGATTCCTCGTGCGTGACCATGTGCACGTCGATCTTTCCGGACCGCTCGACGACCGTGGCGGCGATGCCCTCCTCGAAGATGCGCGCCCAGCGGGGCCGCCGGGATGTGCCGATCACCAGCTGGGTGGCGTTGTTTTCTCGGGCGAAATCCAGCAGGGCCGCGGGCACGTCGTCGCCGACGACGGTGTGCAAAGACGCGTCCAGGCTGTTCGCCAGCTCGCGGACCTTGCCCATCCTGCGCTCCGACACGCCGGCCAGCCCGTCACCGCGGATGACGTGCACCACCATCAGCTCGGCGCTGGACTTCGAGGCGATCCGGGATGCGCGTCGCACCAACGTCTCCGATTCCGGACCGCCGGTGACGGCCACCACGACTCTTTCGCGGGCCTCCCACATGTCGGTGATCTTGTTCTCGGCGCGGTACTTGGCCAGCGCGGTATCCACCTGGTCCGCCAACCAAAGCAGCGCCAATTCCCTTAGCGCGGTGAGGTTTCCGCGGCGGAAGTAATTCGACAACGCCGCATCGACCTTTGCCGAAGCGTAGACGTTGCCGTGGGATAGCCTGCGGCGCAAGGCCTCTGGTGTGATATCGATGAGTTCGACCTGCGCGGCCTGGCGCACGATCGAATCCGGGATCGTTTCTTGCTGTTCGATGCCGGTGATTTGTGCGACGACGTCGTTGAGGCTTTCCAGATGCTGGATGTTGACGGTGGAGATCACCGTGATCCCGGCGTCGAGTAGTTCTTCGACGTCCTGCCAACGTTTTTCGTTCTTGCTGCCGGGCGTATTGGTGTGCGCGAGTTCGTCGACCAGGACCACCTGCGGGTGGCGCGCCAGCACGGCCGGCACGTCGAGTTCGGGAAAGCTGCCGCCGCGATAGTCGATGTAGCGCGGCGGGATGACCTCGATACCCTCAACCATCTCGGCGGTTTTGGCCCGGCCATGGGTCTCGACGACGGCCGCCACCACGTCGGTGCCGCGCTCCAGGCGCCGGTGTGCCTCGCCGAGCATCGCGTACGTTTTGCCGACACCCGGCGCCGCACCGAGGTAGATGCGCAGCTCCCCGCGCCGGGGATGGTGGTCGATCACGCTCACGTCAACCATCATCCACCCTGCGCGCTAACTCGAGATCGGATATTTGTGGTCCAACTGCAGGTTCAGTTGCAGCACATTGACCGTCGGTTCACCCAAGAATCCCAGGTCGCGGCCGCTGCGGTACTGCGCCAGGACAGTACGTATCTGGTCCGGGCTGACGTGCCTCGCCTTGGCCACGCGGGCTACCTGGATATCGGCGTATGCCGGTGAGATGTCCGGATCCAGGCCGCTGCCGCTGGCGGTGACCGCGTCGGCCGGCACGACCGGGTTGGCGGGTGCGGCGCCGCGAATCGGCACGATCTGGCCGATCGTGTAGTCCTCGCCAAACTTGGCGCATTCGACGTGCACACCCTCGTAGCTGGTCTGGAACGGTGCCGTCGTCGACTGGCACGGCTCGTTGACGCTGACCACCCGGTTGGGGTGGATGACGTTTCCGAGCGAGTCGCGGGGGCCGATCACCGACAGCACCGCGCCGACGCCGCCACCGGTGCAGAACGGACGCGAACCGTCCACATTCTCCAGCTGGCCAATCGAGGAGCTCCGCGTGCACACCTGTGTCAGCAGGCTCGGCTTGAAGCCCGCATCCGATGCGGACTTTCCGGCCGCCAACAGCGACGGATCGGCCGGGGTGTCGACGATGCTTTCCGGCCCGAGGTTGCTCGCGCTCGACGACGTCGGGTCATATCCGTTGCCGGCGGCCGAGGGGCGGCTCTGGAAGTACTGCGCCAGCGGGTTGCCGTCCTTGTCGGTGAACAGCTGGCCGATCAGCCGGCTGCCGACGGGTTTCCCGTTGGCGGTGAGGATCGACCCTTCGGCCTTGTCGTGCAATCCCGGAATCTGTGCGACGAGCCAGATCAACACGGGGTAGGCGAGGCCGGTGATGACGGTCAGCACCAGCAGCGCGCGAAATGCGGCCCAGTGCATACGGACGAAACCGGAGAAGTTCATGTCAGGACATCCCTGGGACGAATTGGATGAGCAGGTCGATCGCTTTGATCCCGATGAACGGGGCGATGATGCCGCCGAGCCCGTAGACGTAGAGGTTGCGGCTCAACAGTTTTGACGCGCTGCTCGGCGTATAGCGCACGCCGCGCAGTGACAACGGGATCAACATCACGATGATGATCGCGTTGAAGATCACCGCGGACAGGATCGCCGACTGCGGGCTGTGCAGCCGCATGATGTTGATCAGATCCAGCCCGGGGAAGAGTGCGACGAACATCGCCGGGATGATCGCGAAGTACTTCGCGATGTCGTTGGCGATCGAGAACGTGGTCAGCGCTCCACGGGTGATGAGCAGCTGTTTGCCGATCTCGACGATCTCGATGAGCTTGGTGGGGTCGGAGTCCAGGTCCACCATGTTGCCGGCCTCTTTGGCGGCCGACGTGCCGGTGTTCATCGCCACGCCCACGTCGGCCTGAGCCAACGCCGGCGCGTCGTTGGTGCCGTCCCCGGTCATCGCGACCAGCTTGCCGCCTTCTTGCTCACGCTTGATCAGCGCGAGCTTGTCCTCGGGCGTGGCCTCGGCGAGGAAGTCGTCGACGCCGGCCTCGTCGGCAATCGCCTTGGCGGTCAACGGATTATCGCCGGTGATCATCACCGTCCGGATGCCCATCTTGCGCATCTCGTCGAACCTGTCGCGCATGCCGTGCTTGACGACGTCCTTGAGGTGGATGACACCCAGCACGGCGGCCTCGCCGTTCACGCGCTCGCCGACGACTAGCGGCGTGCCACCGCTGGCGGAGATGCCGTCGACGATCTCGCCGAGCTGAGTGGGAACCGTGCCGCCTTGGCCGCGTACCCATTCCGCGACGGAGTTGGCCGCGCCCTTGCGCAGCAGGTGCCCGTCGACGTCGACGCCCGACATTCGGGTCACCGCGGAGAATTCCACCCAGTGGGCCTGTGCGAGTTCTCCCGGGGTGCGTGCGCGCAACCCGAAGTGTTGCTTGGCGAACACGACGATCGAGCGTCCTTCCGGCGTCTCGTCGGCGAGGCTGGACAACTGGGCGGCGTCGGCGAGCCGCTCGTTCGTGACTCCGTCGACCGGGATGAAGGCGGCGGCCTGCCGGTTGCCCAGGGTGATGGTGCCCGTCTTGTCCAGCAGCAACGTGTTCACGTCGCCGGCGGCCTCCACCGCACGACCAGACATCGCGAGCACGTTGCGCTGTACCAGCCGGTCCATACCGGCGATGCCGATGGCGGACAACAGGGCACCGATCGTCGTGGGGATCAGACACACCAGCAGCGACACCATGACGATCCCGGTGACACCATTTGCGTCGAGCGCCTGGGTATCCGGGACGCCGGGGTTGTTGGCCTTGGAGTAGATCGCCAGCGGCTGCAGGGTCGCGACGGCGAAAACGAAGATGATCGTCAGCGCGGCCAGCAGGATGTTCAGCGCGATCTCGTTGGGAGTCTTCTGCCGGTTGGCGCCCTCGACAAGGGCGATCATCCGGTCGATGAAGCTCTCTCCGGGCTTTTGGGTGATTTTCACGACGATCCGGTCGCTCAGCACGGTGGTGCCGCCGGTGACCGCCGAGCGGTCGCCGCCGGACTCGCGGATCACCGGCGCCGACTCACCGGTGATCGCCGATTCGTCCACCGAGGCAATGCCTTCCACCACGTCGCCGTCACCCGGTATTACCTGCCCGGCTTCGACCACGACGACGTCGCCCTGCTGCAGCAGCGGCGCGGCCACTTCTTCCTCGACCGCGGGGCCGCCGGGTTGCCAGCTCTTGAGCCGCCGGGCCATGGTGTCAGTTTTGGCTTTGCGCAGGCTTTCGGCCTGGGCCTTGCCCCGGCCTTCGGCCACCGCCTCCGCGAGATTCGCGAACAGCACGGTCAGCCACAGCCATATCACGATCAGCCATGCGAACCATGTTTCGTCGACGATCGCCAACCAGGTACACCAGGCGGCGCCGATTTCGACGATGAACATCACCGGGTTGCGCCACAGGGTGCGGGGGTCGAGTTTGCGCAGCGCTTCCGGCGTCGACTTCCACAGCATCTTCGGATCGAGCAAGCCGCCCTGTACCCGTTTGGGCGCGATGGAGGTCGCCTGCGTCGTCTGCTCAGCCGAATCGACGGTCGCGGTCATCAGTGGATTCCTTCAGCGAGAGGCCCGAGCGCGAGCATGGGCAGGAAAGTGAGGGCAACGAGAATCACCGTGACGCCGGCGACCATGCCGACGAACTGCGGCCGATGAGTGGGCAGTGTGCCGGCCGAGTCCGGTGTGGCGCCCTGCTTGGCCAGCGAACCGGCCAAGGCGAGTGCGAGCACCATAGGCAGGAATCTGCCGAAGAGCATGGCCAGTCCGAGGGCGGTGTTGTACCAGTTGGTGTTGACGCTGATTCCGGCGAACGCCGACCCGTTGTTGTTGGCCGCGGAGGTGAACGCGTACAACACCTCCGACAGCCCGTGCGGGCCGCTGTTGAGCATGCCGGCGCGTTCGCCAGGCAGGGCCATCGCAATCGCGGCGCCGATCAGCACGATCAGCGGCGTCACCAGGAAATAGCTTGAGGCGAGCTTGATTTCGCGGGGGTTGATCTTCTTACCGAGGTATTCCGGGGTGCGCCCGACCATCAGTCCGGCGATGAAGACGGTGATCACCGCCAGGATCAGCATGCCGTACAAGCCCGATCCGGTGCCGCCGGGGGCGACCTCGCCGAGCTGCATGTTGAACATCGTGATCATCCCGCCAAGGCTGGTGTAGGAGTCGTGGAACGAGTCGACGGCGCCGGTGGAGGTGAGCGTTGTCGAGTCGGCGAATACCGCCGAGTCGGCGATGCCGAACCGCTGCTCGACGCCCTCCATCGCAGCCCCGACCGCCGTCGGCACCGTGCCGTGGTGCTGCAACTGAAACCACAGCATGAACGTCATGCTGATCGCGTAGAGCGTCGCCATGACCGATGCGATCGCGTAGCCCTGCTTAGTGCTGCCGACCATGCGCCCGAACGTGCGCGGTAGCGAGAAGCTGATCACCAGCAACAGGAAGATCTCCACCCAGTTGGTCCACGTCGTCGGGTTCTCAAACGGGTGCGCGGAGTTCGCGTTGTAGAACCCGCCGCCGTTGGTCCCAAGCTCCTTGATCGCCTCCTGGCTGGCCACCGGGCCGCCGGTGATCGTCTGCTGGGCGCCGCCGAGGGTGGTGACCACCTGGTCGTGCAGGTGGAAATTCTGGATTGCGCCTCCCGCGATGAGCACGATCGCCGCGATGATCGAAATGGGCAGCAGGATGCGCAGCACCGTGCGTACCAAGTCGACCCAGAAGTTGCCCAGGTCGCCGGTGCGCCTGCGGGCAAACCCGCGCACCAGTGCGATCGCCACTGCCATGCCGACGGCGGCCGAGACGAAGTTCTGCACCGCCAGCCCGGCCATCTGCACCAGATGACCTTCGGTGGATTCACCGGAGTAGGCCTGCCAGTTGGTATTGGTGACGAAGCTGACCGCGGTGTTCCATGCCAATGCCGGGGTCATTGGTGTGGCCGGGTCGTGCAGGTGCAATGGCAACTTGTCCTGCACGAGCTCGAAAACGAACAGGAACAGGACGCTGATCGACGAGAACGCCAAGACGCTTCGCGCGTAGGCGCCCCACGTCTGCTCCGAACGTGCATCGACACCGATCAGCCGATAGATAACCCGCTCGGCATACAGGTCCTTTTCCGTTGTGTAGACCCGGTACATGTAGTCGCCGAACGGCACGTGCACCACGACCAGTGCCACGACGAGAAAGACGAGGAAGATCCAACCCGCTGTTGTTGTGCTCACTAGAACCTCTCCGGAAACAGCAACGCGCAGCCGAGATAAAGCGCAAGAATGACGGAAAGCACTAAGCCGACGATGTTTTCGTAGCTCACAGCCGCTCGACCAACTTCTGCGCCAGGCCGAGTAAGGCGAACGACGCCAATGTCAGCAAGACGTAGATCAACACGCCCATCTTGTCTCCGTTCTGCGCCAGTCACACGCATGCTTAGTGACCTCATCGGGCAGCCACAACGCAGTCCCCGGAAGGCAAGGTCAGTTTGAAACCTAAACGTGGCCGGTCGGATGGGGCCTCTGGTTGACGCTTTCCTAACGGCGGCGCAGTGCACCTTTACGGTTTCTTTATGCCCGCCCGATCGTCCACCGCGATGAGCCGCGGCGGGCCCGCTGGTGTTTGCCGGATGCCGCCGCGGGCAGATCAAGGACGCGTAAATGTCGGCGATTCGGGCGTATGAATGCCGTTGAGATCGGTGCCCGGCGGGCGCAAATCGGCGTAGACCGACTGCATGCGAAGGACCCGCCGCCGAAACACTGAACCCGCTGTCGCCCGGCCGACCCGGGAAGTGGCGGACGAACCGAGGTGGTGGAGGTTGCCCGGGCCGGCGGCCGGCCGCGGTCGCGCGCGTGTGGGGAACAGTGCGGTGGGTGGTCGTCTCGAGGCGATCAGTGATGTCTAGTGCGCTGTCTCAGATTCCCGAGGCCGTGACCGCGGCATCGATCTTGTTGACTGTCTACTGCGTGGGCCGGCGTGGACGCGGGGGATCCCGCCCTCAATCCGGGCCCAACGGGGGCCGCAGCGGGCGGCGCAACTTTCACTCGAAGGCGATGCGACGGATTCCGCGCAACGCGTTTCGGAAGCCAAAACACCTTTAAGCTCTACGATTTCGAGCTCGAGGGGTCCGGGTATGGCCAGCCCGCATCGGCGAGCGGATCGTCGACCATCGGCAGCCGTACCCGGAAAACCGTTCGGCGGCCGGCTGATTCGGCGGTCACCGAGCCGTGATGGGCCTTGACGATGGAACTCACGATGGCCAGGCCGAGCCCATTGCCCGAGCCGTCCGATCTGGAGGTGTCCGCGCGGGCGAACCGCTCGAACAACCGGGGCAGCAGGTCCGCGTCGATGCCGGGCCCGTCGTCGGCCACGGTCAGTTCCGTGTAGGACGCGTCCGGTGCGCCGCGGTGACAGGTGATCTTCGTCGTCACTGTGACTCCCGATGGCGTATGGACCCGAGCATTGCCGAGCAGATTGCTGACCAGTTGGTGTAGTCGGGTATGGTCGCCGCGAACCCAAACCGGTTCGTCGGGCAGGTCTTTGACCCAGTGGTGGGTCGGCGCCGCGACCGCCGCGTCGTTCACCGCATTGCTCACGAGGTCGGCCAGGTCGACGTCTTGGGTCTGCAGATCTTCGCCTTCGCCCATACGGGAGAGCAGCAGTAGTTCGTCGACGAGCAGCGCCATGCGCTGTGCTTCGGACTCGATGCGGGCCAGTGCGTATTCGGTTGTCGGCGGTAACGCCGTACTGTCCTGGCGTGTCAACTCGGCATATCCCTGAATCGCGGCCAGCGGCGTTCGCAATTCGTGGCTGGCGTCGGTGATGAATTGCCGCATCCGCAAGTCGGAGTCGGCGCGATGGGCCAGCGCGCCATCCACATTGTCCAGCAACCGATTCAGCGTGTGCCCGACGATTCCGACTTCGTTGTCCGGGTCGGTGTCCCGCGGCCGCACCCGGACGCTGATTCGGTGGTCACCGTCGGTCAGCGGCATAGCTGCGACTTCGGCGGCCGTCGCGGCGAGGCGGCGCAGCGGTCGCATCGTGTATCCGACCACCCAGACCGTCAGCCCCGCGGTAACCGCCAGGGCCGCGGCGAGAAGCGCTGCGGTGGTAAGGTTTTTGCGAGCAATGATCTGATTGGCGCGCGCCAGCGATACCCCAACCACCAGGAGGTCGGATCCGTCGATGCGGCTGTCAACCCGATATGAACCCAGGGCGCCAAGTTTTTCGGTCCGTGGCGGCGCGTCGTCGGGCCACGACTGCGCTTCGAGGGCATGGACCACGTCGGCCGGCGCAGCCCGCGCTTCGGCTTCGGAAAAGACCGCCGAACCGATTACCACGCCTTCGTGCAGCACGGCGATGAGGTTGCCCGGCGTCTGGTCGGTGAACTCCAGCATCGCCTGCGCGATCGGCCGAGTGGTGCGGTGTCCGTTGCCATGGTCGCCGTTGCGGTATCTGGTGTAGGAGTTGCTCAGTGCATCAAGGGATTCGGCGACGTCGGCGTCGCTCATCGCGGTGACATAGCCGCGCAGGTTCAGCACGGAGACGACGCCGACCGTCATCAGCACCACGCTGAGGACAACCAACACGCCCACCAGCAACTGGCGGCGCAACGAGCGGGGAAACCACCGCGGGAGATCCTCGGATGCGGCGCCCCGCCGGCGGATCATTCCGGCGGCCGCAGCATGTATCCAACGCCACGGACGGTATGGATCATCGGCTCCCGGCCGGAGTCGATCTTCTTGCGCAAGTACGAGATGTACAGATCCACGATGCTGGTGCGCCCGGCGAAGTCGTAGTTCCAGACGCGATCGAGGATTTCGGTGCGGCTCAAGGCGCGGCGGGGATTGCGCATGAGGAAGCGCAGCAACTCGAACTCGGTCGAGGAGAGCGATACCGGCGTGCCGTCGCGGGTGACCTCGCGGCTGGCACTGTCGATTCTGAGGTCGCCAACGTTGAGGGATTCGGCGGCAGGTGGGGTCTGCTGGGTCGAGCGGCGCAACAACCCCCGCAGCCGGGCGACCAGCTCCTCGAGACTGAACGGCTTGGTCATGTAGTCGTCGGCGCCGGCGGTGAGGCCCGTGACGCGGTCCATAACCGAATCGCGGGCGGTGAGGAACAGCGTGGGGGTGTAGACATCGGATTCGCGGATCCGCTGCAGAATCCGCAACCCGTCCACGTCCGGAAGCATGATGTCGAGGACCAGGACGTCGGCATTGACGCTGTCGAACTTCGCCAGCGCCTCGCGACCATTGTGGGCGATCTCGACGACCCAGCCTTCGTAGTGCAGCGCCATTTTCACCAGGTTGGTCAGCGCGGGCTCATCGTCGACCAGCAAAACCCGGATTGGCGACCCGTCGGCGCGATAGATCCGCGGCAGTTGCCCAAGAATGGCCTGGCGTGGCCGCTGGCTGCTGGCATATCCCGTCATTGCGGTCATGCTCCTACATTCTCGCAAGCGCACACGCAGTTGTCACGAACTTCATAGAGTTCTCAAATATAACCGAGTTGGATGGATCACGCCGGCGACCGCTCAAATATGTGTTTCATATGTGCTGCATCTGCCAACTTGAGATGAATAGCTTCTCCAAAAATACTGGAATACATAGCCGTTGGCTCGATGGCCATAATCAAGTACCGGAAACTGTCCTCGAAATCATCGGCGCACGAACGGATTTCGTCCTGTAACGAAACGCCGAGCTTTGGCGTTCGTCGTCGGACGCTCATGACGTGCGCGCGACGGCTGAGGACAGTGCCGTCCTCGACTTCGTTAACGTGATGTTACTCAAAGTTACGAATGTCAGGAGATTTCAATGTCTTTCGTAACAAAGCCGGCGAGCTTGCCCTCGCGCAGTGCGCTGATGGCATTGCAGGGCTTGTGTTCTGCGGACGAGCCGCCATCTCATACGCGGTCGCCACATGTCCCAGTGGCCCCTTTGGCCCCGAGAAATGCCTTTGGGCACAACGCTTCAGCATTCATCGGCACGGTGTTTCGCCGGTGACTCCGCTCGTGCTGGCGGCGGCTATCGCACTGTCGCCGTCGCCGTCGACACAGCCGACACAAGTGGTTCGCGAGTGTGTGTGGAACTTTCATGTTGTCCTTTGCCGATGGCGCACCGTGGACCCGCCACCGGATCGCAGAGAAAAGGTGCCGACGACAAGCGGCTCGGTTCAGATCGACTGCGCGGCGCAGACGGTTTGCCGGGTGATTTCGATCGATGCGGGGCCAGGCTCCATGTCGCCCGGCGACCCGGGATCGACTGGCGCCCAGATTTTCAATGCGCGTTCGATCTGACGGGCCAGCAAACTCAACCACACAGATAGGGCGTAGGCGATGGATTTTGGGTCATTGCCGCCAGAGGTCAACTCCGCGCGGATGTATTCGGGTCCGGGGCCGGCGACTCTGCTGGCCGCCTCCGCGGGGTGGGAGTCGCTGGCCGCCGAGTTGAATACCGCCGCGAGCTGCTACCAGTCGGTGATCTCGAGCCTGACGGACGAGGCGTGGACGGGTCCGACGTCGGTGTCGATGGCCGCGGCGGTCACGCCGTACCTGTCGTGGATGCGGGCCATCGCTGTCCAATGTGAGCGGGCGGCCACCCAGGCCACCGCCGCCGCGGCCGCCTATGAAGCGGCGTTCGCGATGACGGTGCCGCCGCCGCTGGTCGCCGCCAATCGTGCTCAGCTCATGGTGCTGATCGCGACCAATCTGTTCGGGCAGAACACCCCGGCGATCATGGCCACCGAGGCCCAGTACAGCGAGATGTGGGCGCAGGATGCCACCGCGATGTACAACTACGCGGCCAATTCGGCTGCCGCTTCGGCATTCAGCGCTTTCACCTCGCCGCCACCGACCACCAATCCGGGCGGGGTTGCCGCCGCTCAGACCGGCGGCAACGTCCAATCAAAAGCGGCGCAATTGATTTCGACGGTGCCCAAAGCCCTGAATAGTCTGTCAACTCCGGGATCGTCGTCGGCGGCGGGCACCGCGGTAGGACTGGGTTCCTCGGGTGCCACCGCACCGATCAGTGCACTATCGAGCCTGACCGGCGCATCGGGCAAAACCGCTACCAAGACTGCCAGTGCGGGGGCTGGGGCCCTGTCCGGCCTGACCTCGAGCCTGACTTCCGCGTTGGGAGGGAACGTGGGCGACATAACTGACGTGGTCGGCCTGGGCTCCGATGTGGCTGGCCTGGGCGCCGATGGCGCAGGCTTGGGTGCCGACGGTGGCGGACTTGGCTTCGACGGGTACGGACTTTCGTTGGATTTCGCGGGTTTGGGTTCGATTTCCGGAGCCGAGGGAGTCGGGAGTCTCCCGGGCGCCGCGGGCCTCGGGGGCCTGGGCTCGGTGGGAGGTTTGGGCGAAGGAGCCTCCGCGGGCCTCGGTCATGCGGCCTCGCTGGGCACGTTGTCGGTGCCACCGAGTTGGTCCGACGCGCTGTCGGTGGCACCGGCGCCCATACTCGACGGCAACGTCATGCCCGCCGGTGCGATGTCGTCGCTCGCGACCGGTCCGACGGTTTCCAAGGTGCCGTTGGGCGCCATGGTCGGACGCGAGGCCGACGGTGCGGTTCAGCGAATCGGGTTCCGCTCCTCGGTGATTCCGCGTTCACCCGTGGCCGGATGAACGCGCACACCCTCAGAGCGCAGACGTCAAAAAACCGGGGCCGCACACCGATCGGTGTGCGGCCCCGGTCTTGAGAAAGCGGTGTCAGGCCCAGCTGGAGCCGACGGCGCTGTCGGTGCTGGCCATGTTGCTGCCGGCGCTTTGCACCTTCGAGCCGTGGGCGTTGGCCTGCTCGTA
>Ga0210389_10002708_pt1 | contig 13882 bp, 22 predicted proteins | sample IncBWH28OmetaG_FD_160127 | JGI IMG/M metagenome (GOLD analysis project Ga0210389, IMG submission 160127) | Forest soil microbial communities from Barre Woods Harvard Forest LTER site, Petersham, Massachusetts, United States - Inc-BW-H-28-O ...
TCGGGCGCAAGGGCGCGGAAATAGACAAGCTCAAGCAGGAGCTCCAGAAGCGCACGGCGCGCGAGGTGCACGTCGACATTCAGGAAGTGCACAAGCCTGAGCTGGACGCGCAGCTGGTTTCGGAATCGATTGCGCTGCAACTGGAAAAGCGCGTGGGCTTCCGGCGCGCAATGCGCAAGTCGGTCGATTCGGCGTTGCGTTTCGGATGCAAGGGCATCAAAGTTCGCGTCAGCGGCCGATTGAATGGCAATGAAATCGCGCGTTCGGAGTGGTACTTGCAGGGGCGTTTGCCGCTGCACACGCTGCGCGCCGATATCGATTACGGATTCACAGAGGCGCGTACCACCTACGGCGTGATCGGCGTAAAGTGCTGGGTCTACAAAGGCGAGATTCTGCCGGCGAAGAAGCGCGAAGCGACTCCGGCGCGCGAAGTGACCACGACGGGAGCTTTTTAATTTTGAGTAGAGACGAGGCCCGCCTCGTCTCCGGTCGCGAGCGAAACGCGGCAAGCGTTCGATGAGGGTACGAGACGGGGCGGGCCCCGTTTCTACAGGAAAACGATCTTATGTTGATGCCGAAGAAAGTTAAGTACCGCAAGCAGCAGCGCGGACGGATGACCGGGAAAGCCTGGAAGGGTTCCGAACTGGCCTTCGGGCAGTACGGGCTCAAGGTGCTCGAGCCGGGCTGGATCACCGACCGCCAGATCGAAGCGAGCCGCGTAGCCATGACGCGTTTTGTGAAGCGCGGCGGCAAGATCTGGATTCGTTTGTTTCCGGATAAGCCGGTCACGAAGAAGCCTGCCGAAACCCGTATGGGAAAAGGCAAGGGCGCTCCCGATCACTGGGTCGCGGTCGTCAAGCCGGGCAAGATTCTGTTTGAGATGGAAGGCGTGACCGTCACCGAAGCCAAGGAAGCAATGCGCCTCGCGTCACACAAGATGCCGTTGCGCACGACGTTTGTGAAACGAGAAATGTTGTAGGAATTGCAGAAGTCAGATTTATGAACCTGTAACGCTCTTACTGAGAGCTGACAACTGAGAGCTGAGAGCTGATTTTATGAAAGCAGAAAAAATTCGCAACTTGACTGATGTCGAACTGGCGCACCAGGAGCGGGATCTGGCGGACCAGCTCTTCAAGCTGAAGTTCCAGATGAATATGGGGCAGACCGAGAGCCTGAAAAAGATTCGCGGGCTGCGCCGCGACATCGCGCGCGTGAAGACTGTGCTGCGCGAGCAGGAACTAAATCAGGAACTCGGCAAAGTCAAAGCCGGCGCCGCGGCGTCGACGGAGAAAAAATAATGGCGGAAACGACCAGCCAGGCAAAACCGGAAAAAAAGGCGAACCACAAGAATCTGATCGGTACGGTCACGTCGAACAAGATGCAGAAGACGATCGTGGTCGAAGTGACGCGCAAGAAGGCGCATCCGCTCTACAAGCGCGTGATCTCGATTCGCAAGAAGTTTTACGCGCACGACGAGAAGAACGAGGCGCACATCGGCGATGTGGTGAAGATTGAAGAATCGCGGCCGCTGTCGCGCTTGAAGCGCTGGAAGCTGAAAGAGATCGTGCGCAAGACGGCGCTGGTGCCGGAGATTCCGGCTGACGCCGATGTCGTGGCGGGCCGGTAAAGACAGCTGGTAACGGGCAGAAGGAGAAACGAACATGGCCGTAATGATGAGATCCATGCTCGAGGTCGCCGATAATTCCGGCGCTCGCAAACTGCAGATGATCATGCCGCTCGGCGGATCGACCGGCCTGCACGCGGGCTTGGGCGACGTGATCACGGCGAGCGTGAAGGAAGCGGCGCCCGACGGGCAGGTGCAGAAGGGCAAGGTCGTAAAGGCGGTGATCGTGCGCACACGCAAAGAGCATCGTAGGCGGGATGGCACTTATATCCGCTTCGATCAGAATGCGGCGGTGCTGATCAACGATACGGGCGAGCCGGTCGGGACGCGCGTCTTCGGTCCGGTAGCGCGTGAGCTGCGCGAGAAGAAGTTTTTGAAGATTGTTTCGCTGGCGCCAGAAGTGCTTTAACGGTGCCGTAGAGACGGGGCCTGCCCCGTCTCAGAGGTGCGGCAATCCGCGTCGCGACGAAGAAATTGGAAGGATTGGAAATGGGAACAGCAACTACAAAAGTTCATAAGCGAGTGGACATTCGGCGCAACGACACCGTAAAGGTGATGACCGGGCGCGACATTGGGAAAGAAGGACGCGTGCTGCGCGTGCTGCCCGATGAGGGCCGCGTGCTGGTTGAGCACGTGATGACCGTAAAGAAACATGTGCGTCCGAATCCGCAGCGCAACATCAAGGGCGGTATCGCCGAGCAGGAACGCCCGATTCCGCTGTCGAATGTGGCGCTCATATGTGGAACCTGCGGGCCGGTGCGGATTGGGCATCAGGTGCAAGGGGATCGCAAGGTGCGGGTTTGCAGGAAGTGCGGAGCGACGCTGGATAAATAGCGAACCAGCTATTAGCTTTTGGCTACTAGCCGCTAGCAAGCTCATGGCGGCAGCCGTGGAGCGGATTTGAAGGAACGGAAAGTGCTCACGAACCGGAGCGGTTTGGCTTTTGCTAGAAGCTAGTGGCTAGCAGCTAAAAGCTGACTCTCGAAACCGTGAGAGAAGGTACTGGAAAAAATGGCAGACGAACACAAAAAAGACGAGCAGAAAAAGCCCAGAGCCGCGAAGCCGGGCAAGGGCGAAAAACCGGCCGCCGAAGAAATGAAGGCGGGGCCGGAAGCTCCCCGGCATTCGGCGAAGGAACGGCCGCGGCTGCGTACGCGCTTCGAAAAAGAAGTATCGGTTTCTCTGGCCAAGGAGCTTGAGCTGAAGAATCCGATGGCGGTTCCACGGCTGCATAAGATTGTCGTCAACATGGGCGTGGGCGAAGCGACGCAGAATGCCAAGATCATGGATCCGGCGTCGAACGAACTGGGCCAGATTACCGGGCAGAAGCCGGTCATCACCAAGGCGAAGAAATCGATTGCCGCCTTCAAGGTTCGCGAGGGCATGCCGATCGGCGCGATGGTTACACTGCGCGGCGACCGTATGTATGAGTTTTTCGATCGCCTGGTATCGATTGTTCTGCCGCGTGTGCGCGATTTTCGCGGGGTTTCGACCAAGTCGTTCGATGGGCGCGGCAACTATACGCTTGGATTGCACGACCAGCTGATTTTTCCAGAGATCGATTATGCCAAGGTCGACAAGCTGAAAGGCATGAACGTGACGATCGTTACGACCGCGCGCTCCGATGACCAGGCGCGTAGTCTGCTGAAGCATTTGGGTATGCCGTTCAGGGCATGATGTAAGAGGTCAGATGTAACAGGTCAGATTGCAGAAGTAAAACCAAGAGATTTGCAACGGAAGAGGTTGCTAGAAGCTAGCAGCCAGGAGCTAGAAGCTAAGTGGCAACTACAGCAAAACGAGTCAAGGACGGCGCGGAGAGCAAGACGAAACCGCGCAACAGGAAACTCCCGAAGTTTTCGTCGCGTAAGCACAACCGCTGCAAGATTTGCGGGCGTCCGCGGGCTTATCTCCGCAAGTTCGGCATTTGCCGGCTATGCTTCCGGGGACTGGCGCTGCGGGGCGAGATTCCTGGAGTTTCGAAGTCGTCGTGGTAGAAGCGTTTTTTGTCGTTCGTCGTTAGTTGTTCGGAACGACGGATAGCCGAAGAGACGCGGTATCACCGCAAGAGTTGTGGAATATGTCGTTGGGTTGTGATCGCGTGCTAACGACTAGCGACCAACGACCAACGACAAGTGAGTAAGCTGCCGCGGGTTCTCCGTTAAACACGGAGCGAACGGGTGGCTCGAGGAGAAGCAAACGATGAGGTTGACCGATCCGGTCGCAGATATGCTGTCGCGCATTCGCAATGCGATTCGCGCGCGTCACCAAAAAGTCGATATTCCGGCTTCGAAGCTGAAGACGGAAATTGCCCGCATTTTGAAAGAAGAGGGCTTTATCGCGAACTTCAAGCCCGCCGAAGAAGAGGGCCACAAGGTCGTGCGCGTGTACTTGAAATACGGCAACAATAATGAAGCCGTGATTTCGAACATCGCGCGCGTCTCGCGTCCGGGCTGCCGCGTCTATGTGCGCCGCACCGAGATTCCGCGCGTCCTTGGCGGTCTCGGCATCAATATCCTGACCACGCCCAAAGGCGTGATGACGGGACGCCAGGCGCGCAAGCAGGGCCTGGGCGGTGAGTTGCTGTGCGAAGTTTGGTAGAAAAAGCTTTCAGCTATCAGCTCTCAGCTTTCAGTTAAACCGCTGAGATGGAACTGATAGCTGAGAGCTGAGAGCTGAGAGCTGATCTTATGTCACGAATTGGAAAAAAGCCGATCGAGATTCCCAAGGGCGTCACGGTCAAATTTGAAGGTAACACGGTGCTCGTGCAAGGGCCGAAGGGCAAGCTGGATACGCCCCTCCCGGCGGGCATCCACATGGAACAGAAGGATGGACATCTGGTCGCGATTCGCGAGAATGACTCGCAGGCCGCTGTTCATGGCCTGGCGCGCGCGCTCGTCAACAATGCGGTCGAGGGTGTGACCAAGGGCTGGACACGCGACCTTGAGATCGTCGGCATCGGCTATCGCGCTGAGATGAAGGGCAAAACGATGGTGGTATTCAGTCTGGGCTACTCGCATCCGATTGAGTATCCGCTGCCGACCGGCGTTGATGCGGCGGTCGACCCCAAGCAGACCAAGATAAGTCTGACGGGCATCGATCGGCAGAAAGTTGGGCAGGTTGCAGCCGAGATGCGCTCGTTGCGTCCGCCCGATCCGTACAAGAACAAAGGCGTGCGCTACGCCGGCGAGCGGTTGAAAAAGAAGGTTGGCAAGACGGGAGCGAAATAGCTCTCGGCCGTCAGTTCTCAGTCCTCGGTTTTTCGAGAAGGGTGTGGCTGATGGTTTGACTGACGGCTGATAGCTGGTAGCTGAGGACTTAACAGATGCTGAGAATTACTTCAAAAAATCATACGCGGCAGCGGGTTCACGACCGCATCCGGAAGAAGATGACTGGCACGGCCGAGCGTCCCCGGCTTAACGTGTACCGCTCGCTGAACCATATTTACGTGCAGGTGATCGATGACCTGCAGGGCGTCACGATTGCGGCGGCTTCAACGGCGGAAGGCAAAAAGGGCGACCGCGTCACCGGCGGCAACGTGGCCTCGGCTAAATCGGTCGGCAAAAAGATCGCGGAGCTCGCCAAGCAGAAGGGCGTCACCAAGGTGGTGTTCGATCGCGGCGGCTACATTTATCACGGGCGCATCAAGGCGATTGCGGATGCGGCGCGTGAAGCGGGATTACAGTTCTAAAAACAGTTCTCAGTTGTCAGTTCTCAGTTCTCAGTGAAAGCTGAAAACCAGAAGCTGGCCGCCGACGACTAGAGAGTTACAGGATTCAGAATGCCTAGAGTAACTAAGAAACTCGATGCGGGTTCGTTTCAGTTGAAGGACCAGGTGGTCTCGATCAACCGCGTGACGAAAGTCGTCAAGGGCGGCAAGAACCTCTCCTTCGCGGCGCTGGTGGTCGTGGGCGACCCTTCGGCGGCGGTCGTGGGCTACGGTTCGGGTAAAGCGAAGGAAGTTCCGCAGGCCATTCGCAAGGGGATCGAGTCGGCGAAGAAGAACCTGATGCGGATCAACCTGACCCAGACAACCGTGCCGCACATATCGCTTGGCCGGTATGGCTCGGGTAGGGTGTTGCTCAAGCCGGCTCCGGAAGGCACGGGCGTAATTGCGGGCGGCGCGGTGCGCGCCGTGATGACTTCGGCGGGCGTGCAGAACGTGCTGACCAAGTCGATAGGTACGACCAATCCGCATAACGTGATCAAGGCTACATTTGACGCGCTCAAGAAACTGAAGAACAGGGAAGCGGTTGCGGCGTTGCGTGGCAAATCGGTCCAGGAACTGTAAATACCTAGCTCCTAGCTAGTAGCTAAAAGCCAAGTAGCTAGGAATCGATAGGAATCGAAATGACGACAAAGACATCGAAATCATCGGACGGCAAGATCCAGATCAAGCAGGTACGGTCGGCGATCTGCTCTCCCCTAAAGCACAAAAGAGTAATCAAAGGGCTGGGTTTTACCCGGCTGAACCAGGTAATCGAGCGGCCGAACACGTCCGCCATCCGCGGTATGGTGAAGAAGATCCCGCACTTGGTGGAGATTGTTGGATAGGCTGTCATCCCTCAGTTTCAGCCTCAGTAAGACTGATTTGCTTTTACTGGGAACTGAGAACTGAGAACTGAGAACTGACTTTATGAATCTTTCGACCATCAAAGCGCCTCGCAAGGCGAGCGAAAAACGGAAACGCGTCGGACGCGGCATGGGTTCGGGCATGGGCAAGACCTCTACCCGTGGACACAAGGGACAATGGTCGCGCTCGGGCGCGCGCCTGATCCGCGGCTTTGAGGGCGGCCAGATGCCGCTCCATCGCCGTATCCCCAAACGCGGCTTCACCAACATTTTCCGCGAGGAATATGACGTTGTGAACATCGAGCGTCTGGGGACGCTCGGCGAGACTGAAATCACGATCGACGTGCTCAAGAAGGCTGGCATGGTAGACGGCAAGGCCCCGGTCAAAATTCTCGGCAACGGCGAACTGAAAAAGGCGATCACCATTCACGCGCACAAATTCTCCAAGTCGGCGCAGGACAAGATCACCAAGGCGGGCGGCAAGTTTGAGGTCTTGCAGTAATGCTCGAAAAGCTGGCAAACATATTCCGGGTTCCCGATCTTCGCAAGCGCGTTCTGTTTACGCTCGGACTGCTGGCCGTGTACCGCATTGGCGGCCACATTCCTACCCCCGGCATTAACGGCGACAAACTGGCGCAGTTCTTCGAGCAGAATCGCGGCTCGGTGCTGGGTTTTGTCGACCTCTTCAGCGGCGGCAACCTGCGCCGGCTTACCATCTTCGCACTCGGCATCATGCCCTACATCACGGCCTCCATCATTCTGCAATTGCTCACAGTGGTCTACGAGCCACTGGCAAAGCTGCAGAAGGAAGGCGAGATGGGCAGGAAGAAAATTACGATGTGGACGCGCTATTTGACCGTCATCCTGAGCGCGGTCCAGTCGTTCGGTATTGCCATCAGCCTCCAGAAGGCGGGAGATTTCGTGAACACTCCCGGACCGGCTTTCATCCTGATGACCATGTTGACCTTGACCACAGGTTCGGCATTCATTATGTGGCTGGGCGAGCAGATCACGGAGCGCGGCATCGGCAATGGTATGTCCCTCTTGATTTTCACCGGCATCGTCGTTGGCCTGCCGCGTGGCGTCGCCGACCTCTACGAAAAAGCCAGCACTGCCGCCTGGGGAGCATTCACGGCTCCGGCAATGATTATCCTGATCGCGCTCATGATTGCAGTCGTCGCGTTCATCGTGTACGTCGAACGCAGCGAACGCCGTATCCCGGTCCAGTACGCCAAGCGCGTGGTGGGACGAAAGGTGATGGGCGGGCAGTCGACCCACCTGCCTCTCCGCGTCAATGCGGGCGGCGTCATGCCGGTTATCTTTGCGTCCTCGATTCTTGCTTTGCCGCAGATGATGGGCGCGGCGTTCAAAAATAACAAAGTCATTGGGCCGATCCTCGACGCTATGCGCTGGGGAGAGCCGCTCTATACGCTGCTCTATTGTCTGGGCATCATTTTCTTTGCCTACTTCTACATCTCGATCGTGTTCAACCCGAACGAGGTCGCCGACAACATGCGGAAGTGGGGCGGATTTATTCCCGGCATTCGTCCGGGCAAGCGCACCTCGGACTTCATCAACGACGTGCTGACGCGTATCACGCTGGTGGGCGCGCTCTACCTGATTCTGATCTCGCTGATTCCGGAGTGGATGATCGCCGGCATCAAGCTGAACCACCTGCCGTTGATCGGTCGCATGTTCGAAAATCTGCCCACCTGGATCACCAACGGCTTGGGCGTAAACTTTTATTTTGGCGGGACCTCGCTGCTGATCGTGGTCGGCGTAGCCATGGACACGGTAACGCAGATCGAAGCGCAACTCATCATGCGCCACTACGACGGCTTTACGCCGAAGAGCGGACGCTTGCGCGGACGCCGCTGGTAGCTTTGAGTAGGGCGCGGGGGCCGATTTGAATGGCAGACAACACCGCGCACATCGGCCACGTAATTCTTCTCGGCCCCCCAGGGGCCGGCAAGGGCACGCAGGCCAGACAGATTGTCGAGCGTTATGGCATTCCGCAGATCTCGACCGGCGAACTGCTGCGGGAGCATGTGGCGCGCGCAACGCCGCTCGGACTGGAAGCCAAGGCGATCATGGATCGCGGCAATCTGGTTCCGGACGATTTGCTCTACGGAATTGTCGCAGACCGGCTGCGTGGAACCGATTGCCGGCGCGGATTTGTACTGGACGGCTTTCCGAGGACGGATGCCCAGGCAGGATGGCTCGACGCCTTCCTCCGAAAAGAGTTCTTTGAAAATGAGTTTGGCGGCAAGGCGAGGGCGTGCGCGCCGGTTGTGATCCAGTTGGCGGTCGATTATACTCAATTACTGCTGCGGATTACCGGACGGCGTACTTGTCCCACCGATGGACGTGTCTATAACATCCACTTCCAGCCACCTAAGGTAGATGAGCTGTGTGACGTGGATGGCACCCCGCTGATCACCCGCAATGATGATCGTGAAGAAGTCGTGCGGGAACGTCTGAGTGTGTACGAAGAACAGACGAGGCCGGTAGCGGAGTACTACCGCGGGCAGGGCCGCTTAGTGACAGTGAATGCGGATCTGCCGATCGCGCAAGTTACAGCTGAGATTTTCGGCGTGATCGATGCGCATCGTGAGAATTAGTACGCGAGAACTTGTAGAGAATGCCTTCTGGAGAAGACAAGATCGTACGCAAATCGCCGACCGAAATCGAGAAGATGCGGCGTAGCGGACAGATCGTTCGCCAGGTTCTCAACCATGTAAAGGCGTTGGTTGCGCCGGGCGCGACGACGATGGACCTCGAGAAAGCCGCGGAGAAGCTGATCGCGGACCTCGGAGCGACACCGGCGTTCAAGGGATATTACGATTATCCCTGTGTGCTCTGCACCTCGGTGAACGAAGAGATTGTGCACGGCATTCCGTCGGAGAAGCGGGCGCTCAAGACGGGTGACATCGTTTCGATCGACTGCGGCGTAGTCTGCGATGGATATTATGGAGACGCCGCCATCACGGTGCCGGTGGGAGACACGCTGGCCGCGGAAGTGAAAAAGCTGCTCGAAGTGACAGAAGCTTCGTTGTACAAAGGCATCGAGCAGGTAAAGATCGGCAACACGATCGGCCACGTGGGATCGGCGATCCAGAAGCACGTGGAAGCGGCGGGATTCAGTATCGTGCGGGACTTTGTAGGGCATGGCATCGGTACGAAGTTGCACGAGCCGCCGCAGATTCCGAACTTCGGCAAGAAAGGCCAGGGCGCCGAGCTTTCGGAAGGCATGGTGCTGGCGATCGAGCCGATGGTGAATTCGGGCGGCCCGGGCACGAGAGTGTTGAGCGATAAATGGACGGCCGTGACGCTGGACGGTAGCTACAGCGCGCATTTTGAGCATTGCGTAGCCGTAACGAAACAAGGGCCGGTGATTTTGACGAATTAGCCGTCAGCTATCAGTAAAGGCGAGGCGGTTTTGAACCGAGAGCTGAAAGCTGATTTTGGGAGGTCGATGAGTAAAGAAGACGCGATTGAAGTGATGGCGACGGTGATCGAACCGTTGCCGAACGCCATGTTCAAGGTGGAACTTGAAAACAAGCACCAAGTCCTGGCGCATGTTTCCGGCAAGATGAGAAAGAATTTCATCCGTATTCTGCCGGGCGATAAAGTCGCAGTCGAACTTTCTCCGTACGACCTGAACCGCGGACGGATTGTGTACCGCTATAAATAGGCTATTAGCCATTAGCTCTTAGCTAACGGCCAAAAGTTAGCAGCCAGAAGCAGGACAATTATGAAAGTAAGAGCATCGGTAAAGAAAATTTGCGACAAGTGCAAGGTCATCCACCGCAAGGGTGTGGTGCGCGTGATCTGCGAGAATTCAAAGCACAAGCAACGTCAAGGCTAACGTTTTGCGGTTGCATTCACTGACAGCTGAGAGCTGACAGCTGGTTTCGAGAGAGGGATCATGGCACGTATTGCAGGCGTCGATCTTCCGCGCAACAAGCACACGAATATCGCGCTCACTTACATTTACGGAATCGGCAACTCGCGCGCGACGCGCATTCTGAAGGCGGCGAATGTCGACGCGAATAAGAAAGTCCAGGACCTCGCCGAAGATGAGGTCAATCGCATCCGCCAGGTGATCGAAGGCGAAGGCAGCGTCGAGGGCGATCTGCGCAAAGATGTTTCGATGAACATCAAGCGCCTCATCGAAATTGGCTCGTATCGCGGATTCCGTCATCGCCGCAACCTGCCGGTTCGCGGACAGCGCACGCACACCAATGCCCGCACCCGTAAGGGTCCGCGCAAGGGAACGGTAGCGCAGAAGAAGAAGTCGGCGGCAAAGACATAAGAGCAGCTTCTAGCTTCTAGCTTTTAGCTAGGAGCTAGTAGCCAGGAGCTAACAGCTACTATGGCAAAACCAGCAGCAGCGGGCGGCGCAGCAGCCGCTCCCGAGAAAAAAGGCAAGACCAAGAAGTTCAAGAAGAAAGAGCGCAAGCACGTTCCCCACGGACTCGTGCACGTGCAGGCCTCTTTCAACAACACGATTGTCACGATCACGGACATGACCGGCAACGTCCTGTCATGGAAGAGTTCGGGATCGCTCGGCTTCCGCGGGTCGCGCAAAGGCACGCCCTTCGCGGCGCAGCAGGCCGCGATGAACGCCGCCAACATGGCGCGCGATCACGGCGTCCGCAGTGTCGATGTTCGCGTGAGCGGTCCGGGATCCGGCCGCGAGTCAGCCGTGCGCGCGTTAGCCGCCGCTGGAATCGAAGTGCGTTCCATTAAAGATACGACGCCGATTCCGCACAACGGCTGTAGGCCGCCGAAGCGCCGGAGAGTTTGAGAAGAAACACCGGTAGAGACGGGGCTTGCCCCGTCTCCTGCGGGCAGCGGCAGAAATGCCGCCAACAGAGACGAGGCAGGCCTCGTCTCTACAGTAGATTCGATAAGAGATTTTGTCCGGGACGAAGGGTTGGCCAAGGTATTCCGCGAGCGCAAGCCGTCGGAATCGAAACCTGTAAACCGGTCATCTAAAAGGAGAACAACTTGGCACGTTATACCGATGCAGTGTGTCGTCTCTGTCGCCGGGAAGGGATCAAGCTCTTCCTGAAAGGCACGAAGTGCTTCAGCGAAAAATGCCCAATTGAAAAGCGCAATTTCGCCCCCGGACAACACGGGAAAGACAAGAAGACCAAGGTCGTAGGCTACGGTCTGCAATTGCGCGAAAAGCAGAAAGCCAAGCGCATTTACTTCACGCAGGAAGGGCAGTTCCGCAATTACTTTGAGAATGCGGCGCGGTCGAAAGGCGTGACTGGTGCAAAGCTGCTCGAACAACTCGAACGGCGCCTCGACAACGTGGTTTACCGTCTCGGCTTCGGAATCTCCCGCCGCCAAGCGCGTCAACTCGTGCGCCACGGACACGTGCAGGTGAACGGTAAGAAGGTCAACATTCCTTCCTATGAAGTCACGGTCGGCGAGGAGATCGCGATTCGCGAGAACAGCAAGAAGATTCCAATTCTCGAAGTTGCTAAAGACTTCGCCAGCCATCAACCAACGCCGATGTGGCTCGAGGTTGATCGCGACAATTACAAAGGCCGCGTGCAAGCGCTGCCTAAGCGCGAAGATATTCAGTTGCCGGTAAATGAGCAGCTGATCGTCGAACTGTACAGCAAGTAGTCGATCGTCGTTGGTCGTCTGTCGTTAGTCGTCGGCAAAACCAGCGGCTCCCGAACGACCATCGACAAACGACCAACGACTTTTTTTGGCCACTATTCGTGCCAGATCAGCCCGCAGCGGCGTCTGATTTGAACCCGGGCCGGTTCAAAGAGCCGCAGCAGAGCCACATGGCCGAGAGGAGAAACACATAATGCTTTGGAGAGGTTTTCAAAAACCGAAACGGCTGGCCAGCGATGCCCAGTCACTTACCGACAAGTACGGAATGTTCTGGGCGCAGCCCTTTGAGCGCGGCTTCGGCACCACCATCGGGAACGCTCTTCGCCGGGTGATGCTCAGCTCGATCGAAGGCGCAGCCGTAACCGCCGTCAAGATCGAAGGCGTGCTGCACGAGTTCCAGTCCATACCCGGCGTAGTCGAAGACGCGACCGACGTCATCCTGAACATGAAGCAGGTTCCGTTCAAGCTGGCGGGCGATGGTCCGAAGGCGATTTACCTGCGCGCCGATCAGCCTGGAGTTGTTACCAGCGGCATGATCGAAGCCGACGGTGATGTCGAAATCCTCGACAAGGAAATCTATATCGCCACCGTCAGCGAAGGCGGCAAGCTCGACATGGAAATGCGCCTCAAGCGCGGCCGGGGCTACGTCTCCGCCGACAAGAACTTCGACGACGATCTCGGAATCGGATTCATTCCGATCGACTCGGTCCACTCGCCGGTGCGCAAGTGCAACTACACCGTCGAGGCGGCACGTCTTGGCCAGATCACCGATTACGACAAGCTGACGCTCGAAGTCTGGACGAACGGTTCGATCACTCCCGGCGACGCGCTGGGGCTATCTGCGAAGCTGGTGAAGGACCACATGAACATCTTCATCAACTTCGAAGAGGAAATCGAAACCGCCGCCTCAAGCGAAGAGCGCCGGCCTGAGATCAAGAACGAGAACTTGAATCGTTCGGTCGAAGAGCTGGAGCTTTCCGTACGCAGCTACAACTGCCTGAAGAACGCGAACATTCAGACCATCGGCGAACTGGTGCAAAAGACCGAAGCCGAGATGCTGAAGACGAAAAACTTCGGGCGCAAGTCGCTGAACGAAATCAAAGAAATTCTGTCATCGATGGGCCTGAGCCTGGGAATGAAGATCGACGAGCACGGCAACGCCGTTCCCGGACCGACTTCCAACCAGATTCTCCCCGCGTCGATGTACGGCGACAACGATCTGTAGTGCATTGAGTCATTGGGGCATTGAGTCATTGAATGAATGACTCGGGAATGGCTCAATGACTCAATGATTCAATGACTCGATGGGGTAACACATGCGTCACAAAGTCGCAGGATACAAACTAGGCCGCACCACCAGCCATCGCCGCTCGCTCTTCCGCAACATGGTCACTTCGCTGATCATGGAAGAGCGCATCGAAACCACGGCCATCAAGGCGAAAGCCGTGCGCCCGCTCGTCGAAAAGATGATTACCCTCGGCAAAAAGGGCGACCTCGCCGCGCGCCGTCAGGCGTCGGCCTATCTGATGACCGACGAAGCCGTCCACAAGCTTTTTGACACGGTGGCTCCGCGCTTTGGCGACCGCAACGGCGGCTATCTGCGCATTGTGCGCACAGTGTGGCGCAAGGGCGATGGCGCCGAAAAGGCATTCATCGAACTCCTCGGCAGCGAGCAGGTGCTCGACGAGAAGCGCCAGAAGCGCGCCGAAATCCGTGCCAAGCGCGCCGAAGAAAACCGCAAAGCAATGGAACACGCCGACGAAGAAGCGCAAATGCAGAAAGACATGGCTGCCAACGAGGCTGAAGGTAAGTCCGAGGGCGGCGGCGACAAAAAATAATTCGCAGTCCCGATTCCACCAACAAAAATGGCGTCCACCCCGGACGCCATTCTTATTTCCTGAATCCGAAAACGCCTTTCCCGGCGCGCTCTCGAACAAAGCAAAACCCTTATTCCACCGGACCCATGGCCGTCCCGATATATCCCGTGCGGTTGTCCAGCACCGCCAGTCGCACCTCTTTTGTCCCGGTCGGCAGCTCCATATCCAGCGG
>Ga0210389_10002709_pt1 | contig 13880 bp, 11 predicted proteins | sample IncBWH28OmetaG_FD_160127 | JGI IMG/M metagenome (GOLD analysis project Ga0210389, IMG submission 160127) | Forest soil microbial communities from Barre Woods Harvard Forest LTER site, Petersham, Massachusetts, United States - Inc-BW-H-28-O ...
ATGGGCAACAAGCCGCAAGGCGGACGACCACTCTCACTGAAAATCACTTGGCCGCCCGTACCAGTTGCGGACCGCGACGTGTTTCTCCGCGGTCGATTTTGCGTAGGAAAACGTTGACCGCTTCCGCGAATGCAGCCGGCGATTCCTCGTAGGGCAGATGTCCCACGCCCGGGATGACCACCATTTCGGCGCGGTTGAGCCTCTTTTCTAACAAACGCCCCGATTCGAAGGTGACCGCCCGATCGCGCGTCCCCCACAATAAGAGAATGGGAAAGTCCTGCAGCGACTCCAGCGCACTTTCCAACTCGCGCATATCTTCAAACCATCCATCCAAAATTTTCAAGACATGCTGCACGGTCCCAGGAACGCGTAATGAGTGCATGTACCGATCCAGGACTTCCCGGCGAATCAGCTTGGTGTCACCGTACATGCGCCCCAAGGCCAGTTCTTGTAGTTTCTCAGGCAAGTAAGGCACTTGTTGCGCGAACCAATGACCCAGCGTGGAGCGGTAAAAGTGCACCAGATGATCAGAAACCGTGGAAAACGGATTCGCCGGTGCATGCAGCACCAGACTGCGCACCAGTTTCGGATGCCTCGCCGCTAACATCATCGCTACTGCCCCTCCGTGCGAGGTGCCCAGGAGGTCGGCGCAACCGATACCGGCATTCGTCATAAACTCCGCGTAGCGATCGGCCTGCGCGATCAAGGTTGCATCCAGGCCTGGTACGCGTTCCGATCGCCCAATCCCGAGCGAATCCACGGCGTAGATTGTCGATTCCTGCCCCAAACGCGAAAGAGACAGATACCATGCATCCGCTGATCCGAGCAGTCCGTGGAGTAATACCAGGGACGAGCCATGGCCCGTCATTAAACAGCGCATCTGTTGCCCATTGACGACAACAGATTTTTCTTCTAGCTGCGGACCATCTGCCAGCAGCATCCAGTTTGCCAACGCCATCTCTTAGCCTCTACTTGATGCCGCGACAGTCACAGCACCCAAAAAAGAAATTCACAGAATCTTAAACTAAATTTTAAGAGATGCGAACGCTATAGAAAGATGCACAAAAGCCGCATAAGTTCTTCACGCAGCGGCTAATAAATCGATTTCTGGATATGATTTTTCATAGAAAGATACGAAAAAATTCATCTCAGAATCGCTAACTCTCGTCACATCTAGGATTTCGATCGTCACGAAATTCCGTATCTCCTCCAAAATCATAGGTATACTAGAACGGTACCTTGGACATGGGATAGCACCGCTGTGATGGCAATCAATTTGCATGGTATCGATTGCACTCGTTTGCTTATTTGAGCCGCACGATGGAAAGGTCACTCCAAACCCGAATCACGGTTCTGCTTCTTGCCTTTTTCACGGTGGCGGCGGCCGTTTTTGCGACCTTCAACTTCATTCAGGAAAATAATTACCCCCTCCCCACGGATGGTGTCTGGTGGACCGAGGCACAAGGGGGTTTGCAGGCGCAGCGCGTGCTGGCAAACAGTCCAGCAGAGCGTGCCGGCATCAAGGCCGGGGACCTGCTCATTCAGGCGAATGACAAGCCGCTACCTCGCTATGCCTCTCTCGTGCGGGAGATGGTGCACACCGGAGCCTATGGCACGATCCACTACACGCTGATTCGCTCCGGCATAAAACTGCCGGAAGTGCCGCTGATTCTCGACCCTCTGGATCGCAGCAACAACCAGGGCTATCGCCTCATTGCGCTGATCTATCTGGGGATCGGGCTCTACGTTCTGTTTCGACGCTGGACTGCGCCCCACGCGACCCACTTTTTCATATTCTGCCTGGCATCGTTTGTCCTGTATGCCTTCAATCACACGGGCAAGTTCAATACCCTGGACTGGATCATTTACTGGGGCAAAATCGTTGCCGGAGCCTTGCAGCCCGCGCTTTTTCTACACTTTGCCTTAGCGTTCTCTGACGACCGGCGAGCTCGCCGGCGGCTGCTTGCCTGCCTCATTTATCTGCCTGGTTCTCTGGTCGTGGCCCTGCAAGCCATTGCCATCCACCAATGGTCGGCGACGGAGCTTTTAAGCCACCGCCTGGATCAATTCGCTACCGGCTACATGGCCTTTTACTATGTGCTGGCAGCTATCGTCTTCTTCGTCAGCTACCAGCATGAGGGCCAGCCGCTTCGCCGCCAGCAGATGAAATGGCTCACGCGAGGCACCGTTGTTGCCATTGTCCCCTTTACGCTGTTGAATGCCATTCCCTACATGGCTGACATGGCGGTCCCTGATCTGCTAACGAAGATCGCCGTCCTCTGCCTGGTCTTTCTGCCATTGACTTTCAGCTGGGCCATCATCCGCTATCGCCTCATGGATACGGACCTTATCTTCAAGCGTGGCGTCACATACACGCTGGCTACAGCGACATTGGTGGCGCTCTACTTTGCGCTCGTAGCGATCGCCGGAGCGGTCGTCCATAAACACCTTCCCAACTTCGGCGAATGGGGTCTGATTGCCGCTCTTATCATCACTGCGCAGCTCTTTGACCCGCTGAAGCGCGGGATTCAGGAGCGCGTGGATCGCGTCTTCGACCGCAAGCGCTACGATTACCGCGAAACGCTGGTCGACTTTGGCCGCGGGCTCAGCTCTGAGACGGATCTGGACGCGCTGCTGACTTCCATTGTGGAAAGTCTGCCGCACACGCTGCTCGTATCGCGCGTTGCCGTATTTCTGGCGGAGAAATCCAGTCAGTATCGTCTTGCGGCCGGACATGGTTTGCAGCCTTCCGTCCTTGAAGGCAAGGAGGCTCTCGATCTCCATTTCCTGGACTTCGATCAGCCTGACGCAGGCTCGCACATCTTCTTTGAAAATCCGCAGCAGGCGCTGCATCTGACCGACAGCGAACGCCGCACCACAGCCGCGCTCGACCTCAACTACTATCTGCCGTGTCGACTGCAGACTCGCACCATCGCCGTGATTGGTCTGGGCCGCACCTCCGATGGCGATTTTCTTTCGAGCGAAGACATGGAGCTGCTCGAATCGCTGGCCAGCTATATCGGCATCGCCATCCAGAATGCCCGCCTCTATCAAAGCCTCGAGCAGAAAATTTCTGAATACGAGCGCCTGAAGGAATTCAACGAGAATATTGTCGAGTCGATCAATGTCGGTATCCTCGCCGTCGATCTCGAAGAACGCATTGAGAGCTGGAATGCGCAGATGGAAGTCTTCTGCGCCCTGCCGCGCCGTGAAGCGCTCGGCAAACGTCTTTCCGAAGTCTTCCCGGCTTCCTTCATGCAGGAATTCCATCGCGTGAAAGACGATCCCGGCGTTCACAACCTCTATAAATTCCGCTTGGAAATTCGTGAGGGCGAATCCCGCACGGCGAATATCGCCGTCGCTCCGCTCGTCGCTCGCAATTTCGAGACAGTCGGCCGCATCATTCTTCTCGACGACATCACCGAGCGCACTGAGCTTGAGGCACAGCTGAGCCAGGCAGAAAAGCTCTCTTCGATCGGCCTGCTTGCTGCCGGAGTAGCTCACGAAGTCAACACGCCGCTCGCAGTGATCTCTTCCTACACGCAGATGCTCACGAAGCAGCTGCGCGGTGATGAACGCCTCTCGCCGCTGCTTGAAAAGATCACCACGCAGACCTTCCGCGCCTCGGAGATCGTCAATAACCTGCTCAACTTCTCACGCACCAGCGGCGCAGAATTCCGCGAGACCGATGTGAATGCCATCATCCGCGAAACGCTTACGCTGCTCGAGCATCAGTTCAAGACGTCGCAAGTGAAGATCGCCATGGATCTCGGCCCTAACCTGCCGCCGATTATGGGCAATGCCGGCAAGCTGCAGCAGGTCTTTCTGAACCTCTTCCTCAATGCGAAAGATGCTATGTCCGGCGGGGGCACACTACACATCGCAACTGAGGCGAACGGACATGTAGCCGTGTCGATTACAGATAGCGGCGCCGGTATTGCACCCGAGCATCTGCAGCGCATCTACGATCCATTCTTTACCACTAAGGGCGCTCCCAAAGCAGGGCAGCGCCGTGGCACAGGCCTGGGTCTCGCCGTCACCTACGGCATCATTCAGGAGCACGCCGGCAAAATCCATGTCGAGAGCCAGATTGGCGCTGGAACGACCTTCTTTCTTGAATTCCCTATGTTAAGGAAACCCGCGCATGTCTGAAGGCATCCTTGCTGTTCCGCCCTCTACCACGTCGTTTCACTCAGAACGTGCGCACCGCATCCTGATCATTGACGATGAAGCCGCCATCCGCGAGTCGCTGGAGACCCTGCTCACGCTCGAAGGCTACATTGTCGAAATGGCGCCTGAAGGCGAGTCCGGCCTGGAACGCATCAATCAGTTCGCCTATGACCTTGTCCTGCTCGACCTCGCGTTGCCCGGCAAGAACGGCCTCGAAATTCTGCATCTCATTCGCGAGCAGCATCCTGACCTGCCAGTCATCATGATCACCGCCTATGGCAAGGTAGACAACGTGGTCGAGGCCATCCGCACCGGGGCGCAGAACTTTGTCCAGAAGCCGTGGGATAACGATAAGCTCCTCGCCGATATCCGCTCGGCCATCGCGCGCTTTCACGCCGAAGAAGAAAACGTACAGCTCAAGCGCGCCCTCAAGCAGCGCTATAACTTCGAGAACATCGTCGGCAAGAGCGAGGCAATGCTAAGCATCTTTGACCTCGTGGCGCAGGTCGCGCCCAGCCGCTCCACCGTGCTTATCCAGGGAGAAAGCGGCACCGGCAAGGAACTGATCGCCAAAGCCCTCCACGCCAACTCGCCGCGCCGCGATAAGCCCTTTGTCCCCGTCAATACCGGAGCCATGCCCTCCGATCTGCTGGAATCCACGCTCTTCGGACATACCAAGGGCGCTTTCACCTCAGCCATCGCCACAAAAAAGGGACTTTTTGACGTGGCCAACGGCGGCACGCTCTTTCTCGATGAAATTGCGACGATGGGCATGGACACGCAGGCAAAAATCCTGCGCGTTTTGCAGGACCGCCGTTTCATGCAGCTTGGTGGCGTATCTGAGATTCAGGTCGACGTGCGCATTATCGCGGCGACAAACGTGGATTTACGCCAGGCCGTGCGCGAAGGCAAGTTCCGCGAAGATCTCTTTTACCGCCTCAACGTCATCACTGTCGAGTTGCCGCCTCTGCGCAGCCGTCGCGAAGATATTCCGCTGCTCGCCACACATTTCCTGAAGCGCTATTCCGACGAAAACGGATTGCTGCTGCGATCTCTGTCCTCGGACGCGATCCGTGCGCTCGTCGACTATGACTGGCCCGGCAATGTTCGCGAACTTGAAAACGTGATCGAGCGGGGCGTCGTGCTCTCTTCTGGCCCGACGATCAATTCCGACCTGCTGCCCGGCCATCTCACCGGACGCAGCTATTCCTCCAGCCTGCTCGAACATAACCCGAATGCCTCGCTCTTTGACATCATCGAGGATATCGAGCGGCGCATCATTGTCGACAAGCTAGAGCGCTGCAACTGGAACCAGACCGATGCTGCCGAGCAATTCCGCATTCCTCTTTCCACGCTCAATCAAAAAATCAAGCGTCTCAATATCGAAATTAAGAAACGAGTGAAGGATTGAATGGGTCAAGTCGCTGGATGCCCACCCCCCGTGGTACCCTCGCTTTGAACCATAAATTGCACTTGTGCATCTAGGCGACTGAACTAAATATGGCTATCGCTACGCTTGATCGAGCTGCAAAAAAAGGTGTCAGCGCCATACAGGAGTATGCGCTGATCTCAGGCCGCGCCCTCGGCAATCTTTTTCAACGTCCGTTTTATGGCGCAGATGTCATCACGCAGGCAGACATCATCGGCGTAGGCTCCATTCCTATCGTAATCCTCACAGGCTTTTTTACTGGAGGCGTGCTCGCGCTGCAGTCCGCATCCACGCTGGCGCAATTCGGCGCAGCGGCCGTCACAGGGCAGCTTGTCAGCTTCTCCATGATCAAAGAGTTGGGACCGGTTCTCACTAGCCTGATGGTTTCGGGACGCAATGCCTCAGGCATGGCCAGCGAACTGGGCTCGATGATGGTGACCGAGCAAATCGACGCTATGCGCGCGCTCGGCACGGATCCGCTGAAAAAGCTCGTCATGCCGCGTATCGTCGCCACGGTCGTCATGCTTTTTTTCCTGACAATCATCTCCGACGCCATCGGCATTCTTGGCGGCGCAGCCGTTTCGGTCTTTCTGCTTAGTCAGGACAGCTCGCAATACTTCCACACCGCTTACCAGTCGCTTCGCTATGCGGATATTCTTCAAGGCATGGTCAAGCCGATCTTTTTTGGTCTTATCATCTCCAGCATCGGCTGCTATTACGGCATGACCACGCGCGGCGGCACCCAGGGCGTGGGCCGCTCCACCACACAGGCCGTTGTCTGGTCTTCCGTTCTGATCATTGCTTCTGATTTCGTCATCAGCCGCTTTATGATCGGTATCTTTGGGCGATAGCACTCATGAGCCAGACTGCGGTCATTACCGAGCCAGCACAGCATTCTCCCGATGAGCCGGCAGTCGTTTTTGAGAATGTGTCGATTGGTTTTGAAGGCAAACAAGTCCTCCGCAATCTCTCTTTCATCGTCAAGCAGGGCGAGACGCGTATCCTTCTCGGCCCCGCGGGGGTCGGCAAAAGCGTCCTGCTGAAACTGGCGGATGGCTTGATGCGCCCGGACTCTGGCCGCATCTTTGTTTTTGGAGAAGAAGTCAGCGCCATGCCTGAAGAGCAGTTGTTCAAGCTGCGCTCGCGCATCGGCATCGTCTTCCAGGAAGGCGCGCTCTTCGATTCGCTCACCGTTCGCGACAACGTCGCTTACCGGCTTATGGAAGAGCATCTGCCGGAAGACGAAGTAAACAAGCGCGTCGTCGAGGCCCTACGCTTCGTCGAGCTGGAACACACACTCGACAAATTCCCCTCCCAGCTTTCCGGAGGCATGCGCCGGCGCGTTGCCATTGCCCGCGCGATTATCAACCGGCCAGACCTTCTGCTCTATGATTCCCCCACCGGCGGTCTCGATCCCATCACGTCCACCACCATCGTTGAGCTGGTCATCAAACAGCGCGACGTCTACCGCACCAGCTCCCTGCTGGTGACGCATCGCCTGCAGGATGCTTTCACGCTCGTATCGCACCGCTTCAACCGCGAAACGAACAAAATGGAGACGCTTCCTGAAAGACAAACCGATCCGCAGACCAGCTTCCTCATGTTGGATGAAGGCAAGCTTGTTTTTGACGGGTCGACGCATGACCTCGTCCACTCCGACGATCCCTTCATCAAGGAATACCTGTCGTAGCTCAGGCGAGTTGCAGAAAGCCCTCAGCCGTCACAAATCCCCGTCCGGAGATGCGGACATCGCTTCCATATATGCCGATCCGGATCAAACTCGGCCTGTCCATCGCGTAGCCCTGCTCAATCGCAACGCTGCTTCCGTCCGGGACGATTCCCTTCGCCACCAGCAGTGCAGCCAGCGGGCCGGCAGCCGTCCCTGTGGCTGCATCTTCCGCAATCCCCACCGTTGGGTTGAAGAACCTCGCATGCGCCGTCGACCCAGGCTGAACGACATCGAGACTGAACAAGTAGCAGCCCTCACCCTTGGCAGCGCGTAGCACAGACAACAGCTTTGCCGTATCGGGCCTGGCTCTTTCAATCGCCGAACGGTCTTTTACAGGAACCAGCAGATGCGCTGCCCCGGTTGAAACAACCTGTGCTTCGAGCCCGTCAAGCACCATGTCAGCGGGTGTCAAACCGAGCGCGTCAGCCAGCGCGTCTGAATCGGCCATCGTTTTACCAAAGACCGGCGCAGACTGCCTCATCTCGATCGCGGCAACTTCTCCATCCTTCCAGAACACAGTAACCGGCAGCACGCTGTCGCCGATCCGCTGGTGAAATTGTTGACTGCCCTTGCTGACAGGCAGCCGCCCGGAAGACGCCAGCCACCACCATGCGCCCAATGCATTGTGCCCAGCCCCAAACACCTCGTGGCCGGCTGGGGTAAAAGAGCGAAGCAACCAGTCGACATCCGTTTTGGGTGGAGACAATAAAAACGTTGTCTCCGCCTGATTGAACTCGCGTGCTATACGACGCATGGCTGCTTCATCGATCTGATTGGCATCCGGCACCACGGCCAGCGGATTGCCTTCCAGCGGCCTATCGGAAAAAACGTCCACAAGAAAAAACGCAGCTTTCCTCATCGTGTCCTCAAATTGCATTCCTCCCATCAGATTCCAGCAGCAATAGAAAGATGCACAGCGCTTTCTTTGCTCACCGTATTCCTGCTCTGCTAGTCTGAATGGTTTCAGTCTCAGAACGGAGTTACCAGGCAAATGGCCTTCAAGTTTAGGGGAGTCGACTTCATCGGCTTCGACGCACTTCTCAACGAAGACGAGCGCCTCTCGCGCGACACCGCCCGTCAGTTCATCGAAGACAATCTCATCCCGATCATTGAGGAGTGCAACCGCGAAGGTCGTTTTCCACGCGAGCTGATCCCGCAGATGGGAGAGCTCGGCTTCTTCGGCGCTAACCTGCATGGCTACGGTTGTGCCGGTATGTCGAACGTAGAATACGGCCTCGTGATGCAAGAGTTCGAACGCGGCGACTCCGGCGTGCGCAGCTTCGTCAGTGTGCAGTCGGCGCTGGTCATGTATCCGATTTTTACTTTTGGCTCTGACGAACAAAAAGACTACTGGCTCCCGCTGCTTGCCAAAGGCGAAAAGCTCGGCTGCTTCGGCCTCACCGAACCCGACTTCGGATCGAACCCGGGAGGCATGCGCACCCGCGCCCGCAAGGTTGGCGATGAGTATGTGCTCAACGGCGAGAAGATGTGGATCACCTCTGGAACCATCTCCGATATCGCGGTCATCTGGGCCAAGGTGGAGGACGAAGACGATCGCGTGCGCGGATTTTTGGTCGAGACAGACCGTCCCGGCTTCTCGGCCTACGACGTGCACGGCAAATGGTCCCTGCGCGCCTCCGTCACTTCAGGGCTTTCACTACAGGACGTGCATATCCCGGCAAAGAACCTCATGCCGGGCACCGGCGGACTCAAATCTCCGCTCATGTGCCTCAACCAGGCGCGCTACGGCATCAGCTGGGGAGCGATCGGCGCAGCGATGTCTTGCTATGACACGGCGCTGCAATACTCCCTGCTGCGCAAACAGTTCCGCGATCAGCCGATCGCCAGCCATCAACTCGTGCAGGAAAAATTGACATGGATGATTTCGGAGATTAGCAAAGCGCAGCTGCTTTCCCTGCAAGTCGGACGCATGAAGGACGAAGGCAAAGTGAGCTTCGAGCACATCTCTATGGCCAAGCGCAACAACGTGTGGATGGCGCTCGAATGCGCGCGCATGGCTCGCGATATTCTCGGTGGTAACGGCATTACCGACGATTATCCGGTCATGCGTCACATGATGAACCTGGAATCGGTAAAAACCTATGAAGGCACGCATGATATTCACACACTCATCATCGGCCAGAGCGTAACGGGTATTCCGGCGTATTAAGACGAGTTGTGATCACACGCGCCGATGCGCTCTCGCATTCGAGCGCATCTCCTTTCTTTCAGAAAGGCATCCAGCGTCACGAGTAAATTCAAATCACGAGACGCCAAATTCATAGAAAGAATTTACAATGCCTCAAGGTGCGGGAACCCGATACGTGGGTCGTTCAGCAGGAACAATAGCATAACCGGACCTGCACCGGGCACCAGCGCTTGTTAAGCTGCCCAGAATTATGACCTCACATTTGCGGCTGTAACAGCATGAATCTTTTCAGGTCTTTGGTGAATCTGGTCATATTGGGAGAACGGAGATGGTTGTTACTCTGGCGGCGATTTGTGCTCTTGTGTTGTTGGCCATTCTTTGGAGCAAACACATCAAAGACCGGCGAGAGATGGAGCAGCACAGTATCACTCCGGAAGGTCTCCATGCATTGTTGGCCGAACATCAAGATGTGCTTGTCTTTGATGTTCGCCTGCCGCTCGACTTGCTAACCGATTCTGAGATCATTCCTGGCGCAATTCGGCTTTCACCAAAAGAAGTGCTTGAAAATCCATCGCTCATCCCGAAAGAGAAAGACTCAGTGGTTTACTGTACATGCCCGAGCGATAAAACTAGCCGAGCTATCCTGCGTCGTGCGCTCGCGATGGATTTCTTACGGGTCAAATTCCTTAAAGGTGGGCTGCAGCGTTGGAAAACCATGGGCTATCCGGTCGAGCCATACCAAAAACCCTTCCATCTCGACACAGGCACCTAGCCCTCATCTCCGTCCCCAGTCGAATAAATGTCGTGTGTTTAAATACAAACCGCGACATTGCGCGACATTGACTGAGCCGTTCAATGAAGCGCTCTCTTTACCTTCAACGGTTGTTGCCTATCTCACAAGACTGATCCCGGAATCCCACTAGCTCTACCCGCGCGAACAGCTTCGTACTGACATACAATTGGCAGCCTGCACTTTGCGATCACGAGCTAAGTGTACTCGGACAGAGCATGCCATTGCCCGTCGACAGGCGCCATTTTCCCTTGCTCTATCAATCCAGAAATGTGGATGCATTGTGCGCTGCAATTACGACAGAGGAGGATTCCCAAAATGACAAGCCGTAACAGCAGGAAAACTAATGCACCAGCGCATTCGCAGCGAACACTCCACACTTTTCCACTGATTCCGACAATGCGGTAAGCCTAATAAATCTGTCCGAAATAGCAAGGTCCTGCTACTTGCTCAGACCAGTATGGCAAAACCTTGCCATAAAAATGGCATAACTCGGCCACCCAAATCGGCAAGTGCTTGCGATGCCCTCCTCCATATAGTTGGGTTATTTCTAGTTAATAGCGCATTCGTCGACCGCCCACCGTAATGAGTGAGCGGCGCATCGGAGCCGGACAAGCTAACTCATCTGCCTTTGCAAGACCTCAACCTTAAAGGGGAGAGATCCATCGCTTATGCAGAGTCTTTCAAGTGGTTCCGGGCAAGAAACTAGTTCTATCCGTCCGTTTGTTGAATCAGCGTTTCGTCACCGATGGCTTTGGCTGATCGTTGTGGTGAGCGTTGTCGCAATGGCGTTCGCTTATACCCTGCTCACACCTAAGCAATACCAGTCTGAAATGAACATTCTCGTTCAGAATGCCCGTGGTAATTACCTTATAACCCCGGAGCGATCAACGGGAACCGTCATGGTAAATGAGGTCACCGAAGAACAAATCAACTCAGAGATCGAAGTGCTGCGTAGCCGCAGTTTAGCCAATGTTGTCGTCGATCCAAAGTGGAATGAACAATCAGCTCACACATTGACACCTCTACAGCTAAAGGCACACGACAAAGCCCTTGAAGAATTCAATAAACATCTCACGATCAATTTAGTCCGCAAATCGAATGTTATCCAAGTGACGTATACGGCAGGTGATCCACGCACTGCAAACCTGATGCTGAATCGTCTCCTGGATGCATTTCTGTCGAAGCACAAGGAGATCGGGCACCCTGCCGGAACGTCTCAGTTCTTTGCGTCAGAAGCAGCACGATACAAGAAAGAGCTGGATGATGCACAACAGCAGCTGGCAAGTTATCAACAGCAGCAACAGATCGTGTCCCTCCCGGACACAGAGCAAACAATAGATCACCAAGTTACCGACGCACAAAACGAACTGCGCAGCACTGACGCGCAAATCAGCGAAGTCTCCGACCGGCTCGCGATGCAGACGTATCAACTCCGGTCTATTCCGACAAGACAAAACACACAGGAACGAACGATTCCGAACGACTACTCTGTAGAGCGGCTGAATACCCTGTTGGCGGAACTACAGAACAAGCGCACATCATTGCTTACAAAGTTCACACCTCAGGACCGCCTTGTGCAGGAGACCGATGAACAAATTGCCAACACGAAGACAGCTCTTAAGAGTGCCCAGCAGATGACTTCGCAGGAACACTCTTCTGATGTGAACCCTGTGTGGGAGCAGGTAACAACCTCCATTGTGCAGAACCAAGCGGAACGTCAAGCCCTGAAGGCACGACGTGGCGAATTAGCCGCACAGGTCAAGCAATTACAAAACAATCTTTCTAATGTCGAAGGTTCAACTGTCGCGTATACAACCCTGCGCCAGAAAGTGACCGAGCTTGAGAACAACTACCAGCTCTATGCACAGAAGCGTGACGAGGCACAGATGGCATACGCAATGGACGCAGACAAACTGCTGAATGTTGCGGTTGCGCAGGCGCCTACATTTTCTATCACTCCAGTCCGCCCGAAACCTGTTGTGGATCTGCTGCTTGGCAGCTTCACAGCGCTATTTCTTGCCAGCTTCATGGTCTTTTTCGCAGAGATGGGGCGGCCAACGATCGCAACCCCGCGTGAATTGGACATCTTGTCCCGATACCCCTTGCTTGCCACGGTGCCATTTGAGCGGCATCAGGGTAAGTATCCAGAACGGCGACTTAAATCGGAAAGACTATCAATCACACTCACACCTGAAACTCCTGCCGATATGAAGAGAATGAGCGCCGCGTTCGAGAAATTGCGGAAGGAGAAGCAAGCATCATGAGGAAGTCGACGAACGAATTTCAAGAAGAGACAATTCCGCTGACAACGGATGCTGCGTGGGGATCCGTATACCACACGCTCGTTTATAGCGTCTTCCAGAAGCCGCGAGAAGAAGAAAAGTCTGGAATGGTGGTCGCGCTGACATCTGCAAATCCAGATGAAGGCGTTACCTACATTACACGGACTTTGTCTCATGAATTGGCAAAGTGTGAGATCAATTCAGTCGCGCGCATCAATGCGCGGTTTCTGCGCAAGCTCTACGAGCCCACGGTGGAGGTGCTTCGTCGATCCTTGTCCCGGTCAAACAGCAACATAAGCGAAATTGGAATGACCGATACGTCGCTCCTTCTTCCGGAAGGGGCCGGGCGCTGGGACGGCAGCTGGCAATACCGGCGCGATTGCATCGATCTTTTGCGAAATGAATTTGATTACGCACTGATCGACTGCTCTTCACTGAAAGAATCCGGCGACCTGTTGAGCGTGGCTCCTTTTGTGGACGGCGTGATTCTCGTTAGCGAAGCCAACAAAACTCGTCGCGGGCAGATACTACAAGCCGAACGAGCGATCGAGACGGCACAAGGAAAGCTACTTGGTCATGTACTGAATAAGCGCACCTATCCTGTCCCCGAATGGATTTATCGAAGACTGTAAATCGTTGGAACTGCACCTTCAAGAAAGGGAGCATACGATGACGAAGGCATTTGTGATATTTACATTTGTATTTTGTTTTATTCCCCAGATATCTCATGCTGATGAACAGCTTCATCAGAGAACTCGTTACACACTCCATGCAGGCGACGTAATCACTCTGGATTACCGGTATACGCCTGAGTTCAACCAAACAGTCACGATTCAACCCGATGGATATGTCACTTTGGATATCGTCGGAGATGTAAAGATCGCCGGTCTCACGCTTGATGAGGTCCATGACCAGATCATCAAGATGGCTTCGAGTCGGCTGAACCATCCAGAACTCAATCTCACCCTCAAGGATTTCGAGCATCCGTACATCGTGGTTGCAGGTGAAGTTGCCAAGCCAGGCAAGTTTGAGCTCCGCGACGATACCACGGCTTTGCAGGCAATTATGCTCGCCGGAGGATTCAAGGACTCTGCCCGCGACACCAAAGTCGTGTTATTCCGGAGAATCAATCAGCAAATGGCGGAAGTGCGCCAACTGAATTTGCATAATGTCCACCGCACATCAGACCTGGAGCACGACGCCGAGCTGCAACCCGGCGACATGCTGCTGGTCACACGCAATAAGCTCGAACATCTTTCGCGCTTTATGAAAGCCACAAACCTGGGGCTCTACTTCGACCCGACCACGATTCCATAAACCCGGCATGG
>Ga0210389_10002710_pt1 | contig 13875 bp, 5 predicted proteins | sample IncBWH28OmetaG_FD_160127 | JGI IMG/M metagenome (GOLD analysis project Ga0210389, IMG submission 160127) | Forest soil microbial communities from Barre Woods Harvard Forest LTER site, Petersham, Massachusetts, United States - Inc-BW-H-28-O ...
CCGAAGCCTTGCGCGCCGCTTCAACTGCATTGCGAATGTCTTTCCGATTCCCGAGCGGAGCCTCGCCCAGCAACCGCCCATCCGCAGCGCGCACTTCCATGCTGTAGCCGGAGTCCGGACGCGCCTGCTTGCCGCCGATGTAGAGCTTTACGGTGCGGTCAATCGCGGGAGATGAGTCGCTCACGTCATTCGCGCTCTCACTCTCATCAGTCGAGCCGTCGACAGTCTGTGGTTTTTCTGAGAACTGACAACTGAGAACCGAGAACTCTTTTAACGCAGGCGCCTTCTTGAACCAAGCCGGTTCCAGATACTCGAGCAGCCCTTCGCGGCCGCCTTCGCGTCCATATCCGCTCTCGCGATAGCCGCCAAACCCGCAAGCCGCGTCAAACATATTTGTGCAGTTCACCCAAACCACGCCCGCTTTAAGTTGCGCAGCCACGTGCAGAGCCACGTTGATGCTCTCGCTCCAAACGCACGCCGCGAGTCCATAGGCTGTGTTGTTCGCCAGTTCCACCGCCTCGCTCGGAGTGCGGAACGTCATTGCCGCCAGCACTGGCCCGAAAATTTCCTGCTGCGCCACGATCGACGTCGGATGTACGTTGCTCAAAAGCGTCGGCGGATAGTAGAACCCGCGCGCGGGCAACGTCACCTGCGGCTGCCAGCAGGTCGCACCATCGGCCACGCCCTGATCGACCAGCTTGCGAATGCGATCGAGTTGCACCTGTGCCACGATCGCGCCAATATCAATCGCCTTATCCAGCGGAGGACCGATGCGCAGGCTGCTCATGCGCTCCTGCACCTTCGCGATCAGCGCCTCGGCAATGCTCTCCTGCATCAGCAGTCGGGAGCCCGCGCAGCACACCTGACCCTGGTTGAACCAGATTCCATCGACCAACCCCTCGACGGTGCTGTCGAGATCCGCATCTTCAAACACAATGAAAGGAGACTTGCCGCCCAGTTCCAGCGACAGCTTCTTGTGGCTGGTCGCCGTCGCCGCGCGAATCGCACGCCCTACCTCGGTCGATCCCGTAAACGCAATCTTGTCTACGTCGGGATGCTTTACCAAGGCTTCGCCGGTCCGCCCATCGCCCGTGACGATATTCACGACGCCCGGCGGCAGTTCTGCCTCCTGGCAAAGCTCGGCGAAGGCAATCGCAGTTAGCGGAGTAAACTCCGCCGGCTTCAATACGACCGTGTTCCCGGTCGCCAGCGCCGGAGCAATCTTCCAGGCCAGCATCAGCAGTGGAAAATTCCACGGAATAATCTGCCCCGCAACTCCGCAAGGCACATACTCCGGAAACTCCTGCTCCAAAAGCTGCGCCCAGCCGGCGTGATGATAAAAATGTCGCGCGACCAGCGGAATATCGATGTCGCGGCTCTCGCGAATCGGCTTGCCGTTGTCCATCGTCTCCATTACCGCGAGCCGCCGCGAATGCTTCTGCACCAGGCGCGCGATCGCATACAGGTAGCGCGCCCGCGAATGCGGAGTAAGCGCCTGCCACGGAGATAACGCAGCCCGCGCCGCTTTCACGGCGGCATCGATGTCGGCAGCCGATCCCTGCGCGACCGCCGCCAGCGTTTCGCCATTCGAGGGATCGACCGTCTCGAAATACTCGCCTGCCGCCGGCGTCGACCATGCGCCATTAATAAAGTGCGCGAAGCGGCGGCCATGCCGATCAAGCCAGGTCGAGACTTCTTTCGAATCTTCCGGCGCCGGCCCGTATTCCATGCTCACGAATTTTTCAGCAATGCTCATTCGAGTTTGCTCACCCTCTATGCCAGCGGATGCCGCCACTCCGCCGAATAACGTCCCGTCGCGTAGTGCTCGAGCTGCCGCTCAATGTCTCCGAGTAGCCCGCTTGCTCCAAAACGAAACATTTCCGACCGCATCCACGATTCGCCGAGTTCTTCCTTTATCATCGCCAGCCAATCCAGCGACTGCTTCGCCGTCCGAATGCCACCCGCAGGCTTGAAACCCACCGCCATCCCAGTCTCCTGCGCGTACTCGCGAATCGCACGCGTCATCACCAGACCCACCGGCAGCGTCGCATTCGTTGGCTCTTTCCCCGTCGAAGTCTTGATGAAGTCCGCGCCTGCCATCATCGCCACCGCGCTCGCGCGCCCCACATTGCGCAGCGTCAGCAAATCGCCGGTCCCGAGAATCACCTTCATGTGTCTCGGTCCACAAGCCTGTTTGAATGCTGCAATTTCGTCGTAGAGCGCCTGCCAGCGTCCGCCAAAAACGTGCGCCCTAGTGATGACGACATCAATCTCATGCGCGCCCGCCTCCACCGACCGTCGAATCTCCGCGACCCGCTCAGCCAGCGGCGACAAGCCTGCCGGAAATCCCGTCGACACCGCTGCCACATGAATGCCGCTGCCCTCGAGCGCTGCCAGTGCCGTCTCGACAAACGTGTGATACACGCAAATCGCGGCGACCTTAATGTCTAAATCCTCGATCCCCAACTTCTGTACGATCTCTTGCTGAATCGGGTGCCGCCCCTTGGCGCACAACCGCCGCACGCGCTCGTCGGTGTCGTCGCCCGAAAGCGTCGTCAAATCCATGCACGTGATCGCGCGCAGCAGCCAGGCCGCCTGCCATTCCTTCTTCACTGTCCGCCGCGCCACCGTCGACTGCGCGCGCCGCTCCACTGCACTCGTATTCACGCGCACATCGCGAACCCAATCGAGATTCAATGGAATACCGCGATTCGGCAACAATGGCCGGCCATTCAAAACGGCGAACGCCTCGTCATGCCGATTCGCATCCGCGATGATTCCCGTTTGTTTTTTTTCTATCGACATCGAAACCTTCCACTCAACATGCGTCGCTGGACCTCCGCGTACCAGCGCCGTCGGGCGCTGCCAATTGTACGGCAGGCCACTTCACCGCCGCATGCTCTTTAATCGGACATCTCAATATTGATGAGAGCTCCGCCATCCAAGAACCATTTGTTTCCACCGGCCTCGGCAAGTAGACTTCCCCAGACCATTCTTCAAGAGCACAGCATCAGCGCGTCACAAGGAGCCCCATGTTCACTCCCAACTCCCTCGGCATTGCACTTTTCATGATGATCACGAGCGCCATCTGCTGGGGCTCATGGGCCAACACCTACAAGGGCGTCAAGAATTACCGCTTCGAACTTTTCTATTGGGACTACGCCATCGGAATCTTTCTCATCTCGCTCATCCTCGGCCACACCATGGGGAGCACGGGGGAGCACGGCATGGGAATCCGAGAAAATATCCACGCTGCGGCAATCAGTGACGCGCTGTTTGCGATGTTGGGCGGGGCGATTTTTAATCTCGCAAATCTGCTGCTGGTCGCGGCTATCGACATGGCCGGACTCGCGATTGCCTTCCCTGTCTCGATCGGAATTGCGCTGGTCGTCGGCGTTATCAGCAGTTACGTGCAGCAACCGATCGGCAATGCTGCGCTACTCGCCGGAGGTGTAGTTTGCGCGCTGATTGCCGTCGTGCTCGACGGCATGGCCTATGGCAGTCTCGCGAGCACCGGGCGCGCCGTTTCTAGAAAGAGCATCATCGTCTGCGTTGTCTCCGGAGTGCTGATGGGTCTGTGGGCACCGTTCATGACTCGCACCATGCCGCACGATGTGAATGGCGTCACGGTTGGCACTTTAGGTCCCTACGCCGCAGCTATCTTTCTCACGCTCGGCGCGCTCCTCTCCTGCTTCATCTGGAATATTTATTTCATGAAGCATCCGCTAGTCGGCGAACCCGTCGGCTTCGGCGGATTCTTTCGCGCACCTGCCTCCGCCCACGCTCTCGGCCTACTCGGCGGATTCATCTGGGGCACGGGCATGGTGTTTAACCTGGTCGCTGCCAGTTTCACGGGAGTCGCGATTTCCTATGCCATTGGCCAGTCGGCCCCCATGGTCGCCGCGCTCTGGGGAGTGTTCGCCTGGAAAGAATTCGCCGGCGCTCCGACCAAAGCGAAGGTTTATCTCTTCCTGATGTTCGTATTTTATTGCGTGGGGATTCTGCTCGTGGCCAAAGCCAACGGCTGACTTTGAGAGGAACCCGCATAGACACCTGGCATGCACATGTCTAAACATTCAACATTTTAAACACCGAGAATTTCGAAGGCGCAGGCGATATGAAAAAGTGAATCCTCTTGACCGGCGCCGATCACCTCCAACCCGCACAAAACTCTTGACTTTGCTCAGCTAATCCATTTAGATGACCCAATCAAAAATAGTTACTCTTGCGCTCGTGTGTAACTCGCCGCGACTCTTGCGTGACGACTGGACACCCGAGCTGCGGAGTCCAATTTGCCACTGATACTGGGTGGCTTGAGGAACGAAATGTCGACAAGAAAAGTGCTGCTCGTAGCGCTTACCCTTCTTTGTTTCGCGCTGTCTTCACTTGTTTACGGCCAGGCTAACGGAAGCCTCTCCGGCACCGTCGCCGACAAAACCGGCGGCGTCCTGACGGGTGCGACTGTGAAGATTACCTCGCAGGCCACCGGCCTTCAACGCGACGCCAAGACCGACGACTCCGGCCACTATCTCGTTCCTCTTCTCCCCGTCTCCGTCTACACCATCCACGTGGAAGCCCAGGGCTTCCAGACCACCGAGCAGAAAGACATTCGCCTTCAGATCGATGAGCAGCGCGAAATTGACTTCGCGTTGAATCCCGCTTCGGTCAGTCAGACTGTCGAGGTCAGTGCCACCGAAGTCGCGGTAGAGACTACCAATCCGTCCCTAGGCCAGGTCATCACCGCCGAGGAAGTCGCCGACCTGCCACTCAACGGCCGTAATTTCGTTCAGCTCGCCACTCTAACTCCAGGCACAATTCAGTCGACCAGCCCGGTGAGCTTCTTCACCAACGCTGCCTCCAGCGAGGCCGCTACCCGAGGCGCTTTCTCTCTCTCCGTTGGCGGGTCGCGCGAGCAAAGCACCGACTGGCTCCTCGACGGCAACGACAACAATCAGCTTGACGAAGGTGGCATTGCGATTTTCTCTGAGGTCGACTCCATCGAGGAATTCAAAGTCTTTTCGTATAACTACTCGGCCGAATACGGCGAACGCGCGGGTCCCACAGTCCTTGTCACCACTAAATCGGGCACTAATCAGTGGCACGGCACGTTGTTTGAATTCTTCCGCAACACCAATCTTGACGCCGCGTCTCCCTTCGTCAATACCGCCGCAAAATTCAACCTCAACCAGTACGGGGGGTCACTCGGCGGACCGATTCAAAAAGACAAGACTTTCTTCTTCCTCGACTATCAAGCCAAGGTCCAGCGCAAAGGCGTGCCTTTTACCGGCATCGTCCCGACAACCGCAATGGAGACACCGGACGTCAATGGCGACTACGACTTCACGACCGACCCCTTTGGTGGTATCCGTGGAACGACCCTTTACAACGGCCACGTTTTGTTCCCCAATCTTACGAATTCGTTCTCTGGTCAGAGCCTCCAGTGCATTCCAAGCACCTTGACTCCAGAACCTGTGCAATCAGACGGGAGCCAAACCCCGGGCGCTCCCTGCAATATCCTGCCCGCTGCTCTCGTCAGTCCGCAGGGTGCCGCCGTCGCTGCCCTCTATCCCGCTCCCAACGTTCCCAACGCAAGCACAACCCTATTTAACTACGCCAATCAGCCGATTCGCAGGCTCAATGAAGGCACCGGCGATATCCGGGTCGACCACAACTTTTCCGGAAACGATTCCGTCTTTGGGCGCTTCAGTTACGACCAGGCCACCAATTTCGTTCCCGGCGGCTCGCCAACATGGTCCGAACAAAATGCCTTCGGCAGCAACCAGCACATTGAGAACCATGGCCGCAACGCCATGATCTCCGAAACTCACGTCTTTTCTCCCAACACGATTAATCAGGCAAGCTTTGGCTACAACCGCATCTTCAACCACATCAATTCTTTTGGCACCGGCAGCTGTGAGGCCGCGACTCTCGGGATTCCCGGCGCCAATCTCGGCGCGGCCTGCGATTCCATCACCGGCTATCCCGCCAGTCTCAACCAATCGACGAAAGACTGCGAAAGTTGCGGACTGACCTCCTTCTTGATGAACGCCTATTTCTCAATCGGCGATCGCGGATACGCTCCCTATCAGGGTGGCACTAACGTCTATTCGCTCTCCGATACCATCCACCTTATCCGGGGCAAGCATGACATCGCTGTCGGCATGACGTTCCGCGCCAATCAGATGAACGTCCGCAATAATGCATTTCAAGACGGTTTCGTAGTTCAGAATGGCAGCGAAACCGGAGACGACATCGCCGGCCTCCTGGTCGGCGGCTTGGGAGTTTTTGCCGCCCACGACCAGACCTTCCTCGGCGCAACCACCGGTCGCCGCTTCAAGATGTATCGACCGTTTGTGCAGGATAACTGGCGAGTGACTCCCAATCTCACTGTAAACATCGGCCTCGGCTGGGCTCTTGTGACACCTGAGACGGAAGTTAGCAATCGAATGGCTAACTACGACGTCACCAATCTCACTTGGTACGTTCCCTCGGGCAGCCCTGGAGTCACAGGTTGTACCAATTGCGTGACGACGGACGGTCGCGCCGGTATTCGGTTCGACAAGAGTGCTCTCGAACCCCGCATCGGCTTTGCATGGAAGGCCTTCGGCGGCGACCGTACCGTCATTCGCGCGGCCTATGGGATCACCCACGACTCTTCCTGGGATCAGGGCGGGCAGGGGTTATGGCAGAACCCACCGTATTACGCAGAAGTCGATCCCTGCGCGTTCTGTTTCGCATATGGCGTCGCGGCGGGTTCCCTCTCCGGCGGCTTCCTTCTCACTTCCGCGGGTCCATCCGAGATTGCTGTCCCCGGCGGGTACATCTATAACGCTCCAGTCAACCCCAGTTCCTACACAGGAACCATTCAATCCCAGAATCGCAATTTCAAACAAGGAATCGTTCAGCAATTCAACTTCAACGTGGAGCACCAACTCCCCGGGAACGTCGTCCTGACTGCCGGCTACGCGGGCACTCGTAGCGCCCACATTCTGACCAGCCAGTTGAATGAAAATCTGAATGACCCTGCGGCGTGCGGCTCCCCAGGTTATACCCTCGGATGCGGCTTTGGCTTTTTCCCGTATGCAGCTCCGTTCCAGAGCGTCGACACCAACAACAGCATAGGCCAGGCGCGCTACGATTCATTGCAGGTGAAAGCCGAAACCAAGAGCGCCCGCCACGGTCTCTACGCCCTGCTCGCCTACACCTATTCCCGCAATTTCGACAACGGGATGCCAGACGGCCTTGGAACCAATCCCGGTGCCCTTTACTATCCACTCCCAGGAACGGCGAAATTGGATTGGGGCCTTTCGGAACTCAACCTCAATCAGGTATTCAGTGCGAGCGTCCTTTACGACCTTCCGTTCGGCAAAGGAAAGTATTGGGGCAGCAACTGGAGCGGTCCGGTCGACGCAGCCTTAGGGCATTGGTCGGTGAATCTAATCGAGAGAGCCACCACAGGATTCCCCCTCTACGTGGTGGATAGCGCGGACGAATCGGGAACTTTCTTCTCCTACAACGGCAACACCTTTCAGCGTCCCAACCAAGTAGGGGATCCCAACAGAGGCGGACCTGAGGGCGGCCGCACGGATTGCCCTGCCGAGGTTCATACAATTGCAAATTGGTTCAACCCTTGCGCGTTCGCTTTCGCCGCCCCCGGCGAACTTGGCACCGGAGTTCGAGCCCCCGTCTATGGCCCGCGCTTCGTCAACACCGATTTCTCTTTGATCAAGGATGTGCCGCTATCCTTCCGTGAGGGAACAGCTCTCCAATTCCGCGCCGAGTTCTTCAATCTCTTCAACCATCCCCAATATTTCCTTCAGGGCGCCGGCGGCACAGGGGAGCAGGACATAAATACGCCATCCAGCTTTGGCGTAATTAACAACACCGTGAACAACCCGCGCCTGGTTCAGTTCGCGGTCAAATTAAGGTTTTGAAGCCAAAACAATTAAGGCACGGGCGTCCTCGCCCGTGCCTTGCGGAAGCGCGATGTCATCGTTTCGTTAAGAGCTTACTTATCCCGCAAAGTAACCACAAACTCCTGAATCTCCCCGCGTTCCCGTTCAGCCTGGTCGGCTGACTGTTTTGCCAACTGCTCATGGAGTTGTAATTCCTTCTGCGCCCCCGCATCATCCCCGGCGCGCTTGTAAGCGAGCCCCAGCCGATAATGCGCCTCAGTGATCTCGGGACTAGCCTCAATCGCTTTCTGATAGGCTGCAATCGCGCGAGGATAGTCCCCGCGCTCTGCATATAAGATCCCTAGCTGCAACTGAGCTGCCCCTAACTTCGGATCAAGCCGAATTGCTGTCAGTAACAGCGCCTCGATCTGCGGGACGCCCGTGTCGTCGAGCGAACCTGTCGACTGCTTCGACCTCCATAACCCGACCGCGTAGTAGTAGTTAGCCAGCGCTTTGTCCGGCGCAAGATGCGCAAACCGTGCCAGCCTTTCGATCATCTCACCGGAGGGAACAACCTCCGCGCTCTGCATCTTCCCCATAAACAAGTAAGCGGCCGGATCACTCGGAGCAAGATCGGACGCGCTCACCAGATACTGCGTTGCGCGATCATAGGATCCGCGCACATACCAGACCACGCCCAGCCCAATCAGCATGCGCACCGACTTGGGATAAAGCGTGTTACCCCTGGCAAAGACCTCGGACGCCGGCTCCAGCGCGCGATGCGTCAGCAACTCGGTCGCCCAATCAAAAATATTGGTTTCGCTCGGAGCAAGGTCCGCCGCTCGCTGATACTCATGCACGGCCTCCAGAGGATTGCCAAGTTTCTCGTCGATCTGTGCCAGCCGGTGATAAAGCTCTGACCGCTTCTGTCTACCCTCCACGTCAAGCTTGAGGTCGCCCTGGCTCTTCTCAGCCCCCGCATTCTCCTGCCCCGCATTCTCCTGGCGAAGAATCTGGGCCTGAATGCCTGCGCCCTCCTGCAACAGAACGCCTTCCTGCGCCGAATTGCTCGCCGCCGCATTCAGCGCCCCGGGCTTCCCGCCTGGCTCTTGTTCCGATGCTCCTAGAGACGCCGTGTCCCTCACCAGCGCTTCGCTGTTGCGCAGCACAGTGTCAGACCCATGCCCTCCAGAATTCGTGGCCGCCGCTACGCCCGCGACGGTGAACTTAGGCTCGTCGAAGAGTTGCGGTGACTTCGCGGCGGACGACAAATAGTCTTGCGGCGACGATGAAGAAGAGATCACGGCGTCCAAATCCAGATCGACTTTCATCGTCTTGCCCGCCGCCAACTCCACCGTTTTAACGATTGTCAGGCTGCTTCCGCTTTCGCCTGTGTGCAGCGTGTAGGCGCCGGCCCAGGGCCCGACGAAACCGAAAGCACCGGCAGAATCAGTTCGCGTGTGCCAGGTTTCTGTGTCTGTGCCGGTCGTGGACTGCAAAGTGACCGCCGCATTCGCCACCGGCTTGCCGTTGGAATCGCGGACATGCCCCAGCACGGTCGAAGTCTGAGCTGGCGGTGGGGATTGCAATGGTCCCTGCGCCGAAACCGCGCCCGGGGCAACCGCGATCAAAAGAGAAAAAATACAAATGGCAGGACTGAAGCGAAATCGATGAACCAAACTTAAGATCAACCGGGGACTCCTGGGAGTGACGTGTGCAAAGACGAAATAACAGCCGCGATCAATGCTCCCAATTCTATTCGCGCCCGCCTCTGCCCCGCAATCGACAGATCTCGCAGTTGCGCTTTACAATTGGCGCACATCAATCGCAAATATTTATTGGGTTTGTCGTCCCGAACGAAGTGAGGGATCTGCAGTTCGGCAGCGTCAGGAAAGCAAAGGAAATTAGAATGAAAGCTAGCCGAATCTGGTTCTGCGCGATTGCGCTCCTGCTGTCGGCCGCTTTTGCGAGCGCCGATGGCAAGCGCAAAATCATCATCGATCAGGACGCCGCGGGCCCAGCCGGAAGCGATCAGCAAGCTATCCTGCTCCTGATTCAGTCTCCGCAAACAGAAGTTCTCGGTATCACGGTGGTGACCGGCGACGCATGGCTCACTGAAGAAGTCGCGCACACCCTCCGCACTCTCGAACTCATCGGCCGCACCGACATCCCCGTTGTCCCGGGTGCGGAGAACCCACTCGTGAGAACGCGCAGCGGAACCCTGGATGCTGAACAGCGCTACGGTTCAATCGTCTGGCTTGGCGCCTGGACGCCCAGCCTTTACCACGCCCCTCGCGAACTTGGTCCCATGCCTGAGGGGATGCCAACTACGAAGGCTGCAAATGAAGATGCTGCGCACTTCCTCATCCGCATGGTTCACAAGTACCCGCACGAAGTAACCATTGAAGAAGCGGGTCCCATGACGAACCTGGCGCTCGCCATCACCATTGACCCGGAATTCGCCAGCCTGGCTAAGGAATTAGTCTTCATGGGCGCCAGCCTGAACCCGCGCACCGACGATCCAGAATTCGTCAACACTCCGCGCCACGAATTCAATCTGTGGTTTGATCCTGAAGCCGCCCACATTGTCCTTCGCGCGCCCTGGAAGAGAATCGTTTGCACTACGGTCGACATTTCGCTGAAGACGCGCCTGACCACAGAACTGATCAATAGAGTGAAGACAGGGACCACTCCCGTTGCCCGCTACGTCGGGACATACGCCCGCCTCCGCGGAACTTACAACTACCTCTGGGATGAACTCACCTCGGCAGCTTGGCTGGATCCTTCACTGATAACAAAAACCGAAACGCGCTACATGGATGTGAACCTGGCCCGGGGCGCGGGCTATGGCGACACCCTCACGTGGAGCGAGGCAGACAAGCCAAAACGAGACATCCGACAAGTCGAGATACAGGTGGATCTGGACACCGAGAAGTTCTACAAGATGTTTGTCGATTTGCTGACAGCAGAGACGCCGAAACGGTAGCTCCGCATCAAGACGACCGTTCCAAGTAAAAACATTTTCCGCCCGGCGTCTCAGCGACCGATCTCTGAGAGCATTTGTTGCGCGGTTGGGTGGTTCGGGCTCCGCGTTAGTAGTTTTTCGAGGATAGCGCGCGCGGTTTCTTTGTTCCCTTCAATGAGATGCACCCGGGCCAGGTTCAGGTACGGTTGGTCGAAGTCGGGAGCTGCCTGGATCGCCTGTTCGAAGCTGGCTACAGCTTCATCACGCCGCTTGGTGCGCAGGTAGAGGATTCCCAGATTGTTTAGTGCTTCGGGATAGTCGGGTCGCGCCTTCAGGGCCTGTTGCAGTCGCTCGAACGCATGAGGCGTGTCATCCTGTTGGGCATAGACCATCCCTAAGCCGTAGTTCGCGTCGGCATCGTTTGCGTCAATGGCCAAGGCTCGCTCGTAAGTTTTCTTTGCCTCGTCCCATTGTTTTTGCTGGCGGTAGGCACCGCCCAAATTGTTGAGCGCGATGGAGTGGTCGGGGCTCAGCCCGAGGGCTTCATGAAAATAGGTAACTGCGTCGTCGAGGCGGCCTTCGCGTCCCGCGATCAGTCCCAGATTATTCCAGGAATTGGCCAGCGTATCGGGATAGGTAGCGCGCATCTTTAGAGCGCGCTCGAAATGCTTCCGTGCTTCCGCATTCTTCCCTTGATTGAGATAGACGCTGCCGACGCCGTATACGGCCTCCGCGCTTTCGGGATCGTCGCGGAGAGCGGTCTGGAATGCCGCTTCCGCTTGATCAAAATATCCTCGCTGAAAAAAGACCGAACCGTAGGAGAGATAATTGCGTCCGAATTCGACGACTTCCGTTACTCCGGGGAACGGGAGCGCGCGGGCCAGGCGATCGGCAGGCTTCTGGGGAATGTTGCGGAAATCTTGTTCGACATGCGCGAGATCAACGGGACCCTGATACACCTTGACGATGTCGCCCTTGGCGTCGATCAGGAATGAAGTCGGGAGGGTCAAATCGCGATGGCGGTCGAAGAGGTACCGATAGACGATGTTGTAAATGGCTGCTACATCGTCGTTACCCTGGAGAATCGAATAGGACATTTTGTGGCCTTGGACAAAGGCGCGAAGGCTCTCGGCGCTCTCGACGTTGATGGCGAGTAATTGAAACCCCTGGGCATTCCAATCGGTGTAGTGCTCGTCCAGAGCCAGCCAGCTCTGTTTACAACGCTCGTCGCTGGCGGAGCCTATGTTCAGCAAGATCGGTTGACCACGCAATGCGGACAGCGATTGCTGATTACCGCTCAAATTGGGAAGAGAAAACTCGGGCGCGGAAACCGGCGCCAGTAGCCAGGTTTCGGAGGTGTCGGGGAGACTCTCCCGGGTCAGTGACCTGGGGCCTAAACTCTCCCGCGCTAACAGTTGATCCAGGTGGGCGGGCGTTCGGAATGGTTCGACACGCGCCGGGGCTGGAACGCCTTCTTGTATCGAGATGCGATGGTCGATTGGCAGATCGTGCAATTTCTGGACATCGCCGCTCGGCCAGTGGATCGTTGCGGCGACTGGCCCCTTGGCTTCTCCAAGGCCGAAAAATACCTCTTTGCTATGTTGGGAAAGAAAGCCGGAGCCTGCCTGGATGCCACGCAACTGACTTCCATTTTCGGTTTCGATTTTTACAACAGCGCCGATGGCGTCACGATTGCTCTTTGTACCGCTGAGACGGAAAACTACGGATGGAGGCAAGGCTGGTAGAACATTTTTCAGAATGCGGAGTTGGGGAGCGTTACGATTCTTCAGGAAAATTTCCTGGCGGCCGTCGTGATCGAAATCGGCGATGGCGAACGCGCGACCGTCCTCGGGAAAGTCGAGGCCTATGGCGCCAGAAATGTTTGAGAAGGTGCCATCTCCGTTGTTGGCATAGAAAATGTTGCGCTCATAACCACTCCAGGTGCAGTCTGCGCGAATGAGTTCGTTGATGGCGCTCCAGCCTTGTTCGTAGTCGTGAGACGGCTTCGCGCCGTCGGGAGATTTGGATGCGACCTGGCGCCAGAAAAAGCCGTTGAGGTCTTCGGAGTTAAGGTCGGGGCCGCTTACCATGCCGTTGGTGACGTAGAGGTCAGGGTGAGTATCGTGATCGAAGTCGAAGGCCTCGCTCGACCAAGCCCAGCGGCCAATCCGCGTTCGCGACACATCCGTGACGTCAGCGAACTTCGTGCTTGCGGCCTGGCCGGATGAGAATGGCGAGTTCGAGTCAACACCTTTAACCGAAGAGTTCGCGGAGATTGCAGAGGGCGCTGAGAAAAGCGTGTTGCCCATGGCGTGCTTGTGGTAGCGCGCGCGCACCTCGGTCGCCGAATTTGGTTTGAACTGTGGCTGCATGGTGATGCGTTCGCCGGCGGCGGTCCACATATTGGCCACATACAGGTCGTCGATATTCGTCTTTTCCTTGTCCTTCCGTCCATTGCTAAACCAGCTGACGCTCATGCCCGCGCCAATATCTTCAACGCCCGCTTCGGCAGCTATATCGGTGAAGGTTCCGTTGCCATTGTTGCGGTAGAGATTCTTGCGGCCAAAATCATTGACTACGTAGAGGTCTGGCCAGCCATCGCCGTTGAAGTCGTTCCAGGCGCAGCAGAAACTGTAGCGCGTGTTGTTCTGGCTAAGTCCCGCCTCGGCTGTGACGTCGTGGAAAGTGCCGTTCCGGTTGTTGCGCATCAGAAAATTGGGCGGGCCGTTGTTGGCGTCGTAATACGGAGTCGGATATTTGTACTGGCTCGCGCCCTGGTAATAGATGTACAGACAAAAATAAATGTCGAGCCAGCCGTCACGATCATAGTCGGCGACGGCGGCTCCGGTGAAAGTACCTTGCGGCGGAGTTGCGAACTCGAAGGCGTTCGGCTGCTGATGAAATTTACCGTTGCCGTCGTTGAGAAAAAGAAGAGGACCATTGGACCGGACAACGATCAGGTCCTGATGGCCGTCGTTGTTAGTGTCAACGAAGAGAGCGCAGGCGGTATTTTCG
>Ga0210389_10002711_pt1 | contig 13867 bp, 9 predicted proteins | sample IncBWH28OmetaG_FD_160127 | JGI IMG/M metagenome (GOLD analysis project Ga0210389, IMG submission 160127) | Forest soil microbial communities from Barre Woods Harvard Forest LTER site, Petersham, Massachusetts, United States - Inc-BW-H-28-O ...
CGCTGGCCGAGGATCAGCTCGTCTCCGTCCTCGGCGTCCCGCTGAAGATTCGTGGCGATGTTGTCGGGGTCCTGTACTACGCGAATCGTTTCGAGCGTCCCCCCAGCGCCGAAGAGAGTGCTCTGCTGGGAGCTTTCGCCGACCACGCGGCGATCGCGCTGGAGAATGCGCGCTTGTTCGGGCAGCTCGACGCCGCGCGGCGCGCGGCGGAAAAGGACGCGGAGACGATCCGGCGGTCCGCCGAGCTCCATGACCGACTGACGCGGCTCGTGCTCCAGGGCGCCGACGTTGATGAGGTCACGCGAGAAATCTCAGCGGTATTCAAAGGCAGCGCGCGCGTGCTCCAGCCCGGCGCGCAAGAACTCGAGCAGCCGGTCGCCGAGAGCCGGGGCAGCGGTCACTCGGTGGCAACGGATCGCGGTTATGTCACGGCTCTAGGAGCCGGCGAGGCGCAGCTCGGAGCGCTGTTGCTCGAGACTGAGAAGCCGCTGAGCGCCCCGGACTTGCGGAACCTCGAGCGCACGGCCCACATCCTCAGCCTGCTTGTCTTCCGGCAGCAGGCTCTCGTCGAGGCCGAGGAACGGGTGCACGGCCAGCTTTTCAGGGACCTCACAGCCGGTGAGGCGCTCGGCGACCAGCAGCGCCTGCTCGCACGGGCGCGCGGGATCGACCTCGGCGATCCGCTCATCGCGGTATTCGCGCGTCGCGAGTCGGGAAGTCCGGCCGCCCTGGCACGGGCCATGTCGTCACTGGCGCGCTCACGTGGTGGCCTCGGCGGCGAGCATGGGTCGGGTGCGGGAGCCTTCCTGCCGGGAACCGATGCGAAAGAGCTGGCCCGATTCGCCCGCGAGCGCCTGAGGCGCGAGCTGGGCGGCGAACTGATCGTTTGCGCGGCCGAGCCGGAGCAGCCAGCCGCGCCCGATGCCCAGATGCGCCGAGCAGAGCGCTCCGCGGCGTTGCTGCACTCGCTCGGGCGGGCCGACGCCGCCGTCAGCGCCCACGAGCTTGGCGTCTACAGCATCCTCGTCAACCCCGCTCGGAGCGACGACCTGGCAACCTTCCTGCGTGTCACTATTGGGCCGCTGACGGAGCACGACGCCACCCATGGAACGGCACTCGTGGACACCGTGCACGCCTACTTTCGCGAGGGCACCAACCTGGCCCGTACAGCCCGCGCCCTCTATGTTCACCCCAACACTGTGGTCAAGCGCCTCGGCCGGGTCGCTGACCTGCTCGGGGACAACTGGCAGTCGCCCGACCGGGCACTCGAGCTGCACATGGCCCTGCAACTGCGCGCGCTTGCGGACCGGGTCTGAAGGTTCTTACGTGCCCGGCGGGCGCTCGCCATGCGAGGCGACTTCCGAGGCTGGTGATCGTGCGTGTCCCGTCTTGCCAAGCCTGGAAGGCGGCACGCACCGTCGCCCGGTTGGCTTCGGTGCCGGCTTGCCCGCCGTTTGTGCCGGGGATCCGCGGCGGCGCTCCTGCAGGCCGAGAGGAGAAGCCCGCGCTTGGGTCCTGGGTCATGTCGGTCATGCTGGCTCCTTGCGTCGTGCCGGGGGTCTTGCGCGGGCGGGTTCCGGAGCCGGGCCGGCTGGTGAGATGGCGGTCGCCGGGCGCGGCCACAACCCCGGGCGGGCGGGCGGCGGCCCGCCGCCCGGCGACCGGGATGGCTGGGGCTGCTGTTGGGCTGTCTTCAGCGCGGGGAGGACGTCCTCGGCGAGGGCGCGGATCTGGTCGCGGCTGGCGATGAGGTCAAAGCCGCTGAAGCCGAGCTCGGTGAAGCCGCAGAGCTGTTCGATGATGTCGGCGGCCGAGCCGGTGATGACCTCGGCGGTGCTGCGGGCGGCCGGGTCGAGGCGAACGGGGACGCTGTAGACGGCGCGTACCGCGTCGGCGGGCCGCCCAGCGGCGATCGAGGCTGCGCGGACCTGGTCGAGCAGTTGCGGGATGCGGGCCGGCCCGGCGAAGCGCATGAACGGGATCCAGCCGTCGGCGACACGGCCGGTCAGGGCCAAGCCGCGGGGGCCCAGGGCGCCGAGCCAGACCGGGATCGGCTGGGCAGGCTTGGGTTCCAGGTCTAGGTCGTCAACCGAGTAGACCGCGCCGTGATAGCTGACGGCGGGTTGCATCCACGCGGCCCGCATGATCGCGATCGCGTCGGCCAGGCCATCTGCCCTCGCGCGCGGGGTCAGGGCGGGGGCGCCGACGGCCCGGATCTCGATATCGCGGTAGCCGGCCCCCAGCCCAAGGATGAGCCGGCCGCCGGACAGCCGTTGGAGGGACTCGGCGGCCTTGGCGACCAGGACGGGCCGGCGGAACGGCACGCCCAGCACGCGGGGCATGATGGCGATCTGGGTGGTGCGGGCCGCGATCCACGTCAGCAGCGTCCAGGTCTCATACGTCGGGTAGGTCCGCCGTCGGCGCCCGGCAGCGGGCACCGCGCCGTAGCCGACCGCTTCGGCGGTAGCCGCATCGGCCACCGGGTGATCGAAGGCGGACACGAAGTCATAGCCGAGGGCCTCGGCGGTGACCGCGTCCGCGACCGGGTCATCCCCCGGCGCGGCGCGGTCAGCGACACCGACGCCGACCAGCAGCGAATTCATGAGTACTCCTTGTGATAGGAGGCGAGACCGCTTTCCGCGGCTCTGGTCTCGCCCGGAAGGGCGGCCGGTCGAGGCCCCCGCTGGACCGCGCCGAAGCGCTGCCAAGCGAAGGACGGGGCAGGCGGTCAGGCATCCGGACTTGATCGACGCGCGCGCCGCGAACTCACGGATGCGGTCGATCCTTTCCTCGGCCGAAGTCGGGCAATCAGCCCACTACTTCGGAGAGTTCGATCAAGTTGCAGAAAGGGTCGGCGAAGAAAGCGAGCTTGCGACTGATGGCAGGCAAGACCCACGGCTCGGCGACGACCTTGACACCACGCGCGCGAAGCTCGGCGAGCGTCTCATCCACGCTGGCAACGTGAAGGCAGAAATGGTGGAAACCGCTATACTTCAGGCTATCGCCCAGGTCCGCATAGGGGCGCACCTCTGCGGGAGGGGTGTTACCGTCGCCGAGCACCTCGACGTAGAAATGATCGTCCGTCGGAGGTGCCAGATACGCGAGTTTCTCGTCTTCGTAATCCCACTCCGCCACGACGCGGAAGTCAAGCTTTCTGACATAGAAATCCGTAGCTTCCGCCAAGCTAGGCGCGCGCACCGCGACATGGTGACCGCGCATATCGGCGAAAGGCGAACTGCTATTCTGAGGCGGCATGATAAAATCGGGCACTGGGTCTCCTCGTTGTCCTTGCTCCACTCCTCGCAGGAGGAGTCTTATCAAACTGATCGCTCAGTTACTTATAGGCCAGGCGGCCAGGCCCGAAACTGTATGAATTACGGAGCCTGGACCGTTCGGTGACCGCGCCCGGTAACGTCGAGCGCCAAGTAGTAGCGCGATCGCAGAAATCGTTTCGTGCACAGGTTCGTCTCCCGTTATGCAGTCACCAGCGCATATAGTTTTCACCTACTTCCGGTTCGATGTTGCCGGCGGGAGATTCCTCGGCGTCGCCGCACGACTCGGAAGACTTAACTGCCCGGCGCGCGTGCTCTTGCCGTAGTCCTGAGGCGTAGCGAGGGGTCTTGGGCGGTCAGGGTCGAGCCGGGGCCGGTGGCAGCCTGGCCGACGCGGCGGCTGAGGTGCTCGCTGACGAGGCGGATGGCGATCGAGCCCTCGCCGACCGCCGAGGCTACTCGTTTGACCGAGTTGCTGCGTACGTCGCCGACTGCGAACACCCCCGGCAGGCTGGTTTCGAGCAAGTAGGGATCGCGGCCCAGCTTTTCCCAGGCGGGCGCGTTGCGGGCTTGCCCGCTGAGGTCGGGACCGGTGACGATGAAGCCGTGGCTGTCCAGCTCGACCGATTCAGCCAGCCACTGCGTGTGCGCCTGGGCGCCGATGAGGACGAACAGGGCTGTGGCCGCAAGCGTCCGCCGGGCCGACGTGGTGAGGTCTTCGACGATGACTTGCTCAAGCCGCCCGGTGCCGTCCACCTCCCGCACCGCGCTGCGGAACATGATCGTGATAGCGGGGTGCCGGGCGATCCGGTCAATCAGGTATTGCGACATGCTCGCGGCCAGATCCTCACCGCGGATGACGACTGTCACCGGGTGCCCGCGATCGGCCAGCGACGTGGCCGCCTGGCCGGCCGAGTTGCCGCCGCCCACGATGACGACCGGGTCGCCGGGCATGATCTGGTCCTGGGCGGCCAGCGGGGTGTAGAACACCCCGGCGCCCTCGAAGCGGTCCAGGCCCGCGGCGTCGAGCTGGCGGTAGGCCACGCCGGTGGCGATGATCACGGTCCGGGCGGCGAGTTCATCTCCGTCACTGAGCCGGATGACGTAGTCATCGACATGTCCCGTCAGCCCGGCTGCGGTTCTGGGCACCAGCAGTGTCGCCCCGAACCGCAGCACCTGGACCAGGGACCGTTCAGCGAACTCCTCGCCGCTGACGCCCACCGGGAAGCCCAGGTAGTTCTCGATCCTGGACGTGGTGCCGATCTGCCCGCCCACCGCCATGCCGTCGATGACGGCCGTGGCCAGGCCTTCCGACGCCCCGTACACCGAGGCGGCCAGGCCGGCCGGGCCGGCGCCGACCACGGCCACGTCAAAGGTCGTCCGCGGCACTGTCCCCGTGCCGAACCCCGCTGCGCGCGCCAGCTGGCTATTCGACGGGTTGCGCAAGACCTCTCCGCCGCGCATCAGCACGACCGGAGCATCACCTGGTCCTAGTCCCTGGTGGGCGAGCACCGCACCCGCACCCGGGTCGGTGTCCAGGTCGACCCAGACGTAGGGCAGGCGGTTACGAGCCGCGAACTCCCGCAGCCGCCGGGCATCCGGTGATGTCCGCGAGCCCAAGATCTGCAGGCCGGCTCGCTGCTGCGCAAACCATCGCCTGCGCCGCAAGATGACCTGCACGATCACATCAGACAGCTGCTGATCCTGCGCGATCACCTCCTGCAACCGATCCGCCGGAACCACCAGCACCGACCCGGGTTCCCTGACCACCGCGGTCGCGAACACCCGCTCTCCGGTCAGGATGCCCAGCTCGGCCACGAACCGGCCCGGGCCCAGGGTCGCCATCTCCCGCACCGCCCCGGCCTCGTGGTCGACCACAGCGACAGCCCCCGACAGGACCACGATGAAGTCGTAGGTCCGGTCTCCCTCACGAAACAGCATCTGACCGGCCCTCGTCGGCCGCTCCTGGCCGTAGCGGCGCAGCAGCGCCAGCTGCTCGTCATCCAGCGGCGGGGACAGGAATGGATCTGTCCCCGGATCCGGCGTCGTCATCTCCGTCCGCTCCTCCCTGTGTCATTCATCACTTGCCCCGATCAAGGCTATAGACGTCAAGCCCGCGCCATCCATCGCGGACTTCGCCGCGGTGAATGGCGCTAATTGATGAGAATTGCCCGACGGCGGCAAACGACGAAACGCTATTCTGAGACGGAATGATAAAACCAGGCATCGGTTCCCCTTGTTGTCTTGCTCCGCTCCTCGCAGGAGGAGCCTTATCGAACTCATCGCTCAGCTACTTATATGCCGGCTCTTCACCGTATGAAGTACGGAACCTGGGCCGTTCGGTGACCGCCCGGAAACGCCGAGAGCTAAGTAGAGAGCACGGTCGCCGAATCGTTTCGCACGGGTTCGTCTCCCCTTGCGCATTTACCAGCATATAATTATCTCCTATTTCCCGGAACGGTGCGGAAAATGTAGGCAGCGCTGCGGCAGAGAAGTGCCTAGATGCCCGCGGAGCATCCGGTGCGTTCCCATGAACAACGTATGCGGGGCACCGTGTAGCTGGAAGGTGGTGATCCCACACTGTTCTGCGGATTCGGTGGTGCAATGTCACACTGTCCCAGCCGCTGTCTTTGGACAGTGTGCTGGACGTCGACGTGTACCGGCTGCGCCCAGCGGATGGCACCCGCAGCGGCTGATCCGCCGTCCTGATCCCAGGCCACCCGCTCACCGTCGGCCCGCTCGCAGACTCCCTGACCCTTTCGCTCCCGTTCGAGGAGGCCGAATGGTCCGCCACCAACGCGGACAACCCGGGACCGCATCAGGGCACCAGGGTGTAGACAGCGCTCGCCTGGTCCGTCACACGGTCGTGCCCCGTGATGATCGCGGCGGCGCGTTCGGCGATGGCGAGGACCGTGGCGTTGGTGTTCGCCGCGGGCAACGAAGGCATCACGGATGCGTCAACCACACGAAGGCCCTCGACGCCGTGGACCCGCAGTTGCAGGTCAACCACCGCGTCCGGGTCGGTGCCCAGCTTGCACGTCCCGACGGGGTGGAAGTAGGTACCCACGCTGCCACTTCGGCGCAGCTGATCGCCGGTCTGGACCGCGACGTCGGGAAACACCTCAGACTTGCGCCACGGCGCAAGCGCCGGTGAGGTGCCCACCGCACGCGCGAGCCGAAGTCCCGCGAGCATGCCGGCCACGTCGCGGTCGTCACTGAGCAGACCGGGATCGATGAGCGGCGCGGTACCGGGATCGGCGGACGTGAGCGTCACCGCGCCTCGGCTGAGGGGCGCAAGCAGGGCGAAGCCGATGGTGAAGCCGCTCTGCCCCTGCATGCTCGGCGGCGCGAGTGGGATGCCGGCGAAGATGATGTGCACGTTGGGCGCCATCAGCGCGGAGTCCGTGCGCACGGCTGCGACGACGTCGGCGGTGCCAGAGGCAGTCCCGGGTAGTGGGCCGGGCGCCGCATAGACGACGAACCCGAGCGGATGGTCCGAGAGATTCGCACCGACACCGGGCAGGTCAACGAGAGGCTCCACATCGTGAGTCCGCAGCCTCTCAGCCGGTCCGACGCCCGAGAGCATCAGCAATTGCGGGGACCCGATCGCGCCCGCGCACAGCACGACCTCGGCGTGTGCCTCCGCTCGTTGCACGATCCCGCCGTGCGTGTACTCGACACCGGTGCAACGTCCGCGCGTGATCACGAGCCGGTGAACCAGCGCGCCGGTGACCACGGTCAGGTTCCGGCGATCCAGGACGGGCCGGAGATACGCGTCGGCGGCGGACTGGCGCACACCATCGGCGATCGTGACCTCGTTCCAGGCCACCCCCTCGGCCTCAGGCCCGTTCAGGTCCGCCGAGACCGGGTAGCCGAGCTCCTGCAGAGCCCTCAACGCGGCACGCGCCGCGGGGATGTCCGGCGCGACGCGCTCGGGTCGCATCGGCCCGTCGACACCGCGATAGCGCGGATCGAGGCCGTGCGTGCGCTCGCTGCGACGGTAGTACGGGAGCAGATCGTCGTAGCTCCAGCCGGTCGCGCCCGCCGCCGCCCACGAATCGATCGCCGACCGGTGGCCGCGCAGATGGAACATCGCGTTGATCGCGCTGGAGCCCCCGAGCACCCTGCCGCGGGGATACGGAATCGCGGCACCGCCCAGGCCGGGCTGCGGCACGGTGGTGTAGCGCCAGTCGACCTCGCTGCCGAGCAGCGTCGGCCACGCTCCGGGGACCGACATCCTCGCGGGTCCGTCTGCCGGGCCGGCCTCGAGGAGGAGCACCCGGACGTCCGGCTGTTCGGTGAGGCGCGCCGCCAGGACCGATCCTGCGGTGCCGGCACCCACTATTACGAAGTCGAACCGTGCGGCCTGTGCGTCGGCCGGGATGGCTGGCGGAGCGGTGGCCGGCGTTCTGCTGTCGAAGGACGGTTCGGGGCGTAGGCGATGTCGAGTTGATCCTGTCGCTTGTTTCGGCATTCGAAACTCCTTCCTGACTGTCGTCAACGTGTGAGCTGTTCCAGGCTCCGGCTTCGCGATGCGGGTGCACATCACACGGTTGATGCGGTTTCGGCCCCGGGGCGGCGGCGTCAGCGCTTGGCCGCACCCGAACCCCGGTCGTCTACCGGTGGCAGCGCCAGCCGTACGCGGTTAGAGCGCCCGAGACGCCCCGGGGCCGATCATCCGATCGATGCGATTGACGGGTCACCGGGCGGCCATCAGCCATGCGAACTTCAGCGAGACGAGCGAGGCATGTCCGGGTGATGGACACGGCGGGCTCGGGGCTCCGAGCCTCGCGCGGCGCGTGGTTGGCGGCGTTCTGAGTCAGCGGTTGCGCGAGGACGGCGATAGCAGGCCGAGCTCGCGCGCCCGCTTGACCGCGTCCGTGCGGCCGTGCACGCCGAGCTTGGCGTAGATGTTGCGCAGGTGTGTGCGGATCGTGTTCAGCGACACGAACAGTTCGGCCGCGATTTCCGGCGCCCGGAGGTTGGTCGGCAGGTAGCGCAGCACCCGAAGCTCACCGTCGGTGAGTGGTTCCCGGAGCGGTTCGGCGTCGTCGGGCCGGGCCGCCGGCGTGCGTCCGGCCAGCAGGTTCAGGATCTCGGAGATCAGCGAAGCGTGAGTGCTGCGAAGTCGCGAGTGGCGCTCCAACAGATCCGGCGTCGGGTGCAGCAGGAAGGGAAGCAGCAGGCCATCGGGCTCGGCGAGGTCGAGCGCGCGCTCCAGCGCCCGTGAGCTGGCGCCAGTGTCGCCGCGCGCGTCCTCGACGCTTGCTGTGAGCAACAACGCCTGTATCTGCCAGCCTGAAAACTCAAGCGGCGAAGCGCCGGCGAAGATCGGCGCCAGGGCTGCCGCCGCGCGCTCCAGATCGTCCTGGGCGAGTCTGAGCTCGGCTAGGACGACCCGCATCTCGCCTGTTGCGCGGACATCCTCGTCCATGTCGTCGAGGGCTCGCTGCACGAGTTCGGTCTCGCCCGTGTGCACCAGGACCTCCAGGGTGCGCGCTTGCGCTCTTATCGCAAGGATGTGTCGCGTCGCGAGCCCGCGCTCGATGCCTTCGGCAGCGCGCTGGGCGGTCATCGCGTCCTCGTGCCGGCCGCGGGCGAATTCCAGCAGGGCCCGTGCCGCGTAGAGCATCATTTCTGTCGTCGGTTCGGCGAAGCGCCGCAGGACGGGTTCGGCGCGGTCCAGCCACCCCTCGGCCTCGGCCAGCTGCCCGCGATACAGGGCCACAAAGCCGAGCGCGAGGTAGGCGCTCGCCAGGGCGGACCCCGTCTCCTCCCAGCCGTGCGCTCGCCCCAGCTCGATCGCCTCCCTCGCCCGCCGCTCCCCGATTGCCCGATCGCGCAACAGGCTCAGGAGCGCCAGGTGCGAGAGCGCCTGGAGCTCGAGCATCGGCCGGCCGATTCGCCGGGCCTCGTCCAGCCCCTGCTCGAGATGGCGCTCGGCCGCCTGCAGCTGACCCGCCCAGTCCTCGGCGCCCCCGAGGTTGATCAGCGCCGTTGCCCGCCAGCCCTCGTCGCCGACCCGTGCGTCGATCGTGCCTGGACTGTCGGCCAGGGCGAGCAGTCGCTGCGCCTGTTCGGCGACGACCTCCAGATCGTTGCGGGCCCGCGCGAGCCCCAGCCGCACAAGCACGAGCAAGACCTGGAAGCGCCCGCGGCGTTCCTCGGGCACCGAGGCGGACATGCGCTCCGCTAGCGCCAGATACCGCTCGGCCTCATGCAGCGACCCCGTCGCCAGCCTGTCGCTCGCGGCGAGCGCCACCAGCTCGGGATCCCTAGCGGCCATTCCGGCGGGAAACCCGGACAGGAGCTCGCGGCGGGTGGCGATCCGCCCGTCGAGGTACATCGAGTGCCAGTTGTCAGCGAGCAGCCGCGTGGCCAGGCCCCAGTTCTCGGCCGCCTGCGCGTGGCGGATCGCTTCGACCGGATGCTCGTGTTCGGCCAGCCACCCGGCGGCGATCGTGTGCAGGCCAAGAAGCTCTTGCGGGGCGGTGCGTCGCAGCTCGAGCGCGAGCAGGTCCGCGAACAGACGGTGGTAGCGAAACCACGATCGCTCCGCATCCAGGGCGACCACGAAAGCGCCCGCGTCCTCCAGCTCCCACAGGATCCGCTCAGACCCTGAATATCCAGTCAACCGGTCAGCCAACGGTCCGCTTACCCGCTCGAGGATCGACGTCCGCAACAGCAGCCGGGTCACCTCTTCCGGTTGGCGCTCGAGCACCTCGGCCAGCAGATAGTCCGCCACCCCGCGCTCACGGCCCGAGAACCCCGCCGCCAACCGCTCGGGATCCGGATCGCGGGCCAGCGATAGGGCCGCGAGTCGCAGACCCGCCACCCACCCCTCCGTCGTTGCGACCAGCGACTCAAGCGCGCCGTCTGACAAACGCACTCCCGCCGCCTCCAACAGGGCGCCCGACTCGCTCACGGTGAAGCGCAACTCCTCGCCCCGTATCTCGGTCAGCTCCCCCTCCAAGCGCAGCCGGTGCAGCCCCAGTCGCAGATCGCGACGGGTCAACAGCACCAATCGCAGCTGCGGCGGCGCCGACCCGAGCAACAGCTCTATCTGGCGGACGACCTGCTCGTCGCGGAGGTCGTGTAGGTCGTCGAGCACCAGCCAGACCGATTCATCCAGCGAGCCCACATCCTCAAGCAGCCGCCTGACGATGGTCGCCCCGTCCAGATCAGGCGCGGCGGTCAGCTCCCGCACCCGCTCCGACCCCATCCGCGTACCCCGCAACGCGTCGAGAACCGACATCCAGAACGCTTGCGGATCGTGCTCCTCGCGCCCCACCGACACCCACGCCGCGCGCTCGCCCAGACCCTCCGCCGCAATCCAGGAGCGCAACAGAAACGTCTTCCCGCTGCCCGCCGGCGCCGACACGTGCACCACACGCTCCGCTCGGCCGAGCAGCCCAAACAGGCCGGGCCGCGGAACCAACCACGTTCTCATACCAAACCGGGGTGTTCGACGACTGCTGCCGAGTCGGCCACAACGCACATGGTCGCACCACGACGATCCTCAACCAAACCATTGTATTCATCCGAACCATGCGAGGCGCGCTCACCCGCCCAGCGCCGAATCTGATCGCATGCCAGCCAACCACACAGCGAGCGGCGGTCGTGAGCCGCGGCGCTACGAGATCCGCGTCCGAGGGCCGATCGGCCCGACGATCATGCAAGCGTTCCCGACGCTGGCCGAGGGCCGAAGTGGTCAGGACACCCTGCTTGTCGGCTCGCTGCCCGACCAGTGCGCCCTGTACGGGGTGATCCACCAGCTCGAAGCACTCGGCCTGCAGCTGCTGGAGATCCGCCGCCTGCCAACCAGCGACCCCCGAACGACCGGCCCGATCGCGTGACCCAAGCGAGCACGACCCACCCCGCCCGGCCTAAGGCAACACCTCCGTCCAGGACGCTCAAGAACAACCAACCGGACATCCCCATGCAAGTTCATTCACGAGCTCGCTCGATGACCTACAGAAAGTGAGGGGACCATGACTCCGAACACCGAGTCAGAAGTCAAGGTGCCGACGGACCTGGTGTCTCCAGGATCGCTCTGGCAGGCGATAACCGGCCGACCACTGAGCACTGATCTCCTGGATTGGCCGCCGGACCTTTTCGCGTTGACCTCGTTGCTGCTACAGCGGTCCGGGGCCTTTCGTTTTGCGCTGTCGCCGCCGCCCGGGCGCCAGTGGCCGCCTGGATCACGAGTTTCGTGGTCGATCACAATCGAGGGAACTGGGCGCGCGTGGAGTGGCGTCGTCGATGCCCCTGGAGAGCCGCTTCCGGCGCTGCTTGTCAGCATGATGGAGGTCGTGGTCGCCGCAGCGACAACGCCACTGGAGGAGCTATCCACCGGCGCCAGTTGGGACCTGTGCGCGGCGCTGCTGACGCTGCACGCCATCGCCGATGAGGCATGCGCCGGGCTCGGCGTCGCCCTGGCCGCTTCAAATCCCCTCGGGTGCGGCTACCGGGGCCGCGCCCGGGAGCTGCTCGCGCAGCGCGGCACACTCGCGCGAATTCCGCGGGACGCGGTGCTGGTGCTTCCGAAGGTGCGCACGCCCGCAGCGCCAGGAACTTCCATCCGATCCATGTCCCGGTACGCGACCGTGCACGGCCCGAGCGTCGGCGTGCGATGGCACAAGCTGCCGGCCCGCCGACGCGGCACTGAGCCTCGCGCCGACCATGTCAACTTCCTGCTGCTGCCATGGCCGTTGCAGATACGCGCAAGCGACTTTCGCCCCATCGATGGTTCCGCACAGCGCGATACCGACCAACCGTATGGATTCTTCGACTTCGACCCCGCCGAGCGACTCGACTTGGATCTGGTGGACCGGATGCTTGTCGCCGCCCGCGACGAGGTCGACAGCATCGACGTGGTGTGCCTGCCGGAGAGCGCGATCGCGGAGGATGAGCTTGCGCCGTTGGAGGCACTACTGGAGTCGCACGGTGTAGCCTCGCTCACCACCGGGGTACGCCGAAAGCGATCGCGGCTCGATGAGTTTCCCGACAACTGGGTGCACTGGGGCCTGTCGCCGCAGCTGGAGAAGGGCCGCACCGGACCGCTGGAGGACCTCGGTACCGGCTGGTTCCACGTCCGCCAGAACAAGCATCATCGATGGTCCTTGGACGCTGGGCAGATCTATCAATATCACCTCGGGGGAGAGCTGCACCCCGCGATGCGGTGGTGGGAAGCCGTGAACGTCCCCCGACGCGTTCTCCACTTCATCGAGTTCGGCGAGGGGTTCACCGTGGTTGTCCTGATCTGCGAAGACCTTGCGCAGAACGACGAAGTCGCCGACCTCATCCGCGCGATCGGCCCGACAGGGATCGTGACGCCGCTCCTCGACGGGCCGCAGCTCGCATCGCGGTGGTCCGCTCGCTACGCTGGCGTGTTCGCCGACGACCCAGGTTCCGCTGTGCTGACCCTCAGCGCCTGGGGCCTGGTAGACCGGTCCCGTCCACGCGGACTTGATGCCGCACACGTAGTCGGCCTGTGGAAAGACCCCAGCAACGGCTTCAGCGAGATCCCTCTGGAGTCCGGGGCCCAGGGCATCCTGCTGACCGCATGCGTCAGCCCCGCCCAGCGGAACAGCAACGACGGGCGTCGCCCGGTGCAGAACGCGGTCGACCTCTACGCTGTCGGCCAGCATCAGATCCGCCCGGCGGCGACTGGCCGCCGAGATGGGGCGCCGGTTCGGCAGTTGTCAGATCCGCCGCCGCTGAGCGTTGACGACCTGACGATCCTGTGCGGCTGGGCCGAGGCCGTAGCGGAGGCGTTGGCCTACGCGCCTAGCCAGGTTGCCGCAGTCCTGAGCGCCGCCGCCGCAGGCTCACCTTGGCGGCCCGCGCTCGGCCTGGACGAGCCGTCAAACCCGCTGCGGAACGCCATCCAGCTCATGAACGACTTGGTCAGCAACACCGCTGCTACCAGCGATCACCTCGACGCCATCCTAGCCGCGGTAAGTGACGACATCGCCAGCGCCGATGACGCGCTCACCGACCTGGTCCGACGCGTCCTACTGGCCGCTCTCGAGCTCCGCCAAGGTCTGCGTAAACGCGAGGAATACCACCGGACCACCTGATCACTCGACCACTGGTGCGCTTCGTCGGTGTCGTATGATCGACATGCCTTTTACTGGCGCGAATAAAAAGCCCGCTGAACCCTCCGGTCACGCCCTGGATGTCGAGGGCTGTCCTCGCCAGAGCGGATGCGTACTGCCTATTGTGGTGCGCGCAGAACAGCAATTCCAGATCGCTGGGCAGCAGGATCCGGACGTAAGCCCGGGCACCGCAGCGGTCGCAGCGGTCCGCCGTGGTAAACGCTTCGGTGCTGCCAGCGACAACAGACGCATAATCGCTAGTTCTGCACGGCCAAATAGGCCCCACGAGCGAAACCCATAGCAATACAGATCGGCGGATCTCGCGCGCCACGTCTCGGTCCGGTCGTCGCCGTCTGTGGCGCGAGACGGGTAACCCATGCTTGCGCCGACTGGAGCAGAGGTGGCGAGCGTTCCGGTGCCAGCTCGAATGCGGCGGAGACGCCCGGCGGATGGGGCATGCCGGTAACGGACGCGCGCCGCGAGCGTCGGCACGTG
>Ga0210389_10002712_pt1 | contig 13866 bp, 10 predicted proteins | sample IncBWH28OmetaG_FD_160127 | JGI IMG/M metagenome (GOLD analysis project Ga0210389, IMG submission 160127) | Forest soil microbial communities from Barre Woods Harvard Forest LTER site, Petersham, Massachusetts, United States - Inc-BW-H-28-O ...
AGGTTGACAAGCTTCGGGAGCCTCAACGACACGAACGGCTCTTGCCACACTTCCACCCCGTCCGAGCGTTGCTCCATGAAATGGACCTTCCAGTTGCCATATCGGAGCGCCATCAGGTCGCCTTCGTCACTCCAGTAGAGGAATCCCGGGCGTGGATTCTCCTTCGCCTCGCCCTTCAGGAACGGCATGAGGTTGAACCCGTCGAGATGGACCTTGAAGGTCTTGTTGCCAGCCTTGTGGCCTTTCTTGACCTTCTCGACGATATCCGGCTCGCCCGCCGCTGCCAGCAGGGTTGGCAGCATGTCCTGGTGCGAGAAGATTTCGTTGTAGACCGAGCCCGGCTTGATGATGCCCGGCCAGCGGATTGCGCAAGGCACGCGCCAGCCGCCTTCCCAGTTTGTGTCCTTCTCGCCGCGAAACGGCGTGGTTCCGCCATCAGGCCAACTCATCTCCTCGGCGCCATTGTCGGTCGCGTACATCACGATGGTGTTGTCGGCGATCCCGAGTTCATCGAGCTTGGCGAGGAGCTGTCCCACATGACCGTCGTGCTCGACCATACCGTCGGGATAAATGCCCAGTCCCGTCTTGCCTTCGGACTCCTTCTTCAGGTGCGTGAAGATGTGCATCCTGGTTGAGTTCCACCAGCAGAAGAAAGGCTTGCCGGCCTTGTGCTGGCGTTCGATGAAGTCCAGGGCACCAGCGGTGATCTCTTCGTCCATGGTCTCCATGCGCTTCTTGGTCAACGGGCCGGTATCTTTGATCTCCTGTGTGCCGTCCGGCTTCGCCGAGGCGCGCAGGACGCCACGCGGTCCAAAATTCTTCCTGAATTCGGGGCTCTTCGGATAGTCAGGGTTCTCAGGCTCCTGCTCGGCGTTCAGATGATAGAGATTGCCAAAGAACTCGTCGAAGCCATGCGCAGTCGGCAGGAACTCGTCCCGATCGCCAAGATGATTCTTGCCGAACTGGCCGGTGGCGTAACCAAGCGGCTTCAGCAATTCCGCGATGGTCGGGTCTTCCGGCTGAAGGCCGAGTTTCGCGCCCGGCATGCCGACCTTGGTCAAACCAGTGCGGATCGGAGATTGTCCTGTGATGAAGGCGGCCCGACCGGCCGTACAGCTTTGCTGGCCGTACCAGTCAGTGAACATCGCACCTTCTTTGGCGACACGATCGATGTTCGGCGTGCGGTAGCCCATGACGCCGTGATTGTAGGCGCTGATATTGTACCAGCCGATATCATCGCCCCAAATAATGAGGATGTTCGGTTTATCGGTCTTAGCCATTTTCAACTCCTCCCGTTGGTATTGCAGTTTCAGGTGCAGTAGAGGGGCATGACTCCGCGCATTGCGATCGCTTAGGCCAGCGACCGCCCCGAGGACGAAGTAGAGAGGCATCGTTGCAGCACCGGCGTAGGCCAGCGCTGCAAAATTACCGGCCCGGCGGCTGGGTCTCGATCCCCGACGTAGTGAAGACCTTTCGGAACGAGCTCCCGCCAATCAATCACTCAGGGTCTTGCAGCCCTTCAGTCGGCCAAGTGGGCTAGTGGTTGGCGCTTCCGGAACTTTCCTGCAGATGCGCGAGGACCGCGTCCAGGTTGAACGAGGCCGGCTTCTGGCGCGGCGGGAATTTCAGGAAGGCCTGGATTTGTTGGGCCACAAGCCCCTGCATTTCGTAGATGATGTAGGCGTGGGAGATCAACCAATCCCAGTATGTGTTCGAGTTATGGTCCGCGCGCTCGAACGGATCCCGCCGGAGATTGAAGATCTTCGGCGCTCGAAGTTTCACGAACGGCTCGAACCAGCACATCAGTTGTTGGGCCCTTTGCTCCATAAGCACGACCTTCCAGTCGCCCATCCGGATGCCCAGGATGTCGCCGTCATCGCTGATGTAGAAGAAGAAATTTCTGGGACTGTGTTTTGCCGCGCCGGTGAGATAGGGCACCAGGTTGTAACCGTCGATATGCACCTTGTAGGTCCTGTCTCCTACCTTGTGACCTTGGAGGAGCTTCGCCGAGATGTCCTGATCTCCTGCCGCCGCAAGAAGCGTGGGCAGCCAATCCTGGTGTGACGCGACATCGTTGAATACTGTGCCCGCCTTGATCTTGCCCGGCCAGCGCACGAAGACAGGCACGCGCCAGCCGCCTTCCCAGTTGGTGTTCTTCTCACTGCGGTACGGCGTGATGCCGCCGTCCGGCCACGTATTGTAGTGAGGACCATTGTCCGTCGAATACATGACGATCGTGTTGTCTGCGATGCCAAGTTCGTCGAGTTTGGCGAGCATCTGGCCGATGTGCTCGTCATGCGCAACCATGACGTCGTTGTAGAAACCCTGACCGCTTTTACCCCGGTGCTTTTCGGCGCAATGTGTCCTGAAGTGCATTGCCGTCGTATTGTACCAGAGGAAGAAGGGCTTGCCTTCCTTGTTGGCTTTGTCGATGAAGCCCATGGCACGTTCGGTTACCTCGTCGTCGATCGTCTCCATGCGTTTCTTCGTCAGGGGGCCGGTATCCTCGATCGTCTGTCCGCCCTTGCCATCGGCCCGGCAGTGGAGCACGCCTCGGGGTCCAAAGTGCTTCCTGAATTCCGGGTTCTTCGGATAGTCAACATCCTCTGGCTCCTCTTCAGCATTCAGATGATAGAGATTGCCGAAGAACTCATCGAAGCCGTGAAGCGTGGGGAGGAACTCATCCTTGTCCCCCAGATGGTTCTTGCCAAACTGGCCGGTGGCGTAACCCAGCGGCTTCAATAGCCCGGCGATCGTCGGATCGTCGGCTTTGAGACCCGTGTCAGCTCCCGGCATTCCGACTTTGGTAAGCCCGGTGCGAATTGGATTCTGGCCGGTGATGAAGGCGGCCCGCCCGGCCGTGCAGCTTTGCTGCCCGTAGTAGTCGGTGAACGTCGCTCCTTCGTTGCCGATTCTATCGATATTGGGAGTCCGGTAGCCCATCTGACCACGATTATTGTAGCTGATGTTCCACCAGCCGATATCGTCGCCCCAGAGAATGAGGATGTTCGGCTTATCGGTCTTGGCCATTTCAATTTCCTCCAGTTGATGTTGCTGTTTCAGGTGTGGTCGACGGCTTGACTCCGTTATGATCTCCTTACGGTAGAGGGCGGCGGGCTCGTTGCGGTGTAGCCTTTGCGCTGCTTGCCGCGGAACATCCAGTAGACGACCGCAGTGTAGGCGCCGATCACCGGCAGCACGAACAGTCCGGCGCCCCAAAACAGGAAAGACAAGGAAGCCTGAGGTGCTGCCGCCGCGGCCACCGTGACGCTGTAGGGAATCATGTACGGCCAGAACATCACCGCGAGCGAGAGAAAGGCGGCCACGAAGAGCAAGACCGTCATGGCGAACGGCCATGAGTCGCGACGCTGACGCGCACCCGCAAAAATGCCGACCAGCGCGATGATGCCGATCAGCGGAAAGACAAAGCCCCAGGAACGGTCGAGAAAGAGGCTTCCGGTCATGCGGGCTCGATCGATGAACGCCATCACGACGGCAACGCACAGGACCGCAACAACCGCACCGGCAAGCATCGCTATGCGACTGCGCGCCCAGCTGCGTAGCGGATCTTCGGACTTAAGGACCAGCCAGCCCGCGCCCAGCAGGGCGTAAGCAAGCACGAGGCCGATCCCGCACAGGAACGGGAGCCCCGCGACCCAGTCGAACGAGCCTCCGGAAAATTGGTTGTTCGCGACAGGTATTCCGCGGATCATGGCTCCGACCGCAGCGCCTTGGACAAATGCCGCAACGACCGAGCCGGCAGCGAAGCTGCGATCCCAGAATCCTTGTGCAGCGCCCCGAGCGCGGAATTCAAACGCGACGCCGCGGAATATCAGTGCCAGAAGGAGCAGCAGCACCGGGATGTAAAAGGCCCCCAGGAACACTGCGTAGACGGCGGGGAAGGCTGCGAACAACGTGGCACCCACGACGATCAGCCAAGTCTCGTTGCCGTCCCAAAATGGAGAGATCGAGGCGATCATTTCGTCCCGCAGCGCCGCGTCTTTGGTGACGCCAAACAGGATCCCGACGCCCAGATCAAAGCCGTCAAGGACGACATAGGCAAGAATCGCCAAACCGATCACGGCGATCCAGAACAGGGCCAACGCTGAGGGATCCGTCGCACTCATCGGGGATCCTCCGCGGAGGATTGCATGGCAACAGCCAGCGGCCGAGCCGGAGTCATCTTCGCCCGGTCCGACGCATCGCGTCCTGGGCCATCGCGCAAAAGCCGGTGAATGAAAAATAGACCGAAGCTGAATATGATCGCGTAGGCGATGACGTAGCACGCCAGCGAAAACAGCACGTCGCCCGTCTTCAAAGACGGCGTTACTGCATCCTTCGTGCGCAGAAGGCCGTAGACGACCCAGGGCTGGCGGCCGACTTCGGCGGTGAACCATCCTGCCAGCACGGCGATGAAGCCGCTCGGGAAGGACAGGAACGCCACCCACAGAAACCAGCGCGTGCTCTCCAGGTGGCCGCGCCAGCGCAGAAAGAGCCCAAACCAGGATACCGCGAGCATGATCAGGCCCATTCCCACCATGATGCGGAACGCGAAAAAGGGGATGATCACCGGTGGGCGGTCTTCGGGCGGGAATGTCTCCAGCCCAATCTCGCGCGCGGTCCAATTTCCGGAGGCGATGAAGCTGCCGAGCTTGGGGATTTCGATCGCAAAAAGATTCCGCTCCGCGAACGGATCGGGCAAAGCGATCAGCACCTCGCTTGCCGGCTGCTGGGTCTTCCAGCGCGCCTCGATCGCGGCGAACTTCGCCGGCTGATGCTGAAGCACATAGAGGCCCGTCACATGGCCGAAGAACAGTTGGATCGGGATCATAACGGCGACGAACCCTAGTCCCCAGCGCAGCATGGCGCGCGACTCCGGCACGTCCTTGTCACGCAGCAGGTACCAGGCGCCGGTGGCAGCCACGCACATGCCGGTGGTCAGGAAGGCCGCGAGCAGCATGTGCGGCCAGCGTACTCGCATGATGGGCCCGGTTGTAATAGCCCACCAGTCGCCCGGCTCGATCCTGCCGCTGACAATGACATGGCCGAGCGGCACCTGCATCCAACTGTTGTTGGCGAGGATCCAGAAAGACGAAAACATGGTGCCGAGCGAGACCATGCAACAGGAGAAAAAGTAGAACCAGGGCGGCACGCGGTCGCGACCGAGGAGCACGACGCCGAAGAATGTTGCTTCCAACATGAAGGCCGTAAACGCTTCGTACCCGAGCAACGGTCCCTGGATCGATCCGGTGCGCTCGGCCATGACGCTCCAGTTGGTGCCGAACTGGAAGGCCATCACGATGCCGCTGACCACCCCCATGCCGAACGACAGGGCAAATATCTTCAGCCAGAAGTCGAAGATCCGCCGATAGAGCTCGTTGCCGCTCCACAACCGCACGCCTTCGAGAGTTGCAAGCCAGGCGGCGAGACCAATGGTGAAGGCCGGGAAGATGATATGGAAGCTGATGACGAAGGCGAACTGCACCCGCGACAGCAGAACGGGATCAAGCTCCATGATCAGGCTCCTCATCGGCTCGCGGCGGCGGCCGGCGCCGCCATCGGCTGCTTCAGTTGCCCTCGATGCCGAGGATCGCGATCCTCGCTCTCCTGACTTCGGCGGGAAAGGCGGGAGCCACGTAGCCGGTCGCCACCGCAACTTTCTGCATGCCGTTCACCGTGTAAGTGATCACCCCGCCGCCGATCGCGCCGCCGATCTTCCGGCCCCACAGCTTCTGGCCGGTCGCCGCATCGATTGCATAGAAATTGCCACCCAGGTCACCGAAGAACACAAGCCCCCCAGCGGTCGGCGTCACAGCGCTCATGATCGGATAATTGGACTTCAACCTCCACTTCCACATCCCAGTGTCGGCGTCGGTGGCGTAAAGCCATCCCGCCCAGAAGCCGTCGGCGCGCGAGAACTTTCCGAACTGGTTGAACGGATCGAGGTACCGATCTGCCGTCCACAGCTGCCCGAGCGGGACAGCCGCAACTTCTTCCCGGGTCTGCAGCATCACCGTCACGCACCAGTCGACGTCACCGGTGAAGATGAGATTGGTCAGAGGGTCGTAGCCCGGGCTGTTCCATTCCTCCCCACCTGCGGCGCCCGGACAAAAATGGACGTCTTTGTCGACAGCGAAGGGCTCTTCCACATTCTCGATTCTCGTCACCGGCGTCCGGTACAGGAGTTTGTTGTCGGCGAGATCAAAGCCATAGAGGTGTCCATCCTTCGGCGACACCGCCATGAGCCTCTTGCCGTCCCTCGTCTTGATCAAAATCGGCGGGTTGGAGACGTCCCAGTCGTGCCAATCCCTGGGCACAAGCTGGAAATGGTTTTTGTAGGCGCCGGTCTTGGCGTCGAGGACAACGACGGAACCCGTGAAGAGATTGTCTCCCTGGCGGACGCTGTTGTCGTAGTCGGGCGCGGGATTGCCAACGGGCACATACAAGAGCCCGGTAGCCGGGTCCAGGGTCGTGGAAGTCCAGGCTCCTCCGCCGCTGATCGGAGCGCCGGACACGTTTTTCCAAGTCGAATTGTCGAGCGGTGTAGTGCCCAAAGGCCCGCGAACGATATCGCCCTCGGTCTTGGGCACGAGGAAGAATTGCCACACAATCTTGCCGGTCTTGGCGTCGAGCGCGTACATGTGCCCTTTGGCGCCCTTGAAGTCTCCGCCGGCGTTGCCGATGAAGACGAGGCCCTCCCAGGCGATCGGTGCGGCAGGCACGTCTTCGCCCATTTTCACGTCCGCGATCGTCGTCTCCCAGAGACGCTTGCCGGTTTTGAAATCATAGGCCAGCACGCGCCCGTCGTCCGTCCCACGGAACAACCTCCCGTCGAGGTAGGCCGCGCCCCGATTGGTCGGCAGAATGTAGGCGGGATATTCCTCGTGCGTGCGCCAGTTCTCGGCGCAGGTCGCGGGATCAATCGAGAAAATATCGAACTCGGTCGTCCCGATGAGCGCGCCCTCCACCATGAGCAGGCCGGTCTCGAAGCTCGTTATTCGCCAGGTGTCGTAGGTACACAAGACCTTGAGCTTGGCGACGTTCTTCGTATTGATCTGGCTGAGGTCTGAGAAGCGCTCGGAAGTCAGCGTTTTGTTGTAGCTCGGCCAGTCCGCGGCGGCAGGCGAAGCAGGAGTCGCAGGCGCGGGCGTCGCGGCGCCCTTGTAATTTGGGTTCGTTTCCGTGGCTACGGCACCCGTAGGCGCACGGAGCGACAGAATTTCGCCGCGCAACTCGCCGACGCGCGCCTCGATACCGGCCTCGTCCGCAAGCGATGAGGTGATACCGCCCACCACGCTCGCGCCCAGCGCAAAGAGTGCGATGCTGCGGAGTTCGCGCCTGCGATTCATTTGTGCCTCCCTTGTTTGCCTGCAAGCAGGTTTTCTGCTGTCGAGGGGCAACCGCCCTTAGAAGGAACGCCAATATCAATATTGAGGGCACGCTAAGCGCTGGCTATGCAGTTTCGGAATCTTCACGACGAGCGCGCCAAGGATCGTTAAGCGCTTCGCCTTCATGCTCATGAACCTGCTTGCGATGGTCGGCTTGAGCCGGCCATTTCGGAATCCATTTTCACTTGCAATTTCCCCCGGCGGCTACACGAGGCGCAGCAGCACGGCAAAGAAGGCAAACAGGCCGATGCAAATGAGGAGGACGGCGATGGCGATAACCGGCGTATGCATTCCCTCCCTTTTGAGTCCGGCAATTGGGGCGAACGTTCCGCCCCAAAGGTAACGAATGCTCCACAGGTACTGCCAAATCGCGATGAGCATCGCCAATACGCCGCATGAAATCAGTGCCAGCCCGAGGTCCCGCGGTGCGTTTGGATAATCGGCAGGTCGGGCTCCGGGCATCTGTGCGAAGCGTTCGAAGAACTGGACGATTGCGAAGCCGAAGCCGATCAGCGAGACCGCCGTCCGTATCCACGACATCATCGTGCGCTCGAGGCTCAGGCGGGTGCGGATCCAGCTGAAGTGGCTGTCTGCGGTTACTCTTACCTCGAACCTATCAGCGCTTGGGGCGGAGTGTGGGTCGGCCATGCCGGGCTCCTTATTGCTGACGATTCATTTCGGAGCCCTCACCGCGCGATCCACGGATGCGCGACCGCGCGACGCGCAAGACGAGCCCCCGGATGATCAGGTACGGGACAAATGCGAGCAGCAACGCGATGACGAGCGCCTCATTCGGATAGAATGTCTTGAGCACGATGAGCTGATAGATCACGTCCATCACCAGCCCCAGAAGGATGATTCTGGCGGTCGCGTTTAATCCCTCGCGCAGCCGTCCAATGCGCTCCTGCGGATTGCGCAGCACCGTCACCAAATACGGAGAGCGCCCTGCCCGCGCGTCCTCGCGTCCATCGTGAATAGCGGCGAGCGCAGCCATCAACGGCTGCAGGATGAAGCGGAACCTCATCGGTTCGTCCGGCCGTTCGACCAGGTCGTGCCAGAATCGTCGGAAGGCATCGCCCGTAACGCCGTGCCACACCACGCCGGCGACGATCAGCACGACAGCGAGCACGAGGACCAGCTTGGCCAGGATGCCCAGTTCCTGCGGAGTGGCATCGCTCATGGCGCTGCTCCCGCCTGCCTGATGATGTAGCGGAATCCCACGTGGCTGGTCGAGGTGTCCACCGGCTCAGGATGACGCGCGGCCGGTCGGTAGCGGCGGCAGTAATTTGCCGCACGGACTAGCGAAGCAGTGCGCAACTCCTTCATCGCCTGGTCCTTCCCGCCGCGTCCGCAATGCAATTTGGAACGCTACGCCGTCGAACGGAGGGCAGTCTGAGGGAGGTGCTCAGCGTCGACTATGCAGTTCCGGCATTTTCGAACGCGGACGGCGATTTTTTGCAAGGCGACGATTGTCCGACGCTCTGCGCCAAGACGTCGATGACGTCGCTGCGAGTCATTGCGTTATCTACGCTTTGCGCAGAATGCGCCTCGTCCGCCGTGCGCTTTACAAGAGCCCCTTTTGATTGCGACGCTTGTCCGTAAACCGCCGAAAGCGCATAGCCCGCCAACAGGGTTGGCAGTAATTCTGAATTGCCAAAAAGCCCGATCCCGATTGTGAACGGTAGGTTTGAGCTGGCCAGCAACTTCACTAGCGGAGTTACGGTATGTCACTCATGGACGATCTTCTTGAGCGACCGTTCGATCAGGCGATCACATCAAAATACACGGCAATGAACGGCCTGATTTATCTGGGGGCGGGAACCTTGGTGCTTATTTGGCCGGGAATGGTGCAGACGATCTTCAGGGATGCGGCGTTCGTTGGAAACGAGGCAGCACTCTTCCGCGTAATCGGTATGGCCGTGATGGTGATTGGCTGGCTCTATTTATTCGGTGGCCTGTCCGGCGGCAGACGGATCGTCGCCGCCAGCGTATTGGACAGAGTGGTACTCGTTCCCCTGGTGCTCGTACCTTTGGCCATCGCGGGAGTTTTTCCCCATTTTCTGCTCGCGTTTGCGGTTCTCGACCCGACGCTCGGATTTGGCGCTTGGCTGCTTCTCAGTCGATCGGACCGCCCTGGAGTTCACTCGACCGCCGGTACGCCATAGCTGTAGCTCCAGGAACCTCGAAGTCCGGTGAGTGCTGATATTGCGGTCAGGAGATCAGATATGAGCAACCCGACTCTGCCATCGTTCCGCTACCGCCTGGAACAGCGACCGCCGCACACTGGCTGTGGCGGTCTCGTACGGGGCGCATCTGTCCGGCAATTCCCTGTTAGCCAGGGCATCGGCGGCGCCTCTATGCGCTTGCAACCCGGTTGCCTGCGCGAGCTGCATTGGCACACGACTGCTGCCGAGTTGGGTTACGTCGTGTCCGGCAGTTGCCGCACCACTGTATTAAGCCCCGACGGAGCGGCGACCGATACGTTCGGGCCGGGCGATGTGTGGTATTTCCCTAGCGGCTGGGGTCATTCCATCCAGGGGATCGGACCAGGCGAATGCCATTTCATTCTGATGTTCGACAACGGCGCCTTCTCCGAGGATCATACACTTAGTATTTCGGATTGGTTAGCCCACACGTCGCCTGCCGTCGTCTCACAGAACCTCGGCCTCGGTATGGAGTGGGCGGTCAAGCTTCCGAAGGGAGAGACTTACTTTGCGGAGGGGGCCGTTCCTGATGACCCCTTCGCACGTGCTGCGCCCCGGGCGAAGCCAGCACTTTTAACGACGCATCGCTATCCATTAGGCGCCCAGCAGCCGCAGCGCGTGCCGGGCGGCGGCGCGCAGTGGAAGGTTACCGCGGACGAGTTTCCGATCTCGACCACATTGTCCCTCTCCGTGCTGGAGATCGAGCCGGGTGCCATGCGTGAACTTCACTGGCATCCCCACGCCGACGAGTGGCAATACTATCTTCAGGGTGCGGCTGAGATGGGTGTTTATTTGGGGATGGGTCACGCAGTGACCGAACAATTCGAGACGGGTGACATCGGTTACGTGCCGGTGGGTGCCGGACATTACATCCGTAACACCGGTAGCGGCATCTTGCGCTTGCTGGCCGGATTCAACAACGGCCACTATCGTTCTCACGACCTCAGCGCATGGGTAGCCTCGAATCCACCCGATGTGTTGGCTGCCAATTTAGACCTGCCACGAGCGGTCGCGGACGCGCTTCCCAAGGAGAGGCTCTTTATCGCGCCACCCTTCCGAAGTTCCGAACTCGCATAGCCAAACGGACCGAGCCGTCTAACGCTGTCTTCGTCGGCGAGACCCAGAGCATTTAAAAGGTCGCAAGAATCGTCCGCCGGTCCGACGGGACAGGCAAATGTCAGAACGCGGTACCCAGACGTTTGGCGATCCGGATGGCTATGCCGCCGCATTCGGCGACGCGCGCGTCAACCTCACAATTATGGGTGCCGGAGATTTCACGGCACGGCTGACGCGATTGAAATTGCAACATCTGGAAGTGTATTGGTGTCGCGAAAGTCTCCCGCGCATCGCCTTCATTTCGCTACCCCCCGAGCAGATGGTCCTGTCCTTTCCGATCGGCGGCGCGTCACTCCTGTTCGGCGGATATGCTTTGCGAAACGGCGACATTGTGCTTCACAGCCGCGCCGAGCGCATGCATCAGCGCTCCAACGGCGTGTGCCAATGGGGCATGATGTTGTTCTCGGCCAAGCAACTTGCCAACTGCGGCGCGGCATTGACCGGACAGCCAATCGTCTCGCCGCACGTGAGCAGGGTGCTCCGCCCCACGCGCGCCGAAACATTGGGATTCCGGAGTTTGTTTAGGCACGCCTGCCGTCTTGCAGATATCGGAAGCAACTTGATCGGGCGACCGGAGGTCGCGCGAGCCCTGGAGCAGGAGATGCTCCATGCCGTCGTCCATTGCCTGGCGGCCGACGATGCAGACGACATTGTCAAGACGAGGCACCGCCACGCCGCCGTAACGGTGCGCTTCGAGGAAGTGCTGACGAAACACATTGATTGGAAACCAAACATGCAAGCACTATGCGCAGAGGTGGGTGTGGCAGAGCGAACGCTTCGAATGTGTTGCGCCGAAGTTCTCGGTATCAGCCCCACGCGGTACCTTTTATTGCGGCGCCTGAACCGGGCACGCGCCGCCCTGCGACGTGCCAATCCCTTGACGGCAACAGTCGCCGAGGTCGCCCGCAACAATCAGTTCCTGGAGTTTGGACGTTTTGCGGTCACCTACCGCAGCATCTTTGGTGAATCACCCTCAACCACGCTGCAACGCAATTCGTCGGAATAATCTGCCGATCCCGCATAGCGCGCTGAATGGACTTCCCGCGCAATGCCTTCGAAATGACCGTCAACCTGACCCATGCGCTGGCAGTGAATATTGTCATTCGCCGCCCGCAAGCCGGGCTCGCTGCTGCCTTCGCGAGCCAACAGACGGCAACGCCAAGCGGTTCGCGTTCAGCTACATGCAACATATTGTGCAGCGCATGCGCAAACCCACCAGCAAGGTAAACCATGTTGAAGCACTGGCTCATTGACCTCATTGGTCACGTTTCCGGTCTCAGCGATACACAACTTCGGCAAATTGAGAAATCGTTGCCGGCGAGCAAGGCGCTGATCGATCTTCTCATTAGAGCGCAGCCGATCATCGAACAGGTGCAAAAGCTGTACGCAGAAGCTGAGCCGCTGATCGATGAAGCAAAGAAAGAGTTGCAGGCTGTCGGCCCCGCGGCGCAAATTTTGATCGATGTTATCGGGCATCATGTCAACAAAGGTAGTTCGCCAGCGGAAGCCGCCGCGGCAGTCCGCACGGCGCTCAACGGCTCAATCGAGAGCGTCGCCCCGGATGATTGGATCGATCAGCGAATGAGCTGTGTAACCGTGTTTGGGGGAACTGGCTTTGTTGGCCGTCGCGTCGTGCGCCATCTGTGCGAGTCCGGCGCCACGGTGCGCGTCGCCTCACGGCATCCTACGCAAGCTGGGGGCAGCGACGCCAAACAGATCGCCGCCGACGCACACGACGAGCGCTCCGTAGAGGCCGCCATGGCGGACACCGATGGGGTGGTCAACGCGATCAGCCTTTACGTCGAGCACGGAAGCGATACATTCCATTCGGTGCACGTCGAAGCGGCTGCCAGGATCGCGAGCGTGGCGCGGCGGGTCGGGGCCAAGCGGCTAGTTCACCTATCAGGAATCGGCGCCGACGCGGCCTCGACTTCGCCCTATATTCGCAGTCGAGGCGAAGGCGAGGCTGCCGTGCAGGCCGCATTTCCTGGCGCGGTCATCGTCCGCCCAGCGGTGATGTTTGCGTCGGACGACGGCTTTCTCACGACAATTCTCAGGCTGCTTCGGAGTCTGCCGGCTTATCCGACGTTCGGCGACGGCAGGACGAGGCTCCAGCCAGCGTACGCGGATGATGTTGCTGCGGCGATTGCGCAAGTTCTGCGGCAGAGCAAAAGGCCGTCTCCTATCTACGAACTGGCCGGCCCGCGCGTCTATTCATACGAGGAGCTATTGCGGACCATTGCCCGTACCGCGGGTCTGCGGCCGGTGCTGATGCGGATGCCATTTGCCATGTGGGATTTGCTTGCTGGCGTCGCTGAAATCTTGCCGCACCCTCCCCTCACCCGCAATCAGGTCGAGCTTATGCAGATCGACACCACGGCCTCCGACAACTTGCCGGGGTTTCGCGCGCTCGGCATTTCGCCACGATCGCTCGAAGAAGAACTCGAAACGATACTCAAGCAAAGCAAATGAGGATCAGCAGATTGCACCAGAGGCGAGCTAGAGGCTGGAAGGGCTGGTCGATTCTTGAGGGCACAGCGCGCTGGGATTGCTCCCGTGGTGGGACACGGAAGGTTCCTAACGCCAGGCGACAGCCAGCCGGACCGACGCTATCGACCACGCAGCTCGTAGAGAATCATCGACTCGATGTAGAATGAGCGCTCGTAGGCGAGGCGTGCGCGGAAGCCGGCCTCATCAATCAGCCGGCCGAACAGGTCGAGATCGGAGTCGGACGATACCATGACGTAGAGACGGCCGTCGGGCTTCAGCCGCTCGGTGGCCTGCTTGAACAAGGCCGCCACGTCCCGATATTGCGGGCCGGCGTGCCAACCGCGATCCGCGAGATCGCGCGGCTCGCCAGCATGCTTGGGTGGGCTCGATAGGATCACATCGAAAAGCGGGCGTACTGGAAGCGCGGCGAGAAGATTCATGCAGGCGACGCTCACGCGGTCGCCAAAGCCGTTCGCCTGCGCGTTCTCCAGCGCCGAAAGAGCCGCATTGGGATTGATGTCGAGCGCCCAAACCTCGGCCGCACCGGCCCGCGCGGCCGCCAGAGCCAAGATGCCGGACCCGGTGCCAATATCAGCCACGGACTTGCCGCTCAGGTCGAGCCCGTCGAGGAACTCCGCGAAATACTCGCTACTCAGAAAGAAGCGGGG
>Ga0210389_10002713_pt1 | contig 13866 bp, 13 predicted proteins | sample IncBWH28OmetaG_FD_160127 | JGI IMG/M metagenome (GOLD analysis project Ga0210389, IMG submission 160127) | Forest soil microbial communities from Barre Woods Harvard Forest LTER site, Petersham, Massachusetts, United States - Inc-BW-H-28-O ...
CACCATGTTGGCGTAACACATGAGCGCCACCGGCACGCTCTCCGCCAGTCCCCGAGCGACCTCCAGCACGCCCGCCACGCTCGCGCCCGCCTCGAGCGCACGCGTACCCGCATCATGGATCACCGGACCGTCGGCCAGCGGGTCGGAGTAGGGCATCCCCAGCTCGATCAGATCCGCGCCCGCCTGCACGCACGCGCGGCCGATCCGCAACGAGTCATCGAGCGTCGGAAAGCCGCCCATCACGTACGGCATCAGCGCCGCGCGCTTGCCCGAGCCGGCAAACGCGCTGGCGATGCGCCCGGTGCCCGTCGCCCCGTCCTCGGCGACGTCCGCCGCCGCGCTCACGGACGCTCATCCTCAGACGCCGCCGGCTCCCCCGCCGCGAGCACCTCCGCGAGGTCCTTGTCGCCACGACCCGACAGGCACACCAGGTCGAGCTCGCCGTCCTTCTGCGCCAGCACCCAAGCGAGCGCGTGGGCCGTCTCGAGCGCCGGGATGATGCCCTCCAGGCGCGCCAGCTCGCGAAACGCGCTCAGCGCCTGCGCGTCGGTCATCGCCACGTAGCGAGCGCGCCCACTATCGCGGAGGTGGGCGTGCTGGGGTCCAGCGCCGGGGTAGTCCAGCCCCGCCGAGATCGAGTGCGCCTGCACGATCTGGCCCTCCTCGTCCTGCATCACCGCCGAGCACGAGCCGTGCAGGATGCCCGGGCGCCCGCCGACCGTCAGCGGCGCGCCGTGACGGGGCGTGTCAATGCCATCGCCGCCGGCCTCCACCCCCACCAGCTCGACCGCCTCGTCCTCGATGAACGCCGCGAACGTGCCGATCGCGTTGGAGCCGCCACCCACACACGCGATCACGCGCGCCGGCAATCGACCCTCGCGCTCGAGCAGCTGCGCGCGCGCCTCATCGCCAATCACGCGCTGCAAGTCGCGCACCAGTGCCGGGTAGGGCGCCGGGCCAACAGCCGAGCCGATCACGTAATGGGTACTCGCGACGTTCGTCACCCAGTCACGGATTGCCGCCGAGGTCGCCTCCTTGAGCGTTTTCGCGCCCGCGTCCACCGGCTGCACACTGGCCCCCAGCAGGCGCATGCGCTGCACGTTCGGAAGCTGGCGGCGAGTGTCCTCAACGCCCATGTAGACCACGCACTCGAGGTCCAGCAGCGCGCACACGGTCGCCGTCGCCACCCCGTGCTGGCCCGCGCCCGTCTCGGCGATGATCCGCCGCTTGCCCATGCGCTTGGCCAACAGCGCCTGGCCGAGCGCGTTGTTGAGCTTGTGCGAGCCGGTGTGGTTGAGGTCCTCGCGCTTCAGGTACACGCTGCGCCCGAGCCGCTCCGACAGGCGACTGGCGTGATACAGCGGCGTCGGGCGCCCAGCGAAGTCGCGCAACAGACCGTTCAGCTCCGCGCGGTAGCCCGCGTCCGCACGCGCCTCGCGCCATGCCAGCTCGAGCTCCGCCAGCGCCGGCATCAGTGTCTCCGGGACGAACTGCCCGCCGTATGGGCCGAAGCGATGCTCGATCTCGGGCTCGGCCTCGCCCGCCCGGCGTGTCGCGTCGGTCGCGCTCGGAGGGCTCACGCCGGGGCACCGCCGATGGAGACCGGGTCCTCGCCGACCGAGCCCGGATCCTCGCCGACAGGGACCGGGTCCTCGACCGGCTCTGGGCATGCCTCCGCGACCGCGTCGAAGAACGCCCGCAGCTTGTCGTGATCCTTGTGCCCGGGCGTCGACTCAGTACCGCTCGCGCTGTCCACCGCGTACGGCTGCACGACGGCGATCGCCTCGGCCACGTTCTCGGCACTGAGGCCGCCGCTCAGGATCAGCGGCACCTTCGAGCGGCGCGTCGCCACCAGGCCCCAGTCGAACGTCTCCCCCGTGCCGCCGCGCATGCCCTGGCGCTCGAGCGCCTTCGAGCGCGCGTCCAGCAGGTGGAAGTCGACATGGAAGCGCTCGAGATCGCGCACGTCCGCCGGGACGGACACCTGGACGGCCTTGATCACGTGCGCACCCGTCCTGCGTGCCACCTCGGAGCAGAACGCCGGGCCCTCGTCGCCGTGCAGCTGCACGAGGCTCAGGCCGAGATCCTCGCTTTGGCGCGCGATCAGCTCCAGCGGGGCGTTCACGAACACCCCGCACAGCTGCACGCGACGGCGCAGCGCCGCCGCGATCACCTGCGCCTCGGCGTTCGAGCAGCGCCGCGGCGAGCCCTCGTAGAAGATCATGCCGAGCGCCCACGCGCCCAGCTCGAACGCGAACTCGGCGTCGTCGAGGTTCGTGATCCCGCAGATCTTCACCAGCGGACGCGTGGTCATGGCCCCAACGGTAGCGCCAGCTCGCACGAGGCCAACCCGACGCCGGTTCGGCAAGGCGTCGGCGCCGACAGCGAGCGCCGCCGCCGTCCTGCTTCAGCCTTCAGGAGTGTTCGGGTTTTCGACCGAGTTGGGACGCTCTCCCAGCTTGGCCTTGAGCGTCAGGTGCTTGTACTTGCCGCCGCCGATCGCGCGTTCGAGTTCGACGCTGACCGTGTCGCCGGGCTGCTTTTCCTCGATGTCGTTGGCGAGCGCTTCCGAGGTGGTGACCTGCTTGCCGTCGATGCCCACGATGATGTCGCCGCCGACCGCGACCGGCCCCTCTTCGGTTGTGGTGCTGATCGTGCCGCCGTGGATGCCCGCGTTGGCCGCCGCCGTGCCGGGCTCGACCTTCTGCACGAGCGCGCCGCTCTTGACCGGCAGGTTGAGCGCCGACAGCGAGCCGTCAATCGTCAGCGAGGTCAGACCGAGGTAGGCGCCACGCACCGTCCCGCCCTTCTCCAGTTCCGCGATCTTCGACTTGGCCGTGTTGATCGGGATCGAGAAGCCGATGCCGACACTGCCGTCGTCGCCGCTGCCACCCGTCTCGATCTGCGAGTTGATGCCGATCACTTCGCCCTCCGCATTGAGCAGCGGACCGCCCGAGTTACCAGGGTTGATCGGCGCGTCGGTCTGCAGCACGTTGTCGATTTCAAAGCCGTTGGGGGCGGTGATGCGACGCTGCAGGGCAGAGATCACACCGGTGGTCAGCGTGCGTTCCAGATCGAACGGGTTGCCGATCGCGTACACCGGGTCGCCGACCTCGACGCTGCTCGAGTCGCCGAGCTTCAGCGGGTGAAGCGTCAGCCCGTCGGTCGGCACGCGCAGGACCGCGAGGTCGTCCGAGGGGTCCTTGCCGACGACCTTGGCTTCGACGGACTGGCCTTTTTCAAAGCTCACCGTGACCTTGATCGCGTTCTCGATCACGTGGTAGTTGGTCAGGATCGTGCCGTTCGCATCGATCACGATGCCCGAGCCCGTGGCGGTGCCCTGGCGCTGCTCTTCTTCGCCGAACACGTTGAACGGCGATTCGGACTTCTGCACGACCGTCGAGGTCACGAACGCCACGCCGGGCGCATCGCGTACATACGCTTCGTGCGGGGTCAGCCCGAAACTGCGCTGCGACGCGTTCGTCGGGGTCGCGGGAGCGGCGGCGGCTTCGACGGTGGTGACAATCGTCTTGGTGCCTTTGCCGAGGTCGCCGGCGGCGGCCACCACGGCCACGACCACGCCGCCGCCCAACAGGGCGGACACGAACGGGATGACAAGCATTCGTTTCATTGAAAGAGAGGATGAACGGAGGCGATGAACGGCGTCTAAAGGCAGCCGCGCGGCAATCTAAATCATCTCAGGGCGCCCGGCGCCGCCCCCGCGGTCATGAGATCAGCCCCGCGAGCGCCGCCGCAGGGTCGGGCGCGCGCATCAGCGACTCGCCGACGAGCACCGCGTGCACGCCCCGCTCGTGCAGCCGGCGCACCTGCGCAGCGCCACCGATGCCCGACTCCGAGACGACGGTCACCCCGCTAGGGATGTCCTCGAGCAGCGCCTCGGTACGTGCGATGTCGACGCTGAAGTCCCGCAGATCACGGTTGTTGACGCCGACGATCTCCGCCCCGAGCTCGAGCGCCCGCCCGAGCTCCTCGCGGTCGTGCACCTCCACCAGCACGTCGAGCCCGAGCTCACGCGCGTCCGCATACAGCGAGGCCAGCTCGCTCTGCGCGAGCGCGGCCACGATCAGCAGCACCGCGTCGGCGCCCGCCGCCACCGCCTCGTGCAGCTGGTAGGGGTCGACCACGAAGTCCTTGCGCAACAGCGGCAACGAGCACGCCTCCCGCGCGCTGCCCAGATCCTCGAGCGAGCCGGCGAAGTTGGGGCCCTCGGTGAGGATCGACGCGGCGACCGCGCCGCCGCGCTCATACGCGCCCAGCACCGCCACCAGGTCCGGCTGCTCGCGCAGGACGCCCGCGGAGGGCGAGCGGCGCTTGAACTCCGCGATCACGCCGATGCCCTCACGGCGCAGCGCCGCCACGAAGCGCCCCCGCTCGCCCGCCGGGCGCGTCGGCTGCGGAGCAATGCCGGGCAGCGGGCGCTCACGCTTTCGCCGCTCCAGCTCCTCGCGCGTTTCCGCGACGATGCGATCGAGCACCGTGGCTGTCGGCTGGCTCACGACGCGCCCCGCTGGGCGTGGTGGGCATCGCGCACCGGCGCGTGCCTGTGGCTGGCCTGGACGTAGCGCTCGAGCGCGCTCGCCGCGCCTCCGTCCGCAAGCGCCGCACGCGCCGCCGACACCCCCTCGGCGATCGAGTCCACGCGCCCGGACACGTAGATCGCGGCGCCGGCGTTGGCCAGCGCGAGGGCCTCGCCCGGCGCGGGGGCACCCGTCATCTGGGCGCCCACCGAGCCGCCGGCGGCCTCGCCCGAGCCGGTGCCAGCGTCACCGGCGCTGCGCAGGATCGCGCGCGTCACGGCCGCGTTCTGCTCGGGCGTGCCGCCATCGGGAGCCGGCGGCGCGGGCGCTTCGCCGCTCGACTCGAGGCCCAGCTCGCCCGGCGTGAGCACGTAGTGGCGAATCTCATCGCCGTTGATCTCCGCGACCGTCGTCGGAGCGCTCGCGGACACCTCGTCGAGCCCGTCCTCGCCGGCGACCACCAGCGCGCGGTCGACGCCCAGCAGCGCGAGCGCACCGGCGATCCGCTCCAGGTAGGAGACGTCAGAGACGCCGATCAGCTGACGCCGCGCACCCGCGGGGTTAGTGAGCGGCCCGAGCAGGTTAAAGATCGTGCGTACCGCCAACTCGTGGCGCACTGGCACCACGAAGCGGGTGGCCTGATGGTGGGCGGGCGCGAACATGAAGCCGAACCCGGCCTCCTCGATGCACGCGGCGACCGCCTGCGGGCCGAGGTCGATGCGCGCCCCGAGCGCCTCGAGCAGGTCAGCCGAGCCCGATTTGCTGGTAGCCGAGCGGTTCCCGTGCTTGGCCACCGCGCAGCCCGCGCCGGCGGCGATCAGCGCTGCGGTCGTCGACACGTTGAAGCTCGTGCGCCCGCCGCCGGTGCCGGCTGTGTCGATCAGATCCTCGCGCGCGCTCGCTACGTGCGATGCCAGATCTCGCATCGTGCGCGCCAGCCCGGTGAGCTCCTCGACCGTCTCGCCCTTGGTGCGCAGCGCAATCAAGAAGCCCGCAATCTGGACCTCCGAGACGTCGCCGTGCATGATCTCGGCGAGCACCTCCGCGGTCTGCTCGGCGCTCAGATCCTGGCGCGAGGCGAGCGCGTCGATCGCGCGGGTGAGGATCGCGTTGGACACGGCTCAGCGCTCGAGGAAGTTGCCCAGCAGCTCGCGGCCCTGCTCGGTGAGCACCGACTCTGGGTGGAACTGGACGCCCTCGGCCGGCAGCTCACGATGGCGTACTCCCATCACCACGCCGTCGCCGTGCGCGGAGCGCTCCAGGCAGTCCGGCAGCTCCGCGTCGACCACCAGCGAGTGGTAACGCCCGACCTGCAGAGGCGACGAGAGCCCGGTGAAGATCGTGCGCCCGTCGTGCTCGATGCTGGTCGCCTTGCCGTGCACCGGCGTGTGCAGCCGCCAGCGCCCGCCGAACGCCTGTGCGAGCGCCTGGTGGCCGAGGCACACGCCGAGCGTCGGCACCCCGGCTTCGGGCATCCGTCGCACCAGCTCGAGCGTGATGCCCGCCTGGTCGGGCGTGCACGGTCCGGGCGAGACCACGCAGCGCTCGTAGCCACCGGCCAAAAGCTCATCGACGCTCGCGCGGTCGTTGCGGACCGTGTGCACGTCCGCGCGCAGCTCGCCCAGGTACTGCACGAGGTTGTACGTGAACGAGTCGTAGTTGTCGAGCACGAGAACCTTCATGCCCGCCTCAGGCCCAGTCGGGCTGTTCGCACGCGAGTTCGATCGCGCGCAGCGGCGCGCGAGTCTTATCCACCGACTCCTGGTACTCGTAGGCGGGCTTGGCGTCAGCCACCGTCCCGCCACCGGCCTGAATGTGCGCGATGCCATCCTTGACCACCACCGTGCGGATGTGAATGGCGGTGTCGAGATCGCCGCCGTAGCTGAGATAGCCCACGGCGCCGCCGTAGCCGCCGCGCTTGACCGGCTCGAGCTCGTCGATGATCTGCATCGCGCGCACCTTCGGCGCGCCCGACAGCGTCCCCGCCGGCAGCACCGAGCGCAGCGCATCCATCGCCCCGACCTCCGTGCGCAGCGTCCCCGACACCGAGGAGACGATGTGCATGACGTGGCTGTATATCTCGATCTCCATCAGCTCATCCACCGTCACGCTGCCGTACTCGCACACCCGGCCCAGGTCATTGCGCCCGAGGTCGACCAGCATCACGTGCTCAGCGCGCTCCTTCTCGTCGGCCAACAACTCCTGCGCGATGCGGCGATCCTCCTCGGGGCTCGAGCCGCGTGGGCGCGTGCCGGCGATCGGCTTGGTCGAGACGTGCCGGCCACTGACCGTCAACAGCGGCTCGGGGCTCGCGCCCGCGACCTGGAAGTCGCCGAAGTCCAGGAAGTACATGTACGGGCTCGGGTTGACCGCGCGCAGACCGCGGTAGATCGAGAACGCCTCGACCGGCACCGGCGCCGACCAGCGCTGCGAGGGCACCACCTGGAAGGCGTCGCCGGCGTGGATGTACTCGACGATGCGCGCGACCGTCGCTTCGAAGCGCTCGCGCGACATGTTCGACTGGAAGCTCGGCATCGCACGCACGCCCGGCGTCGTGTCGTGAGGCTCGCCGCGCGGCACCGGCCCGGCGAGCGCGCCGCGGATTTCCTCGATCGTGCGCGCGGCCTGCTCGTAGGCGATCTCCACGTCGGGCTCCCCCTCGCCCTCCGGGGACGCTGCAGCCTGCAGATCAGCGTTGGCGAGGATCGTGACCGTGTGCTTGAGGTGGTCGAACACCACGAGCGCGTCGGAGAGCATCAGCGCCATATCCGGCAGCCCGAGCGCGTCCGCACCGTCGCTCGTACCCGGCGGGTCACCGAGCGGCTCGACGGTGCGCACCAGGTCATATCCGAAGACACCAACCGCCCCGCCGGTGAACGGGATGCGCCCGCCGTCGTCCTCGATCGGCGCCTGCCTAAAGCGCTCGACGTGCTCGCCGGCCAGCGCGTACGGGTCGCCGCCGTCGGCCAGCGACCAGCGCAGCACCGAGCGGGGACGAAAGCCGATGAACGACCAACGCCCGACACGCTGGCCCAGCTCGGCTGACTCCAGCAAGAACGCTGGCTGCGAGGGAGCCAGCGCGCGCAGCTTCAGAAAGGCCGAAACGGGCGTCTCGCAGTCCTCGATGAAGCTGACGCGCAGCGGGATCAGGTTGTACGTGCACGCGAGCTCGCGCGCCTGCTCGAGCGTCGGCGAGAGGCTCACGGCGTCCGCCGCGGCCACGCTAGGCGCGGCGGCCATCGAGCACCCGCCCCGCGTCCGCAAGCCCACGCCCGCGGCTGCGCAGCAGCACCAGCAGGTGGTAGAGCACGTCGGCCGCCTCTTCGTCGACGCGCTCGTCTGACTCCTCCCGCGCGGCGCGCGCCACCTCCTCGGCCTCCTCCATCACCTTCTCGCCGATCAGCGGGGGATCCTCCAGCAGCCTGACCGTATACGAGCGCTCCGGGCGCTCGAGCGCGCGCTCCGCGATCGTGCGTTCGAGCCCGGGCAGCGTCTCATAGGGCGCACCCGGCTCCAGCTGGCCGCGGTGAAAGCACGTGCGCTCGCCCGTGTGGCAGGCCGGCCCCGCCGGCTCCACCAGCGCCAGCAGCGCGTCTCCGTCGCAATCCACCCGCAGCGCGCGCACCGTCTGCACGTTGCCGCTGGTTTCGCCCTTGTGCCACTGCTCAGCGCGCGAGCGGCTCCACAGGTGCAGCTCGCCGGTCTCGCGCGTGCGCTTCAAAGCCAGCTCGTTCATGTACGCGAGCGTCAGCACCTCGCCGCTGTGCCAGTCCTGCACCACGCACGCGACCAGCCCTTCGCGGTCAAAGCTGACCAGCCGCTCGATCGCGTCTGCGTGCTCGTCGACGGTGGGAACATCCGGAGCGCTCACCGCACGATTGTAGGTCTCGCCGTACGCAGCCGGGGTTTGAGCCACACTGGCACGCGATGCAAACGCTGCTCGACCGCAAGCTGCTCGTGATCACCGGCAAGGGCGGCGTCGGCAAGACGACGATGGCCGCGGCACTCGGGCTGGTGGCGGCACGCCATGGCAAGCGCACGCTGATCGTCGAGCTGGGCCAGGAGAACCGGCTGCCGCTGCTGTTCGGCCGCGACCCCACACCGCAGGGAAGCGAGTGCGCACTCGAGGAGCGACTGTCGAGCATCACCATCGACCCCGACCGCGCGCTGCTGGAGTGGCTCCAGGTGCTCGGCGGGCGCGTCTCCGGGCGCGTGCTCGCCTCCAGCGGCACGTTCCAGTACTTCGCCGCGGCCGCTCCAGGGGCGCGCGAGCTGGTGAGCATGGTGAAGATCTGGCGGATGACCGGCGGCGGGCAGACCCGTACGCGCACCGGCGCGCACGACCTGGTGGTGCTCGACGCGCCTGCCACCGGGCACGCGCTCGGACTGCTCGGCTCGCCGCACACGTTCGGCGCGATCGCCCGCGTTGGCCCGATCGCCGGGCAGACGCGCCAGGTGCGCGAGCTGCTCGAGAGCCCCGCGCAGTCGGCCTACCTGGCGGTCGCCCTGGGAACCGAGATGGCGGTCACCGAGGCGCTCGAGCTCGAGCAGGGTCTGCGCGCGCGGCTCGGCCGCGGCCTGGAGGCGGTGCTCGTCAACCAGCTGCTGCCGCGGCGCTTCAGCGCCCAGGAGCTCGAGCAGCTCGCCGCGTTGGAGCGCGACGGCGACGGCGCGCGAGAGCGGGCCGCGCACGGCGCCGGGCCGGGCGACGCCCAGCGGCGGGCAGCGGTTGCCTCGGCCGCGGCGGCCGCCCGCACGGTCCACGACCGCGCGCGCTTCCAGCACAACCAGCTGGCGCGGCTGCGCCGCCGCGAGTTCGAGGTGTGGGGCGTCCCGTTCATGTGGGGCGCCGAGCTGGACCTCTCGGGCGTGAAGGAGATCACCGCGCGGCTCGAACGCCGGCTGTAAGCCCAGCCTGACTGTCCCTTCGCGCACGCTGATAGCCATTGCTATACGCAGTTCGTGGCGCCGAGCCGCGGCACAGCTCAGCTGAACCCCAGCCGGTCGAGCAGCCCCTCGTCGGTGCGCCAGTCGCGGCGCACGCGCACCGACAGGTCCAGGTGCACCTGACAGCCGAGCACGCGCTGCAGCTCGCGTCGCGCGGCGACGCCGATCGCCTTGATCATGTGCCCGCCGGCGCCGATCACGATCCGCTTCTGCGACTCGGTCTCGACCCAGATGAGCGCGCGCACGCGCATCAGCCCCTCACGCGGGGTCTCGACCTCCTCGACGAGCACCTCAGTCGCGTGCGGAAGCTCCTGGCGGGTGCGCCTGATGAGCGCCTCGCGGATCAGCTCGGCGAGCAGCAGCTCGCGCGGCTGGTCGCTGCTCGACCCCGGCTCGTACATCGCCGGACCCTCGGGCATCAGCCCCGCCAGGTGCTCGAGCAGCTCGGGTAGGCCGGAGCCGGTGCGCGCGGAGATCGGGAACACCTCGGCACCGGGGTCCAGCCCGGCCGCCTGGCCCAGCACCTCGAGGACGCCCACCCGGGCGACGCGGTCGATCTTGTTGACGGCGATCGTCACCGGCGTGCGCGCGCCGGCGAGCGTGGCCGCGATGAAGCGATCGCCCGGACCGACCCCCTGCTCGGCGCTCAGCATCAACAGCGCCGCGTCCGCGCCCTCGAGCTCCTGCTGCACGCTGCGGGCCATGCGCGCGGTGAGCGCATCGCGCGGGCGCTGAACCCCGGGCAGGTCGACGAGCACGAGCTGGCAATCCCCCCGCTGGTGCACGCCACGGAGCGCGCGCCTGGTCGTCTGGGGCCGATCGGAGACGATCGCGAGTTTCTCGCCGACGACCGCGTTGACGAACGTCGACTTGCCCACGTTGGGGCGACCCGCGAGCGCGACGAAGCCGCTGCGGCTCACCCGCCCGCCCCGGCGAGCAGCTCGTCCTGCAATGCCAGCATCTCGCCGTCGTCGTGCTCGTGGTCCATGCCCAGCAGGTGCAGCATGCCGTGCACGATCGCCTCACGCAGATCGATGGTGTGCTCGGGGCAGATGACGATGTCGCCGAGCTCGCGCGGCGGATGCGCGGTGGGCGGGCGTTCGCCCGTCGAGTGAGCCGAGGAGCCGGCCAGCGGCTCGACCCCGTCGATCGGGAACGACAGCACATCGGTGGGGCCGTGTCTGCCGCGGTGCTCGGCGTTCAGCTCGGCGATGCGCTCAACATCCACGAACTCGATCGCCACGTGCCCCGCGTGGATTCCGCGGCTGGCGGCGGTGCGCTCGCACAGGCTCTGGATCGTCCCCTGCGGGACGACGCTCGCGCCGAGCACCTCAACCTCGATCATCGACGACTAGGCGCTGCGCACCGCCGGACGCGTGCCGCCGCCGGCGGCCGGAGCCTGACGCTGGGAGTGCTCGTCGTAGGCCTCGACGATGCGCTGGACGAGCTTGTGGCGCACCACGTCCTGGCCGCCGAAGCGGACGAACTGGATGCCGTCGATCTCGTCGAGCACCTCGCCCACGGCGATCAGCCCGGACTGCTGCTCGCGCGGCAGGTCGACCTGCGTGACGTCGCCGGTGACGACCATGCGCGAGCCGAAGCCCAGCCGCGTGAGGAACATCTTCATCTGCTCGGGAGTGGTGTTCTGGGCCTCGTCGAGGATCACGAACGAGTCGTTGAGAGTGTTGTGCGTGACCAAGAAGTCCTCTGTGACATAGAGCGAATCGGCGGCCGCCACCTGAATGCATACGGTCTCCCTCTCGCCGGCAGGCTCAATCGCATCGACGAAGCGCATGGCTCGTCCGCCTCCCAGCGCTTCGTAGATCTCGCGCTTGCGCCTAAGGCGGAACGGCTCCATCCCGTGCTGCAGGCGAATATCGAGGATGAACGCGTCCGATCGGTGCACCACCGGCCGACCTCTCACGAAGCCGGGTCGCCGTCCGGCCGCTTCGCGGCGACGACTGTATGCAACACCGCCGAGAGAGCGGACGAGAAAGACGACGTCGTCGCGGAGCCGCTGCGAGCATGTTGTGTACTGGATCCGGCATGTCCGAGCTCGTTTAGTGACGGGCCCGCCGTCGCTGTCCAGCAGGCCTTGCAGCACGGCGAGGCGTATGCTCGGCTCGTTGTACAGGTAGGACTCGGGCACGAACTTCGTGTTTGATCTGGAACCCGCCAGTCCCAGTTCGCGCAGCGTGACGGTGACGGGATTGGCAACGATCACCCCGCCGCGCTGGCCGTGGATATGACGGAGTGTGTAGTCGAGACCGTCCTTGTGCCGCAGCTCGATACCGTCAAGCGCCCGCTCAAGGGCCACGGCCAGCTCCGGATCTGCCGTCGTGAAGGTTGGGGTTGTCCTCGTGGTCAGGCAGCCGTCGCCCAGCAGAAGGCCGAGGGCATACGGATCTATCGGAACATCGCGCGGTTCGAACTCGACCGGCGCCTCGACCAGCGGGAGCTCAAACCGGCGCTGATGGGCCGCGCGCAGCCGTCCGATCATCTCCCGCGTCTCGAGGACACGTCCCGCCTTCCCACGCCGCCGATCGGCAGCCGTCCGGACCTGCCAGAGATGTTCCAAGCAGCACAGCGTCGAGGCTCCGTCCTGAGTGCTCAGGCGAACGACCTGCTTGCGACCCTGGGGATAGACACCGATGACAGGCGTGGGACGTCCGTCCGACCCGATCACGAGATCCCCGACTCTCATATCTCCGATCGGTTTGAAGCCGGACGGCGTGAGCACACCGGTAGAGCATGGCTGGGCACGCCCGCGCATGAACGCCAGCGGCGCGATCTCGATCACGCCGCGCTCGATGTGCTGGGTGACCTTGTCGGGGTCGAGCATGTCGTGGAGCGCGTCGAACAGCGGTCGCAGGTACGGGTCGACCTTGGCCATCAGATCGCCCGGCAGGAAGCCGAGGCGCTCGCCCGCCTCGACCGCCGGGCGCGTGAGGATGATGCGGTTGACCTCGTGGCGCGAGAGCGCGGCGGCGGCCAGCGCGACCGCCAGGAACGTCTTACCGGTGCCGGCCGGCCCGACGCCGAAGGTGATCGTGTTCTCGCGGATCGAGTCGACGTAGCGCTTCTGGTTGACCGTCTTGGGCGCCACCCGCAGCGAGCGGTGTCGCCAGACGACGTCCTCGAGCACGCGCGCGGGCGATTCGTGGGCGTCCAGCGCGCCGGTGACCGCGGTGATCGTGCCCGGGCCGATCTGGTGGCCCGCGGCGATCAGCTCGGCCAGCTCGCGCACGACGCGCTCGCCGGCGTGCGTCTCGGTCTCCTCGCCGTCGAAGGTCAACAAGTTCCCGCGCAGGAAGACCTTGCAGTCCAGGTGCGCCTCGAGCGCGCGCAGCACGGAGTCCTGGCTGCCGGCCAGCTCCGCCGCGACGTCGTTGGAGAGCTCGATCTGCGTCCTCATCCCGCGAGCGCCGCCCGCACGAGCCCGGACACGCGCTTGCCGTCGGCGCGACCGTCGACGGCCGCCATCGCGTGTTTCATGGCCACCCCCATGTCCTTTGCCGAGGTGGCGCCGCTGTCGCTCACCGCCTGCGCGACGATCTGCTCGAGCTCCTGCTCGGAGAGCTCCGCCGGCAGGTAGGAGGCGATCAGCTCGGCCTCGGCCTGCTCGCCCCCGGCACGCTCCTGCTGACCGGCCTCGCGGTAGGCGTCGGCCGCCTCCAGGCGCCGCTTGCGCTCGCGCCGCAGCACCGTGAGCTCGTCGTCGGCGCCCTCCTTGGCCGCCTTCTGCAGCTCGGAGAGCACCAGTCGCAGCGCGCCGACACGCTCTTTTTCCCCAGCACGCATGGCCCCTTGCATGTCGTCCTTGATCTGCTCGAGTATCGCCATCCACAGACCAGGATACGCGCGTCTGACGACTATCGGGGCATTTTCGTCGCTGCGCTTCAGTCCTCGGCAAGCGGGGTCGGGTCGCCGAGGCGTCCCGGCGATGAGGAGTCGCGGCCGAACAGCAGCGCGACGTTCCAATCGACCAGCAGCCGCAGCCTGCGCCCGAGCCCCGGCATCAGCAGCAGGTGGTAGGTGCGCGCAATCATCCACGCAGGCAGCCCGCGCCAGCGGACCCCGAGCGTGATCGCCACCGCCTGGTTGTGTCCGAGCTCCGCGACCACGCCTTTCGTGCGGTAGCGAAACGGTCGCGGCCGACCGCCGCCGAGCGTCGCGGCGACGTTGCGCGCCACGAGCCTGCCCTGACGAATCGCATGCTGGGCGGTCGGCGGACACGACTGGCCCGCCCTGGAGGCATCGGGCACAGCGGCGCAATCGCCGATCGCCCACACCTGCGCTCCGGCGCGGGCGGGCCTCACCGTGGGCGAGCGGGCCTCCACACGCATCTCCCGGTCGACGAGCACACGTCCCTCGCCATCGA
>Ga0210389_10002714_pt1 | contig 13863 bp, 16 predicted proteins | sample IncBWH28OmetaG_FD_160127 | JGI IMG/M metagenome (GOLD analysis project Ga0210389, IMG submission 160127) | Forest soil microbial communities from Barre Woods Harvard Forest LTER site, Petersham, Massachusetts, United States - Inc-BW-H-28-O ...
AGCCCCGATCCTGAGATTTATGCCTATTGCCTGCGCTCGGAAAGCCCTCCGGAGCACCTGGCGGTACTTATCGAACGAATTACCGCGAACCCGCCCGGCTAGTGCGGCCAACGCGGCCAACGCGGCTAACGGGGGCCTAACGCGGCCCGGTACGGCTGTTAGAATCCATCGTGTGCGCAAATTCACGTTTAATCATCTTAGGTGGGGAATGGTCGAACTTTTCCACCCGCGATCGGTCTATCGCGACAGGCGTAGGTTTACGCTCGCCGGTTTGTGATCACCCATGAGCGTCGAGGAGAGTGACCTCAAACTGGTCGAAAGAGTCCAGCGCGGTGAGCGCGCGGCGTTCGATTTGTTAGTACTGCGATACCAGCACAAGGTGCTGAAGCTGATCATGCGTTACGTGCACGATGCAACTGAAGCGGAAGACATCGCACAAGAGGCTTTCGTCAAGGCGTTCCGCGCGCTGCAATCGTTTCGCGGCGACAGCGCTTTCTATACCTGGCTTTACAGAATCGCGATCAATACCGCCAAAAATGCTTTGGTTGCCACCAAACGGCGGCCAATGGACTACGACCTGGATTTGCAGGATCCCGAGCAATACGATTTGCACGCCCGCCTTGCCGAATCCGAGACCCCGGAAGGGCTGTTGCTCACCGACGAGATCCGTGAAACCGTGAATCGAGCGATCGAAAATCTGCCCGAGGATCTGCGCACGGCCATCGTGCTGCGCGAATTGGAGGGCTTGAGTTACGAGGATATTGCCCAGACGATGGATTGCCCGGTGGGTACGGTGCGCTCGCGAATCTTCAGAGCGCGAGAAGCGATTGACAAAAAGCTGCGCCCGATTTTTGATGGCGGCCTAGGAAGGCCTGAGGACACATGAGCGAACAAATTCGTGAACAAGTCTCGGCATTTCTCGATGGAGAGTTGCCGAACAGCGAGACCGAACTGCTGTTGAAGCGCCTGACTCGGGACGGGGAGCTGCGCGAGAGTTTCGGGCGCTATGCGCTCATCGGCGAGGCGTTGCGCGGCGGCGGCTCCCAGATTTTGACCCTGGCCTTCGCTTCTCGGGTAAATCACGCGATTGACGGCGAGCCGGCACAGGTAGCCGGGCACGTGTCGCAGGCTCGCGTCCCGCGATGGTGGCGACCGTTGGCAGGCGTCGCCGTGGCGGCGGGCGTCGCCACGGTGGCAATAGTTGCTCTGCAGCAACGCGCGATTGTCCCCGTGAAAGGCGCCGCGGCCGTCAGCGCCCGAAATGTCGTTGCTTCGACGATAAGCGCCCCGAATCAAGCGCCCGTTCAGGGCAGCGGCGGTCCCCGCGAAGCGCTTTCCTATACGGTGGTGCCCGCGGCCTCGGCGGAGGCCCCTTCTGCGATCGCGCCCGCCCGCTTGACGAACTATGTTTTCGCACACAGCAAATACTCCTCCGGGTTGGGCCAACGCGGCGTGTTGGCGGATTTGCTGATCGAGGACGATGAGCCGCAATTGATGCCGGTCCAACGGCCGCAACCCTCAACCACACCGGACCAACGCGTCGCTCCATGACGCAGCCGCTGAGCCGAACCTATTGGCTTGTTTCCTGCGCCCTCGCCGGCGCGTTGCTCAGTTCCGTCGCCCCGGCGCTGGGTGCGGACGAACCGCGTGAATGGCTCGAGAGGATGAATAAGGCGCTGGCGACCCGCAACTACGACGGCACGTTTTTTCATATCAGCGGGGGTCGGGTCGAGACCATGCGCATCGTGCACCGGGTGCGCTCGGGGCGCGTGACGGAGCGGCTGCAATCGCTGGACGGCTCGGGGCGCGAATTTGTGCGGGCGAACGACGAGCTGACCTGCTATCTGCCCGATCAACACACCGTGCTGGTGGAGCCGCGCCAGGATAGGGGGCCGTTCCTGGGTTCCTTGCCCCAGTTTGACGCGAGCGTCAGCGATTTTTATCGCATCGAGGCGTTGCCGGAGGCGCACATTCTCGGCCGGGCGGTGCGCGTCATCGCCGTGAACCCCAAGGATCAGTTCCGCTTTGGGTACCGGCTGTGGTTGGATGAAAAGACGGCCATGCCGCTCAAGACCCAATTGTGCGATTCGCGGGGCACGGTCCTCGAGCAGATATTCTTCGCACGGCTCGACATGCCCGAAAGCATTCCGGACAGCGATTTGGCGCCGACGGTGCGCACGGACGGCATGCGCTGGGTACGCCACGGTCCGGCGCTCGACAATGCTTCCGCGGCCCTGGCTGCCTACCGCGCCAGCCAACTGCCGCCGGGTTTCCGTCTGACGGTACAGGGCGCGCAAACGTTGGGGGATGCGTCCTCACCGGCCAGCCACTTGGTCTATTCGGATGGGTTGGCGACGGTGTCGGTGTTCGTCGAGGAGCAGCATACGTCTGATTCGGGCGTTGCAGCCGCACCGGAGTCCGCGACTCCGCCGCCGATGCAGGGTCTCGCCCGCGTCGGCTCCGGCTACGCATTCTCCACCATCGTGCAGGGTCACCAGGTCACCGCGGTTGGCGAGGTTCCGGCTCAAACGGTCGAGTTCATTGCCCACTCCGTGAAAATTTCCGGCGGCGGCGAGATTCCTCGTCATTGATCCCAAGCGATTCCTGCTGTACTCACGTCCCGGGTGCGGCCTGTGCGAGGAAATGCTGAGCGAGCTTCAGGCCCTGCCTTCGGCGAAAGGCATGCCCGTCGATGTCGTCGACGTCGACCTCAACCCGGCGGCGCGGGCGCGCTATGGTCACAAGATTCCGGTCCTCCTGTTTGCGGGAGAATTGGTGTGCCATGGGCGTTTAGACCGCGAAGAAGTGGATAAGACCCTCGGCTTGCACCGCCGACCGGTATAATGCTGGGTTTGCCCCACGCAGGCTTGAGCTTCCGTCTAGATGAAGAATATCCGCAATTTTTCCATTATCGCTCATGTTGACCACGGCAAATCGACCTTGGCCGATCGCTTCATTCAGGAATGCGGCGGACTGGACGCGCGCGAGATGCAGGCCCAGGTGCTCGATACCATGGACTTGGAGCGAGAGCGGGGCATTACCATCAAAGCGCAGAGTGTGACGCTGGGTTTCCAGTCCGTCACGGGCGAGCTTTATCAGCTGAATTTCATCGACACCCCGGGACACGTCGACTTCTCCTATGAAGTCTCCCGGTCGCTCGCAGCCTGCGAAGGCGCGCTGCTGGTGGTCGACGCCGCGCAAGGTGTCGAGGCCCAGAGCGTGGCCAACTGCTACACGGCGCTGGAGCAGGGCCTCGAAGTGCTGCCGGTCATCAACAAGATCGACCTGCCGTCGGCCGATCCGGCCAAAGTCATTCACGAAATCGAAGAGATTATCGGCATACCGGCCGAGGACGCGGCCCTGGTGAGCGCCAAGACCGGCGAGGGCGTGCAAGCCTTGCTGGAACAGCTGGTCAAGCGAATTCCCGCGCCCAAGGGAGATCCGGACGGTCCTTTGCAGGCCTTGATCATCGATTCCTGGTTCGACAACTATGTGGGAGTGGTGTCCTTGGTGCGGGTGATGAACGGGGCGTTGCGCACGGGTGAAAAAATCCGCGTGATGTCCACCGGCCGCAGCCACCAGATCGACAAGCTCGGCCGCTTCTCGCCGAAACCGGTGACCCGCGAGTCGCTGGAAACCGGCGAGGTCGGCTTCGTCATCGCCGGAATAAGAGAGATCGATGGCGCGCCGGTCGGCGACACCATAACGCTGGAAAACAATCCAGCCAAGCAGCCGCTGGCCGGGTTCAAGCAGGTGCAACCGCGGGTTTTCGCAGGCATGTTTCCCGTGAGTTCCGATGACTACGAGCAGTTTCGCGACGCGCTGAAGAAGCTCAAGCTCAACGATTCGGCGCTGCACTTCGAGCCGGAAGTGTCGACGGCGCTGGGTTTTGGTTTTCGCTGCGGCTTTTTGGGATTGCTGCACATGGACATCGTCCAGGAGCGGTTGGAGCGCGAGTACGGGCTCAATCTGATCACCAGCGCACCGACCGTCATCTACGAGCTGTTGCTGACCGATGGGTCGGTCATCAACGTCGACAATCCGACCAAACTGCCGCCGCAGGATCGGATCGACGAGCTGCGCGAGCCCATCATCATCGCCAACATCCTGGTTCCGCCGGACCATGTCGGCGCCGTGCTGACTCTCTGCAGCGAGAAGCGCGGCGTGCAAAAAAAGATGCTGTTCCTGGGCAGCCAGGTGTCGCTGCAGTACGAACTGCCGCTCGCGGAAATCGTCCTCGATTTCTTCGACCGGCTGAAGTCCTCGAGCCGCGGCTACGCCTCGTTCGACTACGAATTCAGTCATTTTCAGGCGGCGCCGCTCGTCAAGCTCGATGTCTTGATCAATGGCGATCCGGTCGATGCGCTGTCGCTCATCGTACATAAGGACAACGCTTATACGCGCGGCCGCGAATTGGTCGACAAGATGCAGGAACTCATACCTCGGCAGATGTTCGACATCGCGGTGCAGGCCGCGATCGGCAGCCACATCATCGCCCGCGCCAGCGTCAAGGCGATGCGCAAGAACGTGCTGGCCAAATGCTACGGCGGCGACATCACGCGCAAGCGCAAGCTGCTCGAAAAGCAAAAGGCCGGCAAGAAACGCATGAAGCAGGTCGGCCAGGTCGAAATTCCGCAGGAGGCTTTTCTCGCGGTTTTGCAGGTCGGCAAAAAGGCCAATTGATCGTGCGTCCGTAGACCACCTTGGGGGTATTTTCGTGAATGATGGAGATCGCATTTTCCTAGGGCTGTTGTGCGCCGGCGCCGTTTGCGTGCTGGTGATCTTGATCGACGGCTGGTTTTTGAGGCCGCGGCGCGATCCGGGAGCGACCAGCGCCGAAGAACCCTTGCTGCCGAAGCTGGCGGGCTATGCCTTGGTCGGTCTGGCCTTGGCAATGCTCTGGCGCCTGTTTCGCTACGAAGCCGTCGATTTCAGTCTCATGCTGGTGGCGGTCGGTGCGGTATCCGGCATCATATGGGCCGCCGACGCCGCATTTTTTGCGCGCCGCCGCAGAGTGGCGGCCGCCTCGGCGGGAACCCCCGCGGAGCGGGTGCGCGAGCCCATTGCGGTCGAATATGCGCGCTCGTTCTTCCCGGTCATCATTCTGGTGCTGGTGATCCGCTCGTTCCTGTTCGAGCCGTTTCGCATCCCGTCCGATTCCATGATGCCCACCTTGTACGACGGCGACTTCATCTTCGTGAGCAAGTTTTCCTACGGCTTGCGCCTGCCGGTCACCAACACGCTGGTGTTCGGCACCGGCGCGCCCCAACGGGGCGATGTGATCGTGTTTCGCCTGCCGCCCAATCCCAAAATCAACTACATCAAGCGTCTCGTAGGACTGCCGGGCGATCGCATCCGAGTCGACGAAAACAATGAGCTGTACGTCAACGGCAAGCTCATGCCGCAGACAGCGGGACCGACATATACCGGGCCGAAGCAGGACCTTTGGAATTACACCGGCGTCCCGACGGCTTTCGAGCAGCTGGATGCCAAGCGCCATCGCATCATGTTTGCGAACGGCAGCGTCAAATCCGGGGAATGGGTGGTGCCCGCCGGCCACTATTTCTTCATGGGCGACAACCGCAATAACAGCAAGGACAGCCGTTGGCTCGACGAACCGGATGCACCGGGATTCGTTCCGGAGCAGAATCTAGTGGGTAAAGCGGTCCGAATTTGGCTTAATCTTGATACTCGTGACGGACCTCTCTGGAGAAGGGTCGGAAATAAGATTGAATAGGGGCTCTTTAGGGAGGTTTTATGCGTAACCACCAGCACGGCATGACATTTATCGGATTGCTCTGCGTTCTCGCGTTGGCAGGCGTCGTCGTCTATGCCGGCATCCGGCTGGCGCCCCTCTACCTGAACTACATGAAAATTGCGCGCACCATGGAATCGGTGGCCGCCGAAGTCAAAGGCGACAATCCCGATCCGGCGGCAATGCGGGTTTCGATCGACCGGCATTTCAACATCGAGGATCCGACCGGGGTCACCACCAAGGACATTGAAATCACCAAGGATGAGGGCGGTGTGCAGATGCATGTGGCTTATGATGATTCCGTGCCTTATTTGGCGAATATCTCGCTGAGCGCGCACTTTGAAAAGACCGTGAAGGTGCGGTGATTCCTTCCGCTAAGCCGGATGATCTTGCGGACTGGGTCGAGCGTTCATTCGGCCATGTATTCGCGACGCCCGCGCTCTGCCACACCGCGCTGACGCATCGAAGCGCGGCCGCGGATCACAACGAGCGCCTGGAATTCCTCGGCGACTCCATTCTCAATTGCGCCGTCGCGCGTCTGCTCTACGATGCGCACCCGCTGGCCGACGAGGGAGACCTATCCCGGCTGCGCGCCTCGCTGGTGAGCGGCGAGAGCCTGGCGCAGATTGCCGCAGAGTTGGGATTGGGAGAATTCCTGCACTTGGGATCGGGTGAATTGAAAACCGGCGGCTTTCGCCGCGCCTCCATCCTGGCGGATGCCTTGGAGGCGATCCTGGGCGCGATATTTCTGGACTCAGGATACGAGGCGGCAGCGGCGGCGGTTGCGCGTATCATGGCGCCGAAGCTCTCGGAGCTGCCTGCGGCCGGAACTTTGAAGGATCCCAAGACTCGATTGCAGGAACTGATGCAGGCGCGAGGGGTGGCGTTGCCGGTGTATACACTGACGGCTGTCGGGGGCGATCCGCATGCGCAAACCTTTACCGTGATGTGCGAGGTTCCCGTGTTCGGCGTAGGTGCCAGGGCTGAGGGCGGCAGCCGGCGCCGCGCGGAGCAATTGGCCGCGGCCAAAGTCATCGAGCTGCTGCCGGCTGAGATACGCGGCCCCGCATGAGCGACGCAAATTTTCGCGCCGGCCACGTTGCCATTGTCGGGCGGCCCAATGTCGGCAAATCGACCCTGGTCAATGCGCTGGTGGGGCGCAAGGTGTCCATCGTGACGGCCAAGCCGCAGACCACCCGGCACCGAATCTTGGGATTGGTCAATCGCCCCGAGGCGCAGCTGGTGTTGGTGGATACGCCGGGCCTGCATGAATCGACCCGCCGGGTCATGAATCAGTATATGAATCGCGTTGCGATATCCTCGTCGCAAGATGCCGACGTGGTGTTGTTCGTGATCGAAGCCATGCGATTCACCGAGGAAGACGAATGGGTGTGGGAGCGCGTGCGGGGCTTGAAACAGCCGCTGTTCCTGGTCGTCAACAAGGTCGACCGCGTGTTCCCGAAGGATCAGCTGCTGCCCTTTCTCGAAGAGATGACCACGCGCGTCCCTGCATCGGGAATCATTCCCATCTCGGCGCTGCAATCGGACAATCTCAATCGCTTGGTCGATCTGGTCGGTTCGCGGCTGCCGGTATCGCCCCCGCTGTTCGCCCCGGATGTCCTGACCGATCGCGACGAGCCTTTCCATGCCGCCGAGATCGTGCGCGAAAAGCTGACGCTGAAGCTGCGCGAGGAGCTGCCCTACGGCATCAACGTGCAAATCGAGCGCTTTGCGGATGAAGACAATCGAATTATGATCAATGCGGTCATCTGGGTCGAACGCGCCGGGCAGAAGGCCATCGTGATCGGCCAGGGCGGCGAGCGCTTGAAGGAAATCGGCCGCTTGGCGCGCATCGAGCTCAATGACCTCTGGCAGCGCTCCGTGCATCTGGAGCTTTGGGTCAAGGTCAAGGAAAATTGGGCCGACAGCGAGATGGCATTGCGCCAATTTGGGTACGACACGTTGTGAAGAGCACGCGGCGCGTATGGCTGGCACCGGCCTACGTATTGCACCAGTACGCCTATCGGGACACCAGCCGCATCGTGGAGGTGCTGACCGCCGAGCATGGACGGCTCACGCTGTTCGCACGCGGCGCCAACGGTCCGAAATCGGCCCTCAAGGGCGTTTTGCGGCCTTTTCAAAGGCTGCTGGTTTCCTGGTCGGGCCTCTCCGAGGCCTGTCCGCTCATCGCCGCGGAGAGCGACGGCCAGATCACCCGGCTTGCACCCGCACGGCTCATGAGCGGGTTTTACTTGAACGAGCTGCTCTTGAAGTTGACCGAGCGCCGCGATCCGCACCCTGAAATTTTTCTCTTGTATGCCACCTGCGTTCAGGCACTGTGCGACGGCGAGGTCGAGGAACGCGCGCTGCGCCGTTTTGAAAAGCGCCTGCTGAACGAGTTGGGCTACGGATTGGAATTGACGCAGACCGGCGACGGAATCCCGGTGGAAGAAGACAAATACTATCGATTCGCACTGCAAAGCGGCCCGCAGCTGTGCGTGGCGGAGGCGCCCGGAGCCGTTTATGGCCGGTCCCTGGCCGATCTGCAGGCGGAAAGTTTTGAGGATGCCCGCTCTTTGCGCGACGCCAAGCGGTTGTTGCGCGCGGCGATCGATGTCTGCCTGGACGGCCGCCCCTTGAAGTCCCGCGAGGTCATGCTGGCGTTGCGCCATCGAGAGCCGCTGCGCACGCAGCTCACGCGGAACGCTCGGACGGGCTCCCGGGAGGGATCGTGAGCGAGCCCAAATTGCACGGCGGCATCGCGCTGGGCGTGAACATCGATCACGTGGCGACGCTGCGCCAGGCACGGCGCGCGCGCTATCCCGACCCGCTGTACGCCGCGCTCCTGGCAGAGGAAGCGGGCGCCGACAGCATTACGCTGCATCTGCGCGAGGACCGCCGGCACATCCAGGATCGCGACGTGACGGCCATGCGGGAAGCGCTGCAGACCCGCATGAACCTTGAAATGGCCGTGACCGACGAAATGGTGCGTATCGCACAAATCGTCCGTCCGCAGGATGCCTGCCTGGTGCCGGAATCGCGCCAGGAAGTCACCACCGAAGGCGGACTCAATGTGTCCGGGCAGGCCATACGGGTGAAGGACGCCGTTGGCGCGCTTGCCGGCGCGGGAATCCGCGTGTCCTTGTTCATCGACCCCGATGAGGCGCAGATCGAGGCGGCGCGCCGTGCGGGCGCGCCGGTCATCGAACTGCATACCGGCGCGTATGCGGACGCCACAGGCGCTGCGCGCGCGCGCGAATTCGAACGGCTGCGCAACGCCGCGAAATTCGCCGCCTCCCTGGGGTTGACGGTGAACGCCGGCCACGGACTCAACTACCACAATGTCGAGCCGATCGCCGCGATCCCTGAAATCATCGAGCTCAATATCGGCCACTCGATCGTGGCGCGATCCATCATGGATGGGCTGCCCAAGGCGGTGCGCGACATGAAGGAACTGATGCGCCGGGCCCGAGCCGGGGCGAATGGCTTTCCATGATCTTTGGCATCGGCATCGACGTTTTGCAGGTTGATCGGGTCGAGCGGGTGTTCAAGAAGCATGGCGAACGCTTCGTCCGTCACCTGTTGTTGCCCGAGGAGCGCGCCCAGCTCGAGCGCACGGCGCGGCCCGTACGCTTTCTGGCCATGCGTTTCGCGGCCAAGGAAGCCATCGTCAAAGGAATGGGTACGGGATTTTCGCATGGCGTGTGGATTCGCGACGTAGGCATCGTCCAAAACTCGTGGGGCAAGCCGGAAGTGGTCTATTCCGAGCGCGGTGCCAAGGTTCGCGACGGTTTGGGGATAGGCGAAGGCCATGTGACGTTGACCGACGAAGCCGGCCTGGTCGTTGCCGTCGCCATTCTCATGCGGCGCGTTTCGGCTTGAATACCCTGGTGTTCGATATCGAAACAGTCCCGGATACCGATCTGGGCCGGCGGCTCTATCAGCTGCGCGAGCTCTCCGACGAGCACGTGGCGCAGATCATGTTCACCAAGCGCCGACAGGAGACCGGCAGCGAATTCCTCTCGCATGAGCAGCAGCGCATCGTGGCCATTTCGGTCGTCATGCGTTCTCGGGAATCGCTCAAAGTATGGAGCTTGGGCGATGAGTCCTCCTCGGAGAAGGATTTGATCGAGCGATTCTTCGACGGCCTGGACAAGTACACGCCCGATTTGGTGTCCTGGAACGGCGCCGGCTTCGATCTGCCGGTGCTGCATTATCGAAGCCTGCTGCACAGTGTGCCTGCGGTCCGCTACTGGGAAATGGGAGATACGGATCAGAGCTTCAGGTACAGCAATTACTTGAGCCGTTTTCATTGGCGGCACATGGACCTGATGGACATCCTGTCGGGCTTCCAGGGCCGCGGCCGGGCGAGCCTGCAGGACATCGCAATGCTGCTGGGCCTCCCGGGAAAACTGGGGATGCATGGCTCTGAAGTGTGGGGCGCCTATTTGCAGGGCGGCCTGGCGCGGATCCGCGGGTACTGCGAAACCGACGTGCTGAATACTTATCTCATCTATCTGCGATTCCAGCTGATACGCGGACACCTGAACGCGGCGGAGCATGCGCACGAACTGGCGCGGGTGCGCAAGATGCTGGCCGAGTCGAGCGCGGCACACCTCAAGGAATTCGCGGCAGCGTGGCCCGACACTCTGACAGGCTCGTAAACGCCGGGCCGCTTCAAGAGGCCGATATCGTCGATCTTGCGCACGACGGGCGCGGCGTGGCGCGCGTCGAGGGCAAAGCCGTGTTCATTGACGGCGCCTTGCCGGGGGAGCGCGTGCGCTTTCGTGTTCTCAAGCGGCGCCGGCATCTGGACGAAGCCGGGCTGGTCGACGTGTTGGTTGCCTCACCCGACCGGGTTGTGCCGCGTTGTGCGCATTTTGGCGTCTGCGGTGGGTGCTCGCTGCAGCATCTTGCCCCGGCCGCGCAGTTGGCCGCCAAACAGCGCCAGCTGCTCGAGAATCTGCAGCGCATCGGCAATGTGCAACCCGAGCGTGTGCTCGAGCCTTTGCGCGGGCCGGAGTGGGCGTATCGGCGGCGAGCGCGCTTGGGTGTCAAGTACGTGCACAAGAAGGGCCGCGTGCTCGCCGGCTTTCGCGAACGCGAAAAGCCCTATATCGCCGATATCAGGCACTGCGATGTGTTGCTCGCGCCCCTTGGGAATCTGCCGCAGGACCTGGCGGCGCTCGCCGAGACGCTCAGCGTCAGGGAGAAAATGCCGCAGGTCGAGGTGGCGGCGGGAGACGGCGCGACGGCACTGGTGTTCCGTGTGCTGGAGCCGCCCGACGCCGCGGATATCGCAAAAATATCGGCTTTCGGCGCGCAGCGTGGCCTGCAGATCTTTCTGCAGCCGGGCGGCCTGGACACGTTGAAGCCGCTGCGCGACGACTATGCGCCGCTTTACTACGCGGTGGACGGCGGCAGCGTCGTGATCGAGTTTGGACCCGTCGACTTCATCCAGGTCAACCGCGACATCAATGCCGCGATGGTCGGTTCGGCCCTTGCGCTCTTGCAGCCGCAGCCGGGCGATGCGGTGCTGGATTTGTTTTGCGGCCTGGGGAATTTCACCTTGCCGTTGGCGCGCCGAGCGCGGCACGTGACGGGGGTGGAGGGTGATGCTGGCTTGGTCGCCAAAGCGCGGGCCAACGCGGCGCGTAACGGCATCGCCAACGCGGGGTTTGCGCTGGAGAATCTGTTCGAGCGTGCCGGCTTTGGCACCTGGGCTGATGAACGCTACGATCTGGTGATGCTCGATCCGCCACGCGCCGGCGCGGCGGAGCTATTGGCCTGCATGCCGCGCTGGAGTCCGCGGCGAGTCGTGTATATTTCCTGCCATCCTGGGAGTCTGGCGCGGGATGCCGGGATTCTCGTCGCCGATTACGGCTTTACGCTGTCCGCAGCGGGGGTGATGGACATGTTTCCGCACACGACGCACGTCGAATCGCTCGCAGTGTTCGAGAGGCGCTCATGAGCCTGGGTCCGCTCATGGTGGACATCGCCGGCACCGAGCTGACCCCGGAGGATGTCCAGGTGCTGTCGCACCCATTGGTGGGCAGCGTCATCCTGTTCAGCCGCAACTATCGTGATGTGGCGCAAGTTTCCAGCCTGACCGCCGCCATTCGTGCCGTGCGCAGTCCCGCCTTGCTGGTGGCCGTTGACCACGAGGGCGGAAGGGTGCAGCGCTTCCGCGACGGCTTTACGCGCCTGCCTCCCGCGCGCACCTTGGGCCGACGATACGACGAGGACCGCCGGGAGGGCCTGTCCCTGGCCAAGGGGGCCGGCTGGCTGATGGCGAGCGAATTGCGCGCCGTGGGCGTGGATTTCAGCTTTGCCCCCTGCGTCGACCTCGACTATGGCGTGAGCGAAATCATCGGCGATCGCGCCTTTCACCGGGATCCTGAGGCCGTTGCCGCGCTGGCCGTGGCCTATATGTCGGGCATGCGCGAGGCCGGCATGGCCGCGGTGGCCAAGCATTTTCCGGGCCACGGAGCGGTAATTGCCGATTCTCACGTGGCTTTGCCAGTCGACCGGCGCAAGTTCGTGGATTTGGAGGCCGATATACGGCCCTACCGGCCGCTGATCGAGAACAACCTGGCCGGAGTCATGGGGGCCCATGTGGTCTTCCCGGCCGTGGATCCCCTGCCGGCCAGCCTTTCCAAGCGCTGGATCTCCGGAGTCCTGCGCGGCGAGATGGGCTTCCACGGCTGCGTCTTTGCAGACGATCTCTCCATGGCCGGCGCCGCCGCTTTTGGGGGGGTGATTGAGAGAGCCGAGCTCGCATTTGCTGCAGGTTGCGACGTCCTCCCCATTTGTAACGATAGACAAGCGGTAAAGTCTGTGCTCGATCACTTTGGGCCGGATTTGGGCTCGCCGGCCTCGCAGGCCCGGGTGGTACGAATGAGGGCCCGTGGTGAGGCCCCGACGAATCTTGGAGCGGACCGGCAGTGGCAGCAGACCGTAATGTCGATTGCAAGCCTTTCGGCAACACCTACCCTGGTGCTGACGGAGGGCACCCGTGATGGAGTTTGACCCGGGATTGTATCGGCGACTGGTCGAGAGCTCGCCCGAGGGGGTGGTGCTGATCGATGCGCAAGGGCCGGATCACCCGGTGATTTACGTCAACCCCGCTTTCGAGGCGTTGACGGGCTATTCGGCAGCGGAACTCACGGGCAGGAATTTGCGGCTGCTGCAGGCCGACGATCGGGAGCAGGACGGGCGCCATCGGCTGCGCGATGCCATGAGCCGGGGCGAAACCTGCCGGGTGTTGCTGCGTAATTACCGCAAAGACGGCAGCCTGTTTTGGAACGAAATGACGGTCATGCCGCTGCGCCACCCCGACGGCTGCATTACGCATTTTGCGGGCCACCATCGCGATGCCGGCGAGCGCCTGCGAATCGATCCCAAGATTGCGAAGGACAGCTTGAGCGGTGCCCACCAGCCGACGGCCATGGCGGTGCGCGATGACCGCCTGACGGGGCTTTATACCTTGCCCTATCTCGAAGAATTGCTGAAGCGCGACTGGGCGGTCGCGCATCGCGAGCAGCGCAGCATTGCGGTGTTTGCCGTGGACATCGACGCTCTCGATCTTTACAACACCACCTTCGGGCGCGCCGCCGGGGATTCGACCATTCGCCGTGTGGCGCACGTGGTGTCGGGATGCCTGCGCCGCTCGAGCGATGTGACGGCGCGCATCGATGGCGGCAGCCTGATCGCCTTTGCGCCCGGATTGACGATCGAGCAAGCCTTGCGCATCGGCCAGCTCATGGCCGAGAGGGTGCGCGATATGCGAATTCATCATCCCCGCTCCGCGGTGCTGCGTTATATCAGCATCAGCGTGGGCGTGTGCGCCACGACCCCCGGCGCATCCGACAGTCCTTCCGATCTGTTGCAAAAAGCGCAGCAGCAGCTGCAGCTCGCGAAAAAGTCAGGGCGCAACCAAGCCGCGTAGCCAGGGAGAGTGAGAAGAATCAAGGCACGAAGGCAGCAAATGGGATGGACGCCCCTGCTTTTAACGGCATCACATCGTGTGCCAAAGTGGAAGTGTCAAAGCAACCACTGAACCAGCAGGAGCGTCCACCATGAACATTACGACGATTGGTATCGATCTG
>Ga0210389_10002715_pt1 | contig 13860 bp, 11 predicted proteins | sample IncBWH28OmetaG_FD_160127 | JGI IMG/M metagenome (GOLD analysis project Ga0210389, IMG submission 160127) | Forest soil microbial communities from Barre Woods Harvard Forest LTER site, Petersham, Massachusetts, United States - Inc-BW-H-28-O ...
TTTGCGTTCGATCCGATCTTCAACTCGATCACCGACGCGAAGGCGCGCGAGCGGATGGTTTCCGCGTTCGACCTGGAGAACACCCAACCGGAATGGGCGCTGTGTTATCGCTTTGACATCGTGCTGCGCGGCCGCAACGCGACACCCATGGAGACGAAGTAGTGCGGCGAATTTGAAGTTCCTATCAATTTCGCCGCGAGTTCGTTATAGGAACTTCAAATTCAAAAGCCGCACTACCAACTGTTGATTGCTAGAGCTCCTTTGATTCCGAAGTTCGCATCAGAGGTTGCCGCTATAGTTTGCGAACTTCGGAATCGGAGCTCTAGTGGGCGAAACCAAGCGAGAAGGAATCACGCCCTCGCAGACCGTCGGACCGTTTTTCTCCTACGGGCTGACGCCGACTGGCGAATATGACTGGAACGACGCCTTCGCCAACAATCTGGTCACGGCGGATACGACCGGCGAGCGGATCCGGATCGAAGGGCGGGTGTTCGACGGCGACGGCAAGCCGGTGTCCGACTGCATGCTGGAGATCTGGCAGGCCGATGCATCCGGCAACTTCGCCGATCCGAAGGACAAGCGCGCGCTGCCGAATTCGAAATTCAGGGGATTCGGCCGTTGCGGCACCGATCCGAACGGCGATTATGCGTTCGACACCATCAAGCCGGGACAGGTCGCCGATCCCGATGGCAAGCCGCAGGCGCCGCATATTCTGCTCGCGATCTTTGCCCGCGGCATGCTGTTGCAGAACTACACGCGCATCTATCTCGACGGCGAGGCCGCGAACGCTGCCGATCCCATTCTGGCGCTGGTGCCAACCGAGCGCCGCACCACGCTGATTGCGAAACGCGCACCAGGCGGCAACGGCGTCTATCGTTTCGACATCCGTCTTCAGGGTGATAACGAAACGGTGTTCTTCGATATCTGAAGCGCACGCCAGATCCGAGGCGCCCGCTGGCGGCCCGGCGCTTCGCTGTTCACCAAATTGTTATCTGTTGTTCGAATTGGCGGCGCTCTGTTCCCGCTGGGGACAAAACTGTGGTCCGATGGCCACACCCAGCGGCTTTAAATCCATGGTCAGCACGATCCGGTTGTAACGGTCGGAACCATCAATTATGCCCCGAACGGGCTCATGTAATGCTGAGGAAATAATGAAACGACTTGCTATTGGAATTCTGCTGACTTCGATCACTGGCGCAGCCTATGCCGCCGACCTGCCGGCGGCGAGCGCGCCTTATACCAAGGCGCCGGCCGTGGTCAGCCCCGCGACCAACTGGACCGGGTTCTACATCGGCGCCGTGGGCGGCTATGGCAGCGAGAACACCAGCGATCCACTCGGCCTGAAGGGCGGCTTCGGCGGCGGCACGGTCGGCTACAACTGGCAGTTCGGCCAGTTCGTCGCCGGTATCGAAGCCGATGGCGCGTTTGGTGACGTCAACAACAGCGCGACGGTCGACGGCATCACCGTGGGGGCAAAACTCGACGCGTTGGCTACGGTGCGCGGCCGCGTCGGCGTCGCATTCGAGCAAGTCCTGTTGTACGGCACCGCGGGCCTGGCCATCGCGGACGCCAAACTTGGCGCGAGCGCCCTTGGCGTCGGCATCAGCGACAGCCAGACTCTGACCGGCTGGACCGCCGGCGCGGGCATCGAGTGGATGTTCATGCCGCACTGGTCGCTCAAGGGGGAATATCTCTATCGCAGCTTCGGCGGCCAGACCTTCTTCGCCGCCCAGTTCCCGCCGGGCATCCAGACCGGTACACTGAACATCAACAGCGGACAGGTTGGCGTCAACTATCACTTCTGATCGCGCACGCGGCAGACCCATAAAGAAGACATTGAAGGAGCGCTGCGGCATGCAGCGCTCTTTCTGCTTTTTGACGCACGAATTTTCAGATCTACTCGATGACCGCGTGTTCCGGCGCCGCCTGCCTGCGCAAGTCCGCTTTCGTCGAACCAATCATGATCGCGAGCGGGATCGTGCACAGGATGAAGAACATCACGAGCTGATAATCCTGCGAGAACGCGATGATTTGTGCTTGAAGCTGCACCATCACGTCCGCCATGGCGCGCCCCTTGTCGGTGCCGAGGTTGATCATGGCGCTGACGTCGGGCATCTGCATCGCATGGTTAAACGGGTTGATGTGTTCCGACAGGATCGCGTAGATCCGCCGCCCGCCCTCGGTGAGCTGCGCGATCACGATGGAGATGCCGACCGAGCTTGCGACGTTGCGCATCAAGGTCAGCATTGAAGTCCCATCGGTGCGCAGGTGATTGGGCAGCGTCATGAACGCCACCGTGGAGAGCGGCACGAAGACGAGCCCGAAGCCGAAGCCCTGGATGATGCTGATGGTCACGATCTCGGGCACGCCGGTCTGATCGGTCCATGCGGTCATGTAGTATAGCGACAGCGCGGTGAGGCCGAGGCCGGTGATGATCAGTGTGCGCGCCTCGATATAGCGCATCAGGCGGCCGACCAGCATCATGGCAACGAAGGTGCCGCAGCCGCGGCTGGCGAGCAATACGCCCGCGGTGATGATGGGATAACCGATCACGTTCTGCAAATAGGGCGAAGCCAGCGCCATGGTCGAATACAGCACGAGCCCCATCACCGTCATGAAGATGCAGCCGGTCAGGAAATTGCGATCCCTGAACAGCGCAAACTGAATGAAGGGACGCGATGTCGTGAAGGAGTGCGCGAAGAAGTAGTAGAATCCGACGCCAGCGATGATGAACTCGGCGATGATCTCGTTCGATTCGAGCCAGCCGAGCTGCTCGCCGCGATCGAGCGCGACCTGCAGGGCGCCGATCCCGATTGCCAGCGAGGCAAATCCGAACCAGTCGAAGCGCAGTTCCAGGTTTTTCTCCGTCTCGTCCATGAAGACCATCAGGCCGAGCACGGTGATGAAGCCGAACGGCAGGTTGACGAAGAAAACCCAGTGCCAGGAATAAGTTTCGGTCAGCCAGGCGCCCAGCGACGGGCCCATGATCGGCCCCATCATCACGCCCATGCCCCAGATCGACATCGCCTTGGCGCGTTCCTGCAACGTATACATATCGAGCATGACCGCCTGCGACAGCGGCACCAGCGCCGCGCCGAACACGCCTTGCAGCAGGCGGAACAGCACCATCTGGTTGATGTCCTGGGCGAGCCCGCACAGCACGGAAGCAAAGGTGAATCCGGCGGAGCAAATGATGAAGGTCCGCTTGCGGCCGAAGCGGTTGGCGATCCAGCCTACCGGCGCCGTCATGATCGCCGCGGCCACAATATAGGAGGTCAGCACCCAATTGATCTGGTCCTGCGAGGCCGAAAGGGTGCCCTGCATATAGGGCAATGCGACGTTGGCGATGGTGGTGTCGAGCGCCTGCATGATGGTGGCGGTCATGGCGCAGATCGTCACCATGTTCCGCCGGAAGCCGGGAACGGCGCCCTGGGCTGGTATCGCCGTCGGCGACATCGACGCTAATCCTTCGCGGCAGCCGACGACAGGCCGAGCAGGCCCGCGAGCGTGCGCTTGTGGCCGGTGTCGATGGTCGCATAGGCGCTCATGCCGGCTTTCAGCTTTTTGACGAACGGATCATCCTTGTCGAAGTAGATCCGCACCGGAATGCGCTGCACCACCTTGACGAAATTCCCGGTGGCATTTTGTGGCGGCAGAATCGCGAACTGCGCGCCGGTGCCGGGGCTCAGCGAGCCCACGGTGCCCTTGAACGTATGATCCGGGAAAGCATCGACCTCGATTTCGACCGGCTGCCCCACTGCGAGGTGCGTGAAGTCCGATTCCTTCAGATTGGAATCAACCCAGGGCTTGGCGACATCGATGATGGTAAACACCGGCGAGCCGGCAACGACGAAGCGGCCGAGCTGGATCTGGTCGACCAGGGTCGCGATGCCGTCCATCGGCGCCCGCATCTCGGTGTGATCGAGGTCGCGCTGGGCCTGAGCGAGTGCGGCTTGCGCCTGGTAATAGGGAGGAAAGTCCTCAAGGGCGAGGTTCGGGTTGCCGAGCAACTGGGTCAATGAGCTCGAACGCTGCTGCTGGACGAAGGCAAGCTCGGCACGCGCCGTCAGAGACGCCGTCGAGGCATTGTCGAGGTCGAGTTGTGAGCCAAAGCTGCTCTTTGCAAGCGTCGACTTGCGGTTAACGTCGCGCTCCTTCAGATCGATGGTCTGCTGCATCAAGTCGGCCATCTGGTCGAAAATCCTGATGTTGGCGCCGAGGTTGCTGTAGGTCGTCTTGGCCTGTTCGACGGCGGCCTTGGCGCGGTCCAAGGCAAGCCGGAACGGGACCGGGTCGATCTCAAACAGCACATCGCCTTTGTTGACGAGCTGGCCTTCCTTCACCCCGACCTTGTCAATTCGGCCGGAGATATCAGGCGTGATCAGGACCTTTTGCGCGCCGACATAGGTATCGTCGGTGCCGACGTAACGGCCGCCATTGAGGTAGACGACCACGCCGCCGATCACAGCAACGACCGGCAGCACGACAAGCAGCAGGAAGCGGCGATAGCGGCGCAAGCCCTCCAGCAGCCGGCGGTGTGGCGTGGCCGCCAGCTTCTCGCGGACTGGCTGCCCCGGAGCGCCCTTCTGTTCGGGCGGGAATTTCAATACCGGTTCAGCCATAACGCTGTTCTTTCTTTGTGTATTCTTCTGCATCGGCAATCGCGTTGCGAACGTTTTCCTTGATCGCCTCCAGCTGGCCGAGAAGCCGCTGGGCGTCGGATGGGCTGATGCCTTCGAGGGCCGTTGCGGTCAGCTCGGCCTTCAGGCCGGCCAGCTTGGCGAGCAGCGGCTTTGCGGCCTTGCGCAGGTAAAGCCGGTTGACGCGGCGATCGGTGTCGTCGCTGCGGCGTTCGATCCAGCCATTGTCGCAGAGACGGTCGATCAGTCGCGTCAGCGTGATCGGCTGCATCTCCATCTGTTCGGCGAGTTCCGTCTGCTTCATGCCCTCGAAACGCTCGACCTTGGCCAGCACCGCCCATTGCGCACGGGTGATGCCGTAGCGTGCCGCCTGGCGGTCGGCATAGGCCCGTACCAGCCGCTGCAATTCGCCGAGCGTGAATAGGAAATTCTCGTCCACAGGACCGCGGGGCATGGTTAGGTTATCTCCATAAGCTTTAGATATAATAAGCTAGCTTATGAATTTTTCATGGCGGCAGACTTGAAAAGCTGGCCCGCCGAAAGGACATGGCTTGGAACCTGTCCCAAAGCAGGTCCCTAAGCCGGGATTTTGGTTTGTCCGCCAAGGTGCTACCATCAGACGAAATGAGACTGGCAAAGCCGACATTTCCCGCCCCCGATCACGATCACGGCCGTTGCACCGCGGACGCGTTGCGGCATGCGGAGCGGGTGTGCGCGGTGCGGGCCCAGAAATTGACGCCGATCCGCCGGCAGGTGCTGGAAACGCTGCTGTCCAGCCACCGCCCGCTCGGGGCCTATGAGGTCATCGAGGAACTGGCCAAATCGATGCCGCGGCCGGCGCCGATCACGGTCTATCGCGCGCTCGATTTCCTGATGGAGAATGGCCTCGTCCATCGCATCCAAAGCCGCAACGCCTTTCTCGCCTGCGCGCAAGACCATGACAAGACCGCGATGGTCGCATTCCTGATATGCGAACGCTGCGGCCTGGTCGGCGAAATTCCGGCGGCGCCATTGGCGCAAAGCCTCGACGCCTCCGCGCGCGCGACAGGATTTGCCCCCAACATGCCGCTCGTCGAAATCACCGGCCTGTGCGCCCATTGCCAGAATTAAGAACACGGCGCGAAAGCCGGCACGGAAAATCATGACTTCAGAAACACTGCCGTCCCAATCGGCCGAGCGCTCGCTCAGCCCGCGCGCGGTGGCGCTGATGCTGATGTTGTGCGGGAGCTGGGGGTTCAATCAGGTCGCCGTCAAGCTCGCGCTTTCAGATATTCCGCCGTTCTTGCAGGGGACGATCCGATCCGCCGGCGCGCTTCCGCTGTTGTGGCTGATCGCCCATCTCCGCGGCGTCAAGATCTTCGCCCGCGACGGCACGCTTCGCGCCGGCCTGCTTGCCGGCGTGCTGTTCGGTATCGAATTCGTGTTGATCTATCGCGGGCTCTTGCTGACGTCGGCCTCGCGCGCCGTGGTGTTTCTTTACACCGCGCCGTTTTTCGTCGCACTCGGCTCCTACCGGCTTCTCGGCGAGCGCTTGCGCCTCTCGCAATGGATGGGGATGGCTTTGAGCTTTGCCGGCGTCGCAGTCGCGATTGGCGTTCCCCAAGCCGATGTCGATGCGAATGTGCTGTGGGGAGACCTTTTGGTCGTCGGCGGCGGCGCCATGTGGGGCGCGACAACCCTGGTCGTGAAGGCGACATCGCTGAGTAAGGTCCCGCCGGAAAAAGCACTGATTTATCAGGTGGCCCTGTCGGTCCCGATCTTGGCGTTGGCCGCCTTGCTTTCGGGCGAAACCCTGACCCGCACCCCCGGCCCGCTCGCGATTTCTCTTATGGTTTACCAGGCGATCTGGGTGGTGGGATTGACCTATTTGTTCTGGTTCGGGCTGGTCAAGACCTATTCGGCCAGTAAATTGTCGGCATTTTCCTTCATCACCCCTTTGTTTGGCGTCGTGGCTAGCTATTTCATCCTCCACGACACGTTAACCCCGGCATTTGGCGCCGCGGCGCTCCTGGTGATCGCGGGGCTTTACCTCGTGAATCGGCCAAATCCGGAGGTCCCGGTCGCCAGTGGTGCATTGCTGAATGTCACCAAAACCTGATATTCGAAACCCCATGAACCAGTCCGTAAAACCACCCGAGAACGACGTCGCCGGACACAGTGCCGCCGATCTGAAGTTCCCACAGAGGTCGCCGCAAGTTCGTACTGGGAACTTCAGATCGAAAAGCGGCACTACAATTATTAGATTTGCTAGCGCCCTTCGCTTTCCGAAGTTCGCATAACAGGATGCCGCAATGACTGACGAACTTCGGAAAGTGGGCGCTAGCCCGCGGCATAAAACCACCCAGGTCATGGTCGGCAACGTTGCCGTCGGCGGCGGCGCGCCGATTGTCGTGCAGTCGATGACCAATACCGACACCGCCGATGTCGAAGGCACGATCGCGCAGGTCGCAGCCCTGTCGCGCGCCGGTTCCGAAATGGTGCGCATTACGGTCGACCGCGAGGAAGCCGCTGCCGCCGTTCCGCATATCCGCGACGGCCTGCGCAAGCTCGGCATCACCACGCCCTTGATCGGCGATTTCCATTACATCGGCCACAAGCTGCTCGCGGAATATCCAGCCTGTGCCGAGGCGCTGGACAAATATCGCATCAACCCGGGCAATGTCGGTTTCAAGAACAAGCGCGACACGCAGTTCGCCGACATCATCGAGATCGCCAACAAGAACAACAAGCCGGTCCGCATCGGCGCTAATTGGGGCTCGCTCGATCAGGAACTGCTTACCAGGCTGATGGACGAGAACACGGCCTCGGCGAATCCGCGCGATGCCCGCGCCGTGACCCGCGAGGCCATGGTGCAGTCGGCGCTGCTCTCGGCGGCGCGCGCCCAGGAACTGGGCATGCCCAAGAACAAGATGATCCTGTCGGCGAAAGTCTCCGCGGTGCAGGATCTGATCGCGGTCTATCAGGAACTCGTGCGACGCTCGGATTACGCCATCCATCTCGGCCTCACCGAAGCCGGCATGGGATCGAAGGGCATTGTTGCTTCGTCCGCCGCGCTCGGCATCCTCCTGCAGGAAGGCATCGGCGACACCATCCGCATTTCGCTGACGCCCGAACCCGGCGGCGATCGCACGCTGGAAGTTCAGGTCGCGCAGGAATTGCTGCAAACCATGGGCTTCCGCACCTTCGTGCCGCTGGTGGCGGCATGCCCGGGATGCGGCCGCACCACCTCGACCACGTTCCAGGAACTGGCGCGCTCGATCCAGGATTTCATCCGCGATGAAATGCCGAGCTGGAAGACGCGCTATCCCGGCGTCGAAGAGCTCAACGTCGCCGTGATGGGCTGCATCGTCAACGGCCCCGGCGAATCCAAGCATGCCAATATCGGCATCTCGCTGCCCGGCACCGGCGAGGCGCCGGCAGCACCGGTGTTCGTCGACGGCAAGAAGTTCCGCACGCTGCGTGGACCGACGATTGCCGCTGAGTTCAAGGCGCTCGTGATCGACTATATCGACCAGCGCTACGGCGCAGGTGCAAAACCGACGGCGGCGGCGGAGTAAGACTCCGTTCGCCTCCGGCGTTGCCGGAATCTCCAAAACTTTATCGACGGTCTCACAGCGTTGGCGCGTCCGGCGCGCTTGACGCGCGAATAACCTCCCCGACTAGCGCAGTCTAGAAGAACAGAACTCTCGCGCCCGGTGGACATTTCTTCTCACTGCAACACTGGTTTCTTCTCACTGCAACACTGGCTGAAGATTGATCCCTGAAATGGCTGACAGCGCCAAACCCTGGTGGCAGCACGGCGTTTTCTATCAGATCTATCCGCGCTCGTTTCAGGACTCCAATGCCGATGGCGTCGGCGATATCAGGGGCATTATCGGCCGGCTGCCCTATCTGCAGAGCCTCGGCGCTGACGCCATCTGGCTGTCGCCGATCTTTCCCTCGCCGATGGCGGATTTCGGCTACGACATCTCCGACTACACCGGCGTCGACGCGCTGTTTGGTACAATGGCCGATCTCGATGCCCTCTTAGGGGCCGCGCACGCCGCCGGGCTGAAACTGATCCTCGATCTTGTCCCCAACCATACCTCCGACCAGCATCCATGGTTCGCCGAGAGCCGGCGCTCGAAAGATAACCCGAAGCGCGATTGGTACATCTGGCGCGATCCGGCACCGGACGGCGGTCCGCCCAATAACTGGCTCTCGGAATTCGGCGGCAGCGCCTGGCAATATGACGCCGCGACAGAGCAGGACTACTACCACGCGTTCCTCGCCCAACAGCCGGACCTGAATTGGCGCAATCCCGAAGTGCGCCACGCCATCCACGACGTGATGCGCTTCTGGCTTCAAAAAGGCGTCGATGGATTCCGCGTCGACGTGATCTGGCATCTGATCAAGGATGCGGATTTTCGCGACAATCCTCCCAATCCGGCGTTCCGGGAAGGACGGCCGCCGCACGAGAAAATTTTATCCGTTCATTCCACCGACCAGGCGGAAGTTCACGACGTGATCGCGGACATGCGGAGCGTGACCGATGAATTCGATAGCCGGGTTCTGATCGGAGAGATCTATCTGCCGCCCGAGCGTCTCGTTGCCTACTACGGCAAGGATCTCGCAGGCGCGCAACTGCCGTTCAATTTTGCGCTGCTGTCAGCGCCGTGGAACGCGCGTGCGATCGAGAAAATCATCCACGACTACGAAAAGGCACTCCCGGCCGGTGCCTGGCCGAACTGGGTTCTCGGCAATCACGATCGTCCGCGGGTGGCGAGCCGAGTGGGACCCGACCAGGCGCGCGTGGCCGCGATGCTGCTGTTGACGTTGCGGGGAACGCCGACACTCTATTACGGCGACGAAATCGGAATGCGCCAGGTGGCAATTGCGCCCGATCAGGTGCGCGACCCCTTCGAGAAGAATGTTCCTGATATCGGCGTCGGACGGGACGGCTGCCGCACGCCGATGCAATGGGACGCAACAAGATACGCGGGCTTCTCGACGTCGATCCCCTGGCTGCCCATTCCGGAGGACGCCGTGCGTGAAAACGTGGTCAATCTCGATGCCGACGTGCGTTCCATCCTGAGCCTCTACCAGGCGCTGATCGGCTTGCGACGAAAGCTGCCACTGCTGCGATGGGGCGATTATGTGCCGGTCGCAGCCGAAGGCGATCTGCTGGTTTACCGCAGGGAGCGCGAGTGCAGTTCGGTGACGATCGCGCTCAACCTCGGGGACCAGCCGGTCTCGATCGCCTCAAGCACGGCGGGGTTGAGCGGGATAATTCTGCTGTCGACTTTCCTGGACAGGGAGCGCGAGACGATCGAGGGCGCGGTCGATTTGCGCGGCAACGAGGGCGTGATCATCGACACGTCAGGCATTTACGCCGGATGACTGGCCTTGCCGGTTGCATCCGTATCGATATCGGTTCGCTTCAGCAGATAATCCAGGCCGCCCACGCGGTACCAGCGGTATCCATAGGCTTCCAGCATCAGATGGTGCTTGCCGTCGTCATCGGCGCGGCTGTGGTCTTCCGCCAGCAGATTGACCAGAAGCTTTCCTGCTTCGCCAGATAGTCCGGTTGCGAACGAAACCTCCCGCGGCTTCTCGTCGAGATTGTGCACAAACAGTACTGAATTATTGCGCCAGTCATAGCGCAGGATCAACACAGCCGGGTCGCGGCTACTGACCACCTGAAAGTCGCCCCACCCGACCTCGGGAACCTCCTTGCGCATGCGGAATATGCGCTCGGTCCAGTTCAGAAGCGAGTTGGGATCGCGGCGCTGCACGGCCACATTGACGTGCTCGTAGCCGTAAGGGCCCTTGTCGATGACCGGCAAGACCGGTTTGTCACTTTCGGTGAAGCCGGCATTCGGCTCGGTCGACCACTGCATCGGCGTCCGGGCACAGTTGCGCTCCGGCAGATCGAGATCATCGCCCATGCCGATTTCGTCGCCATAGCGGATCACCGGCGTGCCCGGCAATGTACAGAGCAGGCTGTAGGCCAATTCGAGCCGGCGCCGGTCGCCGCCGAGCATCGGAGCCAGCCGGCGCCTGATTCCCCTGTTGTAGAGCTGCATGTTCTTGTCGGGACCGAATTGATCGAACACCAGCTCGCGCTGCGCCTTGGTCAGCCGGCCGAGGTCGAGCTCATCGTGGTTGCGCAGGAACAGTCCCCATTGCGCCGTGGCGGGCCGGGTCTTGGTTGCCTTGAGAGCGGCGGCGAGCGGGCGGGTATCACCGGATGCCATGGCGTAGAACAGATGCTGGTTGGCGTGGAAGTTGAACATCATATGCATGCGGTCGCCGGCCTTGCCGAAATACTCCATGTCGGTTTTCGGCTTCACATTGGCTTCGCCGAGAATGATGGCGTTGCCCTGTCGCCATTGCAGGAATTCGCGCAGCGAGCGCAGCATGTCGTATTGCTCGACCGGGGTTTTGACCTTCGCTCCCTTGGTGGCGATCACAAACGGGACCGCATCCATGCGGAAGCCGGACACGCCGAGCTGAATCCAGAATCCCATGACCTTGAGAATTTCGGCCTGCACCTGCGGGTTCGATGTGTTCAGGTCGGGCTGGAAATCATAGAAGCGGTGAAAGTACCAGGCCTTGGCCTCCTTATCGTGGGTCCATGTCGATTTCTGCACGCCGGGAAACACCATGCCCTTGTCGGCATTGGCCGGCTTCTTGTCTGACCAGACATACCAGTCGCGGTACGGCGAATCCTTCGCGCTGCGGGCGTGGCGAAACCACGGATGGGCATCGGAGGTGTGGTTGACGACAAGATCGATGATCACGCGAATGCCGCGTTGCCGGCAGCCATGGGTGAATTCGACAAAGTCGCCAAGCGTGCCGTAGCGCGGGTTCACGCCGTAATAATCGGAGATGTCATAGCCATCGTCCTTGCCGGGTGACGGCTGAAACGGCATCAGCCAGATCGTGGTGATGCCGAGACCCTGCAGATAATCAAGCCGGCGCAGCAGCCCTTTGAAATCACCGACGCCGTCTCCATTGGCATCCATGTAGGTGCCGACGGACAGACAATAGAGAACGGCATTCTTGTACCAGAGGTCGTCGATCATGCGCGGCTGGCTCGTGTTCGGGCGGGTCGCCCCCTCATCAAGCCGCGGTCGCAGGCAGAGTTCCCTCAGCCGGCTGGACAAGGCACTTCCGGGACAGCCGTCGCAGGCGCGTCATCGTTGTGGCGATGGTCAGGCTTTCGCCGCCGGCGCAATCAATACAGCAGCGCTCGCGGCTGCCACCGAGCAGATGACCGCGCCGATCGTTGCGGCTACGCCAAAAGCTGAAAGCAAAGCAGGTCCGGATGACGCGACCACCGGTCCAATAAGAGCTGTAGCAACCAGTCCGCCGGTACGAGCTACGGCGCTATTCAGCCCGGATGCCGCACCCGTGTGACTGCTGTCGACGGACATCAGTACCGCTGTCGTGAGCGGAGCGACCGCACAAGCCATTCCCAAAGCAATCACGACCAGCGCGGGGAACACCCCAAGCCAATAGCTTGTGGCCAACCCGATCCGCAGCATCAGGAGAAGGCCGACCGCGACGATGACCGGTCCCGTGATCAGCAGCCATCGTGGACCCACCTTGGCCGCCAGCGCACCGGCGCCAGGCGATGCCACGGCGATGACCAGCGGCAGGGGGAGGAGTGCAGCGCCGGCCTGCGTCGCGGCGTACCCGTTCGCTTGAATCAATACATAGGGCACAAGCACGAAGAGCCCGCCGAGCGCGCCGTACAGCAGGAATGTCAGGAGCGTGAGGCCGATGAAGCTGCGGGAGGCGAACAGCGAGAGCGGCATCATGGCCCTATCGCCCAGCCGTCGCTCCGCAGACAAGAACAGGAGCGAGAACATCAAGCCGGCTGCGAGGACGATGAAGCTGGAAGACGACCAGGCCCGCCCGGATCCTTCGGTCAACGCCCAGGTCGCAAGGCCCAAAGCAGCCGTGATCAGTGCTCCACCTAACCAGTCGAGACGGCCGGCGGCATCGTCGGCGTCCGTGTCGACATAGCGGGACGCCAGCGCGATCGCGGCTACGGACAACGGAACGTTGATCAGAAAGGCGAGGCGCCAACTGCCGGCATCGATGAGCCAGCCGCCGAGAACGGGTCCGACCGCAGCTGCAGCGGCTCCGGTCGCCGCCCATATGCCGATCGCGCGGCCTTTCGCCTCTCCAGAGAAACTCTGGCCCAGGATCGCGAGACTGCTTGGCATCAGCATGGCGGCGCTCGCTCCCTGCACGAAGCGAGCAAGCAGCAACAAGATAAGGGTCGGCGCCATCGCGCAAGCCAGAGAAGCGACGCCGAACAGCAGAACGCCCACGATCAAGAGACGCCGGCGCCCGTAGCGGTCTCCCGCTGCTCCTCCCAGCAAAAGCAGCGCGCTCAAGGGAAGCAAATAGGCATTGACGACCCATTGCAGGCCGCTGGCGTCCGCGTGAAAACTCCGACCGATCGCCGGTAGCCCAACATTCACGACCGAACTATCGATGAACGCCAAGCTCGATGCCAGGATCGTCGTCGCGATAACGAGGCGAGGGTACGCGGGCGAACACGTCCCTTCGGCTGTTCGGGCGGTCGCGGCGTCGAAGGGAACGTGAAGGGCGTTGCTCATTCGCAATCAATGTAGGGCGCACCCCTAAGGAGAACCAGCGGGAACAGGTGGACCCGCTCCGGCACCAACGGTTGGACGACTTGGCGAGGCGGCCGCGGCGGCCGATTGATCTCGCTGGCGAGAGCGGAACGTGCCAAGCTCCCGTCATGTCATGGCAGCATGTACGCATAGCCCGGTTCGGTGGCCCCGAGGTCCTCGAGCTTGCGGAAGAGACAACTGTCCCTGAGCCGCGCCCCGGCGAGGTGCGGATCAAGGTTTTGGCGGCTGGGACCGGCTTCACCGACAGCTTTATCCGGCGTGGCCGCTATCCGGATTTCAAGGGACCGCTGCCGTTCACGCCGGGCTATGATCTGGTGGGCGTTGTCGAGAAGGCCGGCTCCGGTGTGAGCGCGCCGCGCGAGGGACAAATCGTTGCCGATCTCTGCGTCGTCGGCGGCTACGCGCAATATGCGATTCGCCCCGCGCGCTTTCTCGTGCCCGTTCCGGATGGCGTCGATTTGTCGGAAGCGGTTTGCATCCCGCTCGTTTACCTGACAGCCTTCCAGATGCTCACGCGCTATCGCCGCTTTTTTCCCGGCGAGACGATCCTCGTCATCGGCGCGTCA
>Ga0210389_10002717_pt1 | contig 13856 bp, 8 predicted proteins | sample IncBWH28OmetaG_FD_160127 | JGI IMG/M metagenome (GOLD analysis project Ga0210389, IMG submission 160127) | Forest soil microbial communities from Barre Woods Harvard Forest LTER site, Petersham, Massachusetts, United States - Inc-BW-H-28-O ...
GGCAAGCGCCTGGATGAAATATGTGGGAATCGTGGCTGTTTGTGTCACCTGAACAACATTTTCGCCAACGATAGGTGCCGAGGGGCAGATAACCGTGATGTAAGCCACACCCTTCACGCACTGCAAGTGAGGCTGGACACTGACAACAGGAAGATTCGGAGTCCTGTTGGTTCCCAAAACGCTGCACTGGGTCGTCTTCGACGTAATATCGGTATTTGAACTGTAGGCGCAAACTGCTGCATTTACAGTCGCGGGGGTGGCCCCACTGACACCCATGGCATACGCGCCCGCCAGCGCCGCCGCATCCGTAGAGCCCTGCAGTTCGCGGTAGGCCACATACGCATGTCCCAGATCGACAGTTAATCCCGCCATACCCAGAAACAATACCGTTAGAAGCACCATCCACGGCAGCACCTGACCGTCTTCCTCGCGGAGCAGACGCAACAAAGAGAATCTACGATTCATTGGGCAACCTCCGCGACTTGGGAAAAGAGATTGACGCCCCCGAAGCCCTTCCCATTGCCCCAGATGTTTACGACACTCAGCGTGATCGGGTACGTGACCTGAATCTGCGCAACCGCTCCTTGCGTAAGATCGGTATTCGCGCCCGTGGTGCCGGACCCCGGGCAAGTCCCTGATGGCTCGGTTGTCCCATTGATCGTAATCACGACGCCTTGGCTCAGTACGCTTTGACTGAGTCCCGGCGCTCCGTTATAGATTGCGCTCATGACGTCAGCACAAGGGTCATGGCTGCCCCGGTCGACTGCCAATTGACGCCCCGCTGCGGCCACCGCTTCCGCCAGCTGCAGCTTCTGATACAGCGCCATCGAAAACGAGAAGATGCCTGTCATGACCAGCATGATCAGAGGTAAGGTCACCGCCATTTCTACCAGCGCACTTCCCTCTGAATCCGATTTGAAAAAAGCACGCACACGAGAAACCAAGGAATTCTTCATTGGAGAACCTCCGCAGACCTGTGACCGTGAGTGATTTAAATCCAGACGATCATTTTTTTTAGTGTTCATATAAAAATCCACACCTTGAAGCGCAATCATCGATGAGCTCAGCGGCCGCGAAGGCTAAGCGCCACGCCGCAGCAGGCTCTGCATTGATCCACTCCTCGGTGGGGGTCGAGAATCCAAGCCTAGAAGAGTAGGAGTCGAGTCACAATGGCTTTTTGGTTTGGAAACGCTCGGTTTGTGGTAATGCCAAACCTGATTACCCAACAGCGATAAGTCCTTTATTGTTGCTTGTTTTCCGACCCATTTTGTCCGGATAAGCACACAGCGCGCGAACCCTTTCGCGGCCCGATTCCGCGCCGTGCATTCAGCCGCTTTTCGGCACATCAAGCCCTTCACTTTATTCACAAACCCAGGCTGACCGTCATGCCTTCACGCGTGTATGATTCGTCCGCCGCGATTCCTCAGTAAGTGCTCGCGCGGTAATGCATTTTCAGGAAGAATGCTGGCCCGATTCGAGGACCTCTCTGTTTCCCGATGTTGTCCAGGCAAGCTCTGGCGAACATGGTCGAGATCATGCCGGCTCCCTTCGCTCCTGAGAACGCTCCACCCCTGGAGGATCTTCCAATGGCGACTTTGACCGCACTACATCCGGGCAAGCTCAGCGATCGCGTCAGCTTCCGCCCGCGCTATGGCAATTACATCGGCGGAAAGTGGGTCGAGCCCGCTTCCGGCCAATATTTCGAAAACGTCACCCCCGTCACGGGCAAAACCTTCTGCGAGATTCCTCGCTCCAACGCGCAAGATGTCGATCGCGCGCTCGACGCGGCCCATGCCGCCCGCGAAAGTTGGGGCCACACCAGTCCCACGCAACGCGCAATCATCCTCAATCAGATCGCCCAGCGCATGGAAGAAAATCTCGACCTCCTGGCGCTGGCCGAGACCTGGGACAATGGCAAGCCCATCCGCGAAACCACCGCCGCCGACTTGCCCCTGGCCATCGACCACTGGCGTTATTTCGCCGGCTGCATCCGCGCGCAGGAAGGCACCATCTCCGAAATCGATCGCGACACCGTCGCTTATCACTTCCACGAACCGCTCGGTGTGGTCGGCCAGATCATCCCGTGGAACTTTCCCCTGCTGATGGCAACGTGGAAACTGGCTCCCGCGCTTGCGGCAGGCAACTGCGTGGTCATCAAGCCCGCCGAACAGACCCCCGCCAGCATCCTCGTCTGGGCCGAGTTGGTGGGCGACCTCCTGCCTCCCGGCGTCCTCAATATCGTCAACGGATTTGGCCTAGAAGCTGGCAAGCCCCTCGCGTCCAGTTCGCGCGTCGCCAAAATCGCTTTCACCGGCGAAACCACCACGGGCCGCCTCATCATGCAATACGCCAGCCAGAACCTGATTCCCGTAACCCTCGAGTTGGGCGGCAAATCTCCGAACATCTTCTTCGCCGACGTCTGCCAGGAAGATGACGACTTCTTCGACAAGGCCATCGAGGGATTCGTCATGTTCGCCCTCAACCAGGGCGAAGTCTGCACCTGCCCCAGCCGCGCGCTCATCCAGGAGAGCATCTACGACAAGTTCATGGAACGGGCCCTCAAACGGGTCGCAGCCATCAAGCAGGCAAACCCGCTCGAGTCTGACACCATGATCGGCGCGCAGGTCTCGTCCGAGCAGATGGAAAAAATCCTCAGCTACATCGACATCGGCCAGAAAGAAGGTGCCGAGTTGCTGGCAGGCGGCGGACGAGCCCATCTCGGCGGAGAGCTCGAGAGCGGCTACTATATTGAGCCCACCGTCTTCAAAGGGCACAATCGCATGCGCATCTTTCAGGAAGAAATCTTCGGGCCCGTCGTTTCAGTCACCACCTTCAAGAACGAATCCGATGCCCTCGCAATTGCCAACGACACGTTGTACGGTCTGGGCGCGGGCCTGTGGAGCCGCGATGCCAATCGCTGCTACCATCTTGGCCGCGGCATTCAGGCGGGACGCGTGTGGATCAACTGCTACCATGCCTACCCCGCGCATGCTGCGTTCGGCGGCTACAAACAATCCGGCATCGGCCGCGAAACTCACAGCATGATGCTCGATCACTATCAGCAGACCAAGAACCTGCTGGTGAGCTACAGTCCCAAGAAGCTGGGCTTCTTCTAAACCTGGGTCTTCTCGAGTCGATGCGGAATTGGTTTCCCAGGTTTGAATTCTCAGACCTGGGAAACCACGAACCCCAAGTGTTGGTGTCATGCTGAGCGGAGCGAAGGACCTGCTTTTGGCTTTCGCGAAGCATCCAAAAGCACGACCTATGCGAGGTCTCGATGCCGGAATTACCCAAGCAGGTCTTAGCGACCGATCTGGCCATTCACCTCGTTCGTGTCTTGCGCGAGAAACATGGCCCGCTTATGTTTCACCAGTCGGGCGGCTGCTGCGACGGCAGCTCCCCGATGTGCTACCCGCGCGGCGAATTCCTCATCGGCGACGCGGATGTGCAACTCGGCGAAGTAGACGGCGAACCCTTCTACATGAGCCGCAGCCAGTTCGAATATTGGAAGCACACCCAGCTCACCCTCGATATCGTTCCCGGCCGCGGCGGCATGTTCTCGCTCGACGGACCCGAGGGTTTCCGCTTTCTGATTCGTTCCCGCGTCTTTACCGATGCCGAGATCGACGAGCTGCGCACCGCGGGTCGCCTCTAGCATTGGGTGCATCCATATAATCCGAATGGAGCACTCGGCATGAGAGAAGCCGTCATCGTTTCCGCCGCGCGTTTGGCGGTGGGCAAATTTCAGGGAACTCTGCAGTCCTTTTCCGCGCCTCGGCTCGGCGCGCTTGTCGTCCGCGAAGCAATTCGCCGCGCTGAAGTGGACCCGGCGCAGGTAGCCGAATGCATCATGGGCTGCGTTCTGCAAGGCGGTCTCGGCCAGAATCCCGCCCGCCAGGCTGCCATCTATGCCGGCATCCCGCCCGAAGCCAGCGCTCTCACCGTGAACCAGGTATGCGGTTCCGGGCTCCGCGCCGTTTCCCTTGCCGCCCAAGCGATCCAGACCGGCGATGCAGACATCCTCGTCGCCGGGGGCATGGAGTCCATGACCAACGCGCCCTACCTGCTTCCCCAGGCACGCGCCGGGTATCGCATGGGCAACGGCTCCGTGATCGACTCGATGGTCTACGACGGCCTGTGGGACGCCTACAACGACTTTCACATGGGAACGGCAGCGGAGATGGTTGCCGCTCAACGCGGCATCACGCGTGAAGATCAGGATGCATTTGCAGCCGAGTCGCACAGCCGCGCCGCCGCAGCCACTGCGCAGGGCGTCTTCCGCGATGAAATCCTGCCCATCGAGATTCCCGCAGCAAAAAAAGGCCTGCCTGCTACAGTTTTCGACGCGGACGAATCCATCCGCGTCGGCACGACCGTCGAGATTCTCGCCAAGCTGCGGCCGGCCTTTAAAGAGGGCGGCACCGTCACCGCCGGCAATGCGCCCGGTGTCAGCGATGGCGCTGCGGCAGTCGTCGTTATGTCCGACGAGCGGGCAAGGGAACTGGGGTTGAAACCGATGGCCATTTTGCGCGCCCAGGCCACCAGTGGGCGCGAACCTGCCCTGTTCAGCCTCGCGCCCATCGACAGTATTCGTGCCGTCGCCGCCAAGGCAGGATGGGCCCTCCCCGAGGTGGATTTGTTTGAGCTCAATGAGGCCTTCAGCGTCCAGGCGCTCGCAGTGAATCGCGAGCTGGGCCTCGATCCCGCCAAAGTGAATGTGCATGGCGGCGCCGTCGCTCTCGGCCACCCCATCGGTGCCAGCGGAGCCCGCGTGCTGGTCACGCTTCTCTATGCCATGCGGCGCTACGGTAAGACCAAAGGAATCGCCTCACTCTGCCTGGGCGGAGGCAATGCCGTCGCCCTCGCCGTCGAATCGCTCTAAAGTCCCCACTCCCGTCGTCGAGATGCGCACTGTTTGACCGTGCTCAGAGTGTCCGATATCGAACAGCCTGCCTTGCTAGCGGTCAGAATCAAAGGCCTCGGCAAAGCCTCGTGCGCTAAATAACTTCTTTGTTTCGATCATTAAGCAGCCAGCCTCCTTTGGCACGGCAAGTGCATTACCGTCTGGGTTATGGATATTGCGCGCCCTGATCTCAAGCAAAAGAAAAAACGCCAGATGTTCGTTTGGGCTGGCGTCGGAGTTGTCGTTCTCGCCGTCGCTGTTTTCCTCGTCTCGCGGCTGAAACCCGCCGCGCCGCCCGTCGATCGTTCCGCGATTTGGATGGATACGGTCAAGCGAGGACCCATGATTCGCCAGGTGCGCGGATCGACCGGTACTCTGGTGCCGCGCGAAGACAGCATCCTGCTCATTCCCGCGCTCACCGACGCAACCGTCGTGCGCATCCGGGTTTTGCCGGGCGCCAAGGTGACTCCCGACTCCATCATTCTCGACCTCGCCGATCCACAGCTTAATCAACAGCTGCTGAGCGCAAAGCTTGCCCAGCAACAGGCCGAGGCCGATTACAAATCGCTGCAGTCCCAGTTGCAGAGCACCTTGATGGACAAGAAAATCGCCGCTGCGGAGGTCAATTCCAACTACACGCAGGACCAGTTGCAGGCCCAGCAGGACAAGCAGCTCTACGACCTCGGCGTGATCGCTGGAATCGCATACAGCAAATCCAAGAACACGGCCGACCAGTTGACCGCCCAACATCAGCTCAGCCTGCAGCAGCTTGAAGTGAACGAAAACGCCATCAAGATTCAGCTTTCCTCGGCGCAATCCAAGATCGATCAGGCCAAGACCCTTGTCGACCTTTACGAGAAACAAACCGGCGCGTTGCAAGTGAAAGCCGGAATCGCCGGCGAAGTCGCCGCCCTGCCGGCGGGTCCGGTATCGGTCGGTACGCACGTCCCCGCAGGGACGCCCGTGGCTGAGGTCATTCAGCTCGACAAGCTCAAAGCCGCACTGCAGATTGCCGAAACCCAGGCGCACGACATCCAGCTCGGCCAGCCTGCTTCCATCGACACCCACAATGGCGTCGTCGCCGGCCATGTCTCGCGCATCGATCCGACCGTTTTGAACGGAACACGCACGGTTGACGTACAACTGGATGGACCTCTGCCACCCGGAGCGGTGCCGAACCTGAGTGTGGACGGCACCATCGATCTTGAACGCATGACGGATGTGCTCTACGTAGGCCGTCCTGCGCTGGGCAACGAAAATTCGACGCTCAGTCTCTTCAGAGTCGATCCGGATGGAAAGTCCGCAGTGCGAGTGCCGGTGAAGGTTGGCCGCGCTTCGGTCAACAATATCCAGGTCCTCGAGGGACTCAAAGAAGGCGATACCGTGATTCTTTCCGACATGTCTCGCTACGACAGCGTCGACCGCGTCCGGCTCGAATAGTTTCGAACGGACCGCAAATCAATTTTTGAACGCGGCCTTGCATCACCGGAACCTGCACCTAGGCAAACAATTCACAGGAACACGAGGGGGATTGGATGGCACAGAATAACAACCTGATTGAGATTGAAGAACTGACCAAGGTCTTCTACACCGACGAAGTCGAAACCCACGCGCTCTCCGGCATTCATCTCACCATCGCGCGCGGCGAATATGTGGCCATGTCGGGCCCTTCCGGCTGCGGCAAATCCACTCTATTGTCGATTCTTGGCTTGCTCGATACGCCCACCGGCGGGCGCTACCGGCTCAACAACCAACCCGTCGAGAACCTGAGCTTCAGCGAGCGCTCGCGCATTCGCAATCAGGAAATTGGTTTCATCTTCCAGAGCTTCAACCTGATCGGCGATCTCACCGTGGAAGAGAACGTGGAGCTGCCGCTCACTTATCGCGCCGGCATGCCGTCGGCCGAGCGCAAGAAGCGCGTAAAGGAAGCCCTCGAGCGCGTCAACATGGCGCACCGCATGCGCCACTATCCCGCCCAGCTCTCCGGCGGTCAGCAGCAGCGTGTTGCGGTGGCGCGCGCCCTGGCGGGTTCTCCCTCCATCCTGCTCGCGGATGAGCCTACCGGCAACCTGGACTCCAAGAACGGCGAAGCCGTCATGCACCTGCTCGCCGACCTCCATCGCGAAGGCTCGACCATCTGCATGGTGACCCACGATCCTCGCTTTGCCAAACACGCGCAGCGCGAAGTCCACCTCTTCGACGGAAAAGTGGTCTCGGAGGACGAGCTCAAGAAGCTTACTGAAGAAGTGGAGGCGTAAGAATGCTGCTGCAGGACATTCGCTACGCGTTGCGTCAATTGCGCAAGTCGCCGGGATTTACCCTGACCGCGGTCCTCACGTTGGCCCTCGGCATCGGTGCAAATACGGCCATCTTCACGCTGGTGCAGGGCATTCTCCTGCGCTCGCTGCCGGTGGCCGACCCCTCGCGACTCTACCGCATTGGCGATACCGACGATTGCTGCGTCGACGGCGGATTGCAGAACGAGAATGGCGACTTCGCCATTTTTTCTTACGATCTCTATCTTCACCTGCGCGACGGAGCTCCCGAGTTCGAGCAACTTGCCGCTGTGCAGGCCGGCCAAAACTCCTACTACGTGCGCCGCGGTGAAACCGAGCCGCGCAATCTGCGCACCGAGTACATCACCGGCAACTACTTCTCCACCCTGGGCGTCGGCGCCTTCGCCGGCCGGCCGCTCACCGCAGCCGACGACAAGCCAGGAGCGGCACCTGCCGTTGAGTTGAGCTACGCCTCCTGGCAAGGCGATTTTGGCGGTGACTCCTCCATCATCGGATCCACCATCTTCATCCAGACACGTCCCTTTACCGTTGCCGGCATTGCTCCGCCGGGATTCTTCGGCGATCGCGTGACCGACAATCCTCCCGCGGTATGGATTCCGCTCAACAACGAGCCCAATGTGGAAGGGGCCAACTCGATCCTTCATAACGGCGACTCGAACTGGCTCTATCCCATCGGCCGGGTGCGTGCCGGCACCAGCATTCCTGCGCTCAATTCCAAGCTCTCCGAGTCCCTGCGTCAATTCCTCTACACCCGGCCGGCGATTGCCGAATTCGGTATTCAATCAGAGGTTCCCAAGCAGCATGTAGTGCTCTCGCCCGGCGGCGGCGGTATTCAGAATCTGCAGCAGCAGACAGGCGAGGGACTCAGGATGCTCATGATTCTCGCCTCGGTGGTGCTGTTGATCGCCTGCGCCAACATTGCCAATCTGTTGCTCGCGCGGGCCACGGCGCGCCGTTCCGACGTTGCAGTGCGCATGGCCATGGGTGCCTCCCGCACCCGCCTCGTGCGCCAGATGATCACCGAAAGCATTCTCCTCGCCTGCATCGGCGGCTTCGTGGGACTGGCAGTTGCCTACGTTGGGTCGCACACCATCCTGGCGCTCGCATTTCCCGACGCCCGCAACATTCCAATCGAAGCGAGCCCCTCCCTGCCGGTGCTTGGCTTCGCATTTTTGATCTCGCTCGCCACTGGCATTCTCTTCGGAATCGCTCCCGCGTGGTTGTCTTCGCATGCCCAGCCGGCCGAGGTCCTGCGCGGCGTCGGTCGTTCCACGCGCGACCGTTCTTCCCTGCCGCAAAAGGCGCTTGTCGTTTTTCAAGCTGCGCTCTCCGTTGTTCTCCTCGCCGGCGCGATCCTCATGGCGCGTACTCTGGGCAACCTTCAGCATCAGAACTTCGGCATTCAGACCGCGGATCGCTACGTCTTCCACATCGACCCCGCCGGTGCCGGGTACGCCGTCGAGCGCCTGCCGGGCCTCTACCGCCAGATCGAGGATCACTTCTCTGCATTGCCTGGCGTCAAATCGGTTTCGCTCGCCATGTACAGCCCCCTCGAGGGCGATAACTGGAGCGAAGGCATCTTCGTGCAGGGCCACCCCGCTCCCACTCCCGAGGATCGAACCGCTTGGGCCACGTGGGACCGCGTAAGCCCTAGCTTCCTCGACACCATCGGTGTCACCGTCCTGCGTGGCCGTGGCATTACCGAGCAGGATACGGCCGCATCGCAACCTGTGGCCGTTGTCAATGAGTCTTTCGTCAAACGCTTCTTCCCCAAAGAAGATCCAATCGGTAAACACTTCGGCATCGATCCGAAGACTCCCGGCGCTTTCGAGATCGTCGGTGTCATTCCCGACTTCAAGATCAACAGTCCACGAGAGCCTGCGCGCCGCCTCTTCCTGCGCCCGCTTCCACAGCGCTTTACGGGGTACAAGGATCTTCAGGACACCACCACCGAAACGCGTTCCATGTTTATCGATGCGGTGATTCTGCGCTTCAACGGTCCGCAACAGGAAGTGGAGCAGACCGTTCGCCGCACTCTGGCAACGATCGATCGCAATCTCACCGTCACCAGCTTGCGTCCCTACGATCAGCAGGTTGCAGGCAACTTTACCCAGGAGCGGCTGATTGCCAACCTGAGCAGCCTCTTCGGCGCACTCGCCCTCATCCTGGCCTGCGTCGGCCTCTACGGCGTCATGTCCTACTTCGTCGCGCGCCGCACCTCCGAAATCGGAATTCGTATGGCCCTCGGGGCAACTCGATCCAGCGTGATCGCTATGGTGTTGCAGGGCGCTCTCGGCCAGATCCTCCTCGGCCTCATCCTCGGCATTCCCGCATCGCTCTATGCCGGCTACCTGATGAAGAGCCTCCTTTACGGCGTTGGCAATTTCGATCCCATCGCCCTCGCCGGCGCGCCTTTCATGCTTGTCCTCTGTGCCGCGGCCGCAGCCATCATTCCCGCGCGCCGCGCCGCCACCATTGAGCCCATGCAGGCCCTGCGCACCGAGTAAGGAGAGACCGCAATGACCTCGTTCCTTCAGGACATTCGCTACGCGATGCGCCAGCTGCGCAAAGCGCCGGGGTTTGCTCTCACGGCCGTGCTCACCCTGGCCGTCGGCATCGGGGCGCTCACCACGGTCGCAACCTGGACGAATGCGGTTCTCTTCAATCCCTGGCCCCAGGTGAACGATGCGCGGAGCCTTCGCTTTATCGATGCCACTGTGCTGGGCGGCGAAGGGTATTCCGTCCACCTCAATCAAATGCAGTTCGTGAGCCAACACGCGCATTCGTTCAGCGATACCGCCCTCTTCTCTTTTGGCACACTCGACCTCAATCGCCCCGACTCCCAGCCGATCGCCGTCAATGCCGGCACCGTTTCGTCCAACTATTTTCAGTTGCTGGGATTGAGACCACAGGTCGGCGGCTTCTTTCAGCCCAGCGCCGATGATCGTGCCTATGGCGCTCACGATGAAATCGTTCTTTCCGACGCGCTGTGGCGCGACCGCTTCGGTGCCCAGACAAACATCATCGGCCGCACCCTCGCCGTCAATCGCCACACATTCACAGTCATCGGCGTAGCGCCGAAAGGCTTCTCCGGCATCTTCGGAGGCCTCGCAGAGGCTGCATGGGTTCCGCTTTCGGCGTTGCGCGATCTCTCCGCCGACGCTCCTCCGGATCCGCTGGTTCACTATGGCCTCCAGGCCGTGGTGCGTATGCGTCCCGGCGTACCCGATGCCGCCGCAGCCGCAGAACTGCATACCCTGGCCCGCACCTTTTCATCGGAGCAGAAAGAAACCCGCTATAACGGCTGGGACCTTAACCTGCGCGACTCTTCCCACTTTGAGCGCGGACTGTTCTATACCATCGGCGCGCAGCTTCCCATCCTGCTCGGGGCTTCGGGACTCCTGATGGTCCTCGTTTGCATCAACATCGCCTCTCTCCTCGGCCAGCACGCGGCACGGCGCAGACGCGAAGTTGCCATACGCACTGCGCTGGGTGCTAAGCCGACCCGCATCGCGTCGCAAGTGTTCGTCGAAACAGGGATCCTCGCTTTGCTGGGAGCACTCGCCGGCTGGGGCGCGAGCACAGCTCTCTCCCACGCCCTCTACGTCCTCTTGCCAACCTTCGGCATGCAGCTGTCCTTCAACCTGCACACCGATGCACGCATTCTGCTGTTTGTGGCCGCGGTCGCGGTTGCAGTCACCTTGTTTTGCGGCATGTACCCCGTACGCCAGTCCCTCCGCGTTTCACAGCAGGAGGCCCTGCACGAAGGCGGCGCTTCGGTCGCCGGACCCTCGCGCGGCCGCATCGGTCAACGTCTCGTGCTCGGCCTGCAACTCGGCATCTGCTTCATTGTCCTGGTCTGCTGCGGTCTTCTCACCCGATCGGCATTGAACATCTTCAATCGCGATCCCGGCTTTGATCGAGCCAACTGTCTCACCGCCTACATCGATCTTTCCCGCTCCGGTTATAACGAGCAGCGCGCCATCGCATTCCACGCCGCGCTCCTTGAGCGTCTTCGCGCTACGCCCGGCGTCGTCGGAGCCACGCTCACCACCCACCTGCCCATGGGCGACGAGGGTTCAGGCAACACACAAGACTTCAGCATTCCCGGCTACGTTCCCGCAAAGAACGAAGAAATGGCCGTGGTGACGGACTTCGACGGTCCCGACTTCTTCCGCACCATGGGCATTCGCCTCCAGCAGGGGCGCGACTTCGACGTGCGCGACAACGCAACCGCCTCCGATGTGGCCGTCGTGAATGAATCCATGGCAAAACGTTATTGGCCGAAGACCAGCGCCATCGGCCAGAGCGTGATCGTCGACAAGCGCCCCCGCCGCATCGTGGGCATCGTGCAGGACTACGCGTATCACAGCCCCAACGACACCGACCCATCTCCGGTGCTCTACCTGCCCCTGGCACAGGGAACCTCCGGCTACGGCTACGTGATTGTTGCACTGCGCACCCGCACCGCCGACGCGGCCGCTGCCGCTCAGTTACGGCAGGCCGTCAGCAGCCTCGACGCCTCGCTTCCGCTTGAAGATATGCGAACCCTTGAAGAGGTCACCGGCGAGCAATATCAGATGTCGCGCATTCCCGCCGAACTCCTCGGCGTCTACGCATTTTCAAGCCTCTTCATCGCCACCATGGGCCTCTATGCCGTCATGGCCTATGCGGTGATCGAACGGCATCGCGAATTCGCCTTGCGCATCGCCCTCGGATCAACGCGCAGCGGAATCTTCCACCTTGTCCTGCGGGGCAGCACCGGGGTCGCGCTGGTCGGATTACTCACCGGCAGCCTCGGTTCGATCGCCGCTGTGCGCTTGTTGCGCTCCCTCTTGTTCGGCGTTGTCCCGTTCGATCCGATCAGCTATTGCGCGGCGGCCATCCTGCTGTTGCTCACAGTCCTCGTCTCGGGCCTGGTCCCCGCACGGCGTGCCGCAGTCATCGAGCCCATGCGTGCCTTACGTACCGAATAGATCAGGAGGAAATGGATGAGCACCGTGTCGAACGATCTTCGCTTCGCACTACGCCAGTTACGCAAGTCCCCGGGCTTCACGCTCACCGCGGTGCTGACCCTGGCTCTTGGCATCGGCGCAAGCTCCGCCATCTTCTGCCTCATCGACGGACTCTGGCTCCATCCCATGCCCGTCCCGCACCAGCGCGAGTTGGTTCGAGTCTTCGCGACGACCCCACAGGATACGGAAGGCTACTTCGACTATCCGGATTTCCTGAGTCTTCAGCAGCGCGCCACCGCCTTCAAAGGCCTGGCCGCTATCGGACGCCGCGGCAGCATGATGCCCCGCCCCGATGGGACCTCGACCTTGTTGCTGACGAATGTCGTTTCGAGCAACTTCCTCGAACTTCTCGGCGTGCGCCCGCTGCTGGGTCGCAATTTTGCGGCGCAGGATGCCGCCCAGCTCCGTGCTCGTCCAGCCGTTGTCCTCAGTTACCGATCCTGGCAGCGTGATTTTGGCGGCGACCCCCACATCGTCGGGAGACAGATTCCCCTGCGCCACGGCAAAGACCACATCGATCAGGTCGATGTGTGGGGCGTTCTGCCGTCACAGTTTCGCGAGATGGATGCCAACAGCGATAGCGATCTTTGGATGCCCGCCGAAAGCTGGGCTTCGGTTGTCGACCCCGCTCAGTTGACCTCCACAAGCTTCCGCTGGTTCAACCTGGTCGGCCGCCTCGCAAAGGGCGCCACGGTCGCCCAGGCCAACGATCAGGTGATTGCGATTGCCGCAGCCCGTGCCGCGGCAAACCCTGTTGACAATCGTGGCCGCAGCGCGCGCGCCATCTCCGATCTGAAATACCGGCTTGAGACGGCCGGCACCACCGGCCTGGTTCTCTTCGCGATTGTGGGCGGCGTGGTCCTGCTGTGCACCGTCAACGTTGCGCACCTGCTGCTTGCGCGGGCCCTGGCACGCGGCTCTGAGGTTGCCTTGCGCCTCTCGTTGGGAGCAACACGCTGGGCCGTCGCGCGGCAGCTCCTGATCGAGAATCTCCTGCTCTGCGCTCTCGGGTGGATCACCGGTCTCGCAGTCGCCTCCGCACTCGCCGCATTGCTGCCGCGTTTGCTCGTTTCCGGACCGGCCATGATGAATCTCAACGTGCCTGCAACGACCTTCCAGCTGGATTGGCGCGTCTTTCTTCTCGCCGGCTTGTTGGCCCTCGCGACCATGCTTCTGCTTGCCCTGGTTCCTCTCAGGCAAGTCTCCCACCCGCAGTTGGTGCCCGCCCTTCAGTCTGCTTCGCGTACCGCCGCCCGCACCCCCGCCCTGCGTCGCATCGCGGTAGGCCTGCAGATCGGGATTTCGTTCGCCTTGCTCGTTTCCACCGGTGCCCTCGTGCAAAGTTTCCTGAACACGCGGACGCAACCCATCGGCCTCACCCGCCATCAGCTCCTCGTCGCATTCACGCAGGAACCGGACGCTCCCATGCGCGACGCCGTGTTGACCCAACTGCGCGCGTTGCCCGGCGCCGAGGCCGCAGCCTTTGCCATTCGCTCTCCCCTCATGCCCTCCGAAGGCGGGATGGCCGCCAAGGTTTTGCTCCCCGGCCATTCCGAAATGCACGATCCGGTCGAGATCAAATACAACGCCGTCAGCCCCGGTTTCCTCAACGTGACCGGCACGCGCGTGCTTCGGGGGCGT
>Ga0210389_10002721_pt1 | contig 13845 bp, 9 predicted proteins | sample IncBWH28OmetaG_FD_160127 | JGI IMG/M metagenome (GOLD analysis project Ga0210389, IMG submission 160127) | Forest soil microbial communities from Barre Woods Harvard Forest LTER site, Petersham, Massachusetts, United States - Inc-BW-H-28-O ...
TACCATCACAAGCCGCGGCTAAAATTGTACGATAGCGTACCAAACAGCTTGCTTACTAAGCGCACCGCTTCAACTCTCGTTGCTAAATAAACACAGCTCCACAAAAATCCGACGCGATGCATGCCCTCTGGGCATCGTTCGGTTTGCATGCCGTCATTTTCGAAGATTATGTTTCCAACTTGTTGCTGACTTCACAAAATTTATTGGCGTTATTTGATTAAGTGAAGCGCGATTGCTCGATCAACAATTTCGATAGTTCAAATTGGCAGTTCGATTATGACTCGCGTACTGGGGCGGCGAGTGCTTGGTGCGGCTTTGATTGCCGGTGCGGTTGGCGCCTTTTTGCCGGCCGTGTCGTCGCTCAGGGCAGAAGGCGGTACTTCCGCCGTGGCTGTGGACCACGCTGTCGACGGCGATATTTCGCGGCTCAGGAATTACTTGATCGAAGTTAACGGCGGAAATTCGGCGTCTGTCTCACGTCACGATGACAACGTTGAGGATATCAGCCGACTCCAGAATTATCTGCATTCCGTCAAGGGCCGCGCAAATCAGCCGAATATCATCGTCGCCCAGGGCGGCAAGGATGATCTCTTGACGCCAGGCGCCCCAGCGCCGGCTTCGTCGGGATCGGGCAAGTCTTCTGGTGACGATCTTCTGACGCCGGCGCCTGGCGGCAGCGATCTACTGACTCCTGGAAACAAGACTCCCGAAGACGCCTTGAAGGTAGCCCCCAGCGCTCCCAAACGGTCCGACGAAGAAGCAAAAAAGAAGCTGGCGGAGGACGAGGCGAGGCGGAAGGCTGAGGATGCGGAACACGAAAAGCTGTTTCTTGAAACCAAGTATCCGTCTGCGGTCACGTGCGCGACCTGCCATGTAAAGCAGTTTGAGGAATGGTCGGTATCGCAACATGCCTACGCTCAGTTGAGCGTTGTCTTCAACGCGATGCAGACCAAGATCAATATCAATACCGGCGGTACCAATGGCGATTTTTGCATCCGCTGCCACACGCCGCTCGGCATGAACCTCAACGAATCCGTTTATGGCTCCAACCTCAACCGCACCCCGGCATCGCGGGAAGGCCTAACCTGCGTCGCCTGTCACCGGGTCAACCAGGCCTACGGCAAGATCAGCGCACGCATGGGGACGGTGGAGGGCGACATCTATTCTCCGGTCTACGGACCCAAGGGCGGTGCCGAACTGAAACGCGTGCTGAGCAAGCCGGAGCAGTATCGTGTGACAACGTCGAAGGACCAACCTGGGCGTCAAATCCACCGTGAGGTCAAGCAAGCGTTCTTTCTCACGAAGCCACAATTCTGCGGAAGCTGCCACGACGTCACGTTGCTCAACGGATTTAAGCTGGAGGAGGCCTTTACCGAATTCAAGGCGTCGCCGGCGATCAGACAGAATGGCACGACTTGCCAGGACTGCCATATGGGCCGGGTGCAAGGCATACCGTCCGGCTATGATTTCGGACCAGCCGCGGTCGTCGGCGGCGTGCCATCCAGGGACCGCAAGCTCACCAATCATACCTTCGCCGGTCCGGATTATTCCGTTATCCACCCTGGCCTTTTCCCGCAAAACGCCGAGGCACAGAAATTCAAGACGCCCGCGGAATGGCTTCAGTTCGATTACAAGGCAGGGTGGGGCACCGACAAGTTCGAAAATTCGGTGTCGAAGGATTTCAAATTCCCAGCAGCCTGGCAATCGCGCGATGAACGCTATGATGCCCAGGCTATCCTCAAGGTACAGTTCGAGCGTCTGGTAAAAGTGCGTCAGTTGCGGTTGCAGGTTTTGCGCAACGGCATTCATCTCAGCGACAAAATCAACATTATCAAGAGCGACCCAAGCGGCTTGCAATTCTCGGTCGACGTGATCAACGCAACGCTCGGCCATGGCGTGCCGACCGGATTCGACGCTGAGCGGTTGTACTTCCTTGAGGTCACGGTCAAAGACAGCCACGGCAACAAGGTCTATGTCTCTGGCGATCGCGATCCCAACGGCGACGTGCGGGATACGCATTCCGTCTATGTACATAATGGCGAACTGGAGGAGGACCGGGATCTCTTCAGTCTGCAGTCGATCTTCGTGGTGCGCACGATTCGCGGCGGCGAACGCGAACAGATTCTTCCGACCAACCTTTCAGCTGATGTGCTGCCCTTCGTGCGGCCCGAAATGCGAGCGACAACCCTCGTGGGGCACCCGCTTGGCGCGCGCAAGCACAAGCAGACGATAGAGCCGCTAGGGCGCCGGACGGCGACCTACGCTGTGCCGGCCGACAAACTCAGAAGCGGCGAGCACTATACGATCGCGATCCGATTCATCGTGCAGATGGTCCCCGTCAACTTGGTCGACGCAATTCAGGACGCGGGATTCGATTACGGCATGAGTCCTGCCGAGATCGCGCGTCGAATCGTCGACGGAAGTGCGGCTCTCTGGACACGAAGCGCTGAGGTGACATTGCCGTAGGCATGTCAAAGGGGCATTGGGCGGGTATGCGGGCGAGTAGGTTGCTTTTTGGCGGGGTCGCGCTGCTTCAGGTAGGAAGTTTTGACGCGCAGGTTGCTGTGGCCGGCCTCGCTGAGCCGCAGCCCGTGGGTGTCACGGTCGCCGCTGCGCCGGCAGCCGGCAACGACGGCGGAAAGAAGCTAAGCGAAAGTCCGAAGCCGCCACGGAAGCCGAAGCAGGCGGTCCGCGCCGAGGAGAGCCACAGTAAAAGTAGGTTGAGCGAGAAACCCAAGCCGCTGCTCAAGGAGCACACGCAACTGCCGGAACGAAATCCACCGATCTTCGAATGGAACCTGCCGTTCCTCGGCCCCGGCAACATCATATCCGGGTTCAAGAGTCCTACGGGGGGAGTGTGGCAACCGGCCTTTTGGGTGTTTGGCAGTTTTCAGACCAGCGCGGGCGTCGTTAGCGATGGCCTCAATCCGACCCGGGAATACATGTCCGCTCGGGCGGACATAAACGGAAATCTGCAGCTCACGCCCACGGAACGGATCGTGATTGGATTTACCCCTCTGTCGCAAGGTGGCAATCTGGGCACCGGCTTGTTGCATGTCGACGGACAAGGCACCAATTTCGTCAACGCGCTGAACCCCAACATCCAGACTTTGTTCTTCGAAGGCGATACTCGCCAACTGTTTCCCGGCATCGACTCCGATGATCGAAACGGCCTTGATTTCGGGTTTGCCATCGGCCGTCAGTGGATCTCATTCCAGGATGGCGTCATGATCAACGACAACATCCAGGCACTCGGAATCACGAAGGACACGATTCAAATACCCGGGATATCCACTCAGGACATGCGGATAACCGGATTAGTCGGATGGGCCGACATTAGGCGCAACGATACCATACCGGATCCCTCGGCCTATCTGCTCGGCATATTCACGGAGACGGACTTTCGTAAATCCACTGTGACTTTTGATTTTTCCTATGTCGGTAGCGAAAACCCGCGGGATCCTTTTGGCGTGCAAAGAGGCGGATCGGGGGTATTTTTCGGCACCTCGGCGACACAACGATTTGGAGCACTCAACACCACGTTCCGGATCAATACCTCGACGGCGCTCGACGGCACCGGTACTGCGGTTGATAACGGCACGCTGTTCTTGGCCGAGTTTTCGCGGACCATGCCGGGCTCAACGAACCTCCTCTATGCGAATTTCTTCGCGACCGCGGGTGACTATACTTCCGCTGCCCGCAGTGGGCAGGTCGGTGGTCCGCTGGAAAGGGTAGGCATTCTGTTTGCCCCGCTGGCCGCGAGTTTGGCCGGTTCGCCGATTCCGGGCGATGCAAACCACGCCTTCGGCGGCGCCCTCGGTTATCAGATGTTCTTCGGTATCAGGAACCAGTTGACGCTCGAAATCGGGGGCAAGGTCGGCAAGGAACTTATCAACCAAAGCGTGATAGCGCTCGTTGACCCAAGCATGATCATCCCGGGCCTTCAGAACGTCGTGGCCAGGGAACCCACCAGCCTTGTCAGCGAGAGCGTGGTCGCCTTCGGCGGTCAATATGTGTTCGCCGTCACGAGTCGGACCAGCATCCAACTGAATGCTTTCGTGCTCGATCAATTCAACGGGAATTTCGGATATGGCGCCGCCGTCGGAACGACGACACGGTGGTGACTTTTCGTTTGGTGCAACCGATAGCGAAAGGCAGCTTGTAGTGGTTCTGGTGCTGCAATTCTGTGGCCTATTCATCGTCGGGGCCGTGCTGCTGCAGGCCGGTATTGCCTTGTTTGCAGAAGTCGATCACGCCACTCGCAGGCGCCGCCTGGACCGTCAAAGGCTTGCCGTCTTCAGGGCGCAAACGGATATATTGATCCGGCGCGCCGAGGCTTCCCGGGCCCATGCCGTACTAACCTGGTCGGGGAAACGGAAGTTTCGCGTCGTAAAGCGGAAGGTTGAAAATCGCACGAAGGATATTTGCTCCTTCTATCTGGAGCCACATGATGGCGGCGCCTTGCCACCGTTTCTGCCGGGACAGTTCCTGACCTTCGAACTCAATGTACCCAACCATCCCGTCCCGGTTATTCGCTGTTACTCCCTGTCGGATAGCCCGCTGATGCGTGATCGGTATCGCGTCAGCATCAGGCGAATGGGACCTCCACCAAAGGCAGGTCCCGACGTCCCGCCTGGACTCTCTTCGAGCTATTTTCACGATAGTCTAGCGGAAGGCGATATCGTCGACGTCAAGGCGCCAGCGGGCGGATTCCATCTCGATACCGCGTCGGAGCGACCCGCCGTTTTCATCGCAGGCGGAATAGGACTGACGCCGGTTTTATCGATGTTCAAATGGCTAGCCGATACCGGCAGCAGGCGGACGGCCTGGTTTTTCCTTGCGGTTAGAAACGACAACGACGTTGCGTTGCGCGACGAAATAAATGAGGTCGTAAGCAAGAACAGACAGCAGTTCCGTGCCATCACGCTGTATTCCGACCCGACCGAGCAGTGCGTCGAAGGCAAAGATTTTGACTGCAAGGGATTTCTCAATGTCGACGTGCTCAAACGCTATTTGGGGACGTCGAACTACGAGTTTTACATTTGCGGCCCGCCGCCGATGATGGAAGCCATGGTCAAAGCCCTATCCGGTTGGGGGGTGCCCGAGGCCGATATCCACTTCGAAGCGTTCGGGCCCGGATCGGTCAAAAAGGTCCAGAAGCCGGAGCCCGGAGAGGCGGTCGGCACGGGCTTCAAGGTCCAGCTTACGCGGTCGGGCAAATCCCTGGCCTGGACGAAAGAGGCGGGGACCTTGCTGGAGCTGGCGGAGGCAAACGGAGTCCGGATCAATTCAGGATGCCGGGCGGGCAACTGCGGAACCTGTGTCACCGCCGTCAAACAAGGCAGCGTGAGTTATCTTGTCAAACCGGCAAGCATTCCGGCGCCGGGTTCGGCGTTGCTTTGCATCGCGCATCCGGCCGGAGACGTCGTGCTTGATGCGTAGTTCGTGCGGATCGGTTACCGCGGGCGGACGGTTGGCGCCCGCTTAATGAATGGGAGATGAAAATGAAAACTGCGCGGACGAATCCGGCGATGCCAGTGTGGCTGGGGCGGATCACGACGATGATGTTTCTCACGGTGATAGGGTTGTCCGCCGCGAACGCCGCCAATCCTGATTTGATAGTAGGGCCGAATGCATGCACCGAATGCCATAAGAAGGAAGGGGCAATCTGGCAGAAAGCCCATCACTTTACGACCTTCCGGGACCTTCCCAATAACAAGGATGCAGACGCCATCGCTCAGAAGATGGGCGTCAAACGATTAAAGTCAGAGAGCCTGTGCCTGAACTGCCACTTTACGGTGCAGGCGCCTGACAAGGTGATTGCCGGCATTTCCTGCGAGTCCTGTCATTCCGCCGGCAAGGACTGGATCAAGGTCCATTCCGAATTCAGCGGCAAGAAGGAAGGGCAGGAGACGAAGGCAGAGATCGCCGCGAGGTGGGAGAAATCCGAAGCTGCGGGCATGATCCGGCCGAACAATTACTACGCGCTTGCCAAGAATTGCCTGACTTGCCACGTCGTGCCGAACGAACAACTGGTCAATGTCGGTGGCCACGCCGCTGGCAGCAATTTCGAGCTCACGAGCTGGAGCCAGGGCGAGGTTCGCCACAACGTCTGGTACAACAAGGGCGCTTCCAATCCGGAAGCGTCGCAGAACGTCAAGCGCATGTTGTTCGTGGTAGGGCGCATCGTCGAACTGGAGGCGTCACTCATTGGTACCAGCAAGGCCACGACCAAAGACAACTATGCATTGAAGATGGCGACACGTGCCGACGCCGCGCGCAAGGCGGTTGCCGCCTTGTCCAATCTCCTGCCCAATGCGCCGGAACTCAAGGCCATTGCCGACATAGGCCAAGGCGCCGGATTGAAGCTGAACAATGAGGCCGAGCTGGTCGCAGCCGCCGGCAAGGTTTCCGAACTGGGTCAGAAATTCTCGAAGAGTTACGACGGGTCCGCTTTCGCTGCGGTCGACCAGTACATCCCGGGCCCGGACAAGTACAAAGGCGAGGTCTCAAACTGACATGTCGGAGCCGGCGGCGGAGCTTCTTGAAGAGCGTAACCGGCGATGGGATGAGCCGTTCGATGACGAACCGCTCGACGCGGAGACCGTCGCCCATATTCTCTCGCTGCCGACCTTTGCGAATGTCGACGCCGCCGAATTCCAGGCGTGGCTGCCGCTTGATCAGATTATTGCCAATGACGGGAGGTTGCGGCGATACCAGCCCGGCGAGGTGATACTTCGCAAGGGAGACTACGGAAACTCGTTGTTTGTTATTCTGGAGGGCGGTGTCCTTACCGTACCGACCAGGATCGAGATCGACGCGCCCGGTCAGGCACCGAAGCGCGGGACAAGTTGGTGGCGATCGATCGGGCAATTATTCGCGAGCGCCAAGCCTCCAGAATATCGGTCGACACGGCGGCGCTGGCGCGGACGTGGCGCGCCGGTCTCTCCCTCACCAGTGCCGAGCGGGTTGGGAAAGGTAGACGTCGATGATGTGAAGAAACGGCATCTGACGATTGCGCTTCAACCGCCCGACGTTTTTGGCGAACTGGCGGCGCTCACCGGAAGGCAGCGGATTGCCACGGTCATTGCCACCGAGGAAGACACGCTTCTGTTCGAGTTGCGCTGGCAGGGCGTACGGGACATCCGGACCTGGTCGACGCCCTTCCGCCAACGTATCGACCAACTCTACCGCGAACGCGGTCTGGTCGGCCGGTTACGGGAGTGCCCGCTTCTCCACCATTTGGACAAACAGGCTCTGGACGAAATTGCAAAGCAGTCGTTGTTCGAGACCTACGGCAATGCCGACTGGATGCATCGTTTCAAGAGAGAACGGCAGGCGGATGTCAGCCGCGTAATTGAACAGGAAACGGTGATTTGCGAGCAGGGCGATCACGTTGATGGACTGCTCCTGATCAATCGCGGCTTTGCGAGAGTAACCGAACGCGTCGACTACGGCGAACAAGCGATCGACCATCTGTCCGTTAACGACGTCTTCGGCCTGGATGAAATATCCGCCATAGCAGCCGGAGCGACCGGCGTGGCGTTGAAAGCAAGCCTGCGAGCGATCGGGTACGTCGATATCATTCGCATTCCGACCAAGCTTGCCTGCAAATATGTACTCCCCGGCCTGCCTGTTCATCTTCGCAATGACAGGCGCGTATTGGTGAGTAGCGAGCCTGCGACCATAAAGATGCAGCAAGATATGCTGGATTTTCTCGTCGACCATCGTTTCATCAACGGTGAGCAAGCGATGGTCATCAATCTCGATAGCTGCGTCGGTTGCGATGATTGCGTGAGAGCTTGCGCTACTGCGCACGACAACAATCCACGGTTCAGGCGGCACGGCTTCTCACATCACAACGCGATGGTCGTCAATGCTTGCATGCACTGCACGGACCCGGTCTGCCTGATCGGCTGTCCGACGGGTGCCATCCATCGTGAAGAGAATTCCGGTACGGTTGTCATAAACGACGGCACCTGTATCGGCTGCGCCACCTGCGCCAATTCCTGTCCATATGACAACATCAAGATGGTGGATATCCGCGACAAGACGGGCGCTTTCCTGCTCGATAGCGATGGCCAGACAATCAGCCGCGCAACCAAGTGCGACCTTTGTGTCGATCAACTGACGGGGCCGGCCTGCGTGCAGGCGTGTCCGCACGATGCCTTGATCCGTATCGATATTCGCGATTCCAGAAAGTTGTTGGCGTGGCTTGGTTGACCTCAATATTCAGTCGAGGCATGGCGATCAATCTTGCGCTCGTGAGCACCGCGTTCGCGCTTTTCCTTCTCGAAAACTGGCGACGCGATATTGGGTTGCACGATTTCCAATTCTTCAACGGGTGGACGCTGATTGCGTGCATCGTGGTGATGCTGATTTTGACGTGGCGCAAGAAGGTCGTTATTCTTCCTCTCGGTCGCGTCAGGTTCTGGTTGCTCGTGCACTATTATGTTGGCTTCCTGACCGTCGCGGTCTTCATCGTTCACACAAAATATGAATTGCCCGGCTCACTGCTGCACTGGTTGCTCTGGAGCCTCTTTGTGCTCGTTAGCGCAAGCGGGCTCGTGGGCGCCATAATAAGCAAGATATTGCCGCCGCGGTTTGAGGCGCAGGGCGAACGAATCCTGTTCGATCGCATTTCGCTATTCAGGGCGCAATTGGCTGAACAGGCCGAAGCCATCGCCAGGGAATCCGTCCAGGATGGCAATACCCGAAGCATTGCCAGGCTCTATGTGGACACTCTGAGCGATTTCTTCGCCGGGCCACGCAACATAGTCGCGCATCTCGCAGCCTCAAAGGTGCCGCAGTCGCGCCTGCTCGGCCAGCTTTCCGCCATTGAACGCTATCTCGACGACGCCGGCAAAGCTCGCCTGCAGAAGATGCGGGATCTGGTGGAGGCCAAGAGCAACCTCGATTTTCACTACACCAATGGTGGATTGCTGCGGCTCTGGCTGTTCGTGCATGTCCCGGCGACTTATGCCCTTCTGGTGGCTATAGTCGTTCATGTTGTGTTGGAGTACGCCTTCGCTGCGGGGGCGGTCGTATGATCATCCTCCAGAAATTTGGTTACAAGGAGAGCAGGTACGAGCGGCCAAAAGATAATTGGATTTGCGGGCGCCTGGCCGATGGAAAGCCGTGCGAGCGAGGCCCGAGCCTGGATGGACAGTGCTGCGCCACATCAGGCTGTCAGCCTCGACTGGAGAAAGATCGGTGGCTGTGTCGGCGCCCCGCTAGCGCGGGCGGTCCTTGCGAAGCGGGACCGTTGCCGGACGGCCAGTGCTGCATGTCCAGGGAGCCTTGCGTACCCCGCCGGAGCCTGCGTTCAAGCCGCAAGCGCGGCGCGATTGCGGCGATGGCGCTTATCATCGGCATTCTCGCAGTCTTTCTGGGCGGCGAAGAAGGACGGCATTTCATGATGCCGGGCAAGCTCTCGTCACACCATGCCGGGCTGACTGACTGTTCGACGTGTCATTCCGGCGCGCAACCGGGAAAGGTCGATTTGTTGCACCGGCTGATGACTGCGGTCGAACCGCGGCAAAATTCCAGCCTGTGCCTGACGTGCCACGTCATGGGAGCCGAACCCTTTTCGCCCCACGCACATTCGGTCGGAGATTTGAAGCGCCGGACTGAAAAGCTGCGGCTTGCTTCGAAGAACTGGCAGCCAGAGGGCCTGATGCAGCGCATCGCCGTTCCTGCCACCGTAAAATCGCGCGGAGCTGACGCAGAGATACAGTGCGCAACCTGTCACAAAGAACATCAGGGTGTGTTTGCGAACTTGAAGGCTGTCTCAAACCAGCGCTGCCAGACCTGCCACGTGTCGAGATTCGGAGCGCTCGCCGACTCGCATCCGCAGTTTGTCAAGTTTCCGTATCAGCGGCGCCCGCGCATCACTTTCGATCACCAATCGCACATGGACAAGCATTTCCCCGAAGCCATGAAGGCTGCGATTCCGGGACAAGCCGCGCCCGACAACTGCGCTGACTGTCATCAGGTTGGCGTCAGGCAGAGATACATGGAGGTCAAGTCGTTCGCGACGATGTGCTCCGGCTGTCACAATGGCGACATTACGGGAGCGGCGCAGGTCAGCGGACCCAAAGGCATCGATGTTCTGGGGGTGCCGGGGCTTGATGTTGTGACGTTAAACGAACGTGGCATCGACATTGGCAGCTGGCCGAAGGAATCCGAAGCGGGTTTGACGCCGTTCATGAAGCTGCTGCTGGGAGCCGATGGCAATGGCAGCGTATCCGGCGTGGCAGGGCTTGATTTGCTCGATCTGAGGAAGGCGAGCGACCAAGAGTTGGCCCGGGTTGCGACGCTGGCGTGGGCCGTCAAGCACCTTTTCAATCGGCTTGAGACAACCAACCCATCGAAGGCAAAGCTTTTTGCAGGCGACATCGTCGGGGAGTGGGTCGATCATCTTCAAATGGCCGCCCTGACCGGTGGCATGTCCCATGACGTCATTATGGCCGGCAATCGCGAATGGTTCCCCGATCTGCAGGACGATTTGCGGCGGCATGATCGCGGCGAACCGACCCGCGATTTCAAGCCGGCTGCGAAGCGGCCAACTGCAAAGACGACGCCGCTTTCGATCGGAGATGCGGCAGCCAAGTCGCCCGGCACCGACATTCTTGCTCCTGGAGGACGTGCCGACAGCAAGAGAGATGACATCCTCAGCCCAGACAATGGGGGTAACAGCCTCTCTCCGGGCAAAATGGACGACATTCTCACGCCGAAGAAGGACAACATTCTTTCCCAGGACAAGAAGGACAAGGATGACATCCTTGCTTCGAGAGACAAGCCCGTTGCTGGCGACGATATCTTGTCGGGCGCCGGCGATAGCAGCGCCGACCTCGGCAAAAGCGATGCAAATAAGAGTGACGTGAAGAAGCCGGCTGACACGGCGCCCGCGCCGTTCGACCCGGAGGTCTGGGCGCAAAATGGCGGCTGGTATCGAGAGGATTTCACGATCCGTTATCGTCCGGTCGGTCACGCGGACCAGTTTTTGCAGACATGGCTTGACTTTGCGGGTCGTGCCTACGGCACCAATCTGCACGATCAGCTGGCGCCCGTCTTCAGTACGTTGTCCCCGAAGGATGCGATCGGCCGTTGCACCAAGTGTCACAGCATTGACGACGAAGCCGGCACCAAGATGATCAATTGGCGGCCTTTCGACCCGAACGCGATCAAAAATCGCTTCACCAACTATTCTCACAAGCCGCATATCGAACTGGTCGGCACCAAGACCTGCGTTAAATGCCACGAATTGCAGCAGTCGGTGACCCCGTTTCTGAAGACTTACGAGGGCGGCGATCCGGTCAACTACACGCCTAACTTCAAGCCATTGGATAAGGCGGTTTGCGCGGGGTGCCACAGCCAACAGACGGCTTGGGAGAACTGCACGCTCTGCCACGGTTATCATGTCCTCGACGTCACGGCGAAATCGCGGATGCAGATGTTTCCGGACGTCTTTGACAAGCCGGTACGTACAAAAGATTCCGCGATTCCATCGTCGGATTCGGACGCGCGCCGTAACCACGCAATAGTTCAGCCTGCCGAGTCGGCTCCTGTCGTTCCCGATCCCTTGATGTCCGGTCAACTAGTCGTTGGAGCTCCACCGGAATCCATGAGCGAGATGCCAAGCCAATCGAAACCTATCGTTCCTGACCAGTCCGCAGAGGTTGCAGCCGTAAAGCCTGCGTCATCTTTGCCTGATGGTGGCACGCAGGCCGCCTCAGAGGAGCCAATCAAGACCACTATTCCTGACAAAATGGCTGTTCTCACAGGAGAGCCGTCATCGATCAAATCTTCTGCAGATTCCAGCGGCGGAGAGCCGACGGATCTGGAAGGCTTTCTTCGCCGCGGTCACGAGCGAGCGGTTCATCGCGATTTTGAACTCGCGCGGCGGGATTTCGACGAAGTTATCCGGCGAGACCCCAGACATGCAGGGGCACTCGATGACCGGTGCTGGGTTCTGGCGATGCTGGACGAGATCCAGGCGGCCCTTAAGGACTGCGATGCCTCTCTGCAAGCCGCGCCGAATTTTGCCGATGCCCTGGATAGCCGCGGCTTTGTCAATTTGAAGCTTGGCTCTTATCAGAAGGCGATTGCCGATTACTCTGCCGCACTGTCACAATTTCGTGGCTCCAAACGGGCAGCTGCCCTCTACGGCCGCGGGATTGCCAAGAGGCGGAGCGGCAATGCCGTCGGAGCCAAATCAGACATCGCTGCAGCAAGAGCGATCAAGTCCACCATCGCTGACGAGTTCGCCAGTTACGGCATTCAATAGCGACGGCCTCGTCGCGACGATACGAGCGTGGACGTTGTGCCATTGATGCCTGCTATCGAAACGATGCAAGGTATTGATCAAAATAGAGAGGAAGCCTGAGATGAAAAGTATCTTAGCGGTTATCCCTGGAACGGTGATCTTGATACTTGCTCAATGGAGCCCGGCATCGGGAGAAAATGCCTGTCCTGATCCGTGGGCCAAGCTGCAGGGGACCTATAAATGTGAGGGATCCTGCAACTATATGGCGTCGGTTTGCAATTTAGGCGAATATGCTACCGGTTATAAAAGATGGCGCTTTACCAACGGTCAGGGCGTTTCGACAACGGGTATCCTTGTCACCTCGGGCGCTGGAAACATTTCATTTGCTACCACCGGCGGATGGACATTTACGGCTGCGAACACGTTGGACTGCGGCGCGACAATTCAGTTCGACGGTGAGCCCAAGGGCGTAACATGGAGGCGGGTCGACGAAGGGTCGCGCCTGTGTGGTGGTCGTTCAAGCAGCATGAGCCGTTGATCGGCTGGTTCTTTCGCAGCAGCACGCGGTGGCCCGACAGTGTTTACTGGCAAACTGAATCGCACAATGAGCGGTTATGGAACGGCCGCTTCCAAGGCGAAAAGCGGATATTAGGCGAAATGCTGACGTTAGCTTAGTGCCGCGACGGCTGCCGATTCGGTCGTGTTGCCGATCGGAGCCATGGCAGGAGTCAGTTTGGCTGCAATTGGCAAGCTGATCTCAAGCGACTAGTTCCCGTTGTTTCCCAGCAAGAGAGGCAACGGCGATTTCGGCGTAAAGCGCATTCGTTTCATCGGCATCCTGGGATGTATCGCCAGCGGCGCATGCCTGAGACGATCAATCGGCAACCGCGAGGGATGCTGCCCTCTGCGCGTCCGGCATGCGGTCCTCGTTCGACAAAAGTTACACGGCGTCCGCCGGCACGAAGCAACTGATGATGATGCTGCCGCGGTGATGCACGTACCACACCACGGCCTGACCGACCGGATTACCGCGATCGCGGATGATGGCCCGCTCGGGTACCGCCATCCACGTCCCCTCGATAGGAACCCAATAGGCCCCCTCACGAAAATCATAGTCAGTGCGGTGACCGTCAGCGATATCGCAGCAGGGCACACCGTTCGGCGCCATCACGGCCTTGAACCAGGCGCGGATGTCGGGCGAGACACTGTCGTATTGACCGTTATCGAAGGCTGCGGCCGCGCTAGTCAACGCGGGCACGCACGCCAGCAGAGCGACCCGCGTGAGCCTTCGCATGCGATCCTTCACCGCATTTGCTTTCAGCATCGCTTGCCCACTTTTTTGGTGCGCACGATTCGATGTTGGCGCGATTAAGCCTGAGCCGTTGCGTGGATGCATGCTCAAAAATTGAGCGTTCGAGGGTCGCCAGGAATTGATGCGGTGCGAAAATGGTGCTTCGTCGTTCGCTGCAATGCAACGAGCGACCAAGCGTCTAAAGATACGATTTCACGAATTGCGCCGGCTCGTGTTCGTTGCCATGGCCGCAGCCGCGGTGCGGTTCTCCACGCCGAGCTTGGCG
>Ga0210389_10002722_pt1 | contig 13837 bp, 12 predicted proteins | sample IncBWH28OmetaG_FD_160127 | JGI IMG/M metagenome (GOLD analysis project Ga0210389, IMG submission 160127) | Forest soil microbial communities from Barre Woods Harvard Forest LTER site, Petersham, Massachusetts, United States - Inc-BW-H-28-O ...
CAGCTCGCGGGCCTCGATGCCCGCGACGGCCAGGATCACGACAGCGACGGCGGCGGCCAGGGCGCGCCTGGCCAGCCGCGCCCGGGGGGCCGTGCCCTTGATCAGGCAGGCGAGGCTCGCGACGGCGGCGCCGACGGCGATGGCCAGCCACGGCGCGGGGAAGTCCGGGTAGTGGTAGAAGAACGCCGAGTATTCCATGATGGCGGCCGTCGCGAGCACTGCCGTCACCAGCGCGAACCACTCAAGCGGCGTGCGCTGCCGGACTCCGCGCAGGTACCCGGCGGCGATCAGGGCGATACCGACCGCCGCCGCCGCGTACGCGGGCCAGCCGACCGCCACGATGTGCGTGGAGGCCTCGGCGCCCATGGCGAACAGCGAGTGCGTGGTTGTCCCAGGGGCGGCGACCTTGCCGTCGCGGCCCAGGACGTCGATCAAGCCGGTCAGGTGCGCGAGCCGCAGCGAGATCGGCGTGGACAAGGTCTGCCGGCTGACCTGGTCGAGCAGCGTCTCGCGGACAAATCCACTGAGATCGGCCGCAGCGAACGGCCCGGCGAGGACGGCGAAGCCGCCCACAGCGCCGCCGATGAGGGCACCCGCGCGCCTGGCCCGTGACGTCTGCGCTGGCGGCTTCGCGATCAGGCAGGCGGCGAGCAGCACCGCCGCGGGGAACACGGCCCAGAACTTGATCGCGACGCCGCAGCCGAACGCCACGCCCGCCCAGGCGAGCCACCGCGGGCTCTTCAGGTGGCCGTCGCGGAACGCCGCGTTCGCCGCGAGCAGGCAGGCCAGGTTCATCCACGGTTCCAGCAGCAGCGTCCGCCCGGACAGCACGTCCGCCGGGTACACCGCGAGCAGCCCGGCGGTCACCGCGCAGGCGATCACGCCCCGGTGCCTGACGAGCCGTCCCGCCAGGGGGACGCAGGCGGTGCTCGCGAGCACGCTGAGCACACGGGCCGCCGCGAGCCCGGTGGCCTGCGACGTCAGCGAGCCCACGAGGGCGCCCGGCAGCGCGACGACGATGATTCCCGGCGGCTGGACGAACGCGTAGTCCTTGTAGGGGAGCGCGCCGTGCAGCAGCCGCAGCGACGCGCCGAGGTAGACACCGTCGTCGTACTCGACATTGCCCGAGGTGAGGAAACCGGGCCTGGTGACAAGGAAGAGCCGCAGTGCCAGCGCGAGCACGGTGGCGGTGAGGATCGCCAGGCCGGCCGGCGACATCGAGCGCAGGCGATGCCCGAGGCCGGCCGGGCCACCGGGCGCGGCGGGCTCGTCTCCTGGCGTGAGTCCTGCCTGGTCACCGGACAAGCCGTCCCTCGTGCGACGGACAGCAGGCATGGTGGACGCTCCGGTAGGGCACGGGGACAGGTCAGCTGGAGTGGCCCAATTTACCATTACGGACCGCCCCGCCCGGGCATACCGCCGCGCCCGCCGCGGTACCGGTCATTGAACCCGTCCCTGGCCCGCCGGAACCGTCAGCCGCCGCACGGCACCGGGATGACCTCGACCTCGGTGCCTGACGTGAACACGCCCTGGCCGGCCGGGATCGGCCACCAGGCGTCGGCGCGGGCGAGCAGGCTGATCGAGCCGGCCCCGCGCCTGGCGGGCGTGGCGACGGGGACACTGCCCGCGTCGCACGGCGCCAGCGTCACCAGCACCCAGTCCTCGACGTCGGCGGGGGAGGACCAGTCACGGTCCAGCCGCGCCAGGACCCGGTCCCGCGCCGTGGCCTGCCCCGTGAGCGCCCCGAGCACGGGCACCGCGAACAGCTCGAAGATGACCGCCGTCGCCAGCGGGTACCCGGGCAACCCGATCACCGGCGCGATCCCGGTCCGGCAGGCCGGGTGCCCTTCCGCCGGATGGCCGTGGGCCGTCTCCGGCCGCTTCGCGTGGCCGAGCAGCGCGGGATGACCAGGCCGCACCGCGACGCCGGCCACGGCGACCTCGCCGACCTGGGCGAGCACGGCGGCGGCGTGGTCGCCGCGGCCCCTGCTTGACCCGGCGATGACCAGGACCAGGTCGGCCAGTCCGGCCGCGTGCCTGAGCTCCACCGCCAGGGCGTCCGGGTCGTCGGGCACCACGGCGCTGACCACCGGCAGCGCGCCGAGCTGGCGGCACCGCGCGCTGAGCATGAGCGAGTTCGTGTCGATGATGTCGCCGAAGCCGGGCACGGTCCCGACCGGCCTGATCTCGTCACCGGTCGGGATGATCGCGACCACTGGCCGCCGCGCCACGGTCACGGTCACGTGCCCGCCGGCCGCCGCGGCGGCCAGGTCGCCAGGGCGGAGCCGCCGGCCCGCGGGCACCAGGGGCTGCCCGGCGCCGAAGTCCTCGCCTGCCGCCCGCACGTTCCGCCCGCGCGCCGCGTGGCCCGTTCGCTGTCCGTCCCCTGGCCGACCACCGGCGGCGGTAATGACAACGCCGCCGTCCGCCTGCGGCAGCAGGCGCTCCCGCACGATCACGGTGTCCGCGCTCGCCGGCATGGGGTCGCCGGTGTCGATCCACTCGAACAAGCCGGCGGGCAGTCGCACCGCCTGGCCGCCGGCCGGGTCGTCACCCGGCTGACCCTCGGTGAGGGTGACGGCGCGGGCCGCGGCGAGGTCGGCCGCGTGCACCGCGATCCCGTCCATGGCCGCGCAGTCGGTGCGCGGCGACGGCCACCGGGCCACGACCGGCGCAGTGGTGACCCGCCCGAGCGCCTCGCCGACCGCGACCCGCTCGCTGTCCCGCCCGTCGCCCGTGCCCGGGTGATCAGTGCCCGGGTGATCAGTGCCCGGGTGATCGGTGCCCCGGTCATCGGTGGCCCGCCAGCCGGCCCTGAAGAGGGAGTCGAGCCACCGCTCACGCGCGATCCGCGGGACCGGCCGGACGCCCCCGTCCACGGGGCTCACGGCCTGCCCGTGCTACGGTCTGGCGCCCGATTCATGAGGGTAGGGCTACCCGGTTCGCGCCGGAGTAGACGTTCATGGACTGGCCGCGCAGGAAGCCGACCAGGGTCAGTCCGGCCTCCTCGGCCAGTTCCGCGGCGAGCGACGACGGCGCGGACACGGCGGCGAGCAGCGGTATGCCGGCGAGCACCGCCTTCTGCGCCAGTTCGAACGAGGCGCGGCCGGACACGAGCAGGGCGCAGCCAGCGAGCGGCAGTTTGTCCTGCAGGACCGCCCAGCCGACGATCTTGTCGACCGCGTTGTGCCGCCCGACGTCCTCCCGCGCGACCAGGAGCTCTCCTGATGAGGTGAACAGCCCGGCCGCGTGCAGCCCGCCGGTCGAGGAGAAGACCCGTTGCGCCTCGCGCAGCCGGTCGGGCAGCGACGCGATCACGGCAGGCTCGAAGACCGTGGTGTCGGCGGACAGCGGCGCGCGCGGCAGGACGCAGATGTCATTGATCGAGGTCTTGCCGCACACCCCGCAGGCCGACGTGGTCAAGAAGGCGCGCCGCGCCGCCGGGGTCACCTCGACGCCTGGCGCGAGGGAGATGTCGACGATGTTGCCGATCTCGTCGTCGCTGTGGTCGAGGTGCCCGCAGGTCGTCCCGTCGCAGACCTTCATCGCGGCGATGTCGTCGCGGGCGCGCACGATCGCCTCACCGACGAGGAAGCCGGCCGCCAGCTCGACGTCGTCGCCCGGCGTCCGCATGGTCATGGTGAGCGCGGCACCGTCCACCCGGATTCCCAGCGGCTCCTCGGCGGCGAGCAGGTCGGCCCTGGCCGAGGCCGTCACGCGCGCGGGCGCGCCAGAACCTTCGCCGCCTGAGCCGGCCGCGGGCACGGTTACCCGCACCACCCGCCGTCGTGCCGTGCGCCCTGACACAAAAACCGCCTCCAGCCAGGTTCCCGTGACTTCAGCGTACGCCGGCACCAGTGCGGCGGGCACCAGGCTACGGCCCAGCGGATCCAGGGCCCGTTTGTGCCGCGGGTAAAGAGAACGAGCAGGAACGTCGCGGCGGCGGGAAGCGGAACAGGGCGGGAAGGAAGGGCGCCGCCACCGTTCGGATATTGCCATCTCTTTACTTTGTTCTGTATGGTCTAGACCAATGGGGTAACGCGGCACGGCGCCCTCGGGCGGGCCCCGAGGTCGGCCGGCCGGGAGGCGGTGTTCGATAATCTCCCGGAGGCGCGATCGCGGTCGCGCCGCTGCTGCTGGGACGTGACGAGTGACACGGCGTCCCGGACGTTGGACCCTAGTCACGAGCGGCGATCGGAACGGAGACTGGTGCGGTGACCATTCGAGTAGGCATTAACGGGTTCGGGCGGATTGGCCGGAGCTTCTTCAAGGCGCTTGAGGAGAGCGGCGACCGCGGCTTCGAGGTCGTGGCCGCGAACGACCTCGGCGACCTGAAGACCATGGCCCACCTGCTGAAGTACGACACGGTCGCCGGCCGGTTCGGCAAGCCGGTCTCGGTCGAGGGCGACTCGATCATCGTCGGCGACAAGCCGATTAAGATCCTCGCCGAGCGCGACCCGGCCAACCTGCCCTGGGGTGACCTGGGGGTGGACATCGTGGTCGAGTCCACCGGCCGCTTCGTCACCGGCCCGGCCGCGAAGGCGCACATCGCCGGCGGCGCGAAGAAGGTGATCATCTCCGCCCCCGCCAAGGAGGAGGACATCACCATCGTCATGGGCGTCAACGACGACAAGTACGACCCGGCGAACCACGCGATCATCTCCAACGCCTCCTGCACCACCAACTGCGTGGCGCCGATGGCGAAGGTCCTGCTGGAGAACTTCGGCATCGAAAAGGGCCTGATGACCACCATCCACGCCTACACGCAGGACCAGATGCTGCAGGACGGCCCGCACAAGGACCTGCGCCGCGCCCGCGCCGCCGCGCAGAACATCGTGCCGACCTCCACCGGCGCCGCCAAGGCGACCAGCCTGGTCATCCCCGAGCTCAAGGGCAAGCTCGACGGCACCTCGCTGCGGGTCCCTGTCATCACCGGCTCCATCACCGACCTGGTGGTCGAGACCAGCAGGGACGTCACCAAGGACGAGGTCAACGCCGCCTACAAGGCCGCGGCCGAGGGCCCGCTCAAGGGCGTCCTCTACTACACCGAGGACGAGATCGTTTCCACCGACATCGTCGGCTCGCCCGCTTCCTGCACCTTCGACTCCCTGCTGACCATGGTCATGGCAGGCAACCAGGTGAAGGTGCTCGGCTGGTACGACAACGAGGCGGGCTTCTCCAGCCGGCTCGTCGACCTGACGGCGCTCGTCGCGTCCCACCTCTAAGGCGGCAGGCGGAGCATGCAGAGCATCGACGACATCGAGGTCAGCGGCCGGCGCGTGCTGGTGCGGTCTGATCTCAATGTCCCACTCGACAAGTCCGGCAGCGGGGAGATCACCGACGACGGGCGCATCCGCGCCTCGCTGCCGGTGATCAAGAAGCTGGCCGACCGCGGCGCCCGGGTCATCGTCATGGCCCACCTCGGCCGGCCGAAGGGCGAGGACTTCGCCGAGCGTGCCGCCGGCGGCCCCTCGCTGCGGGTTGTCGCCGACCGCCTGTCCGAGCTCCTCGGCAAGCCGGTCGCCTTCGCCACCGACCTCGTCGGGCAGTCCGCGACCGCCACGGTCGCCGGGCTGGCCGACGGCGACGTCGCGCTCCTCGAGAACGTCCGCTTCGAGCCGGCGGAGACATCGAAAGATGAGTCGGAACGACTTGGGCTTGCTGAGGAACTCGCGAAACTGGGCGATGTGTACGTGGGCGACGGGTTCGGCGTGGTGCACCGCAAGCAGGCGTCGGTCTACGACCTGCCCAGGCTGCTGCCGCACGCCGCCGGTGACCTCGTCACGGCCGAGGTGGCCGTGCTCAAGCGGCTGACGCAGGACCCGGCGCACCCGTACGTCGTCGTGCTCGGCGGGTCGAAGGTGTCCGACAAGCTGGGCGTCATCGGCAACCTGCTCGGCCTGGCCGACCGGGTGCTGATCGGCGGCGGCATGGTCTACACGTTCCTCGCGGCTCTCGGCCACGAGGTGGGCACCTCGCTGCTCGAGGCCGACCACATCGAGTCGTGCAAGGAGATCCTCGCCGGGGCCGCCGAGCGCGGCGTCGAGCTCGTGCTGCCCACCGACATCGTGGTCGCGGCCCAGTTCGCCCCGGACTCGCCGCCGACGGTGGTCGCCGCGGACGCGATCCCAGCGGGGCACATGGGCCTGGACATCGGCCCGGCGTCACGCGACCTGTTCGCGTCGAAGCTGGCGGACGCGAAGACCGTGTTCTGGAACGGGCCGATGGGCGTATTCGAGTTCCCGGCCTTCGCGGCCGGCACCCGCGCGGTCGCCGAGGCGCTCACCAAGCTCGACGGGCTGACCGTGGTCGGCGGCGGTGACTCCGCGGCGGCGGTGCGGTCGTTCGGGCTCGACGAGTCGTCCTTCGGCCACATCTCCACCGGCGGCGGCGCCAGCCTTGAGTACCTGGAGGGCAAGACCCTCCCCGGCCTCACGGCCCTGGAAGCGTAAGCTCTCCTGGCATTATGACTCATCCGATGAAACTGCCGCTGATCGCCGGCAACTGGAAGATGCACTACAACCACTTCGAAGCGATCGCGCTGGTGCAGAAGCTCGCGTTCAGCCTGAGCGACAAGGACTACAAGCACGTCGAAGTGGTCGTGCTCCCGCCGTTCACCGACCTGCGCTCCGTGCAGACCCTGGTGGACGGCGACAAGCTGAAGATCGGGTACGGCGCCCAGGACCTGTCGCGGCATGAGAAGGGCGCCTACACCGGCGAGGTCTCCGGGCCGATGCTGGCCAAGCTCGGCTGCTCCTACGTGCTGTGCGGGCACTCCGAGCGGCGCCAGTACCACCACGAGGACGACGCCCTCGTCAACGCCAAGGTCAGGGCGGCCCTCGCGGTGTCGGTCACGCCGATCCTCTGCGTGGGCGAGCCGCTTGAGGTGCGCAAGGCGGGCACGCAGGTCGAGCATGTCATCGCCCAGCTGAAGGGCTCGCTGGCGAAGATCCCCGCCGACGCGGTCGCCTCCATGGTCATCGCCTACGAGCCGGTCTGGGCGATCGGCACCGGCGAGGTCGCTTCACCGGACGACGCGCAGGAGATGGCCGCCGCGATCCGCACGCATATTTCGGGCGTGGCGGGCGGCGAAGCCGGTGCCGCGTTGCGTATCCTGTACGGAGGGTCCGTCAAGGGCGATAACATCGCGTCCATCATGGCGGAACGGGACGTGGACGGCGCTCTTGTCGGCGGCGCGAGCCTCGACGCCGGTCAGTTCGCTGCGATCTGCCGGTATCGTGAGCTGGCCAGTGGTTCCGGCAAGACAGGCCGCTGAGGCACCGCCCGCATCCGGGCTTCATGGCGTTAGAGCATCAAGGGGAAAGAAGACAACCGGTGGAGATCGCGCTCTCGGTCATCTTGATCATCACATCGCTGGTGATGGTCCTGCTCGTTCTCCTGCACAAGGGCAAGGGCGGCGGCCTGTCCGACCTGTTCGGCGGCGGCGTCTCCTCCACCTTGGGCTCGTCGTCGGTGGTCGAGCGGAACCTGGACCGTATCACCATCTTCTTCGGCGTGCTCTGGTTCATATGCGTCGTAGCCCTCGGCTGGCTCATTAACCACTGAGGTCTGTGTGTGTTCTGCCCGCACGATGGCGGAACAGGTGGTGAAATTAAGTAAGCCAGGTGGGTCTGCTTCCCGCTCATCAGTCAGCGGGCCTTCGTCGAGGGGTTGGATTTTGTGAGTAGTGGTAACGCGATCCGCGGTAGCAGGGTAGGCGCCGGCCCGATGGGCGAGGCGGAGCGCGGCGAGGCCGCGCCCCGTATCTGGGTGTCGTTCTGGTGCTCCAACGGGCACGAGACCCGGCCGAGTTTCGCGTCCGACGCCTCGATTCCCGACCAGTGGGAGTGCCCGCGCTGCGGCTTCCCGGCCGGACAGGACCAGGCGAACCCGCCGGCCCCGCCGCGCGTCGAGCCGTACAAGACTCACCTGGCCTACGTGAAGGAGCGCCGCTCCGACGCCGACGGCGAGGCCATCCTCGCCGAGGCGCTGCAGCGCCTGCGCGGTTAGCGCCGCCGCGAGACAACGCGATCGCCCCGGGACGGCTCGGCCGCCCGGGGCGATTTTCTTATGCCCGCTTACGCGAGGAGCGTCGGGAGGAGCTGCTTGACGTGCTCGTCTAGGTCCGCGGCGGCGGGGTCGCCGCTGAGTTGGCGCAGCAGGGCGTGCTGGAACACGCCGTCAAACAGGGCGTAGGCCAGGGCGGGCGTGACCGCGAGATCGCGCTCGCTCAGCTCGGCGTACCTGGTGACGATCCGCCAGATCATCCGCTCGAGCGAGTGGTCGATCTCCGCGACGTCAGCGCGGATCTTTTCCTCGAACAGGGACTGGTTGCGCAGGTCGTACCAGAGCCGGTGCATCGTGACGTCATCCCGCAGCGTGCCCGCCATGGTCGCGCCGAAGCCGGCCCGCAGCTCGTCCGCCGCCGTGGCGGTGGCGACGATCGCGTCGTACCTGGTGACGCACTCGGCCTTGTACTGCCGCACGCAGTAGGTGATCAGCTCGGACTTGTCGGCGAAGTAGTAGTGCAGCACGCCGTGGGAGAACTCCGAGTGCTGCGCGATGTCGCGCAGGCTGGTGTTCACGTACCCGTGCTCGGCCAGGGTCTGCAGCGCCGCCGCGGCGAGCTGATCGCGCCGCTCGGCGAATTTGTCAATCCGGCGGCGCGCGATCCGCTCGCGTTTGCGCTCTTCTACTTCAGTCAATGCTCTACCTCGGTCAACGATGAGCCCGCCCGCTTCATGCTGGCCAGCCTCAGCGCTGGTGTGCCATGGTCCCAAAATTACCAGCCTTGACCGGCCGAATTTCTTAGGACGATCGTCAAGCAAATGCTTGACAACTGTCAAGAAGCGGGTGACGGTAAGAACACGCCGCTGGCCTGGGGTGAGACAGGCCGCGGCGGCCACTGGGAGCAGGCCTCGGAGCACTGCGGTACCTGGCTTCGACGGCGGGGATTGCGGCTGGACGGAGAGTGCCGATGAGCGTTTACGACCTGGCGGGGCGCAAGGCCCTGGTAACCGGCGGGGCCCGCGGGCTCGGCGAGGGGATGGCGCGGGCCCTGGCCCGGGCGGGCGCGGCGGTGGTGATCGCCGACATCAGGGAGGACCTCGGCAAGGCGACCGCGAGCTCGCTGCGCGAGGACGGGGCGAACGCCGAGTTCGTCGCGCTCGACGTCACGTCCGACGACAGCTGGGCGCAGGCGATGCCGCAGGCCATCGCGCACCTGTCCGGCCTCGACATCCTGGTCAACAACGCGGGCGTCGAGGTTACGTGCCTGCTGGTTGACCTCGAACCTGAGGGTGTCCGCCGGATGCTCGAGGTGAACGTGCTCGGCACGGCGCTCGGCATCAAGCACGGCTTCCGCGCGATGCGACCGGGCGGCCCAGGCGGCACTGGCAGCTCGGCAGGGGGAGGTTCAGGCGGGGCGATCGTCAACGTCGCGTCGGTGGCGGCGACGATCGCCTTTCCCGGTATCGCCGGCTACTCGGCGACCAAGTCCGCGGTCGACCGGCTGACCAGGGTGGCCGCGATGGAGTCAGGCAAGCTCGGCTACGGGGTCCGGGTGAACTGCGTCTACCCAGGCCTTGTCCCCACCGAGATGGGCAACCAGCTCGCCGTTGACTGCGCCAGCATCGGCCTGTTCCCCAGTCCGCAGGAGGCGGCGGGCGCGGTCATCGGGCTGACCCCGCTTGGCAGGCTTGGCGAGGTGCCGGACATCGCGGACGCGGTGGTGTTCCTCGCCTCCGACGGTGCCAGGTTCATCACCGGCGCCGGGCTGCCCGTCGACGGCGGCATGGGGATGTGAGGGGGAGATGAGCGACAAGGAAGTCATCGTCTACGGCGCCTCCGGCTACACCGGGCGGCTGGTCTGCGAGTACCTGCGCGAGTTCGGCGTCCCGTTCATCGCGGCAGGCCGCGACAAGGCACGGATCGCCGAGGCGCTCAGGACCGTGCCCGGCATCGACACGGTCGACCACGATATCGTCGAGGTCGCGCACGACGTCGGCCCGCTGTCCGAGCTGTTCGACGGCGCCCGCGTGGTCTGCAACATGGTGGGCCCGTTCGCCCAGCACGGCGCAGAGGTGGTCGAGGCCTGCCTGGCCGCCGGCGCCCACTACCTGGACACCACGGGGGAGCAGGACTGGCTCATCACCGCCGGTGAAGCCTACGGCCAGCGGATGGCGGCCCGCGGCCTGCTCCTGGCGCCAGGCGTCGCCCAGATGTACACCACCGGGGAGATCGCCGCCCAGCTGTGCCTGGAGGAGCCCGGGCTCGACACGCTGGACATCCTGGTCTTCTGGAAGGGCATGCCGACGATCGCCTCCACCCGGACGATCCTGGTCAACGCGGCCCTCGCCAAGGCGTACTACCTGGAGCAGAACGCCTACGCCGAATGGCCGGCCGACGGCGGCCTCTACACCGTGACCGTGCCCGGGCAGCACGAGACCGGGCTCGCGCTGCCGTGGGGCGGCACGTCTCACCCCGTGTGGTTCCGGCGGGACCCGCGGGTGGCGAACGTCAAGGTCCTCGGCGGCGTCTTCAACCGCGCGCTCATGCTCGGCGTGCCGCAGATCGTCGCCGGCGCCCTCGCCCAGATCGAGGGGCTGTCCGAGCAGGACAAGGTGAAGGCACTGTCCGAGCAGGCGGCCGCGGTCATGAACCAGATGCCGCCGCGCGAGTACACGCGGGTCAACACGTCCCTCGACTCGGTGCACGCCTCAGGGCCCCTGGGGAGGGCGCACTGCGTCATCCACGGCAACTGCAACTACAAGCAGACCGGCCTGCTGCAGGCCTACGCCGCGTACTCGCTGCTACAGCAGCCGCCGAAGCGGGCCGGCTTCGCGTCCGGCTGCCAGGCGTTCGGCCACCGGGAGCTCCTCGGCGTCCTGCGCAGCTTCGGCCTGGTGATGAACCCCGCTCTCACCAGGTCGAACTGAGGAAGGCCCGAGGCCATGCGGCTGTCGGACTTCCTCGACAAGGGGGCGTCGGTCCACCCCAACGACGCCCCCTTGTTCACTGTGGCCGGCCCTGTCGGCGATACGGTCAGGAGCTACGCCGAGGTGCAGCGCCTGTCCTGGTCGGTTGGCAGGGCCCTGGCCAGGTCGGGCGTCAGGCCGGGTGACAAGGTCGCGATCCTGTCAGGCAACGACCCGGTCGCCTTCGGCTGCGTGTTCGGCATCAGCCGGGCCGGCGCCGTCTGGTGCCCGGTCAATCCGCGCAATGAAGCGGCGGAGAACCGCGAGCTGCTCGACCTGTTCGACTGCCGCTGCCTGATCTTCGCGGCGGCGTTCGCGCCCCTTGTCGCCAAGATCGCGCCGGAGTTGCCCGGGCTCGCCACCCTGGTCTGCCTCGACGGCCAGCCCGCGGTTGACCAGCGGACAGCGGACCAGGCGGCCGCCGTGCCTGGTGCGGTGGCTTTCGCCGACTGGCTGGCCGGGGTGAGTGACGAGCCGTGGCAAGCCGAGCCGGTCGATGACGTGGTCATGATCGCGGGCACCGGCGGAACCACGGGGACGCCCAAGGGCGTGCTGCTCACCGGGCACAACATTGAGACGATGACCGCGCTGACGTTGATGAGCTACCCGTTCGATTCTGGCCGGCCCCCGGTCTACCTCGCGCTCGCCCCGCTCACGCACGCGGCCGGCGTCCTCTGCTTCCCGGTCATGACACTCGGCGGCGAGATCGTCATCATGCCGTCGCCCGACCTGGGGGAGTTCCTCGCGCTCACCAAGCGGCACGGCGTCACTCACGCGTTCCTGCCTCCGACCCTGATCTACCTGCTGCTCGACCACCCGGCGCTGCCCGGTGCCGACCTCAGCTCCCTGCGCTGCCTCTGGTACGGGGCCGCGCCAATGTCCACCTCCCGGCTTGAGCAGGCCATCGAGGTAATCGGCCCGGTGCTCGGTCAGCTATTCGGGCAGACCGAGGCCCCCATGATGATCTCCACGCTCGCACCGAGTGACCACCTGTACCCGGACGGGACGCTTGCCCGTGGCAGGCTCGCCTCGGCGGGACGGCCCACCCCGCTGACCACGGTGGCGATTATGGACGAGGCAGGGAACCTGCTGCCGCGGGGGGAGCGCGGCGAGATCGTGGTGCGCGGCCCCCTGGTGATGGCCGGCTACTACAAGAATCCCGCCGCGACCGCCGAGGCCTCCAGACACGGCTGGCACCACACCGGCGACATCGGCTACCTCGACGACGACAACTACCTGTACATCGTCGACCGGCTGAAGGACATGATCATCACCGGCGGCTTCAACGTCTACTCGGCCGAAGTCGAGCAAGCCCTCCTCGCCCACCCCGCGGTCCTCGACTGCGCAGTCGTCGGCCTTCCCGACGACAAGTGGGGCGAGCGGGTCACCGCCGTCCTGCAACTCCATCCGGGCCAGGCGGTTACCCTCGAGGACGTCCGCGCGTTCGTCAAGTCACGCGTCGGCAGCGTCAAAACCCCGAAGCAGGTGGAGATCTGGCCGGACCTCCCGCGCTCCCGCGTCGGCAAGGTCATGAAAACCGAGGTGAAGTCCCGCCTCCAGAGCCAGCCGGGGCGACCCGGCTAACGTCACGCTACGCGAATCACCGTGATCCAGTGATGCCTGCTCACCCCGTTGGCGGCAAGCCTGGAACAGGCCCGTGCCCGCGGGAGGCACAGGGGCCAACATCGAGCGGAGGAACACATGCGAGCGGCAGTAGTCCACCAGCCCGGCGCCACCCCGGTACTTGAAGAGTTCACCGATCCGCGCCCCGGCCCCGGGGTCTCCGTCGGTACCCTCGTCGCGGCGGCCCTGAATCCGCTGGACATGGCATTCGTGAACGACCAGTTCCCGCTTCGCCGGCTGCAGCCCCCGTGCATCGCCGGCTACGAGGCGGTCGTGCAGCTCACCGACGGCACCCGCTGGTACGTGACAGCCCCGCCATCTCCGTACGGCACCCTGGCCGAGCTGGTACCCGTCCCGGATTCTGACGGCTTTCCTGTCCCGGCCGGCCTTGACCCCGCGCTGGCCGCCGCCCTCGGGGTAGCCGGCCTGGCCGGGTGGCTGGCGCTTGACTACCGTGCTCACCTCCAGCCCGGCGAGACCGTCCTTGTGCTCGGGGCCGGCGGGACGGCGGGACGGCTGGCAATGCAGTCGGCGCGCGTCCTTGGCGCCAGCCTGGTGGTCGGGGCCGCCCGGGGTAAGGATGTCCGGCAGGCCGCTGACCTCGGCGCCGACGCGGTTGTCGACCTCGCGGACGAGCAGGCCATCGACGCCGGGCTGGCCGCCGCGGCGCCCGGCGGCTACGACGTGATCATTGACTTTCTCTGGGGTGGGGTGGCCCCGCACGCGATGAACCACGCCAAGCGCGGTGGCCGGTACGTCCAGGTCGGAAGCTCCGCCGGGGACGCGTCCACGATCCTCGGCCTTGTCCTGCGCAACAAGCTGCTGACGCTCGTGGGTCACAGCCTGTTCGCCACGCCCGCCGAGGCGCGCCGTTCCGCCTACGCGCAACTGGCAGGCCACGCGATCGACGGCAAGTTCACGCTGGACCTGGAGGAGACCCGGCTGGAAGACGTCAGCGGGACCTGGGAGCACCTCAGGGCCGGAGCATCACGCAAGCTCGTGGTCGTGCCCTAACGGACCCGGCCGCCAGTGGGCCGTCGACGTCGGCCAGGTCGTCCCCGGGGTCACCCGAGGCGGTCGGCTGATGCCGCCAGGTAGCCGTCCGGTTCGCGCCTGGCCAGCGTTGATAACCAACTGGTCGCATATAAATGAATATTTCACCTTATACCTTCACATCTCCCTCAAAAGCAGCATCAAGTGTCACTATGTGAACGTATAAGGGGTGCTGGGGCGTTAAC
>Ga0210389_10002723_pt1 | contig 13837 bp, 11 predicted proteins | sample IncBWH28OmetaG_FD_160127 | JGI IMG/M metagenome (GOLD analysis project Ga0210389, IMG submission 160127) | Forest soil microbial communities from Barre Woods Harvard Forest LTER site, Petersham, Massachusetts, United States - Inc-BW-H-28-O ...
ATAATGAGAGGGTACAGTGGATTCGCGACACCGCCGGAACCAACTATATTTTCTCCCTTGTGAATTCATCGCGGCCGCGGAGTCGATCGACTATGGACTATGGTTACGTCGGATCGGACAGGAGCGAGCCTGTTCTACGGGCTGCTGGGGAGGTGCGGAACGGACTTGATGGCGGGAATGTCCTATCCACTCTGGTACTGCATCACCACGTAATGCCGGCCCCCATGTTGGAAATTCCTGATCGCCAACGGCCTGTCAGCCTAACTCTTGATGCCGGCGAATTGGTTACACTTGCGCACAGGTATGGGGTGGACGTGGTGCTCCACGGGCATCAGCATCTGCCATTTATAGGACAAATTGGGCGCATCGCCGAATGTGGCGGTCTGTCGACCGAAGCGCCCGTCGATTCTATTAGGAATCTCTGGGTTATCGGAGCCGGCTCCACAGGCGCCTCGGTTACTCAACTTTGGGATGAGATGCGCAATAATTCTTTCGGCCTCTATTGGCTTGACGGCGACAGCCTGGAGGCCTCGGTTTTTGAATTTAGCCCGAATCTTCCGCCTCGGCAGAAATGGACTATTCGGCTTCCATTGTCGCGCGCTTAACCCACGGGCCGAGTCGGTGCCTGATGCTCCGCGAGCCACGAGGGGGAGATAGTGGTTCCGGGTAGCCGCCGTGTGTATTGCCTCGACCTTTCGCGTCCTTGATGCGCTGGCGTGGAGCGTGGAGTGTCGGCTGAAGGGTGATTTTCCGAGCTGGTTCATGCTGGCTGCCGGCCGTCGCGCTGAGTGGGCGGGGTTCCACAGCCCTGATGGCTTGTCCTTCCTGGTCGTTGGGGCTGCTGGGGCTGGATTACCTGGCTGGGAGGGCTTGGAGGCGGGCGGTGGTGATCTCGCCCGCCTAGAGCCACTTCCGCGCGAGCCACAGCCGGAGCGGCGGCCGCTGCTGGCAAGGCGTCCGGGGACGGAGAAGACCGGCAGCCGGAGCCGCTTGGACTCCCAGTGGCGGGCCTTCCCCGGCAGCGTGAGAATACTTGTGCTTTGCTGTGCGGCTGCGGAAGACCCTCCTTCGGCTTGGTTGCCGAAGACGGGCAGTTCGTGCATCGCAAGCAAGATGCCCCAGCACGCCTCCGCGGCTACTTCTTGCTGGTGGCGGCGTCGAGCTGCTGGAGTCCGGACTGGAACTCCGAGACCCAATCCGCAGTCTCCGAGATCACGAGGTCTTCCAGGTCGCAGTCGAAATCGTGGACTAGCTTCAGGTATGCGTCCACTGATATCTCCGGCGGGTCCTTGCGCGCGTCTGCGGCGTTGATCTGCATCCAGGCGAACTGAAACTCCTGTAGCCGGCGTCGAACCCGTTGCACGGTTGTCATGTCGCGCATCCATCCCGCCGAAAGGCCAAGGAAATGATCGATCCCGTAGCAGACTCCCGCAGCGGCCAGCAGCAGGTAGCCCCAGCCGCTGGCGTCCTGGCCTGCGGCCACGTTGACGAGCGGGACGATCCCGCCTGCCGATGCCAGCACGAGGGCGGCGAAGCGCAGCAGCTGAGAGGGCCTCCTGCGGCCCAGTCGGTCCGCCATGTACCAGTCGCACACCTCGATTGCCCGCGACTGGGCGTCCTCATAGAACGCAGACAGGGCGGTGCCCGGGTCGGACTTCCATTGCCCGGCCGGGATAAGCGGTAGCAGCCTGGTCGACAGGTCGGGATGCTTGCGCGCGGCCCGGCGACGAGGAGTACCCAGCGCGCCGCCGTCGGCTCGGGCCACCGGGCCGACCGATCCGGTTACCCTGCCATGAAGAATCCGCCTCACCGCATCATTCCCCCAAGAATGTAAGAACATATGGGTGAACCGTACCTCTGGCCGTACCGATTTAGCATCGCTTGATGCAGACCGTTAACCTCTGGCGTGCGCGTTTCGTCCTCGGCGGCACCGGCTACTTCGCCGCGCAGGTCTCCCGGTACGAGCGCAGCCTGGCGCTCCTGACCGACATCGCGGTGCTCCGCCGGTTCGCCGACGCCCTTGAGATCGCTCCGCAGGTCCTCGGCCTGTCCCCCGGCACGGCCCGCACGGACCAGCCGCCGCCAGGCACACCGCGGTCGGGCACCGGCACCGGACGTGTCCGCGGTGCTGCCACCGAGTCAGTCAGGCCCTACGCTGACCGGGGGCTGGTCACACGTGAGCAGTGGAACGCGATCATCCACGGCGCCACCCGTGAGCTGTGGTTGTACGGGATGGCCGAGTACGGGTACGCCACGGACGACGATGTGCCCGCCATCCTCGCCCGTGCGACCACGCGCGGCTGCCAGGTCCGCGTCCTGCTCCTCAACCCGGCATCACCGGAATCCGCCGCGATCGACCGGGACGAGGGCCACCCGCCCGGCACCCTCGCCGCCCGGACCCTGGCCGCGCTGGCCCGGTTCGCGATGATGCGCCGCCGGTGCGGCCCGAGGATGCGGATCCGGGTCTACGATGGGTACCCAACCGTCAGCGTGGTCCGCGGCGACGACGCCATGCTCGTCACCCCGTACATGCGGTTCTTCATCGGCAGCAACTCCCCCACCTTCGAGTTCCGTGCCCGTGAGGCACCCAAGGTGTTCACCCGCTACGCCCGGCACTTCGAGAGCACATGGACCAACGCGGAGGACTGGCACCCATGACCAGCGAACGGCAGGCCGCAAGCATGGCAGACGCCCGCATCATCGAGACCGAGGTCCTGCTGCCCAAGCCCAAGCGATTCGTCCGCGAACTGGTCCAGATGCCCGACGGGTACCAGTGCGACTGGTACTACGTCGACACCCCGCCCAGCGTCATGATCATCCCCCTCACCGCCGAGGGAGATCTGGTCCTGGTCCGCCAGTACCGCCACAACCTCAAGGCCCACGTGCTGGAATTCCCGGCCGGGACCATCAGCGACGGCGAGGAACCGGAAGCCGCAGCGCTGCGCGAACTGGAAGAAGAAACCGGGTACTCCCTTACGGACGGGACAACCCTGCAGCCGGTGGGCACGTACTACTCGCTGCCGTCGGAGACGAATAAGTACACGCATGTCTTCCTCGCCAGCCGGGTGACCCTCGCCGGAGCTGCACGCGGCGACACGGAGATTGAGAAGTACTTCGACATGAGCGTCGTGCTCATTCCCGCAGCTGAGGCGCTAGCCGGGATCGGGACGCTCAGTCACCAGCATGGAAACGATCGGCGCGCTGATGGCCGCACGGGCTGGACTCGCCCTGACGTGACGTGATTCCCGGAGCCACTCAAATCTAGGCGGGCCGTGCTAGCGTTAATCTTGCACCTTCCGCCTAACGCGGTTTCGCTCGTCAGTGACCACCGTTTTTGCAGGTCCGCACAGCGCTTAGTACTCCAGCCGTAGATCGTGATCTACGGCTGGGCGATGGTGCCGTTGGCTCTGGCGCGCCAGAGCAGGGTTCGTGCTTGGGGGGTGTCGAGCTTCTTCAGCCCGGCGGCCGCCCAGCCCCGCAGTGATTCATCCTCGCTGCTGAGCTGGGCTGCGAGTACGGGCAGGGCTTCGGGTGACCGGGCCGCGCCGATCAGCTCAAGCAACCAGCAGCGCAGTCCGTGGTCGTCCTGCTCCTGCTCGAACTGCGCGATCAGCTCGTGCAGGTGATCGGCAGCGTGCGGGAGGAGCTGGCGAAATCCGTCTTCCCGGCGTTGCGGATCGTGGCTTCGCATCAATCGCATCGCGTCACCGAAGCCCAGGGCCATGGGCATCAGGCTAGTGGTCCGTGATCGCGGGCGTGTCGGTGCCGGAAACAGGGCGGCCACCGTCTGATCATCCCGGTTTGTGACGACACGTGAAGAGCGTCTGGTGGCCGCTGGCCCCAGCGTAGGCCCCGGCCGCTGGCTGGGCGTGCTGGATGAGCTGATGACCCGGATCGGCGGCCGGTTCCGCCGGGTGGAGCCGCGGCGGCGGGCCCGCGCATTCGTCCTCGGCTTGCTGGCGGAGTTGCCGCGCAAGAACTGCTGGACGATCGCCGAGCATGCCGGGGACCGGTCGCCGGACGGGATGCAGCACCTGCTGGAGCGCGCGAAATGGGACGCCGGCGAGGTGCGCGACGACGTGCGCAGTTACATCGTCGGGCACCTCGGCGACCCGGGCGCGGTGCTGGTGACCGACGAGACGGGAGACGTCAAGAAGGGCTCCGCCAGGGCCGGGGTGCAGCGGCACTACGCCGGCACCGCCGGGCGGATCGAGAACGCCCAGGTCGCGGTCTACCTCGGATACGCCGCCGCGCGGGCACGCGCTGATCGACCGGGAGCTGTACCTGCCGAAGTCCTGGACTGCGGACGAAGGCCGCTGCGCAGCGGCGGGGATCCCCGCGGACGTGGAGTTCGCGACCAAGCCGCAGCTCGCGAACAAGATGATCGAGCGTGCGGTCACCGCCAGGCTGCCGTTCGCCTGGGTCGCCGGCGACGAGGTGCACGGGGACAACGGCCCGCTGCGCACCTGGCTGGAAGCTCAGCACATCGCCTATGTGCTGGCGGTCGCGTGCCACCACCGGGTACCCGCCGGCGCCGGGCGCGCCCTGCGCGCGGATGAACTGGCCGCCCGCCTGCCGCGGCGGGCCTGGCAGCGGCTGCCCGCCGGAGCGGGCGCCAAGGGCCAGCGCTGGTACGACTGGGCCTGGATCACCATCAACGACGACGCACCCGGCTACCGGCACCTGCTCATCCGCCGCAACCGCAGCACCGGCGAGCTGGCCTTCTACCGGTGCCACAGCACTCACCCGGTCACGCTAGCCGCCCTGGTGAAGGTCGCCGGGCTTCGCTGGACCATCGAGGAAAACTTCCAGGCCGGCAAGGGCCTGACCGGCTTGGACGAGCACCAGGTCCGCCGCTGGACCTCCTGGTACCGGTGGGTCACCCTCACCATGCTCGCCGCAGCAGTCCTTACCATCGCCACCGCCCTCGAACACGACCGCAGCCCGGCCAGGGAAGAACTGATCCCGCTGACCCGCAACGAGGTCGCCCACCTGCTCGCCAGCACGATCATCCGCCCCGCAAGCGGCACCGCGCACCGGATGCACTGGTCCCACTGGCGACGCCGCCACCAGCACCGCGCCCGGACCTGCCACTACCAGCGGCAATCTGCCCAAGAGCAAGGCACATAACGATCTACGGCTGGAGTATTAGCGCAGTTGACCTGAAAAGCGGAAGGTCGGCAGTTCGACCCTCCCCCTGACCACAGATCACCTCTGACCAGCGGAAACGCGCCCGGCGGAACCCCGGTGCGCCGACTGCTGTTAGACGCCATCCACGGTGAGCACCGCGGGTTCGGTGGCGTCCTCTCACGAAAGAGTACTGACATGACCGCTGCATCCTGCATCTGCGGGTTCACCGAGCTCGCGGACGAGAATCTGATCGACCATCTGTTGCACGCCTTCGAGACTGACGACCGCATCGGTCACGACGGCCTAGCCCACGAGGAGCGTGAGCCACTGACGTGCGCGTGCGGACTCACCGCGACTACGCCCGAGGACCTCGACGCGCACTTGCTGCAGGTCTTCACCCCCGACGACGCCAGGGACCGCCACGGCCAGCGGCACGAGCCGACAGGCGATGGTGCCTGACAAACAGAACGACATCCGGGCGCAGCGTCCCTGGGGCCAGTGCGGGACGCTGCCGCCAGGGCAGGCCCGCCTGCACATCATCCCAGGAGCCACCGTAGTAATAGCGCAGGTCGGACGAGTTGAGGGGCGGATGGAAGACGAGAGCCTGCGCCCTCCAACTCCTGGGTGATCTCCTGCACCCATCGCGTATGCAGCAACCGATCGACATGTGACTTCAGCCACCGCGAGGCGCCCAGTGGAGTCGGCACCTGCTCCGCGTTCAAGACGACGCTGATCTGCGCGTAGCTCAGCCCTTGGGTGCGCAGCTCTATCACCCTCACCGCCAACTCACGTGAGCAGCACGGCGGACGGCCGCGTCCACGGTTAGCCGACGCGCTCACGAATGCTTCCGGGAGCGAAAAAGGCTGAGCAAGTCGCGGAAGACTTGGTAACGGATCTCCCTCTGCTCCGTGTCAGTAGCGCGGAGCACGGCACGCAGGGCGATCCCGACGTACAGTACGAAGACGGCGACGATCGCCGCGACGTACAGGGCAAACCACGTGGCCACGGGGCCAAGCTCCGCGAGACTGCGGAGCAGTACATCTAGCATGATTTCGCTCCCTGGAAGCCCAGGGAGCGGTCAGTCTGCTAGCAAAGGCATCCGGACAGCTCCCTGGGCACCCGTCGTACTCGGTGTCTGCGGGTGAAGCTGTCGCCTTCGTGAATGAATCGGTGACCGTAGTGCTGGCGCATGGCGAGCAAGACGGCCAGATAGGTGCGGCCGCTTGGGCGCACAAACAGGGTGATCCGGGTGCGCTCATACGCTTGCTCGAGCACTTCCGGTCTGAGGTTCCATGGGTGCGTCCCGAACCGGTCACGCGCCTTCGTGCTCGTGTTCTCATTTCGGAAGGACGCCGCAGAGGCAAGCGCGTCGCTGTCGATCACGAGCACTACCCCCCTTCGCGGACGCCGTGAGGAACGTATGTGGTCACCGTAGCTGCTAAGGGATGTCGTACGCATATTCGGTCGATCTATGCTTCCGGGGGCACTCTGGTCTCGCGGTACAACGCCCAGAGGTCATCGCTAAAGGGCAGTAGATCCACCTAGGTGAGCTGTCAGGGCCGGGATGACGATGTTGTGGATATGGGGTTGCGGGAGGCCGTGCGGGCTGGTGTGGTGCTCGAAGGAGGCGATGACCCACCGCTGCGGCTTGACGGGTGAGAACCTGGTCAGCCCTGTATTTTGCATGAGCTCGAGCACCTGGTAGTTGGCTGACCATGCGTGCGTCCACAGGGCCGCCATTTGCTGCCAGAATCAGCGTTCAAGACCCTCAAGTACTGCCCCGCATTCCCGGAGAGATTCGGGTCCATCCAGGACGCGAACGCCTTCTGCGAGTCATTCTTCACCTACTACAACACCCAGCACCGGCATTCCGGCATCGCCATGCACACCCCCGCGACCGTCCACGACGGCACCTGGATCCAGGTCCAGGCCCGCCGCGCGGCCACCCTCCAGGCCGCCTGCCAGGCGCACCCCGAGCGCTTCCGCGGCCGGTGCCCGGCCCCCAGGCCCTGCCGGCCAAGGTATGGATCAACGAGCCGCCAGCGACCACCGAGACCACAACTCCACCACAGACCACACAAGCAGCCTGACGTCTCACTGAGTTTGACAGACTCCGGCGCGCACCGCCTTCGGCTCGCCCCTCATTATCGGGAAGTCGAACTAGCACGGAAACCAAGTCGCTGCGCTTCAGCCATGAGGCGTTCAGCTTGCGTGGCCTGGTTAATGGTGAGATCCAAACCAGTCTTCAGGTACTTGCCGACTTCGGCGGCCACCCGCCACTGCCACGGTTCGAGGTTCTTGGTGTCCTTGGCCCATGCCGCAACCGCGAACCAGTCCTCCGCCGGGATGGAGGCAACCGCGATCTTTAGCCTCGCGGCAGCGTGGGAGTCCATCTCGGCTGCGTGCCGACCCCGCCGTACGGCCGCCGCAGGATTGGCATATTCCGCTTGGAGGTCATCGGGCACCGTCCACTGGATGTCGCTGACCCTGCGCCAGCACTCAGGACGCTTGGCCCACTCGGTCACGTTGGCGTTCCCCACCGGGGTTACGATGACTCTCCGAATCCTGCGGCTTAGGTCGTCGATGGCGGCTGTGAGCGCCTGGGTAAGTCTCTGTCCCTGCCAGATTCGGTCAAGGTCGATCCGCTGACCGGTGGCGGTGGCCAGCTTGGCGATCGTGTAGGTAACTACGTTCGCCCGGAAGCCCTGCATGCCCTGGGCTGTGATGATCTTCTCCGTAGCCTTGAACAGGATGGCCTTGGCGATCAGACGCTCGCAGTACAGGGCGTCAACATCGGGTCCCTTCTCCCCCATGTTGATCATGAACTCGCGGAAGTTCTTCTCCGCGCCGAGGCTCACGATGTGCGGCAACTGAGCCCAGGAGTGCTCGAACTTCGCAAGGTCAGACTTCGTGAACTTCTGTGACAGCGGATGAAGGGCCCTGAATGCCTTCTGCCTCGCGGGAGTCCGTTCCCGGGCGAGCGCGTCGGTGTACTGGCCTCTGGCCCTTTCGTAAAACCAGCGCGTCTCCTGCCCGCTGCCGTCCGCGGCGGGTGCCCACAGCGAGCGCGTGACCTTCTCCACAGCAACGTGGTACGGGTGGTTAGAGCTGAAGTCGACAAGGGTGACCTTGTTCTGCGTGTTGGAGTACTTCGAGATCTCCGGGACGATCTCCTCAAGGCGGTCAGGAGCAACGACAGTCAGCTTCATCTGCACGAACACGCTAGAGATGTCAGCCTTGTCCTTGACGTGGGCGTAGTGAATCGACGCGGTGGTCTGGCCCCCGTTGACGACCTGCAGGTCGGGGATGCGCTGGATCGCTTGACCGCCACCGGGAAGCGGGGTGAGCTCAACACGCGACGCGGTTGCGCTAATGCCGTTGTTATACGCGAGGAACCGCTCGGGCTGGGTCAAGAGCGTCCCACGGATGCCCCGGTTCACCGCGCCTTTGGTCTGGAGAAACGACCTTACGTTCAGTTCCAGCAATCGGGTGCCGTACTGGCCGTAAAGGCCTGCAAGCATGGGGCCCGGCAGGATCGCCATGAAGACGGAGAAGGTCCCGTCGGTCGCCGGCGTGGCAAGGCACGGGAGGGGATCGCTGAACTCGACCATGATGGGCTCGCTGAGCGTGCCGGACGAGGTCATCCGATGAAACCTGGTGAGGTCCCAGATCTCGTAGATGACGGGAAGGTCCCCGAACTCCGCCTCAGGCAAGGACGTGATAGACGCGTCGCTGTTCGTGAGCAAGAACAATCGGATCCGTGAAACCTCCGGAAGCTTCTTCTCGATGGCGAGGCACATGTCATAGACATCCTCGGACTCATCGATCTGCTGCTTGAGGCCATCCCGGCACCGCTGGACAAACTTCAGTAGGCGACGGAACCTTGCCTCCACGTCCGCCTTTGTCAGCCACGTGACTTGCGGGTCTGCACGGAAGTCAGTGATGAACACATCTAGCGCGTCAAGGGACTCGTTACTGCCGTATCCGCTGACCTCGACGCCGCGCTCTCCCGCATAGTACGCAGCGAATGTGTTCTCGGTGACACCTGCCTGCTCAAGGTCATCTAGGGCGCGCCGGGTGAACGTCTCAGGAGTGGTCAGGCTGTCCGCATCAGCTGCGGCGAGCACCTCCGCCACCAGCCTCTGCGCATAGATTGCGAGCGCATCGTCACTCACGCGTCCCCGCCTCCTTGGCAGCGGTAACTACATCCTCGCCTGTCAGCAGGTATGCATCTAGACCGGTCGTTGATATACGGTACTGGCAGTCTCCGACTCCAGGACGAAGATCACTTTCGGTTATCCGCGGGAAGTTACCAGTAACGCGCCAAAAGCGCTGCTTACGCATCGTATAACGCGGCTCTTCGTAGAGGCCTCGCTGTTGCTCTAGGTACCCGACACGGATGAGCAAGTCGTTGAGAGTATCCCGGGCTGTAGTATCGCTCACAGTGTCACGGATGCAGTCAACGATGGCGTTCAGGCTCTCTCCACTGCCACCGCGCCGCTCGTCCAGGGAGAAGTGCGCGAGGGCGAGCCAGTCGACACCGGTGTCGTCAAGTTCGCGCTCGCTGCTGATCACGATCGTCTGTGGCTCCTTACCTGAGCTCGTCTTGACCTCCACTGCCGCCCCAGCGAATTGGAAGTCCTGGTGGGCGCCGGCTGGCCCAGTCCACGACCTGACCGCAACCGTCGCGGGCAGGGCATCCAGGAGATAGTCACGGAGGAAGGAGAGCTCCCCTACTAGGCCGCGACGTACCTGCAGCGAGAGGCCCGACTCGGCGAGCTTCTCCAGCATCTGGCGCCAGTGGTTGAACCGCCCGACTGCAGCGAGCACGGCCTCGGCATCATCCGACTGGGTATGTGCTGTCTCGGCGATATCGCTAGCCAGCGGGTTGAATACTTCCCGCATGCTGGCATCGGTGAGGATGACGCGCAGCTCACGCGTGTCATTGCTGAGCCTGGCAAAATCCATCTCCAGGCCACGTGTGCGCGGCAACTCGTGGAGTTGCCTCATCACCTGTGCCGCCGTATGGGTGCCGACTGTAATCGTCAGCATCCGCGCCCTGTCTGGATGACGCACGCCGATGAAGATCTCGTGTGGTGATTGAGGATAGACCCGGCGGGCAGTAACCCCGTGCGCGTGCCAGTCGCTTTCGAGCTGGCTCCAATCCCGCTCCGTGATTATCATTCGTCGTCATCTTCGACGTAGTCGGATCCCAGTGCGTCCCTGTACCACACATCGTTGACCCGGTACTCAACAGCCGTTCGCGATGCGTAAGCGGACTGAGGAAAGCTGATGGCGAATCCCACGACCGGCGGTGTGCCGGACCTCCAGCTTGAACGGGGATCCTTGAGCGGATAGATCAGCAGGTGCGCCCGGCTCGGTGGGCGCTGCCGGCGCAGCGGCGACCCGGCAGGGAACTCGGGTTCCTTCCTCGCCTTGCCGTCCCTGGCCGTCGCAGCCCGTGCCTGGGTCCGGGCGGCTTCGAGGGCCCGTGCCCACTCCTCGCTGCCCTTAGTGAGGTCCTTGCCCTCGTCCGATGGGCTGACGATCCGGCGTATCCGGTAGGGTTCACCGTCCGCGATATCCTTTATAGGCAGCCGATCCTTTATGGGCACCCGCTCAATCAGGCCGAGTCCTCCGTGCCCACCGATCTCCCATGGCTTTCCACCCTTCGCGCTGACGAGACGCACAGTCCAGTTTCCTAGCTCACCCATGCGCTTGCAGCTTCGGATGTAGTCGGCGATGAATTTCGGCCGGGTACGCGGTGCCGGCCCCGCAACGTAGTCTCTCAGGAAGACATCCACAATCTCGTCCGGCGTAACCTGAGTCCAGACAATGCTTCCCGTTTCGTCATCGGGCTTACGGCGGAAATCAGCGTCTAGACGGCCAACGAATCGCTCAAGCATCGCCAAGTTGCCGTCAATCGCAGCGTCGCTCATGTCGAAGTTCACGGTCTCAGGCATACTGTCCGAGTAGCTCACCCTGACGACCTCACTCTTGCGCATCTTGTTCCGCGCGGTGATTTCCAGCCCCACGGAGGATGTCCGGACCTTCAGTCCGTACTCTTCCGGTGTCGCCCCTAGGGCGGCCATCACGTCGAACTCGCGGCGCAGCTCAGCATCGGCTGCGGTGATCTCTGCGTATGCCCGCACAAGAGCGCGAGTGCTGTACAGGCGGCACAGATCCTCGTAGTCGGGCCGGTAGCCAAACCAGCGACCCATCTGCAGGAGCGTGTCGTAGGCCTTGGACGTGCGGAGGTAGTAGCTGACCGTCAGCCCTTCGAGGGTGAGGCCTCGGGACAGCATGGTTCCGCCGACCGCAATGACGGAGATGCCTTCCTTCCGGTGCTCGTAGTACTGCAGCGCGTCGTCAGAGTTGCCGTTCAGTACCTTAACCTGGATTTTCTCGACTGCTGACGGGATCTCGGCCCACACTTGGACCCAGGAGACAGGGGGTACCGAGTCAACCGGGAACGCGGCAGTGGTGGCCTCGAAGTCGCCTACCCACAGCCGGCGCAGTTCTCCCTCTGCCGTTGCGTTGCTGTCGCCGTAACGGATCCGGTCCTTCAGCAGTTGCAGGTGGCCGCGGACCTGGTCGGCCACCCGATCCTGCACGTCCACCAAGCGCGAGACGTGAACGAGCATGGACTTGTGGTCGGTTACCTGTCCGCGCGCCTGCCTGGCTGCGCATGCCAGCACGAAAGCCGCGATCGCCTCGCGAAGCGACCCAGGAATGGGAACTGGCGGCACCCAGTCCTTCTTGTGCGCGTTCGGCATCCAGTCGGCATAGTCATCGACATGGCGGACTATTGGCAGTGGCTGGACGTCGTCGTCGTCCGGGTCATCAGCCTGGAGGCCGAAGACTCGCTCGGGGCCGAAGTAGTTCGAGGGCGCCTGGAGGTTCTCGATGAAATGATTGGGGAAGAGGTCGTCCCCGTACGTGGCGTGATCGGCCTCCGGGTCCATGTAGATGTTCGCGAACGGGGTGGCCGTGTAGCCGACGTAAGAGGATTTGTCGAAGCTCTTCAGCAGGCGCCGGATTGCCCCGTTGACCTTCGTCGGGTTGTCGTCATCCTCCGCGGCGACGTTGACTGATGCGTTATCCGCCTCGTCATCGATGACGAGCAAGGGGATGTCCCGAACGAGCTTCTCCTCACTCCGACCCGGCTGGCCGTGAACCTCGACGATCCACTTCCGGACGTACTCCATGATCTTCGTGTGCTTCTTGATGACCAGCACAACCGGGTAGTCACCAACCGGGATGTTCATGTTGCTGGCGACAGCGCGCCGGAAGTCACCTTTCTCGGCGCTATTCGTGAACGACCCGGCCTTGAGCCGAGGCGCGCCAGGCATGGAGCCGACGCCGATGTAGTAGTCCTTCTGGTCGTAGCGGTGCTGGTACTGCGTATCGAACCCGAGGAAGCCCTCGTCCACCCGCAACTGCGTCTGGCTGCGCAACCCGTTATCGATGCCCGCGAGGATGACGATCAGCTTGTAGCCTGCGTCGGCCGCCTTGCAGATGAGGCCGATGTAATTGCCGGTCTTGCCCGACTGGACCTGTCCGACTACGAGGCCGTAGCGCCGCCATGCGCCCGGCCGCTTCGGGTTCTCGATCTTCCCGAGCACGTCGGAGGTCGCCTCGTCCAATCGTCGAACGACCTGGCGTGGCAGCAGCTTGACGTCCTCCTGGTACCTCCGGTAGCGATCCCAGAATTGCCAGTCGATGCCGGCTTTCGCAGCCGGGAGCCATTCGACGTGATCGGTGTCGTCATCAAGACTGCTGGCGGGAGCCTGCCAGACCGTGACCCGGTGCTCGACCTCGCGTTGCAGGGCCGCGAGGTCCAAGTCTGGGTTGCGGCGCGCCAGCATCGCGTGGACGTCCTCGCATGCCGAGACCACCTCCTCGGGCAGCAGGTCGTGGTCCTGCGGCAGCATCGCCAGTACCGTTCGCACAGCACGCTGCAACGCGTCTTCCTGCGCCGCCGTGGTCATTGAGCCTCCTCCGGGGTCGCCACCTGCTCATGAGCACTGTAGAGCGACCTGCCGACATTCTGGCAACACGTTGCCAGTCGTCCGAAAATATTGCGCATTGTTGCGACAAGCGCTTGCTCGTCAGGGTTGCCAGAAGCCGGCCATCTGATCGAAGGGTGGCATCAGCCTGATTCGGCTGTTGGCTTCCTGGGGCGTAAGGCCTTGCGCGATGCAGGCAGCCCGGATGCGCTCCGCGACCTTGACGGCCTCGGCGTCGGCGACCTCCGCGAAGGGTTCCGGGTCGTCTACCGTCTCGGCTTGGTGCATGACCCGAAGCGCCGCAACTGGCACTGTCTCCTCCAAGAGCAGGATGAGCGCATCCGCGTCAGCGGACTGGCTGGTCCCGCCTCGAAGTACCTGCTGCACTAGCGGGTGCTTACGGTTGATGCGACAGGTGACCTGCCCGTTGTGCGACCGGACTTCCCATGCGTAGACGAATTCGGCTCCGTGCTCTCGGGCCGCGATCCGCCCGCGATGGCTCAGGACTGCCGCGGCGCCCCGACGGGCTTCTTCCCCGATCCGGCGCAGGTGCGACCGTGCTGCGAGTGGCGGTACAGTCGCAGACTTGCGGACGTCGATGCTCCATTCCGCGTCGAGTTCTGCTGGGACGTCAACAGCGATCCGCGCGAGCATGTACTTGTCTTCCTTCCGGAAGCCGCGGATCCCCAGCCAGCCGC
>Ga0210389_10002724_pt1 | contig 13835 bp, 8 predicted proteins | sample IncBWH28OmetaG_FD_160127 | JGI IMG/M metagenome (GOLD analysis project Ga0210389, IMG submission 160127) | Forest soil microbial communities from Barre Woods Harvard Forest LTER site, Petersham, Massachusetts, United States - Inc-BW-H-28-O ...
CTTCAATTTCCAGTTCTGGTAGGCGGTCTCGACGGCGTCGGTGTCGTATTTGGGCCAGGTGCAGCTCGCGTTCGGGTAGGCGTGCCCTTGCGGAAACGGGTACGTCGCCGTGCCGCTGGCGGCGTTCTGCGCGTAGGTGGACGGATCCTTCATCGTCGGCCCACCCGAGCTGCTGCTTCCACCCGTCCCCGTTCCGGTCCCGCCGCCGGTGCCACCCTGCGAGGGAGTGGCCCAGCAGCCGAAGAGTGAGAAAGAGCATACGAAGGAAACCAAGAGAAACCGCCGCATTGTTTGGAGCTCCTAGGCTATTGCTACAGTGTCATAAATTCGGCCCGGCCGCAGTTGGGGCACCAGAGGGTACGCCATGAAGTTCTGCTCCGACAGCTCCCAGTTTGTTCGCCGTGAAACCATCTCATGGCGGTGTGATGCGACGTCAACTTTTTCTGACACGGGCAGGCGCTTTCCCGAAACGGACTTCGGATCCCAAGCCCTCCTACCTTGAGCTCGAGGACGGTGCGCGTCGGAATACCACGTACTCCCAGCTGAGATGGCGAACGAGCGGCGGCAGCGGCGTGTAGAAATCATAGGGGAAGGCTTTTGCCAGGGTGAAACGGCAGCTTTGGGCGGCGCGCACGAGCGGGTCGCTGGTGTCGCCGTCGGCGCGGAGCGTCCCCACGATCCAGTCCGCGTCGCAGACATCCTCGCCGTGCTCGTATCGGTAACGGTCGATGACCGACGACGTCGAGGGCAGGTGGTGCTCGAGGACGGCGTACATGGAGAAGCTCCAGCCGTGCTCGAGCGCGACGCGCTGATCGGGCCGGAGCTGAGGCAGGATGAACTGAACGACCGGACGAATGTCCTCCCAGGACCTGTCCTGCCAGTAGCTCTGGGCCGCCCCCCACACGCCGGCGAGCCCCACCAGGGCTAGCCCCTTCAGCCGCCGCTCTCGCCAGAGCTCGGCCAGCGCCACGCCGGCGAGCGGATAGAGCGTCAGGAACCCGAACGCGGAGTCCTTGACCAGGCTCACGTAGCGGCCCAGGACGACGTGGAGCACGGGCCAAGGGAGGCTTCCGCCCAGGAGCGCCAGCGCGAGCAGCCGGTCCTCTCGACGGACGCGCCGCGCGCCCAGAAGGGCGAGCGCGAACGGGAGACCGAGCGCGTAGCAGACCTGATAGGCGAGCGTCGCCCGATCGAAGATCTCGGGCTCGCCGATCGCTTGGGTGAGGGCCACGCGGGGGATCAGGAACCCGTGGACCACCAGCATGTAGCAGGTGAGCGCGAGCGCCGCGACGGCGATCGACAGCGCCGCCAGCGCGAAGGCCCGCCGCCCGCGGGCGAGCACCATCGCCACCCCGACGACGGAGAGCAGCGCGATCACGCTGGGGTACTTGGAGGCGATGGCCAGCGCGCCAAACAGGCCGCTCACCACCATCCATCCCACCCGCCCGGTGCGGCTCATCTCGACCGCGGCCCAGGCGGCGCCGCAGACCCCGAGGAGGGAGAGCGCGTCGTAGACGGCGAAGTGGGCCAGCGAGAAGAAGAGGCCGTTGATGGCCAGGAGCCCGGTGGCGAACGCCGAGGCCCGGCGCCCGAACAGGCTCGTCGCGAAACGGGAGAACAGCCACAGCGTCGACGCGTAGAGCACCGCGGTCATGAGGCGCGTGGCGCCGAGGCCCCCGAACGGATAGGCGGCCCCCGCCAGGACGGGGTAGAGGTAGACGCTGCCGCCCAGCCAACCGAACTGCCCCGGCTGACCGCGCAGGATCTGCAGCCCGGCGGTGACGTTGACTGCCTCGTCCAGGAACGGCCCGTTCAACCCACGCGCGACGACGAGGGCCTGACACAGCAGGAACACCGCCGGAATCAGCAAGTGCGACCGCCCGAGGCGAACACGCGCCGAGGCGGCGGCCGGCGGCCGCACCGTTCTCGCTTCCACGTTCAAGAAATTCGCGTCTTGAGGAGCACCCAGGCCGCCGAGAGGCCGTCGCGCCAGCGGATCTTCTTCCCCTGCGCGGAGGTGCGCGGATGATATTCCACGGCTAGCTCCGCGATCGCGTAGCCGCGGCGACGAAGCCGGGCAGGGATCTCGAAGTCCAGATCGAAACCCGACGATCGGAGCGCCAGCTCGCGCACGACGTCGGTCCGCATCAGCTTGTAGCAGGTCGCCACGTCGGTGATCTTCGTCCCGTACAGCATGCGAAACAGGACCGTCAGCCCCGTGCGTCCGAACTGAAAGGCATTCCAGTCGAGCTTCGAGCGGTCCGTCAGCCGCGAGCCGAACACGGCGACGTCACCGGTGCGCTCGGCCCACTCGAGCAGGCGCAGCATGTCGCGCGGCTCGTACTCCAGGTCGGCGTCCTGACAGATGACGTACTCGCTGTTGGCGAGCGCCAGGCCCAGGCGAACCGAGGCCCCCTTGGTGACGTTGCGCGGCTGCAGAACCACCTGGAACCCGTCGCCGCACAGGATCGACTGCCCCTTGATGAGCGGCTCCGCGCGGCGCCCCCCGATCAGCACTCGCTCGTCGGTGCAAGACGATCGCAGGAGCTCTCGCGTCCCATCGGTGGAGCAGTTATCGATGACCAGGATCGACGCGTCGACCGGCAGCTCCTTCACGCGGCGGATGATCTCCGCGATCGTCCCCCGTTCGTTGTAGCAGGGGATGATAATCGTCAGCTTGCGCCGGATCGGCAGCACATCCTCGCCGCTGACGGGCATGCATGGGGGCACGGGCGCCGAGAAGGGTACCGACTCTACGGTGCTGGCCGCCACGTCAGCTCCTCGTCAGGGTCAGCACCACGGAGGCGGGGAACCCCAAGGCTGCCGGGCCGGCGACGAGAGGCGACCGGCCGGTCTCGCGCCTCACGCCTCCCCCGTTGGCAGGAAGGAGCGATACCAGTCGATCGTCCGCCCGAGCGCCTCGTCCTGCGAAAACGAGGGGTGCCAGCCGAAGAATTCGCGCGCCTTCTCCGACGAGAGATAGGCCTCGCGCACCTCGTGCGCGGTCTCGTTCAGGATGATCGGCTCGAGGCCGCTGCCCATCTTCCGGACCACCTGCCGGACGAGATCGAGGACCGAGATCCGCATTTCGTTGGAGAAGTTGAAGGCTTCCCCGACCAGTTCCTGGCGGGAGGCAAGCTGCTCGGCGAGCATCAAATACGCCGACACCGCGTCTTCGATGTAGAGGTAGTCGCGAATGAACCGGCCGTCGGACCGGATCACCGGCCTCGCTCCCTGCAGAATGTTGCGCACGGTGCCCGGAATGATTCGGTTGAAGTTGAGATCGCCGCCCCCGAATAGGTTCGCGCAGCGGGTAATCACGATCGGCAGCCCGTACGTCGAGGCATAGGAGCGCGCCACCAGGTCCGAGCACGACTTGCTCACCTCATAAGGGTTCACGCCGTCGAGGGCCAGCTTCTCGTGGTAGGGGAGGTGGGGCTGGTCGCCGTAGGCCCTGTCGCTGGAGGCGAACACGATGTGCTTGACCGTCTTGGCGCGGCGGCACGCCTCGAGAAGGCGCCAGGTCCCCGCGACGTTGGTCTCCAACGTCTCGAGCGGCTCCCGGTTGGCGACGCCGACGATGGCCTGGGCCGCCAGATGGAAGACGGTGTCGATCCCGTGCTGAGAGAGAACCCTCTCGATGCACTCCGGATCGCGCACGTCGCCGCGAACGAAGCGAACGGAATCGTCTTTGCCGCGGAAGCTGCCCGCGATGACGGGGCCGGATTTGGCGCCTTCGTCGCGGGCCAAGCAGAACACCGTCGCGCCCCGCTCGACGAGCGCCCGCGACAGCCACCTACCGAGGAACCCGGTCCCGCCGGTCACCAGCGTCGGGCGTCCTGGCCAAAACGACGGCTCGGAACGGCTGAACGGCTGAGCTCGCCCACCCGCGTCCTCGCTCGACTGACTCACAGCTCTCACCGCGCCCATCCGCTCCGCAGCATATGCGTGCTCGCCGGTGACGGTCAAGCGAACGTCCGTCGCAACGTTGTCATCGACCGAGCAACGTCGCGAGAACGTCTCCACGCACGACTGTAGTGGGCGATACAGCGCGACTCCGGGTTGAGAGGTAACCAACCAAGATTGCGGGAGATCGTTTGTCGGTGAGACGGGAGATCGTTTGTCGGTGAGACGGGAGATCGTTTGTCGGTGCGTGAGCGTTGCCTGAAACAAGATGAACGCGCGAGCAAAATACCCTTGACGACCGTCGATTCGCCGGTATTGCGTGCGTGTCAACGAACAGCGGTCGAGCTCATTGGGGGATGAGAGTCACCGAGCAGGAACCAGGGCGGCGTTGAAGGCACCGGACTGGTTGACGGTGACCGTATTCGACGTGCTGGTGCCTGGTCCTCAGTCGCTGCCGCAGCTGAGCTGGGGGCGATAGCCGTGGCCCAGCTCCTCGCACCCCTCGGGAACGAGGTACGAGCGTTCTTCGCAGGCGATGAAGCTCGGGAGCACGCGGGAGAGGCACTCCTCGAGCTCGTGGTGCTTGTCGAACGCCCCGGCGACCCCATTACCGTCCGGCAACGACAGCGGATCGTTCGAGCTGGCGCGATAAGCTTTGGCGCAGCACCGCCTCATCGAGGCGTCGGCCGAGAGCGCGCAGAGGCCGCAGGCGGTCGGGACGTCCTCGAACGTCAGCTCCCATCCCATGAACGTCCGGTGCTCGACCACGGCGTGGTCGGCGACGCGGATGGCGCGCGCGAAGAACCCGCCGCTGTGGGGCTCGCTGGTGGCCGGCAACACGATCGTGGCATTGGGAGCGACCAGCGTCCCCTCGAACGCCGTCGAGATGTCGGGCGAGGCCGAGCCCCCGTATCCGATCAGGGTCGACGGCTGTCGCGAATACTCCCGCATCCTCCCGGCGATGGTCAGGGTCTGGTCGACCGACACCTTGACCATTCCCGACGCGTTGTCGATCTCCAGCGTCCCCCCGGGCTGCACCACCAGCGAGCTGAAGAAATACGAACCGGACTTGAGCCGAGCCGTCGTCCCCGAGGGGATGACCAGCGAGGCGTAGGCACCCGGCGCCAGGGGACGCACCGCCGCCCCCGGCGCGCCGGCGACGACGCCCGGCGCCGCGGGACCCGTGGCCTTCTCGTTCCACCGGAACTCTTCGACCGCCGGGCTGGCGGACGCGCGGAGGGATTCCCGGTTCTTCCGCGGGACGAACCCTTCGTAGGGGCTGACGGACTCGCCGTACATCGAGATGGTCATCCCCGGGCCCAGCTGCGGGCCGGTGTCGCCCAGCGCGTAGAGGGCGCCCAGGTGGCTGCCTGCGCCGACGGTCAGCGAGCCGACCGAACTGACGGTGCCGAGCTCCGGTGCCGCGTGCGGTTGCACGAACTCCTTGACGGTCACGTCGTCGCCGATCACCAGCGACTCGGTGGCCGCCAGCGTCAGCGTCTGTCGCGCGACCCCCTGCGGGACGAAGATGACGTACTCGCCGAGCGCCGTCCCCTCCACCTTTTCGATGCCCGCAGTGGACGCGTGAAAGCGACGGCTCTCCTGCATCGACCACAGGCGGTCGATGTCGGGGCCGCGGCACGCCCCGACCCCGGCGGCGACCGCGGCGAGCGCGGCGAGCGCCCCGCGGTTGAAGCTCGGCTTCATTTGGACGTTCCCCCGCGCGCAACGACGACGGCTCCCAGATCGAGCGTCGCGCCCTGCGCCGGCGTCGCGTTGACCCCGATCCGAGGATACGGCTGCGCCGGCAACGCGCGGTTGGCCACGCTGATCACGAACCGCTCCGCGCCAGAGGCGCCGAACGTCAGGCGGCCCCGCCGGGCGATGACCCGCTCGAACGCGAACCGTCCGCTTGCGTCGGTGCGCGTGGCGCGGAACCGCTCCGAGGTCGGCCAGGCTTCTCGGCGCTTGTCCTCGCCGCCGGCCGGCTCGAACAGGACCTGAACCTGGAGACCCGCCACCGGGGCCCCCCGTTCGTCCGTCACCGTCCCGATGACGGAAGACCAGGGGACGATCTCAAAGGGTATCTGCCCCTTCTCTCCAGGCTGCACCGCGACGGTGTCGATCTGATATCCCTCCGGCGCCTCCACGATGACGTCATAGGTCCCGGGGGCCAGCCACGGCTCGCTGAAGGCCCCATCCGCGTTCGTGACGTGGTGGGCCCAGAGCTCGGGCCCGCTCACGAGGAGGCTGAAGCTCTTGATGAGCGCGCCGCCGGCGCCCTTGACTGTCCCCTGGACAGAGGCCGGCTGGTCGAGCTGCAACGGCACGTCCTCCATCCCGCGCGCCGTGAGGTCGAGCGGCGACGATGACACCGCCACCGTCCCGTCGTCGAGCGCCCGCGCGACGAGCTGGTAGCGTCCCGGACAGAGGTGGTTGAGACGGTACGAGCCCGAGGGCCCGGTCATCGCAGCGTCGGCGGGAGAGGTCGGCGAGCCCGAAGGTGCGAAGGCGGCGACCCAGGCACCCGGCTTGGGTGATCCACTCCGGTCCAGCAGCTTCCCCATCACCGTGCCCGCGCAGGCCTGAACGTCGAGGGTCAGGTCCGCGCGCGCGCCGGGGGAGGCGATCGAAACGGTCATCGGCGTGTACGGCCCCCCCATCTGCGCCGGGTCTTTCCAGTCGAGCGGGCGATCGCCCAGGTACGCCGTCAGCTCGTAGTCACCGGGCGCCAGGCAGGTCGCACGGAAGCTGCCATCGGCGGCGGTCGTCTCTTGCCGCGTCTCGAGGTGTTGCGACGCCGCCGTCCGGATCGCCTCCGCGAGCGCTTTCGCCAACGACCCTTGCTTGAAATTGCGCCAGCCCGCCGCGGAGAGCGCCGCCGAGGCGATCTCCACCCGGGCTCCCGCCATCGGTTGACCGCCGCCGTCGCGAACGACACCCGTGATCGATCCGCCAACCGAAGGCTCAAAGGCCACGTCGCGCACATCGTGATCGGTGACCTCGACGCTCCCCTCGGCGCAGGTACCGTCGAGCCCGCGGGCATGCAGGGCAAACTTCCCGGCAGGGACTCCGCGGAACGCGGCGTGGCCGGCCGCGTCCGCCGCCACGGCGGCCCCCCCCACCGTCGACGAACCCGGATCGCGGGAGGGGTCGGCGAGATGCTCCAGCGTGACGATCCGACCGGGGCCAGGCGTCCCCTCGACAGTGAACGCGGGGTCGACAGCGACGACGAACGGGCCTGCCGCGTCACGTGGCAACGCGGCCCTGGCCTCGGTCCAGAGCGGGAGCGCCTGCGGGCGTGGGACGTCGAGCAGGACGGCGCCCGGAGCCAAGCCCGCAAGCGCGAACCGTCCGTCGGCGCCGGACGGCCCAGCCGCCATGAGGCTCGTGCCAGTCAGAACGTCCACCGCCTCGACGGTGACCCCGGCCAGCGGCCGCGCCGACGGCGAGCGATCCCTGACCGTCCCGGCCAGCTCCAGCCCGCGATCCAGCGCCAGCACGACGTCCTCACGCCGTCCGCCCAAGGGGAGAAACAGCGTCACCGGCTCCGCGTCCCGAAAACCGGCCAGGTGCGCGGTCAGCCGTAGCGGACCGGGGCGGAGGCCTCGCAGCGTGAATTCACCGTCGCCTGCCGATCGTGCGGCCGCAGGGTGCCAGCCGGCAGCGATCGTCCCCGCGGGAATCTCCCCTTGGACCGTGACGGAGGCGCCCGCCAGCGGCGCTCCCCGGATGTCGACCACCCGTCCACGGACGGATCCGCCTGGAACCGTCGTCAGCGTGAGCGAAGCCGGCGCGCCGTTCGCCAGCCCCACCCTCGCGACCGTCGCCGCGTGGCTCGCATCGCTGGCTTCGATGAGGTAGTCCCCGGCCTCCAAATCGAGAGCAAAGCCACCCGCCGGATCAGTTGCGGTCGTGCTCGCAACGACGGGTTGGCCGCCCGCAACGACCAGGCGCCGGGCATCGACCGTCATCCCTCCGACTGGCCCGAGAGGGGACGTTACTTGGCCAGCAACGTGGGACCTGCCGGCAGCGGACACCGCCACGTGTGAAACCGACCGCCCGCACCCGAGGGCCAGAACGAAAACGGGCAGCCAGCACCCCAATCCGACGCGCCCCCCAAAGCGGCCGACGCGCCTGAGGGCCCATCCCGAAGTCTTTTCCGCCCCATTGGCCAACACGCTGCTGAACCGGTCTGCTAACACGATGGTTCGCGAGCCTGCAAGCGTGGATTTGGACCGGGACGGGAGCGCGCCGAACGTGCGGCGGAACCACCGCTTGACCCGGCTGACGATCTTCGCGACCATTTCGACCCGCAACGATCATGGTCGCCACAACGTCAACGAGACGACTGGCAGGATGGCTCGCGAAGCCGGCCGCGCGCGTTTGGGCGTTCTTGTTCCTCGCGTCGCTGTCACTGCAGTTCTACTTCTCCTCCCGCGTGGGCCGGCCGCCCCAGGTGTCCGAAGCCTGGCACCAGCACCTGGGTGGGGAGTACTTCAACATCGCGCAGGCCCTTGTCGACGGCAGGGGATTCGCCGATCCGTTCGGCGAGGCGACCGGTCCGACCGCGTGGATGCCGCCACTCTACCCCTCGTTGCTCGCGCTCCTCCTCTGGATCACTGGCTCTCGCTTCCTGGTCGCCGGCGTGGTCCTCGCGCTCACGCACGCGTCATTGGCAACGATCGGCACCACCGTCCACGCGATCGCGCGCAACCTTGCCCGCGCCGCCCCGCCGATTCTGGTGGTTGCCTTTTCGGTGGTCTGGGTCGCGGCGTTCAACGTCTGGTTCCTGCTGATCACGCAGGATATCTGGCTGACCGCGCTGGCCGTCAACGCCATGCTGGTGGTGATCTATCGGCGCGTTGTTCATGGCGAGACGAAGGCCTGGGCCTGGACGCTGGTCGGGGGGCTGGTCCTCTTCTTGAGCCCCGCTCTGGCCGCGCCTTGGTTGGTCCTCACCGCTTACTTTGCCATCTCCGACAGGCAGTGGCGCAAATGGGGCAAGGTGCTGGCGGTGGTCGCCCTCATCGGTGTCCCTTGGTCGGTGCGCAACACGCTGACCTTCCACAAGTTCATCCCGGTCAAGTCGAACCTGGCCTACGACGCCTATGCGGCGAACGTGCTCGACGACGACGGCATCTACGACGCCAAGCATCTGATGCTGCATCCGTTCACCAACGCTCGCACGCGGTTCGAGTACGCGAACTTGGGCGAGGTAGGCTTCGACGAGCACTACCGACAGTTGATGTCCGACTTTCTGGACCACCACCGCGGGGTCGTATTCCAGAAGGTGGCCAACCGCGCCGTGGCGGCCGCGGTCTATTATCGATCGATCGCGGACGACGAGACCGGCTGGATGCTGTTCTTCACGCGCGTCGTATACGTCCTGCCACTCCTCTCGTTCGTCCTCCTGGCGCTGCTCTCGAAGCGCCACCGCAAGCTTACGGACGCGTGCTGCCTTTTTTGCGCGACCTACCTCGCGCCGTACGTGGCGGTCGCCTTCTACGTTCGTTACTGGCTCGCGTTGACCCCGATCTTTATCTTGGTCGTGTTCCTCGCCATCGACACGGTCACCGAGCGGTTACGGCGAGCGGCCTCGTCCGGTTGGAACCAAACCCCGGCGGCGACCGCGGGCGCCGCTGAGGTCGAGGCGGGGTGATGGCGCGCCGCCCGCGCAGACGCCGAGGGCGGGCCACTGGGTCAGGTCCCAGAAGCTGCCGGACATCGCCATCGGCGACAGCCCGCCCCATGAGAGAGGTCCCGCAGCGTCGTGGCTCCGGGCGTTAGCAAGTCGGCGGTTGTAGGCGGATTGCCCGACGGGGCACAGGCGACGAGAGATTCTCTGGCGCGTCATGGTCGGAGCAGCTACGTCCCCACACTGGACGGGCTCCGGGCGGTCGCCATCGTGGGCGTGATCGTCGCGCACGCCGGGCGCCCGTTCGTCGACCCTTTCTGGGGCGACGTGGGGCACATCCCGGTGCTGATCTTCTTCGCGTTGAGCGGTTATCTGATCACGACGCGGCTCCTCGACGAGTACGACGCGACGGGAAGGATCGTTCTTCGTGACTTCTACATACGACGCGTATTTCGGATCCTGCCGCCGGCGCTGCTCTTCCTCGCGACAATCGCGTTCCTGGCGTGGATCGGGGTGGTCGATTGCGATCGGCGCGCGATCCGTTCCGCGGTCCTCCTGTACACGAACTACCTCGGCGACGAAGCCGGGTGGACGGTGGGTCACTTCTGGTCGCTCTCCGTCGAGGAGCACTTCTATCTGTTCTGGCCGGCTCTGCTGGTTTCGTTCGGTCCATCTCAGGGATGGCGCCGCGCACTGGCGCTGATTCTCGCCCTCGTCGTCTGGCGGACGCTGGACGAGCGCTACCATGTTCTCGGCACGTTGTTTCACGACCCGCTGCTCGACGTGAACGACTATCGGACGGACCTGATAGCGGACACGCTGCTCTGGGGATGCATCCTGGCGTTCGTGCTCCGCTCGAGCCGGCGATTCGTCCTGACCTCCGGGCAGTCGATGGCCGTGGCGGGCGGCTCTGCGGCTCTCCTCGCCTTTCTGGTGCTCGAGCACGTCCGCCACGCCACCCCCCTCGCTCACCTGCTCCCCACGATCCTGGTGGGCGCCGTGGTGCTTGCGCCCCAGTCGCCCTTGGGGAAATTCTTGGAGACCCCACCCGTCCGCTTCCTTGGGCGCGTGTCCTATAGCCTCTATATCTGGCAGCAACCGTTCCTTGGCCCCTCTCGTCCAGCGCTACCGTTGGCCATTGCCGGCGCGTTCGTCTGCGCCGTGATCAGCTACGCGTTGATCGAACAGCCAAGCATTCGATTCGGACGCCGCCTTCTGATCAAAGGGCGTCAGAGACGCTTTCCAACGGCAGCCGCCGAAGGATGATCGCCTGGAGCATCGGCGCGGGCCCATGGCCGGGCTCACCCCAGATCCGGAGGTCGATGGTCCCTCCCACGGGGAGCGAGAAGGCGGCCGCGAAGCGCACCGTCGAGGCATCGCCTCCCCCGCCCAGGCGTACCGATCCGTCGACCCCTGCGGCCGCCGAGGTCTGCGCCTCGGCACGCCAGCGGCCGGCGGGAAGAGCCAACCCATCGTAGTGAAAGACCTGGCCCCGGAGCAGCGGCAGCTCGACGACGGCGGTCGGCCCGAGCTCGGCGGGGTCCCCCGCCTGCGAGGCCAGCAGCACGGCCGGGACGCGCACCTCGGTTGGACGGCGCACGATTCCGGTCACCCCCTCTCGACGCATCCAGATCTGCGAGCGCTCTTCGCGAGGCTCGGTGGTCTTGATGTGGACCAACGCGTAGTCGTTTGTGAACTCCGGGCGGGGCCGCAGCTCTCGCCCACTCCGGTAGCTCGGATCGGCGGTCCCCCAGGGCTGGTCGAAGATGATCAGATCGGGGCGACGGCCATAGACGTAGCTGCCGTCGCCAAGCTCGTGCGCCAGCTCGCCGTGGCCGAAGTCGGCCGGCCTCCGGTGCGACAGGAATCGATCGTTGAGGCCCAGCATGTCGAGCGCGCGGAACCCGGTGAAGTAGGGCACGCTGCCCGCCGCATCGACGGCGATCAGTGGATCCATCCCCGCATACGCGCGCCGCAGGAACCGGGCAATCGCCTCCCCGGCCCATTCCCAGCGGTCCTCGCGCGCCTCCGTGATCGCCGGGTCGCGCCGCCGGCCCAGCTGCAGGACGCCCACCAGCAGCACGATCCCCAGCAGCGCGGCCGTCATCCGCGTCCGGTACGCCCTCGGACGCGGCTCCAGCGCCCATCCCGCGGCCTCGCTGACGAGCAAGGCGCTGGTCACGATCAGAGGGACGGCGTGTCGGTGGGCCACGAAGATATCACCTCCGATGGCGATCACGTAGGCCGCCCAGACGAGATGGACGGCCAGCGCGGGTGCCACTCGGACCCGTCGCTGCGTGAAGAGCAGCGTTAGGCCAAGCGCCGGCGCGACGGCGAGGATCGGCATCGCGGTCACCGCGTGGGCGAGGTAATGAGCCCCCTCCCGCAGGCGGTTCGACGTGAAGGCCACCTTCGCGTAGGCCGTGTTAGGAATCCAGTCGCGGTAGTAAAGAACGCGAAACGCGAGTTGAGCCGCCCAGGCGAGCGCCGTGGGGAGCGCGAGGCGCGCGGCCAGCCTGAACCGAGCGCCAGCCCCACCCCCTGCGCAGACGGCCAGCGCGGCGGCCGCGGCCGCGGCGAAGAGCGGACCGTCGGGGCGAGTCAGAGCCAGGAGCGCAAAGCAGCTGAGCGCCACCCGCCGGTTGCGCGCGCGGGACTCTCCCCGTCCACCGGCCGGCGTCTCGTCGGGCGGCGCGGCCGCCGCGAACGGCTGGCTGGCGGCCAGGGCGCCGAGGCCCACCGCGAGCAGCGCGGCCACGATTGGCTGCTCCAGCCCGCCGATGCTCCAGACCGCCATGGCCGGCGTGGCGACGACCACCGCTCCGCCGAGCGCCCCCCCTGCGAGGTCGGCCCAGCGGTCCTTGCGGAACCACGGCAGCGCGGCGGCGGCCACCACGCTGCCCAACAGACCCCAGGCGCGCGCGGCCAGCACGTAATCGTCCCGCAACAGCCGCCCGAACGGCGCGATCAGCAGAACCCAGAGCAGATTCGAGTACCCCTCGACCCGTTCGCCGTCGTTCCATGTGAGGCCGTGGCCGTGGGCGAAGCGCTCGGCGTAACGGAGCGAGATGAAGCCGTCGTCGACGAAGAGCGGCAGAAAGCCTCGCGCCTGGCGCCCGATGAAGAAGGCGAACAGGACACCGAGCGCCAGCGCCAGCGCCCGCCGCGCTGACGATCGCCGGCGCCAGTCGTCGAGGCTCAAGACGAGACGTTACCGGCGGTGGGGAGGCGGGAAAGGGCGGAGGTGCAGGCGCGACACCGGCTCACCGGCCCCGGCGCCGGCGCGTCACCGGATCAGCCGAGATCAGTAGTCGATGATCGTGTTGCCGACCGCATCGACATTGCTGCCGGCGAAGTTACACACCGGCTCGCCAAGGTCCAGATAGCCCGACGTGGTCCAGTTGATGGAGGACAAGTTGTTGAGGACGATATCCCGGGTCCAGTAGTTGGGGCCTTGGTAGAGGACCGGCCTGCTGAAATAGGTCCAACCGCTGGAGCCCGACGGAAAATCGCTGCAAGTCGTGACGCCGTAAGCTTCGAGGGCGCCGCCCGAGGCAATGTGGAACGGGTTGGAGTCCGTCTCGATGGAGCTCAGCGTGGAGGTACCCTTGTCGGTGTCGTTCACCTGGATGTACCAAAAGACGGGGCCCAGGTCGAACGTGGCGTAGAAGTTATCTCCGGCGCTTGCAGGCTTCGAGATACTGACGAACGCTGGAGGTCCCTCTTGGGGGTCACTCGAGGTCACCCACCAGTTGGCGTACGTCCACCCCGTCGGAGTGCCCGCGCAACGACCACCGGCCCAACATATCTGGCCCCACTGGAGCACAGGCTGAAGGATCGCCGTGTCACTCTCCAGCGACGGGAAGAAATAGAGCACTTGGCCGTGATTTCCGACCGGATTGGGAGGCACTATCCAGGATCCGGTGTTCATGTGCGTGAACATGGTCTCGAAGGACTCCTCAAAAGGGAAGAAGACGTAACCAGTGGAGTCGGGGCCCGGCAGACTCAACGTGGAGCTCTTGTGCCTGTACCGATACTTCTTGTGGGTGCAGGTGCCGTACTGGGCAATCTTGGCTCCATTCAGGGTGACGCTCCAGTCGGCGTGGACGACCGCGCCGTCCGGAATTTGATGGAGACAATCGCCGTGCATCAGAACACCGTTTGGCGTCGCAACGTAGCCCTCCGGGATCTGGTCCACCTCCTCCAAAACCGGCCGATGATCCGTTCTCGGAGCGGCGCCAACCTGAACGTCTTGACTCCCGTCGCCCGAGTCGCAAGCCGCCGCTCCCCA
>Ga0210389_10002725_pt1 | contig 13834 bp, 13 predicted proteins | sample IncBWH28OmetaG_FD_160127 | JGI IMG/M metagenome (GOLD analysis project Ga0210389, IMG submission 160127) | Forest soil microbial communities from Barre Woods Harvard Forest LTER site, Petersham, Massachusetts, United States - Inc-BW-H-28-O ...
GCCGTCTTCCGTCCCCGGCCTGCGGGCTGGCTGCAGGCAAGCAGCGAGGTTCGCGTCAGTGTCCTGGTGGGTTCACGAGACACTGACCCGCAGCCTCCGGAGCCAGGGCAGCAGGGCTCGACCAGGATCGAACGGGCCACCGCATGGGTCAACAGCATGCGGCGCCATGCCAAGGCCAATGACAGGACGCCTACGATCCGACTCGTACAGGCGGAAGGACTCGACCACGACGAGGCGGCTATGGCCGTACCCGCTCAGGAAATACTGGCACGAGAGTGGACTGCTGATCCGCAAGCCCTATTCGGCGGTTAAGCGCAATCTGGCTCAACACCTTCGGCCGATCGACGGAGCTGACGGCTGGCACCTCGTCCCGGCCCCCAGCCAGAGCAGACACCGTCCGTATATCCTTTGCCGCAATATGGATGACTCCGCGTCAGGTCACGATCGACGACCGAAGTACGCTGCCGCAGGGGTGCCCGACCGCCGGGGAGGACCGATGATGGACCGTGGCGAAGTGTGGTGGGCACTGCTCGATGAGAAGCGCCCGGTGGTGCTCCTGTCACGAGACGGGGCCGAAGAACTGCGGGCGATACAGGTCGTCGCCCCCGCAGGCACCGACATCACTGATGTCGGCATCGAGGTCAGACTGGGCAACGGGGAGGGACTCGCGAACGAAGGCGTCGTACGTGTTGCCCTGCCCCGCACCGGGTTTATCCCCTGCACCTGGCTGGTCACCTTGACGCGCGACGACTTGATCGAGCAAGCCGGAAGACTGTCACCGGCAAAGCTCCACGAGCTCGCGGACGCACTTCGGCTCGCCCAACTCGAGTAGCCCCACGCCGACGGCAAGCGCAGTCACCTTCCGCGCAACACAGATCACAATCACCGACTGGAGTAATAGGCACCAGCGACCCTGCCACAGGACTTCCGAATACTTACGATCGAGCGCGTCGCGGAATTCAGAGGCATCTCACCCCGTCGACTTTCCGACGTACTGCGCGACTGGCAGAGAACTCCCCCGCCAGCCTGGGTGACGTGGCGCCGTCTCCAACTGCTCGATGGCCTCCCGCAGTACTTCGCCGAAGTTCTCGCCGGGGCCATCGCCTTCGCTGACCCGGCACTCACCAGGGAAGCACTAAGCGCGACATGGGACCCGCTGAATCGCTCGTGGGTTGATCTCTAATCAGGTTCCAGGTTTGCGGGTCAAGCTGGCGGCAGTTTTCCAGCGACACAGGCACTTCGGGAAGCTCGGCGACGCGGCGGAGCTCGTCGTCTGAGGTGAGCTTCGCCACCGCGCGGATGCAGTCGCGGAACTTTCCCGACATGGGAGTCGTGGTCGTCCAGTTTGCCACGCGGACGCCAGGCAGGCGTTTTCACCGCCGCCGGCATCGTCCCCGACGGCCTCCGCTAAGCCCTCGACGCAGCAACTGTTACGCCAGTGATGATCCCAATGCCGATAACCCGGCGGCAACGCATCTAGAATGACCTTGGCGTTGGGCCCGCCGACGGAGGACGCAAGCCTGTCCATTGGCATTGGAGCGGGTGATGGGACCTGTGGGGCCGGATGGCGAGGAGCCGTTCGCTGGCCTGGAAGACTCCTCGGTCGATGCCACTGTGCTGCGCATGCTGCTCGGCGGCCAGCTGCGGCGGCTTCGCGAGGCCGCCGGGATGACGCCCGAGCAGGCCGGCTACGAGATCCGCGCGTCCCGCTCGAAGATCAGCCGGCTGGAAAACGGCCGGGTCAAGCTCAAGAGCCGTGACGTGACGGACCTGCTCACCTTGTACGGGGTGACCGATGAGAACACGCGGTCGAAGTTCCTCGCGCTGGTCAGGCAGTCCAACACAGAAGACTGGTGGCGGAAGTACAGCGATATCCTGCCCGACTGGTTCGAAACGTACGTCGGCCTGGAGGCCGCCGCGGCGACCATCCGCAGCTTCGAGGTCCAGTTCGTGCACGGGCTGTTCCAGACCGAGGACTACGCGCGGGCCGTCAGCCGCCTACGCAAGACCGCGTCCGACGACGAGATCGAGCGCCGGGTCGCCCTGCGCCTCAAGCGCCAGGACCTGCTCAGCAGGCCCAATCCGCCCTATATCTGGTCGGTCATGGACGAGGCCGTGCTGCGCCGGGTGGTCGGCGGCCCAGCGGTGATGCGCGCCCAGTTCAGGCACCTCATCGAGGTAGCCGAGTTCCCGCACGTGACCCTTCAGGTCGTCCCGTTCGCCCGGGGCGTGCACTCCGGTGAGAGCGGCTCGTTCACCGTGCTGCGCTTTGAGGAGCGGTACCTGCCTGACGTGGTCTACATCGAGCAGCTGACCGGCGCCACCTACCTGGACCAGCGCTCGGACGTCGAGCACTACCTGGCGGTCGTGGACGAACTCAGCACCGTAGCCCTCACCCCGGCAGGGACGACGCACTTCATCGAGCAGGTTGCCCGGGAGACATGACCAGCCCCTCAGAAAGGCGCTAGATGACCATGGATGACGCGGCCGCCCCGGGTGCGGGCGCGGCCGACAAGTCCGCGCGGCCGCCGTTCGACGTCAGCGTGGCGAACCAGGCCAGGATCTACGATTACCTGCTCGGCGGCAAGGACAACTACGCGGCCGACCGGGCGGCCGTCGACGCGGTGCTCAAAATCGCACCGGAAATGGGCTTCACCGCGCGGGCGAACCGCGCGTTCCTCGGCCGGGTCGTCCGCTACCTCGCCGCGGAGGCCGGGATACGGCAGTTCCTCGACATCGGTACCGGCATCCCGACGGCGGGCAACACCCATCAGGTGGCCCAGGCGGTCGCGCCTGAGTCCCGGGTGGTGTACGTGGACTACGACCCGGTCGTGCTCGCGCACGCCCGCGCGCTGCTGACCAGCAGCAAGTCCGGGACAACGCAATACGTCGACGCCGACCTGCGCGACACTCCCGCGATCCTCGGCCAGGCGGCGCGGCTGCTGGACTTCAGCAAGCCGGTGGCGGTGACGCTGCTGATGATCCTGCACGTGATACCTGACTCCGACGACCCGTACGCGATCGTGGGCAAGGTGATGGACGCCCTGCCGCCTGGCAGCTACCTCGCCGTGTCCCACCTGGGGGCGGAACTCCTCGGGCAGGAGGCGAAGGAGGGCTTTGAAGACGTCGTGAACCGCATGGCGCAGCAGCAGTACATAGGCCGCAACAGCGAGCAGATGCTGCGGTTCTTCGACGGCATGGACCTAGTTGAGCCCGGGCTCGTGCGGGTCGAGGAATGGCGGCCGGACCCGGGCGAAGGCGAGACCGGCAGGTCGGCCCTGTGGTGCGCCCTCGGCAGGAAGCGCTAAAGCCGGGCCGGCTTCAGCCGCTGCGGCACTGCGAGCGCTTGCAGCCCGGTCACGGCCAGCATCGCCGCTACGCCGGTGGCCGTCGCGGCCACTGCGAAGCCGCCGTGCGCGCCGAAGGTGGTCACGGCCCAGCCGGTCGCCGCTGCCGCGCTGGCCGCACCCGCCGCGCTGGCCGAGTTCAGCCACACAAATGCCTGGGTGAGCACGGCCTGGTGGACCGCCGACTGGGCCAGCAGCGTGCAGAGGACCAGGATCGGTGGGATCGCCATCCCGGTCAGCGCGACGCCGATCCCCAGTTCAACCGGGGAGCCGGCGACAAGCAACGCCAGGCAGCCAACCGCCAGTCCGGCCGTGGCCACCGCCAGTTGCACCTGCGGAGCCGTGCGCCACCGGCGCAGCCCGTACAGCCAGCCGGCCAGCAGGGCGGCGCAACTGGAGACCGTGAACAGCACGGCGGCCGTGGCCGCCGCTTTGTGCTCGACCGCGAACGCGGTCACTGAAATCTGCATGGCGCCGAAGAACACGCCGATGACCAGGTTCACGCCGACCAGGACCGCGAATCCTGGCCGCAGCAGCGAACGGTCCGTGCGATGGCGCTCGGCAGCGCCGGACGCCGGCGGCGCGGTACGGCGCTGCGCCGCGAAGCACAGTCCGCCGGCCACTACGAGCGTGGCGGCCAGCACCGTGCCGACTTCCGGGTACCCGCTGGCCCCGAGGATGCTGATCAGCGCCGGGCCGGCTAGGTAGGCCATCTCGTTGGCCAGCGATTCCAGCGCGAAAGCGGTGGGCAGCCCCTCGGCCCGCTCGTCGCGCAGCAGCGCCGCCCAGCGGGCCGCGGACAGCGCGCCAAGCTGAGGGATGGTGGCGCCGACCAGTACCCCGCCCGCCGTCATCAGCCAGTCCGGGGTGACGGCGGCGACCAGGGTCAGCAGGATTGCCACCGCGGCGGCGTGGGCCAGCAGCGCGGGCGGCAGCACCCGGTGCTGGCCGAAGCGGTCGATCAGCCGGGCCAGTTGCGGTCCGGCCACCGCCTCGGCGACGGCGAACCCGCCGGTCACTAGCCCGGCCGTGGCATAGGAGCCGGTCCTCGCGTGCACCAGCCAGACGATGCCAAGGCTGGTCATCGCGATGCCGACGCGGCCGACGGCGGCGGTCAGGAAGAAGGGTGCGGCGCCGGGGGCGCGCAACAGGGTGCGATAGGTCGCCGATGACATGAGGTGTCCCGTTCGCTGCCCGGCGGGGCGGACCATGGGTCGTCGGCGTCCAGAATTTACCGACCCTTGGTTACCACCTGGAACCGTCCACTTGCGGCGCGGAGCGGGGACACGCACCCCACGCCGGGTTCCATCACCGGGCAGAAGCCTTTTGCGGCGGTCTCAGTTGATCTTGGTAGTTGAGACAGTTCGAGCCTATGCGCCAGGGACGAGGGTGTCCAGGCAACCTCGGCAAGCGGGGAACCGTACGCGTCCGGCTGTGCGAAGCCGGCATTGCTTTAATGTATGTATGCCCGGTATTATGTCGAGCATGATTCTGGGCATGGTGAAGTCATGAGCGTCCCCCACGTGCTGCTCGCGCTGCTGTCGGAGGGGCCGAAGTACGGGCTCCAGCTGCGCGAAGAGTTCGAGGCCGGGACCGGCGAGGTGTGGCCGCTGAACGTCGGCCAGGTGTACAAGACGCTGGGCCGGCTCGAGCGCGACGGGCTGGCCGAATCCGACGACACCGGCCAGGACGGGACCCAGAAGCGGTTCCGGATCACCGACGAGGGCCGGGAGGCGCTGGCCGGCTGGCTGCGCACGCCGCCGGACCTGACCTCACCGCCCCGCGACGAGCTGGTGATGAAGGTGCTGGTGGCGGCCCGGGTGCCGGGCACCGACGCGCATGCGGTGATCGCGGCGCACCGCGTGTACCTGCTGGAGCTGATGCAGCAGTGGACGCGGCTGAAGGAGGGCGAGGCCCGCGATGACCTCGGCCTGGCGCTGGTGGTCGACTCCGAGCTGTTCCGGCTTGACGCGGTGATCCGCTGGCTGGACGCCGCGGAGGTGCGCCTGGCGCGGGCCGCCGCCGAGCCGCCCCGGCCTGCTGCCGCCCCGGTTCCTGCTCCGCTGCTTCGCCGGCTGGGGGCCAGGCGATGAGCGGGCAGGGACTTGGCGAGGACGGCGGGAGCGCGGTGAGCGTGCTTGAGCTGCGGGATGTGTCGAAGACCTACGGGCAGGAGCCGACGGCGGTGCGCGCGCTGGCCGGGGTCGACCTGTCGGTACGGGCCGGGGAGATGGTGGCGGTGATGGGGCCGTCCGGATCTGGCAAGTCCACGCTGCTGACCATCGCCGGGAGCCTGGAGGACCCCACCAGCGGAGAGGTGCTGGTCTGCGGCATGGCCCTGGCGGGGATGCCGCGGCGCCGCAAGGCCCGGCTGCGGCGCCGGGCAATCGGTTACGTGTTCCAGGATTTCAACTTGCTGCCCGGGCTGACCGCCGCCGAGAACGCCGCCTTGCCGCTTGAGCTGGACGGCGTCCCGGTGCCGAAGGCACGGGCGGCCGGGCTGGCCGCCCTGGCCGCGCTCGGGGTGGCCGACCGGGCGGGCTGGTTCCCCGATCAGCTGTCCGGCGGCGAGCGGCAGCGGGTGGCGATCGCCCGCGCGGTGGTGGGCGAGCGCCGGCTGCTGCTGGCCGACGAGCCGTCCGGCGCGCTTGATTCGGTGAACGCCGGCGAGGTCATGCGGCTGCTGCACGAGGCATGCCAGCGGGGCGTGGCCGCTGTGGTAGTGACCCACGACGCGCAACTGGCCGCCTGGGCCGACCGGATAGTGCTCTTGCGCGACGGGCGGATGACCGGTCATACCACCCGGCCGGCCGGCCCGGAATCTCTCCTTATCCCCAGGGAGACCCGGTGAGCACCGCGCTGCGCGAACCCCTTGACCTGGACGCGCACCCGGGCAGCGGCATCGTTGCCCGCCGGGCGGTGGTCCGGTGGGGCTGGCGGCTGTTCCGCCGCGAATGGCGCCAGCAGCTGCTCGTGCTCGGCCTGCTCACCCTGGCGGTCGCGGCGGCGACCTGGGGCACCAGCGTGGTCACGAACACGCAGCTCCCGAACGCGACTTACGCGACGCTCGGCACCGCTGCCGCGTCGGCCACGCTGCCGGGCGCTGACCCGCACCTGACCGCCGACATCGCCGCCATCGCCGGCCGCTGGGGTCCGGCCGATCTCATCGAGAGTCAGAACTTCACGATCGCCGCCGCCCAGTCCGTCCAGTCTGCGCAGCTTCGTGCCGAGAGCCCGCACGGGCACTACAACTCCCCGCTGCTCGGCCTGGTCAGCGGCACCTACCCGGCCGGCCCCGGCCAGGTCGCGCTGACCAGCGAAGTCGCGGCCCTGTCCGGCGCGCACGTGGGCGGCACCTGGCAGCCGGCGGCGGGCATCACCTGGCGGGTGACCGGCATCGTGCGGAATCCGAGCAACCTCGCCGACCTGTTCGCGCTGGTCGCGCCCGGCCAGATCGCGCACCCCAGCCAGGTGACAATGCTGCTCGGTCCGGCCGCGGCACAGGCGGCGGGCAGCGGCACGCTGCCCGGTGTCCCGGCGGCGACGGTGACGCTTCCCAATGGCCTCACGGGCGGGGTCTCGCCCGCGGTGCTCATCCTGGTGGTGGAGGCGCTCGGCCTGGCGTTCGTCGGCCTGGTATCGGTAGCCAGTTTCTCCGTGATGGCCCAGCGCCGGCTGCGTGCCCTCGGCATGCTCAGCGCGATCGGCGCGACCGAGCGCAACCTCCGCCTGGTCATGATGGCGAGCGGCCTGGTCGTGGGCGCGACGGCCGCCCTGGCCGGGGCGGTCCTCGGCCTCGCCGCCTGGATCGCTTACGCGCCGACGGTGCAGCGGGACACCGGCCATGTGGTCGACCCGGCGCACCTGCCGTGGTGGGCGTTCGCCGTCGGGATCGTGCTCGCGATCGCGACGTCGGCGCTGGCGTCCCGCCGTCCGGCTAAGGCGATGGCCGCGGTGCCGGTAGTGGCCGCGCTGTCCGGCCGCCCCGCGCCGCCGAAGGCGGTGCACCGCTCCGCCCTGCCCGGCCTCATCGTGCTCGCGGTCGGCCTCGCCGGCCTGGCGCTGAGCGGCGGCCTGGAGGGACTGGCCGGCTACAACGGGCCGGGCAGCGGCGGCGGGGGCAACCAGGACACGCTGTTCCGGCTGGCCGGCCTGGTCATCACCATCACCGGGCTCTGCCTGCTCGCCCCGCTGGCCGTCAGCGTGCTGGCCGCCGGGGCCGGGCCGCGGCTGCCGGTCGCGATCCGGATCGCGCTGCGCGACCTGGTCCGCTACCGCGCCCGGTCCGGTGCCGCGCTGGCCGCGACCACGTTCGCCGTGTTCCTGGCCATGGGGATCTGCATCATCGCCAGCATCAAGTTCGACAATCCGCTCAACTGGATCGGCCCGGACCTCTCCAGCAGCCAGGTGACCGTCGGCGCGGCCCAGAGCGCGGGCCCAGGACAGATGGCGCCGTTCAGCAGCGCCCAGCTCGCCGCCCTGACCACCCGAGTGAATACGCTCGCCGCCAGCCTGCATGCGTCCGCGGTGCCGCTGGAATCCGCGAGCGGTCTGTTCCAGGTTGGCCCGCCGGCATACGGCCCGCAGAATTTCACCGGCACTGTCTACGTGGCTACCCCGCAGTTGCTGGCCACGTACGGGATCAAGGCCAGCCAGATCGCTCCCGGAACTGACATCCTCACCATGCGGCCAGGGCTGGCGGGCGAGCCGCACATGGAGATGCTCTGGAACACTGGCTCCGTCAGCGACGCTAGCGTCCCCCCGCCCAATCCCGGTACCGCCGGCGGCCCGCCCTGCACGCTGAGCAACAAATGCCTGGCCAGCCCCGCGATTGCGACGGTCGGCAGCCTGCCAAGCGGCACGTCGGCGCCGAATACGGTGGTTACCGAGTACGCGGTGAGCAGGTACCACATGCAGGCTCAGCTGTTCGGGTGGCTCATCCAGGCCCCTGCCCCGCTCACCGCCGCGCAGCTCAGCGCCGTACAGCGATTCGGGAACGCCAACGAGGTGCAGGTCCTGACCGCGACCTCCAATCCGAGCCTCGACGACTTCACCGACAGCGCCACCGCGCTTGGCATCGTGATCGCGCTTAGCGTGCTGGCCATGTCCGTCGGCCTGATCCGCAGCGAGACCGCGCCGGACCTGCGCACGCTCACCGCGACCGGCGCCAGCGGCGCGACCAGGCGGACGATCACCGCCGCGACCGCCGCCGCGCTTGGCCTGCTCGGTGCCGTCCTCGGCATGGCCGGCGCGGTGGTCGCCGGGATGGCCTGGCTGCACGAGGGCCCGACCGCCACGGCCGGCGGCGTGCCGATAACCGACATCGCGATCCTGCTGATCGGGCTGCCGCTGGCCGCCGCGACCGGCGGCTGGCTATTCGCCGGGCGTGAGCCGCCAGCGGTCGCCAGGCAGCCGCTTGAATAAGGGCCGCCGGCCAACTTACCTTGTCGTTCTCCTTGCCGCGGATCGCGGGCGGTACGGATTACGACGGCTCCCAGACGTTGACGGACTTGACGTACATCGTGCCCGAGCAGCTGCCGGGGCTGTTGTTCTCGTCGGCCAGGTCCAGGAGCAGGTACATCGCCTGCCGCGGGATGCTTGTCGTGGTTGTCAGCGCCAGTTGGCTGTCGTAGTAGACGGAAATCCGCGACTGCGTCCAGTACAGCGTGTAGGTGTGCCAGCCCTGGTCGGCATCAGGGAAGTCGACGGTGCCCCGCTGCTGCACGTTCTGCTTGCCGGTGTGCAAGGTGGCCTGGGCCGTGGGGCGCGTGTCCCAGTGCTCGACGATGTCGATCTCCGGCGGCCATGAGCCGTCCGAGGGGATGAGCCAGATCGCCGGCCATAGCCCCTTGCCGAACGGCAGGCGGGCGACTACCTGAACGAACCCGTACTTGAAGTGCACGCTCGGGTACGTGGTGACCATGCCAGAACGGCAGGTATACGTCTTGAGATGGCCGTCCACGTCGGATCCTTCTGTGGGCGTCCGCTGTGCCACCAGTGCCAGCACACCGTTCTCAACCTGGACCTGGGAAGGCAGGTACCACTCCCGTTCGTCGGCATTCCCGAAGTTGGTGCACCCCGGGGGCTTCGGGGTCCAGGGATAGCATTGCGCCCACGTCGAGGTGTCGAGGCTGGTCCCAGGGAAGTCCGTGGAGAAGGCGAGCTTCCAGTTCGCCGGCGCCGAGAGCGCTCCCGTCATCCGGGCAGTGACGGTCGGCGTCGATGGCACGCCTGTGTCCGCCGCGACCAGCACGATCGCCGCGATAACCAGGACCGTTGCCGATGCGACGAATGCGCGGCGGGACAGCAGGCGGCTGAGCTGATCGGCCACCGCCCGCTTACGCCTGTATCTATTGCGTCTAACCAGCATGGTCCGATCTTTTAAGCGCGGGACAAGGAGTCAGCTTTCCGGAGAGTACAGAAATTCTGTCACGCGGGCGTGTTGCCCGGGAATGAAGCGCACCGTGGCTCGCGCGGGCGGCCACGTTGCAGGTCAACATCTACTGCTTGTGCGGGTCGCTGTCGGGCAGCCAGGCGGCCGGCCCGCGCATTCCGAGGTCGCCGATCTTGTCGGTGAGGGAGTCCACGGCGGCCAAGACGGCGGGGCGCTCCTCGCCGCGGCGCCAGACCAGGGACCAGGTCCAGTAGACCTGTGGCGCGATCACCGGCCGCCGGACCAGGTCGGGCGGCAGCGGCGTGGTCTGGCCCTTGGGCGAGTTGACGATCGGGCGGCGGCAGCGGCGCACGTGATCGAAGAAGGCGGGACCGGTGATGCCGCCGTCGGAGACCCGCACCACGCGGGCGCCGGTGTCTCGGGCCAGTTCCCCGGCGTAGAGGTTCCACGATGCCCACGAGGTGGTGTCGTCATCGAGGAGAACAGCGGTGTCCGCGGCGTGAACGTCGCTGGTGTCGTCACCGACCGCGACCGCGTAGAGCCGGTCGGCGCCCATAAGCCGGGCATTGAGCCCGTATTCCTCCAGGTCCTGGGTTCGTATCCAGGACACTGCCAGGTCCAGGCTGCCGTCAGCGACCCGGGCGGCCTGTACGTGGGATGGCTCGATCCACGCGTCTACGTGCAACTGCGCCACCGCGGAGGTGCGGGCGGTCAGGTCCGCGGGCAGCCAGCTGACGTAGCCGAGCCGAACCGGCTCGGAGCCAGACATCTGGGCGGCGCGGCGCTGCAGGTCATCGGCCCGCTCCAGCAGGACCCGAGTATGCGGAAGTAGGGCCGCGCCGGCTGGGGTGAGGGCCACCGAGCGGCGGTCGCGGTCGAATAGCCGCACCCCGAGGTCGTGTTCGAGCGCCTTGATCTGCTGAGACAGGGAAGGCCCGGCGATCAGCAGCCGCTCGGCGGCCCGGCCGAAGTTCAGCTCCTCGGCCACCGCGACAAAGTAGCGCAGCTGGCGCAGTTCCACGCTCGTCATGTTACGTGCCTGCGAGGCTGTGCCTACCAGGACGGAGGAAGCCGGTCGTGGCGGCGGCAACCGCGCCTGGCGCACGATCGATGCATGAACACAACGCAGAAAGTAGCCATCGTCACTGGTGCCTCCCAGGGCATTGGTGCCGCCCTTGTCACCGCCTACCGCAAGCTCGGCTATGCGGTTGTCGCGAACTCCCGCTCGATCGCCGCCTCTGATGACCCCGAGATCCTGACGGTGCCCGGTGACTTGGCCGAACCGGGGGCCGGCGCCCGCGTCGCCGAGCAGGCGCTGGCCCGGTTTGGCCGGATCGACACCCTGATCAATAACGCTGGGATCTTCATCGCCAAGCCGTTCACCGATTACACCGACGAAGATTACGACGCGATCGCCGGGGTGAATTTGCGGGGCTTCTTCGACGTCTCCCGCAGCGCAGTCGCCGCCATGCTCTCCAGGGAAGGCGGCGGTCACGTGGTGAACATCTCCACCAGCCTGGTCGACCATGCCAACACGCAGGTCCCTTCGGCGCTCGCTGCATTGACCAAAGGCGGGCTGACCGCGGTGACCAAGTCGCTGGCGACCGAGTACGCGGGCCGCGGCATCCGGGTCAACGCCCTCGCGCTCGGTATCATCCGCACTCCGATGCATCCGGCCGAGACACATGAAGCTCTTGCCACAATGCACCCGCTTGGCCGGATGGGCGAGATCAGCGACGTGGTCGAGGCGATCGTGTACCTCGAGAACGCTCCATTCGTCACCGGGGAAATCCTGCACGTCGACGGAGGCCAAAGCGCCGGGCACTGACCACGGCCTGGCTCGTATTAACCGGCAAGGAGAACCGCAATGAACGGCACGACACAGAACGCGGAGAACGAAGACATCCTGCGCGGCGTCCTCGACCAGTGGAAGGACGCCGTCGACGCTCACGACCCCGAACGGGTCGCGTCTTACTTCACCGACGACGCGATCTTCCAAGGCTTGCACCCGTACAGCGCCGGACGGCAGGGCATCGCCGACTACTACGGCACGCAACCACTCGGCATGAAGGCCAGCTACAAGATCCTCGAAACAAGGCGGCTGGCAAGCGACCTCGTGCTCGGATACCAGAGCGTCGATTTCTCCTTCACCGACCGCCCCACGCTGACCGTGTACCTCAGCGTTCTGGTGAAGCGGACGGCGGAAAGCTGGTCCATCAGCCACTACCAGGTATCCCGCATCGATTGATTGCCCCAGAACGCCATGTGACCGCAGCGTGGGCGGCGGCTTGATCCTCACGGTCACGGGTGGGACGATCACCGAGGTGAGCAAGCTGTTGCAGGAGCTGTTGAATCGTCACGTTCTCGCCGGCACAATTCCTGGCGGGGTTGCGCTCTCTGGTACTGGTAACGCCGAGGTGGTCGCCGCGGGCGTCGCGTCGATCGGCGGCGGTCCCATGGGCGAGGACGCGATCATGCGGATCCAGTCCATGACCAAGGCGATTACGTCGGTCGCCGCGCTGCGTCTGGTGGAGGCAGGGCGTCTCGAGCTCGACCAGAGCCTGGTGGACTGGCTGCCGGAGCTGGCTGACCGTCAGGTGCTGCGCGGTCCAACGGCTGAGCTCGACGATACCGTGCCGGCCTGCCGCGCCATCACGCTTCGCCACCTGCTGACCAATGCCTCGGGGTACGGCATGGTGTTCCAGCCGTCGCCGCTGCAGGCGGCGATGGCCGCCAACGGCACTGAGGCTGGCCCGGAGCCGCCAGCGATGAGCGCGGATGAGTGGCTGCGCCGCCTGGCGGAACTTCCGCTGGCGTTCCAGCCAGGAGAAGGATGGCGGTATCACCATTCGTTTGCCGTTCTCGGCATCCTCATCTCGCGGGTGACGGGCCGCCCGCTCGCTGAGCATCTGGCCGAGGACGTTTTCTGGCCGCTCGGAATGACCGACACCGCGCTGTGGGTGCCCGAGGAAAAGCTGGACCGGCTGCCGGCGGCTTACCGGCACGATGACGAGGGACTGGTGGAGGTCGAGCCTGCCGGCGGCGGTTTCTACGCGGGGCCGCCGTCGTTCGACGTCAGTCACAGCGAGCTAGTCTCCACCGCACGGGACTATCACCGGTTCGCCCGGATGCTTGCCGACGGAGGGCGAGTCAACGGGCGACCGGTGATCTCGCCTGATCACCTACAGCAGATGACTAGCGACCAGGTGCAGGCGGCGTGCAAGACCGCGGACAGCTTCTTCTTCCCGGGGTTCTGGAACGGCACGGGATGGGGTTTCGGCGTGGCGGTGACGACCGAGGGACCGCAGCGCGGCCGCATCGGCTGGTCCGGCGGATTGGGTACAAACTTCTTCGTCGACCCGGACGGCACGGTCGGCATCCTCCTCACTCAGGTAGAGATGGGCGAGGACATGGGGCCGCTGGTCGACCAGTTCCAGTCGCTGCACGAGACGTCGTGATCGTCTTGCCATGATGGAAAGTAGGGGGTAAAGTTTCCATCATGGAAAGTCATTCGGGTCCCGGCAGTGAGGCTGCAGGCCTGGCAACGGGCGAGGCAGCAACCGCCCTCGCGGCCATCGGCGCCAGCCGTTCTTGGCTATCTGACCGCGTCATCGCGCCATGCTGGTTCCATCCGGCGTTCGGTCTGCTCGCCGGGGCGGTGATCGCGGAGGCAGAGATTCGCAGCGTGATGTTGTTCGCCTGGTCGGTCGCTGTCTACACCATTGCCTGCGGTGCCCTGATGTGGTGGAACCAGCAGCGCGTGGGCGTCGCGATCCAGTACTTCGACTGGCGCACGCGGGCCGTCTACGCTGCCCATGTCCTGGCCCTGACCGGACTGATCGCAGCCGCATGCTGGCTCGGGCTCGGCCGGGAGATAAACGGGGCTTTCCTGGCGGCGGGGATCGTGGCCGTGCCTCTCACCGTCGTGTTCGGCCGCTGGACCGACCGGCTGCTCCAAGTGCGCCTGCAGGCAAGCTGATGAATACGGCTGCCCGCTTCGATGAGATCGTGCACGCGCCCAACAGGCTCCAGATCTGCGCGATACTGTCCGCGGTCGACTCCGCGGACTTCGCGACGATGAGAGAGGCTCTTC
>Ga0210389_10002729_pt1 | contig 13819 bp, 16 predicted proteins | sample IncBWH28OmetaG_FD_160127 | JGI IMG/M metagenome (GOLD analysis project Ga0210389, IMG submission 160127) | Forest soil microbial communities from Barre Woods Harvard Forest LTER site, Petersham, Massachusetts, United States - Inc-BW-H-28-O ...
GGCTTTTTCGCAGCAGCCGGTTTCTTCGCGGCGGCTTTCTTGTCAGCCACGGGCTCGTCCTCACCAGCCGGCTTCGTCTCGTCCGCGGCTTTCTTCTCCGCAGCCGGTTTCTTCTCAGCCGCAGCTTTTTTCCCGGCGGGCGCTTTTTTCTCGGCGGCGGGCGCTTTGGCGGCGTCCGGCTCGACTGGCGTCTCGGGGTCCTTGTCTTGCTCGGGCTCGGCGCTCATTTATCGGACCTTCCCCGATCCGGCGTGGCCGCGGAACACCCGTGTGGGCGCAAACTCGCCGAGCTTGTGACCGACCATCGACTCGCTGACGTACACGGGCACGTGTTTCTTGCCGTCGTGCACGGCGATCGTGTGCCCGACCATCTCCGGGAAGATGGTCGACGCGCGCGACCACGTCCGCAGCATTTTTTTGTTGTTCTCGGCGTTGAGCGCTTCGATGCGCTTCATCAGGCGCTCTTCCACCCATGGGCCCTTCTTGCTGGAGCGGCTCATCTACTGCGTCCCTTCCCGCGCCGACGGCCGCGCACGATGTAGCGGTTGGAGCTCTTGTTGCGCTTGCGCGTGCGGTAACCGAGCGTCGGCACGCCCCACGGCGTAACCGGGTGACGCCCGGGAGTGGTCGAGCCCTCGCCGCCGCCGTGCGGGTGGTCGACCGGGTTCATGGCCGTGCCGCGCGTCTGCGGGCGCACGCCCATGTGCCGCTTGCGTCCTGCCTTGCCGACCTTGACGTTCTGGTGCTCGGCGTTGCCGATGGTGCCGACGGTGGCGCGGCACTCGGCTCGCACCAACCGCATCTCACCGGAGGGCAGACGCAGCGTGGCCATGTCGCCGTCCTTGGCCATCAGCTGGGCGGAGGCGCCAGCCGAGCGGGCCATCTGCCCGCCGCGACCGGGCTGCAACTCGATGTTGTGCACGACCGTGCCGACGGGCATGCGGGCAAGCTCCATGCAGTTGCCGACCGCGATGTCCGCCTCGGCGCCGGAGGACACCATCATGCCGACGGTCAGGCGCTGGGGGGCGAGGATGTAGCGCTTCTCACCGTCTACGTAGTGCAGCAGGGCGATGTACGCCGAGCGGTTGGGGTCGTACTCGATGGCGGCGACTTTCGCCGGGACGCCGTCCTTGCGGCGCTTGAAGTCGATGCGACGGTATGCGCGCTTGGCCCCGCCGCCGCGGTGGCGTGCGGTCTTGCGTCCGTAGGAGTTGCGCCCGCCGCTCTTCTTGAGCCCTTCGATGAGCGTCTTCTCGGGCTCGGACTTCGTGATCTCGGCGAAGTCCGGATAGGAGACGAAGCGCATGCCTGGGCTCGTCGGACGTGGTTTGCGAATCGGCATCTCTGGTTTCTCAGCTCTCGAGGGCCGCTAGGCCTTGGAAGATGGGGATGGTCTCGCCAGAGCGCACCTGCACGATCGCCTTCTTCCATTCGCGCGTGCGCCCCTTGGCGGTGTTGCCGCGACGCTTGGGCTTGGACTTGACCGACAGCGTGCGCACCTCGACGACGTGCACGTCGAACAGCGCCTCGACGGCCTGGCGGATGTGCGTCTTGTGCGCGTCCTTGTGGACACGGAAGACGTACTGGTCGGCAGAGGTGAGCTGGTAGCTCTTCTCGGAAACGACCGGGCGGATCAGAACGTGCGTGTGCTCCATCAGTCCCCCCCTCCCCGGCGCGGCTTGGCGCTGCGTGCGGTGAGCGCCTCGAGGGCCGGCTCGGACACGAGCAGCGAAGCGGCGCCCAATAGGTCGGCCACGCCGACGTTCTCGGCGCTCAGCACGGCCACGCGGTCGAGGTTGCGAAACGACAGGGCGGCCGAGGACTCCTCGGGCATCAGCACGACGAGCGCCGGCAGCAGCTTGGCGGGCGCGCGCCAGTCGTCGAGCAGATCGGCGGCCTGACGTGTCTTGGGCTCGGTGAAGGAGCTGGCGTCCAGCACGGCGATCGAGCCGCGTCCGGCGTGTAGCGACAGCGCGCTGCGCAGCGCGGCGCGCTGCTCCTTGCGGTTGACCTTGAAGGTGTAGGAGCGCGGCTGGGGCCCGAACACGGTGCCACCGCCGGTCCACACGGGCGAGCGGTTCGAGCCGGCACGGGCGCGCCCGGTGCCCTTCTGGCGCCAGGGCTTGGCGCCACCGCCGGAGACCAGGCCACGCGTTTTGGTCGCGGCGGTGCCGCGCCGGCGGGCGGCCTGCTCGGCGCGCACGCTCTGGTGCACGAGTGGTTCGGCGAAGCTGGCGCCGAACGCCGTCTCGTCGAGCTTGGCGGTCTTGGCGGCGCCCGACTGGGCGCTCAGGATCGGGGCGTCAGGCATCGCTGCGCACCTCCACCAGCGTGCCGGTCGGCCCGGGTACCGAGCCGCGGACCAGCATCAGGTTCTGTTTGGCGTCGACGCTAACGATCTCGAGGCCCTTCTGGGTGACGCGCTTGTTGCCCATCTGCCCCGGACCGCGGATGCCCTTCATGACGCGCGCGGGCCATGCCGATGCGCCGATCGAGCCGGGCGCACGCACGTTGTGCGAGCCGTGCGACTTGGGGCCGCTGGCGAAGTTGTGGCGCTTGATCGTTCCCTGGAAGCCCTTGCCCTTGGAGACCCCTGAGATCTTCACGCGCGAGCCTGCCTCGAAGGTCTCGACGGTGACGGTCGCCCCGAGCACCGGCTCGACGCCGATGTCCGCGTCGCGGAACTCGGCGAGCGTGCGCAGCGGCGGCGCGTCGGCCTTCTTCAAATGGCCGAGCTCGGCTTTGGTCAGGTGCTTCTCCTTGGACTGGCCAAACGCCAGTTGCACAGCGGCGTAGCCGTCGCGCTCGGGCGTGCGCACGGCGGTCACCGGGCACGGTCCGGCCTCGAGCACGGTCACGCGCGCGACACTGCCGTCCTCTTGGAAGACCTGGGTCATGCCGAGCTTCTTGGCGAGGATCGCTGCCATGGCTCAGGTCGCGAGTCGAATCTCGATGTCGACGCCCGCCGGCAGGTGGTCCAGACGCTGGAGCGAGTCGACGGTCTTGGGAGTCGGCTGATGGATGTCGATCAGGCGCTTGTGGGTGCGGATCTCGAAGTGCTCGCGCGAGTCCTTGTCCTTGAACGGCGAGCGGATCACGCAGTACACGTTCTTCTCGGTCGGCAGCGGCACAGGGCCGGACACGCTGGCGCCGGTGCGGGTGGCCGTCTCGACGATCTCCCTGGCCGCCGACTCGATCGCGGAGGTGTCATACGCCTTCAGGCGGATGCGGATCTTGTTTTGGTTGGCGGCTGCCATGGTGTCGTCTCGATCTGATGTCGTGTGTCGTGTGTCGGTGCGGTGCTGCGTCAATGACTGCGTACTAGGTGCTGAGTGCTACGTGGCTGCCGTGCCTCGCCGACGGGAGGGCTCCCGCCGACCCACCGCCGAGCGGCGAGAGAAGGGCGGGTCCACTTTCGGAACCCGCCCCGTCGCCGCCCCATCCTTGCGGAGGGCTGGGAATTTGTCGTATCGGACTGCGGTTGTTGCGCGTCGCCCCGGCTGTGTTCGGTTTGGCGCGCGTGTGCTACTCGACGATCTCGCTGACCACGCCCGAGCCAACCGTGCGTCCGCCCTCTCGGATGGCGAAACGCAGGCCCTGATCCATGGCGATCGGCTGGATCAACTCGATCTCCATCTGCACGTTGTCCCCGGGCATGACCATCTCGACGCCGTCGGGCAGCTTGGCCACGCCGGTGACGTCTGTCGTGCGGAAGTAGAACTGAGGCCGGTAGCCCGTGAAGAACGGGGTGTGACGACCACCCTCCTCCTTCTTGAGCACGTATACCTCGGACTTGAACTTGGTGTGTGGGGTGATCGATCCCGGCTTGCACAGCACCTGGCCACGCTCGATCTCCTCGCGCTTGGTGCCACGCAGCAGGCAGCCCACGTTGTCGCCCGCGCGACCCTCGTCCAGGATCTTGCGGAACATCTCGACGCCGGTGACGACCGTCGAGGTGGAGTCGTGCACACCGACGATTTCGACCGTGTCGCCGGTTTTGACGATGCCCTGATCGACGCGCCCGGTGGCCACGGTGCCGCGGCCGGTGATCGAGAACACGTCCTCGACGGGCATCAGGAACGGCTTGTCGAGCTCGCGCACGGGCTCCGGGATGTAGGAGTCCAGAGCGGCGGCCAGCTCGAGGATCTTCTCCTTGTACTGCTCCTCGCCTTCGAGCGCCTTCAGCGCCGAGCCGATGATGAACGGGATGTCATCGCCTGGGAAGTCGTACTCGGAGAGCAGCTCGCGAACCTCGACCTCGACCAGCTCGAGCAGCTCCTCATCGTCGACCATGTCGGCCTTGTTGAGGAACACGACGATGTACGGCACGCCCACCTGGCGCGCCAGCAGGATGTGCTCGCGGGTCTGGGGCATCGGACCGTCGGCCGCCGAGACCACCAGGATCGCGCCGTCCATCTGCGCGGCGCCGGTGATCATGTTCTTGACGTAGTCGGCGTGACCGGGGCAGTCCACGTGTGCGTAGTGGCGGTTCTCGGTCTGGTACTCGACGTGCGAGGTGGCGATCGTGATGCCGCGTTCCTTCTCCTCGGGCGCGTTGTCGATCTCCGCGAAGGAGCGGGCTTCCGCGCCTCCGTGCTCGGCCAACACGGTCGTAATGGCAGCGGTCAGCGTCGTCTTGCCATGGTCGATGTGACCGATGGTCCCGACGTTGACGTGCGGCTTGTCGCGCTCGAACTTCTCCTTCGCCACTTTCTCGCTCCTGTATCGACTTGAATGTCCGCCTCTGGGAGGGCGAACCTGAAGAATCTATCTGAATGTGACTTTCGTTGACTGCTGGTGGTGATGCTGCGCTCGCTCAGGCTGGGATGGGCTCGCCTGTGCGTTGTTCGACGATCTTCTCGGCGATGTTCGGCGGGACCTCTTCGTAGTTCTCGAATTGCATCGTGTAGTTGGCGCGTCCCTGAGTGTTCGAGCGCAGGTCGGTCGCGTACCCGAACATCTCGCTCAGCGGGACCTTCGCGGTCACGACCAGCGCGTTGCCGCGGCGCTCCTGACCTTCGACGCGGCCGCGGCGACGGCTGAGGTCGCCGATCACATCGCCGAGGAAATCGTCGGGAGTGACGACCTCGACCGCGAAGATCGGCTCGAGCAGCACCGGCTTGGCGCGTTTGGCCGCCTCTTTGAAGGCGAGCGAGCCGGCAACTTTAAAGGCGATTTCCGAGGAGTCGACGTCGTGGTACTTACCGTCCACGAGCGTGACACGCATGTCGACCATCGGATAGCCCGCCTTGACGCCGTTGACGAGCGCGTCTTCGATCCCCTTCTTGACTGCGGGGATGTATTCCGACGGGATGTTCCCACCCTTGATCTTGTTGATGAACTCGAAGCCCACGCCGGGGGCGGGCTCGAGGTCGATGAAGACGACGCCGAACTGGCCCGAGCCGCCGGTCTGGCGGACGAACTTGCCTTCGATCTTCTGGACACTGTCGCGGATCGTCTCGCGGTAGGACACCTGCGGGCGTCCGACGTTCGCCTCGACCCCGAACTCGCGCTTCATACGGTCGACCAGCACCTCGAGGTGCAGCTCGCCCATGCCCGAGATCTCGGTCTGGCCGGTCTCCTCGTTGGTGCGCACCTGGAAGGTCGGGTCCTCTTCCGCGAGACGACCGAGCGCGACCGACATCTTCTCCTGATCGACCTTGGTCTTGGGCTCGACCGCGACCTTGATGACCGGCTCTGGAAAGACGATGTTCTCGAGATGGATCGGGTGCTCGGGGACCGCCAGCGTGTCGCCGGTGATGACCTGCTTGATGCCGACCGCGGCGGCGATGTCGCCGGCGTAGACCTCGGTGACCTCCTCGCGCTCGTTGGCGTGCATCATCAGGATGCGCCCGATCCGCTCGGTACGCCCGCTGCCGACGTTCAGGATCTTGGCGCCGGCCTCGAGGTGACCGGAGTAGACGCGGAAGTAGGTGAGCTTGCCGACATAAGGGTCGGCCGCGATCTTGAACGCGAGCGCGGCGAACGGCTCGGAATCATCGGCGTGGCGCACGACCTGGCGCTCCTCCTCCTCGCCTCTGATCAGTTCGGTGCCGATCACCGGTGGCACGTCAAGCGGCGAGGGCAGGTAGTCGATGACAGCGTCGAGCAGCGGTTGTACGCCCTTGTTCTTGAACGACGAGCCGCACAGCACAGGGGTCAGCTTGGTCGACAGCGTGGCCGCCCGGATCGCCTGCTTGAGCGTCTCCTCCGGTACTTCGGCCTCCTCGAGGATCAGCTCGAGCAGCGTGTCGTCGTAGTGGGAGACCTCCTCGAGCAGGTGTTCGCGCGCAGCCTGTGCAGCTTCAGCCAGATTCTCGGGGATCGCGATCTCGTCGACTTCCTTGCCCATCTCGTCCTTGTAGACGATCGCTTTCATCGCCACCAGGTCGACGACCCCCAGGAAGTCGCCCTCGGCGCCGATCGGCAGCTGGATCGGCACCGGGTGCGCGCCCAGGCGGTCGATCATCGTCTGCACGCCCTTGTCGAAGTCGGCGCCGATGCGGTCCATCTTGTTGATGTAGGCGATACGCGGCACGTGGTACTTGTCTGCCTGGCGCCACACGGTCTCAGACTGCGGCTCGACGCCCGCGACCGAGTCGAACAGCGCGATCGCGCCGTCGAGTACACGCAGCGAGCGCTCGACCTCGACGGTGAAGTCGACGTGCCCGGGCGTGTCGATGATGTTGATGCGGTGGTCCTTCCACTGCGCGGTGGTGGCGGCGGAGGTGATGGTGATGCCGCGCTCCTGCTCCTGCTCCATCCAGTCCATGACGGCGGCGCCCTCGTGTACCTCACCGATCTTGTACGTGCGGCCGGTGTAGTAGAGGATGCGCTCGGTGGTCGTCGTCTTACCGGCGTCGATGTGCGCCATGATCCCGATGTTGCGGGTGTTTTGGAGGGAGAACTTACGTGGCATCGGTCAGGTGTGTGGTTGTTTCGGGGGGCTTTGCGGGCAAAAAAATGGGGCCACTCGGGGCCCACGCGCGCAGCTGGTCTGGTGTTGACCGGTCTGCGTCGCTATGTGCTCGAGGTCTCCATATGGATTGACGTGTCCGTGAGGGCACACGTACGCTGCGCGTCTCCCGCGACGCGGACCCGACTATAGCAGAGGATTTCTGCGTTTCTGACGGACATCCTGTCGCTGTCGGCGGCGTCTAGGAGCCCGTGACGGGCTGCCTGCAGGCCTCGCCGGCGGGTGCATCCTCGACCATCTCGGCGAGGCGCTCGAGCACCCGCGCGGCGGCCTGCAGCTCGTCCGCGTCGATGCCCTGGAGAGCCTGCTCCCAGTTGCTTTTCCAGGCGGCGCGCTTGGCCTCGATCCGCCGGCGGCCCTGGGGCGTGAGCCGGGAGACGACGACCCGCCGGTCGGTCTGCGAGCGCACGCGCTCGACGTGCCCCTGGTCGGCCAGGTGCTCGAGCATCTGGGTGACCGTCGCCGGGGTCAGCCGCGCAGCGCCGGCGAGCTCGCCGGCGGGCAGCTCGCCGCGCTCGTAGAGCTCGATCAGCAGCTCGAACTGCGCGTGGCTGAGCTCGCCGGAGCCCAGGTGAGTGTCGCGCCCGCGCAGCCGGTTGAAGCCGCGGAACACGCGGCGAAAGGCATTGCCCAGCTCGAGCATCCGCGCCTCGCGCGCGTCGAGCGGCGTCGCGTCTGAGACCGACGCGGGCTGGGCCTCGAGCATGGCGCGTGCGCTCATCACGTGCTCGCTATACGCCGATTGGCTCGGCCGCCGCCTCTGCGCTTGCGACCACGGCGCTCCTGCGAGCACGGGGGTTCTCGGCGCGCAGCAGCACCAGGCACGGGATCAAGGACACCACGACGATCCCCAGCGACCACCAGAAGGCGGTGTCGTAGGCGCCCGCCAGCTTGCCGACCGACGGCGCGTGGCCACTGACACGCTGCACGACCACGGCCAGCACGGCCGTGCCGATCGCGCCGCCGATGCGCTGCAGCACGTTCAGCTGGGGCGTCGCGTCGGACAGCTGCTCGGGGCGCAGCGAGGCGAACGCGGCAGTCATGGCGGGCATGAACGAGAAGCCGATGCCGACGCCGCGCAGCACGAGCACCAGCGAGATGAACACGATCGAGGTGTGCGTGCCGACGAACGCCAGCGGGATGGTTGCGACGCCCAGGGTGCTGACGCCGGCGAGCGCCACGCGACCGCCCCCAAAACGATCGCTGAGCCGCCCGGCGAGCGGCATCACGAGCAGCATGCCGATCCCCTGCGGGCCGGTCAGCAGCCCGGTGACGATCACGCTCTCGTGACGTACGCCCTGGTAGTACAGCGGCACGAGGATCATGGCGCCGAACAGCGCCGCGCCGAGGCCGAAGGTGGTCAGCGAGGCGGCGCCAAACACGCGGTTGGCGTACAGCCGCACGTCGAGCAGCGGGCGCTCTACGCGCAACGCGTGCCAGCAGAAGATGCCGGCGAGCACGAAGCCGGCCACGATCGGCCACACGACCAGCGGGGCGGCGAGGTTGCTGCTGGTGCCGAGCTGGCTGAGGCCGTACACGACCGCGCTCGACGCGCCCGACATGAGCGCGAGGCCGAACACGTCGAGGCGCCCGGCTTCGCCGGAGTCGGTGCGCGGCAGCATGCGCCAGCCGAGGATGAACGCGACCACGCCGATCGGCACGTTGACGAGGAAGATCCACGACCAATGCAGGTACTCGAGGATCGCGCCGCCGAGGACCGGCCCGAGGATCGGCCCGAGCATGGCTGGCATGGCGACGATGCCCATCACCCTCCCCATGCGCTTGGGACCTGCGACCTGCGCCATGATCAGTTGGCCGATCGGCATGATCATGCCGCCGCCGACGCCCTGCAGGACGCGGAACAGCACGAGCGTGGTGGTCGACGCAGCTACTGCGCAAAGCGCCGAGCCACCGGTGAACAGCACGAGCGAGACCAGGTACACGCGCTTGGCCCCGTAGCGACGGGCGGCCCAGCCGGTGAGCGGGATAACGGCGGCCAGCGACAGCAGGTAGCCGGTGATCACCCATTGGATCTGTGAGATCGAGCTGTGCAGGTCGTGCCCGAGCGTGTCCAGCGCGACGTTGACGATGGTCGTGTCGAGGATCGACATGATCATCCCGAGGATGACCACGCCGGCGATCTTCCACACGTACGGCTCGATGCGGTCGGACGCCTCCGGGTGAAAGCCTGGATCTGTCGTCGGTGTCGGCGCGGAAGACATTCGGTACCTAAATGTTAGGAACCGAAGCTTTCTTCTTCAAGGGGTCGACGCGAAATATTCACGCGGGCGCCACAGCCTCCAGGGCCGGCCTGACCCGGGGAGCGCCACGCCGGCGGTTCTCTCAGTAGCCGCGCCCGCCGTAGACGGCGCTGGCGAGATGTGCGAGCGCGAGCGGGCCGGGGGGGAACCCGTCGAGCTCACACGCGATGCTGACCTGCAGGAGCATCGGTTCGACGTTTGGCCGCGGCGATCCGTAGGCGGTGAGGAAGTCGCCTTCGGTGCCCGGCTGGCCTGCGCAGCTGGGTCCTGACTGTCCGGGAGTGATTTCAATGACCGGGCCCCCTTCTTCGCCGTTTTCGGAGATGAACGGCGGGCATTTTTCAGTTTCCTTGTCGGGTTCCTCTTGGCTGTAGAGGGCCTCGCCTTCGAAGTAGTTGCCGCGGCGCGGGTTTTTCGATGCGACCAGCCCGAAGCCCCCCGGGGCTTTCTGCGCCCTGTAGGCGGCCGTCCGAGCCGCGGCAAGCAGTGGATTGCCGACCTCGGCGGGGGCCGCGAAGACGGCGACGGAGACGACGAACGCGTACTTGCCGGCCGGCTGGCCTGACCATGTGCAGGTGGTGCCGCCATGCTTACCGAAGGTAGTGACGGTCGGGCCGTTGAGATGCCCAAGCCTGAACCCGATGACCGAGCCTTCGAAGGCCTCGCAGTTGGGCACGGGCCGGAGCTTCTTGGGGTGCGTGCTCGGCCCGGGGAGTTTCGTGGGCCGCTTGGCAGCGGCGTTCGCGGGCGCCAGGCCCCCGGCGCACGCGCCGAGCACGAGCGCTAGCGCGACACCGCGTGAACAGACCCCCCGTGGCATGAAAGCGAACCTAGCACGCCGTCGGGCGTAGACGTTAGCCTTGGACGCATGGCAGATGATGACGACCTGCGGGTCGTGACCACGGCCACTGACGCGATGCAGCAGTCGATGATCGTCGGGCGCCTGTCCGAAGCGAACATCCACTGCATCGCCGGCGGCACTAACCTGCCCAGATTCGGCGCCGGGGGCCCGCACGACATATACGTGTACGCAGCCGACCTCGAGCGCGCCCGGGCGGTCCTGAAGGAAGACGAAGGTCCCTTCGACGAAGACGAACTAGCCCGCCTCAGCGAAGAAGCCGGCAAGAAGCACGCGGCCGAGCCCTAAGACCGGCGCGCGCTACCAGCGATAATGCGCAAAGGCCTTGTTGGCCTGCGCCATACGGTAAATGTCGTCCTTGCGCTTGTACGCGCCGCCCTGCTGAGACTGGGCGTCCATGAGCTCGTTGGCCAACCGCTGGGCCATGGTCTTCTCGCGACGCTGGCGGGCGAACTCGACGAGCCAGCGGACGGCGAGGGTGCGGGCGCGCCTGGGGGCGACCTCGACGGGCACCTGGTAGGTGGCTCCGCCGACGCGACGGGATTTGACCTCGAGCGTGGGCGTGAGGGCCTTGATGGACGCCTCGAGCGTCTCGATCGGGTCTTTGTCGCTGCGCTCGCCGATCAGCGCGAGGGCGTCGTAGACGATCCGCTCGGCGGTCGACTTCTTGCCGTCGAGCATCACCTTGTTGATCACCTGCTGCACCAGTTTGGAGCGGTGTATGGGGTCCGCCTCGACGGGACGGATCTGTGCGGCTGCGCGACGGGGCATCGGTGTCTCGTTCCTGAAAGCGGTGGACGGCTATTTTTTCTTGACGCCGTACTGCGAGCGCGCCTTCTTGCGGTCGCTGACGCCGGCGGCGTCGAGCGTGCCGCGCACGACCTTGTAGCGCACGCCCGGGAGGTCCTTGACGCGGCCGCCACGGACGAGCACGACCGAGTGCTCCTGCAGGTTGTGTCCCTCTCCGGGGATGTACGCGGTGACCTCAATCGAGCCGGAGATGCGCACGCGCGCGACCTTGCGCAGCGCGGAGTTAGGCTTCTTCGGGGTGGTGGTGTACACGCGGGTGCACACGCCACGCCGCTGCGGCGCGGCGGTCTTCTTCTTGCGGCCCTTGCCCGACTTCAACCCGGGGGTGGCGACCTTCTTCTTGGGCGTCACGCGACCCTTGCGCACGAGCTGGGAGGTGGTTGGCATCGGGCGGAATGCTAGCAGCGCGACGGTGCTTCGGCGGTCAAGACACGTACGAGAGCTAGAAACAGCGTTTGGACGAGACTCGAGGGCGCGTGTGTCAGGCGGTCTGCGGGACACCGGCGGCGCGCACCGGCGCGGGCATGAGCGCGGCGGCGACGATCACGAGCATGAACGCGAGCGCCTGCAGCACGACCCCTTGGGGGCTGGCGGCGACGGGGTCGCCGAACACGACGATCCCGCCGGCGATGCCGGCGATGTTGGCGGCGGTGCCGGTGACGGCGATGACCGGCACGGCGTCACCGTCCTGGAGGGCGCGGGCGGAGGCGAAGAAGGCGACGATCGAGGCGACGATGGCGACTGCCAGCCACGGGCTGAGGAGCAGGCCGAGCAGGCCGTGGGCGCCGACGATGCCGGTGAGCGCCTTGATGGACGTGTCGGACACGCCGAACAGGATGCCGGCGGCGCCGGCGAGCATGACGCCGTGGTGCTCGCGGGTGCCGCCCATGCGCGGACCCATGATGAGCAGCCCGCCGATGCCGAACAGGCCGGCCTCGAAGAAGGTCATGACGGCGGGGGAGAAGCGCGAGTGGGCGCCGTGCATGGCGGGCAGCGTGATGCCCAGCAGCACCAGGCCGGCGGCGGTGAGCAGCAGGCCGAGCCATTGGCGGCGGCCGACCTCGAAGCCGAACAGGCGGTCGGCCATGACGGCGATGAATACCACGCCGGCGGCGAGCGAGACCTGGATGACGGACATCGGCGCGAGCGCTAGCGCGGCGACGTGCAGGCCCCAGCTGGCGGTGGCGGTGATCATGCCGAGCGTGAACCACTTGGACGAGTACAGAGCGCGGGCGGAGCGCAGCGGGTGCAGGACCTGGACGTTGGGAACCTCGTTGGCGCCTCTGTACTTGTAGAAGAAGCCGAGGTTGGCGACGAATGCGCAAAGCAGCGCGAGGAATATGCCTAGATCCAGGGTCATGGTTGGGGGTGCGACGGTATGGTCAATCGGCCGGCGCGGGCGGTTGCTTTACTGCTCCCGAGCCGACTAGCCACATCAACCGTCCCCGGCAGCGTACCCGTCTCGACCTGTATGCAAGCTAAAGAGCCGCACAGCGGCGTGGATGAGCGGGAGCGTCCGCTGCTGCTGGTGGACATCGACGGGGTGATTTCGCTGTTCGGTGGCTGGACGGGGCTGGGCGCGGACGGGGGGCAGCGCACGGACGGCGCGTTGCACTCGATCGAGGGCATGTTGCACTTCCTTTCGTTCACGGCCGCCGCACACCTGCTGGAGCTGTCGAGCGAGTACGAGCTGGTGTGGGCGAGTGGCTGGGAAGAGCGCGCCGATGAGTACCTGCCGCACCTGCTGGGGCTTCCTCGCGGACTTCCGTTCCTGCGTTTCCAACGTGCTGTGGGACGCTCTCACGCTCACTGGAAGCTGGACGCGATCGACGCGTATTGCGCCGGACGGCCGCTGGCGTGGATCGACGACGCGCTCGATGATGCCTGCCGCGGGTGGGCACAGGCGCGTTCGAGCACGGCGCCGACGTTGCTGGTGCAGACCAATCCGCGGCGCGGCCTCACCGGACGCGAGGCCGCGCTGCTGAGTGGGTGGGCGCTGGAGCTGCGGGCCGCCTAGTCCTCGTCGAGCGGCGCCTCGACGGGCAGCTCGAGCTCGGCGAGCTCCTCGGCGAAGCCGGGGTCGGTACCGCCGGCCCCGATCTTCTCGAGCGATGCCAGGTCGGCGTCGAACTCCTGACCGTAGCCACCGCCGAGGCCGTCGCCGGCGAGCCCGAGCTCGGCCGCGATCTCGTCCTGGTCGAGCAGGCCAACGTCGTCGATCGCGCGCGGCAGCGGTTCGGCGGGCTCGATCTCGATCCGCCGGTAGCGCTTGAGGCCGGTGGCGGCTGGGATCAGCTTGCCGATGATGACGTTCTCCTTGAGCCCGTTGAGGCGGTCGATCTTGCCTTCGAGGGCCGCGTCGGTGAGAACCTTGGTGGTCTCCTGGAAGGACGCCGCGGACAGGAACGAGTCGGTGTTCAGCGACGCCTTGGTGATGCCCAGGATGATGTCCTCGTACTGGGCCTGTTCGCCGCCTTGCTGGCCGATCGAGTCGTTGACCTTGGCGAATTCGAAGCGGTCGACGAACTGTCCGGGCAGGTAGTCGGTGTCGCCCTTCTGGTCGACGCGCACCTTCTTGAGCATCTGGCGGACGATCAGCTCGATGTGCTTGTCGTTGATGTCCACGCCCTGTGACTTGTAGACCTCCTGCACCTCCTTGACGAGGTACTGCTCGGTCTCCGTCCGGCCGCGGATCGCCAGCAGCTCGTGCGGGTACACCGACCCCTCGTTGAGCTGCGTGCCGGCCTTGATCTTCTCGCCGTCGGACACGAACAGGCGCGTCCGGCGCGGGAACGCGTGTTTGTGCTCCTCGCCGGCGTCGTCGGTGATCGTCACGCTGAGCGCCTTGTCGGTCTCCTCGATGGCGACCGTCCCATCCTGCTCGGCGATCTTCGCGAGCCCCTTCGGGCGGCG
>Ga0210389_10002730_pt1 | contig 13812 bp, 12 predicted proteins | sample IncBWH28OmetaG_FD_160127 | JGI IMG/M metagenome (GOLD analysis project Ga0210389, IMG submission 160127) | Forest soil microbial communities from Barre Woods Harvard Forest LTER site, Petersham, Massachusetts, United States - Inc-BW-H-28-O ...
GTCTGCGATCTCTGCACAACCCGTACCGTCACCTGCATAGACCGATGCGAGGTTGATTAGTTCTAGCTGCGTCGATGGCAGTACGGTAGGCGTTCCGCCCGATAGTCCCTGTAGATCGGCCAAACCGAGAGCACGGAAGTACGAGTTAACAGCAATCCAAAACGGATTAGTCTCACCAAGGAACGGAGCGCTTCTATTACCAGCATCATCGAACCGCCACGAGTAGAGACCTTGAGCAATCGGAACCGTGGCGCTATGCTCAATTGGCGATGACGGCTGAATGCTCGAAGGTTTTGGATAGCGAATTTCTGCAAAAGCAGTTCCCGCCGCAAAATACAAAGGGTTCGGATTGTTGCCGACTCCTGTTAGTTCGAACTGCTGATAGCTTGGGTTCGTGTACGTGCCTGATAGTTGCTGAATCGGGTCATAGCCGAACACCTGACGCAAACCAAGATCCTTGTTCGTCGATGCTGATGTACCACTTGAAGACAGCTTGAAGCCTTGCGCCGTGAAGCCATCGGCCATAGGCGCAATAAGAACCGGCAAACCATCGGAGTTCGTTTCAATCTCGCCGCCGAATCCGTGAACGATGGTGTACGCACCAATCGGCCCCGCTCCAATGATGCCGAGCACGTCAAAGAAATCGCCCTCGTCACGTACATCGATTACTTGGGCATTCGCTATGAAAGCGTTAAGACCCGGATTCGTTCCGTTGCCTTGGTTACACCAGATTTCCGGCAAGGCGTTTCCGAAGACCGTATCAGAAATGATCGATGTAGCCGTGACCTTCGAGCGACCAATACCAAAGACACCTGTACTGTTGTTCTTGATGAGAGCGCTTTGAATGGTTGTAGGATGCCCGCCGAAATAATATTGCATTCCATGTGAAAGACAGCCGTTCGCAGTGTCATAGCCGAAATCACATGAGCTAGGATCGCCGCCACTGCCTTTAGAAGAGTACGGACAGTTGACGCCATCATTGAACGTCTTCCAGCACGAGCGTGAAATGGTCCGAACAGGATACATCTGTCCTGCCTGATAGAAGCCGTCCGAACAGGTGACTTGAAACTTCGGCGAACCATCCGAAACACAATTTACAATGAAGCCTTTCCATAGCTGTAGACAGTGCTCGAATTGACGTGATAAAGACAGAGATCGATAGAAGCCCATGAAAGGTCTGTAGAGTTCATGAACTTCGTCATGATGCGGTCTGCGTTGCCGAAGGTGAAATTTACACTGTCGGAACCCTGATCGTCATTCATCCATTGAATCGATTGCGACATGACCACGCCCGTACCCTTCTCATTGATCGAAAGAAGACGAGGTAAGTAGAGTTGACCGCCAATCGTGCATCGTTGGTCTGACAGGTAGACATCGGGTATCGTGGTGTCTCTCACTCGAATGTGTACAAGCGGTATGATCTGTTGAACTGTCGAAAGCAAGGCTGTTTCCATGTCAGCCGAAGGAAAGCGGGTCACTGTGGCGTTGACATCGTACTCGGGTGCGTCCAGAGGGTCAGGCACTTCAAGAAACGTCATCCCGGCTTGACATGCGTTCACCAGCGCTTGAACCGATAAAGGCTTGTTTTCAAAAATGACGTTGTAACTCGTGGTCGTGCCGTCGCTGTTCGGTGCTGCGTAAGTGAATGTCTGATATCCGCCCTGGACCGATTCAAAGAAATCTTTCAGCGTGTTCGTGTCTGTGTACGAGATCACGCTTTTTTTGAATTGAAATTGACGTGGACCAATGCCGGTTAGAAAGGTCTGCTGTGAGAGAGTAGCCTTATCGCCGAACCGATGCGAGACGGACGGATAAGGGCGAACCTCAGAGTAAGGGTAATCGCCGATCAGTGGAAACGCTAGGCCGCTATTAGGAATTGCAGGGACAGTTACAGTCCCGATCATGTCAGACATTGCCCAACTATTTAGGGCTTCTGAGTTATGCTACTTCCATGAAACTAAGCGACGTGTTCGAGAGACCAATCGTCATACTTTGCGACCACTGCGTAGTAACGAACTTCACCGTATACCGGCCTACTTCGCTATCGCCGGTATCATCGTATGTGCTGCCTATCGTCTCGCCTTCGGTAAATGGATCGTAAAAGTAAAATGGAATTACAGCGCCGTGGTGTGAATCGTAGAAACTCTTTAAGGCTTCAAGATCGACACTCTTTAGCCGTTTTGAAAGCGTCCAGGTGCGAATCGATCTAGGATTGTTGACGGTATCGGTAATGAGTCCCGTTTCTGGCGTACCGTCGTGGTAAGTGTTCGTGAGCATCGGAAAGATTTTGCTCTCGGTGAAGGCCGTCGAAAGTGTTTGCGGCAACACGCCAACAGGCACAGCGCTTGCTAAATTTTGTGTTGGCATTTTATGAGCTAATTAGACCCGGCGTTTGCTGATAGAGCGCTTGATTCTGAGTGGTGTTCATCGAGCTTGCGTTAGCGGCCTGAAGTTGATTGTTGATGTTCTCGGGAGTGACTACGCTACCGTTCAAAAAATCTGCCGTCGATTGGTTGCCGATGTTCAATGAAAGATTGATCGGCGAACCGGCTGTAGGATATTGCTGTGAAGAAATTCCGCCCAACGTCGGCAACGGTGATTTGTATGTGTATGCCTGTCCGTACTGATACGTCGCTTGCTGAAAGAGTGTTCCGCCCTGTTCTGCTAATGCCGATCCGTGCGGAGTGAGCGAAGACAACGCTTTTGAATTGCTCTGACCCGTTCCCGCCGCATACAGGCCCAACATTTGACGAACCTCAGGAGAGCGTACAGCTACCTGGACATTTCCGGCATACTTCGATTGTGCGATTTGAGCGATTGAATTAGCGACCTGATTTGAGATCGTGATTCCGTAAAACTGCTTTGCGTACTTCTTTGCTTTCTGCTGTGGTGAAATATCGCCCGTCAAGGCTTCGATACCGGACGCCAGAGCACCCACACCAGCACCGATACCAGCGCCTATAGCTGTTCCCAAGCCGGGTAAGATTTCGGTTCCGATTCCTGCCCCTGTGAGTGCGCCGCCGATGGTTGACTCTGCAATACCTGTGCCGGTTCCTCGATTGTTTCCGAATAGACCCGCCGTCGTTAGAGGCAAGCCCACGGACGTAAAGAGCGCACCTGCACCCGGCGAACTCAGCACGCTACCGAAGGATGTACCAGAGTCGGAAACCGTGTCACCGTACAGGCCGACATCTTGCGTGTTTTTCGTTGCGGCCCCAATTCCAAAAGTTTGTGCGAGTCCTGAGAAATTCGGCAACTTGAAACCGAATCCCCTGGACGCAGACGGCAAGCCCACACCCGGCGAAGCTCCACGAGAACCGCCGCCGCCCAAGATCGCAGACAGAGCCGGTGCGAAATTGAACCCGGACGAACCGCCGCCCGTCACGGATGAAGGCGGAAAGAATCCCGGAGTAGCAAAGGCCGATCCGCCGCCGAACCCGCTTGTAGAGATCGACGAACCAAGCGGAACCGCCCCGTTTCCGAAGTCGATGGAGCTTGAAACCGCCGATGCTGAAGGCGTTCCGGCAAAGACGCTGCCTGAGGACGCAGTAGACAATGGAGCACCCAAACCAAGGGAGAGCGCCGAAAATGCGTTAGAGAGCGCCGGAACGCTGCTAATCGTGCTTCTACTGAAGGACGGCAGAGCAATAGCCGTATGGGTTCCTGTGGGTGTTGGCGGGTTCGGCTGTCCGGTGGTTGCCGATAACAAGGCCGTGAGCGTATAGACCGCTTGCGTGTTGGCGTCCGTCGATTGCGTGTTGGCATCTGTAGACAGCTTGATAGGGCTTTGTGTCTGCGTCGATCCGAACAGACCACGAGTAGCACCCGCAAGACCGCCTTTGCCGTCCGATCCGTAGATGAGTGGTTGCAATACACCCGCCGTCAGACCTGAAAGTCCTTCGGTGATCGGACGCAACGCCGCCGTGTGGATCGTTGCCGAAAATTGCTTGCCGAAATCCTTTGGTTTTGTGAAGAGCGTATTGTAAAGCCCTTCAAGATCCTTTTTCAGGCCGTCAAACTGCTGATGTTGTAATTCGATCTGTTTGAGAATCGCTTCGTTTTGTGCGTCCGTTGTTTCCTTGACAAGCTGACGACGTGCTTTCTCGAACGATAGCGCCGCCGTGTAGCCGTCCTCTTCAGTCTGAATGCGCTTCACTTCGAGTGCGTACACTTCTTGCGCTTCTGTGATCTGAATTTTGAAAGTATCTTCTATCGCCTGTCCAGGGTTATCCTTGTTGTTCAACCCGGCAATTCTCGTGTTGAACTGTGCGCCTGATCTGATGACATCGGCCTGACTGCCAAAAGCCAGCTTGCCGTAGTCCTGGAAGAATTTTTTCTGTTGGTCGATGTCTTTCTGGTGAAGGTCCGTCAATTCCTTCTGTCGCTGAAGGTCTGCGTCACCCGTAGAAATGCGTAACTGAGAATCGGCCTTTGCGATAGCAACCTGTTTTGCTCTCTCGTCTGTCTTGCCGTTCTCTAATTTCAGTTCGTTCGCAAGCGTGATTTCAAAGTCGTGCTCTTGCTGTGCTTCCTGAACACGCTTTGCATACTGTCCCTGAATCGATGCCTCAATGTCCGATGCTGATACGCCGAACGTTCCAAGCTCACGAATCGGCGTAGCCGTCACACCCGCTTGTTGCTGACGGAGCTTCGCCCGATTCTCATTGACTTGAATCTGGCGTAGCTGTCTCGATTCCTGTTGATCTAGCTTCCGGTTCTCCTGATCGATTTCGGCCTGACGTGCTTTGTTGATTAGTGCGGTTTCGGTTGCCAGTTGCTTACCGCTCACGCCTACTTCTTTGAGCTTGCGAATGTTCTCATCCCATTTTGCGTTTATCTTGTCAATGCTATCGAGTTCAGCATTGCCCGCCGTAGCCTCTTGGGTGTGAAGCTCCTGCAATAGAGACTTACGCTTTGAGATCAGTTCAACTAGATTCTTGTTCGCTTCGATTGCCGCATTGTTCCGGGTGACCGTGGTTTCTGCCTCACGAAGTTTGCCAGTATCGGCAACTTCACCACGAGACGCCGAATCGATGATACGTTGCGCCTTGTCCCTTTCATCGGTCAACGTTTTGATTTTGTCTTCGAGCGCTTCTTTCGTGCCTGTCAGACCTTGATTGAATCGTGACGCACTGGTCCTGTTAACTTCGGTGAAATGACGCTGAATCGAATCAGGCCCCAATTCTTCGAGCTTGTTTTTCTCTCGAACCGCATCGTTGTATTTCTCGATGTAGCCAATAGCCAAAAGCAACGGAGAGAACGCCGCCGTGATTTCATCTTTGACGGGCTTCAATCCGTCTAAGATAGTCTTGAAACCGCCGATTGTGGTCAGAACGAAACCGGCTACATGGTCCTTCACCTGATCGAACATCAAGCCGAGTTTGTGAAGTTCTTCGGCTGAATCGGTCAGAGATTTCAGAAGCTCATCACGATTGCCGAACCCAAGCTCTCTAGCGGCCTTGTCCAGGTCACCGTATTGCTTGAGAAGATTGCTAAGACTTTTTGAAACTCGTGGTCCTAGCGCTTCTGCCGCAAGTGCCAAGCGTTGTGTGTTGTCCGTGACGCTTCCAAGTGCCGTGATGGTCTCGGTTAAAATCTGCCCTTCGTCCTTCTGTGCGCCGTTGAGATCGACGGTTGATACATGGAGTTTGCCGAGCGTCGAAATCAGTGTCTTTGCTTTCTCGCCGCCCTGGTCTAGCGTTTGAGCCATCGACGTACCAGCACGAGCAAGCGTAGAGATGTCTAGGCCCGTTAGCTTCGCCATTGCTTGCAAGCGGTCTAGGTTGCCGATTGAAATACCGGACGACGCAGACAGATTAGTGAGACCTTCAGCCGCTTCGCCGGAAGTCTTGACGATCTCAAACAGTGCGCCGCCAACTGCTACCGCACCTGTAGCAACACCAGCAAGGCCGATGCCCACAGGCCCCAACGTTTCGAGGAACCCGGACGCAGCACCACCCGCCGCACTGAAGGGACTTTCTACAAATTTCTTGATGGTCTCGCCGAAGTTACCGCCGCCGCCCTTGCTCTGTTCGGCCTTGATGAGCTTGTCATATGCAACCCGGACACGATCAATTTGCTTTTCTTCGTCACCGAGCTTCTTAATGAGCTTGTCACGTTCGGCTACCAATCGCTCTACAGGGTTCTTGCCTTCAGCAGCCGCACGACGTTCGATAGAGGCTACGATACGATCATTTGCTTGGACCTGTTTGTCTGAAACTCGTCCGATGTAGTCTGAGATTTTCTGAAGCGAAGCGTTGATATGTTCGCCTGCGGAACCGAACTTGTTTTCAGTCCCGCTGGTCGCTTGGTTAATTTCGGCGATAGCTTTGAGAACACTTTTGTTGTCGAGTTCCCAAGTGATTTGTTCGAGTCCTGGCATACCAGTATTTAGGTGAAAACGCCGTCGATCAAATCTGTTGAATCTTTATGAGTGATCGAAAGGCATCGGAAACAGCGGTCTTTAAGTTCGTTTGATCGTTGGGCGAGATACCAAACATTCGTGTACCGTGGTTGTTTAGGTGTGCGATCTTGTCTGACCTGTCGTCAATGAAGCCGATTACGAAGCGGTTCTCATTTGCAGAGACTACCTTCATTGCTCTTAGCAGGTGTCCTGAATATGTCCAGTCTCGAATCGGCTGAAGACCCTTTTGTGTTTTCTGCCGGTCATACGGGATATAGTTTCGCTTCGCACCCTTCAGAGGTTTCGCAGGTGCGTCATTGGCATCGATGCCCCTTTTGATGCGCTCTTTGATGCTTTTCAGGAGAGTGTTACCGATGTTCGCCATAGTCTCGGATGAAAACGGCGAAAGGGTTAAACGTTGTCTCGTGATCTTGGTTTGAAATATTGGCACGCACTTATTTACGATTTCGGCATCTGCTCAATACGCCACTTGCTACGCTCTTCATCGAGAATGCGGAGTAACATGTCTTCCTTGTGCGTGATATCTTCCGGTGAAAACTTGTAGCGCTGAATGGAAGACTCCAGCGCCGATATGGTTCTCAAGGTCTGTCCTGTTTCCGTTGCCCACTGTGCCGACAGCTTGTTAAGAGGACACGTAGAGCAGTTGACAAAGGTCAGATCTCTTGATTGACACTCGCCGCATTCGTTCCAAAATTGTTGGTTTGAGTTCGTCAGGCCGCATGAACAACGCTTGCGAAACTGAACCGGCTTGTTGCATCCGACGCACAGGAACCTTGAGCGCTGTACGGCCCTGCCCTGCGTTCCGCATCGATTACACGTTACTTGCTTCTCAATGTCTCGTGCCTTGTTGCAACGATTGCCGCCGCCGTCGCACAAGTGATCTTTACGGAGTTCCCAATAGATCAGTTGCCGGAATGAAAGCTCTTGCGGCCATTCTTCCGGCTTTAGGCGTTTGGGGATTCAAACGGATCGTACTTGAGCAACGCCGCCCGAACCGAGTTGACGCAAAGTTGCTTGTGATCTGCGGGAATGTCTTCATCAGAGAAGGTGTTCGGGTAGCCTTCTGTACGGAGCATGATCGAGTTGTAGAGCTTGTGAATGGGTGCAAAGATGTTCTTGGTTCGGGTCTTGTTCATCGCCCGTTCGTACATCGTCATTTCCTTGATAGTGGGTTCCCGTAGAAGGTGCGTCTGTACACCATACTGCGTCTTGAGGGTGATTACGTGCTCATCGCCGGATTCAGTAGCGCCGAGGACTTGAGCAGCAATGAACCGCCCGATGATGTACCCGGCTTCGTATTCGTCCCATGCTTCGCCCTTGTCAAGACGAATTAGGTTGAACAATTCGCTTTCAGCCTGAAGATTAGATTCCTCGTCATCCTTAGTCGATTGGTTGCGGAGAGCGACAGCCGTATAAAAACTCTCCTGTTCTTTGGCAGTGGGACAACGGAGCACCGCTGACTTCTTCGTCTTGAGCGTGACCCGGAGTCCGTCTACTTCCGTGCCGTCTTCTAGTTTTACTTTTTCAAATTCACCGTAGAGCATATGTGCGAATACTTAGACACGAAAAAAGACGGCTACTTTTGATAGCCGTCTTCGGGTGACGTTGCTGTGATTGCGCCGATGTTTTACGATGCTTGATTTTCGGTGCTGCGAATCTTCAAGGCCGTTGATGCTGCATTGGTCACGTAAACATTGGTGACGTTGCCGCTAAACGGACATTTGCCGATACCGTCAGTAGCGAGAGACCATGTAAGAACCTGACCCGCCACGAGTACGATAGTGTCCTGTGGCGAACTGCCTGAAGGGTTGTTAGTGTACAGCGTGGTTGCCGTGCTTGCCGACAGACAGAGCGACTGAAGATTAGCTTGTGTAAACTTCAGGTTCAACGCTTCATTGGTGCCTGTCGCCAACGTCTTATCGTAGTTGGTTTCCGTATCCGCCGTGACTGTCTCAATCTGCTGAATTGTGACATTCGACGTGTCGTTATAGGTTCTGGTGATCTTGTGTGAAATACTCATGTTCTATTCCTCTTAACCGGCAATGCCAGTGATTCCGCACTTCGCCGTGACTGTTACCACGCCGTTGGTAAGGTCATACATCGGAAGGACGCTTACACGGACTGCCGCAATACCATCTACGTTCGTGTTCTCGACCTTTTCAAATGCGACTTTTTGAAGTTCAATCTCTACGGTGTGCGTCCCATCGTAGGTGAACGTCATCGTTGCTGTGCCAGTCGTCAGGTTACGCAACTTGGTGTACTCTGCCGAAGTGGATGTCAAAAACGCCGTGAAACTAAACGCCGCCTTGCGTGCTCCAATGAGCAAGTTCGCACGAGTCGCAAAACCCTTTGCATCGACGCCCGAACCGATGAAGTAACCAAGATCGGCAACTAGGTTGTTATTCCAACTGAAGGAACCTTCAAGACCAGTTGACGCCGCCACGTAGTCAACACCATTGATGACGAGAGACATTCCACTACCAAGGGTGAAGTGCTCAGACTCGACAGCCGGGTAGCTCACGCCTGACGGACTGGTGACCGAACCGGAACCCCTGAAGGTGCCTTTGGTCGAGACGCTCTTCAGGCCCGGACCATACTTGAAATCGATCTGGAAGCTATCCATCACGCAACCTGTGTACAGATTGTCGATTGCGTTACCGCCGCCGTCTGGCAACTGTTCGCCGATAGAAAAACTAGGCAACTGTAGAGTAGTCGAAGGATTGATAGGGGTGATCGTATACGTTGGGCTTGAATAGCTGACGCCGCCTAGTGCATAACACAGGCCGTAAGTCATCCATTCCGCCGAACCGTACTTTTCAAACGTGCCTTGGACATCGTTGTACGTTGGGAAAATGTTCTCTGCGAATTCGTTTCCTTTGCCGATCCACGCCGAATCATTTTCAGTGTTTGAATCCGGCGAAATAATGTCGAGGTTCAACTGTTCCCATCCGAGGAACGTAGAGCTTGCGGTGTTGTAAGAACTCTCAGCAGCTAATCCGGTTGCGATTTTTAGACCTTGTACTCTTTGCATTTTGGTGATTGCCTCATCAGAAGGCTACAGTTAGCCCTGAAATGGTATTTAGCGATTCACAGACGCTATGGTTGATCCCCAATTTCTGGTATGACTACATGCGCCTGAAAGTAGTCTTGTTGTGTGTCGTCAATGCGATGACTGATAGACGGCGTGTCCATGAGCACCACTTGACCCGGCAATACTGCCACTTGACGAATGTTAAGCGACGTTCCGTTGACGGCCTGATTGAAAATCAAGTAGCCGATGTCTTCGGTTCCTGTGGGATTCGCCGCCCCTGCCTGATTGGTCGCTCGATAGGTGATATCAAGGTGATGTTTCCAGAGCGTCATCATGTCAAAGTTCCCGCCCTGGACGCCTTCATAAGAGACGAGTAGTGAGCCGGGTAACATCTCTTGGATAGCATCGAGAATCGATTTCGACACGCCGTACATGAAGGAATAAGGGTTTATCCCGTTCGGCATGGCAGACACTAAAGCCGGTATGGTCTGAAGGGTCGCTACAACGGCGTTGACGAGTGCGGAACCTTTAAGCATTGTAGGTGCTCCCGTTCTTTTTCAAGATGAGCCGTGCGCCGCCGATCACGTCAATTTTGAATTGGCCGATGTCATAGCAAACCGAATCGATCACGATCACGTCACCACGTTGCGGATTGGGTACGATGTTCGTATAATCGACAAACAGAAAAATGTTAGTGTTGCCATCGATACCACCCGGCAAAAGGTCTTCCGGCTTCGGTTGCGAAACGATGCCCTGAATTTCAATGACGCTTTGCTCCGATCCGTCTGTAGTCTGTGGAATGAATAACACTGTTGTGCTCTCAGCAAAAGTGCTGAGACAGATTTGATTTAGTGACTCGAAGGCGTCTAGGAATGGATTCACGAAGAGTATTTAGGGCAATAAAAAAGCCCACTCGTTTTGATTGAGTGAGCTTAGTTTCTTGCTTCCTACGTCAAGAAAGTTGTTAGACGATTGCGAACACTTTGAACGTTGCGCCGCTAGTCACGGTAACCACTACATTTGTGGTGGTGTGTGTTCCTTCGGTGACCGCCTGTGAAGACGTAGAGCCGGTGAAGCTCACAAAGACGTTGGTAGGAACGACGCCTAGACCGTGTGCAATGTTCTGAGCCGAACCTGTACCAGTCTGAACAGTCGAAATGAACAACTGCATTTTGGCTTTCGTCACAGCGCTTGCCGCAAGCTGAGTAGTCCCTACGGAACCTGCCGCAAGATCAGTGCTGCTGAGACTGAGAGCCACGCCGCCCGGAGTTACCGGACCTTGAATAAGTTCTGTTTGTGTGAGTGCCATTTATTTTTCCCTCTTTCTCTTAGCCCTTGGTTTCCCGTCTGTGATCGCTGCGAACAGTTCCCCGCCTACCTTCTCAGTGATTTGATTCGTCTCGTACAGTGAGTACAAGGTCCGCTCATTTTCACTCGGGTAATCTTCGCCGGGGTGATACATCACGCCTTTGTTAAAAAGCGGATGGTCACCCACGATGAAAGAACCGTTCTTAACGAGTTCCCAAGACTTCAGGTTGAGAACCATGTTAGGCAATCGCTGTGTAGAAGAACCCACCAAGATCAGCCGAAATCAGGTTGTACTGATATGCCGACTCGATTTCAACGTGGGTGCTACGTGTTGGCATCCAAGGGTAGCTTGTGATGCGGCTAGGTCCGTAGGTGTTCCAAACGAAGTTAACACCAGCAGCCGGGGTACGAACGCCGATGACAGGCGGAACGTATGCCAGCAATGCGGCCTTGCCCAACACGAAAGCGTTGCTTTCGTTCGGATAAACTGCCGTGTTCTGTACAGCCGTCGAAACCAAAATCTGATCGACTTCAAACAACTGTGCCAAAACATCCTTGGTTACGAGTGCTGCGTTAGCTTGCTTCTGTGCGTAGACGATACGTGAGACGATTTCAGGAACCGCCAACAAAGTATCGTAAACTTGCTTGCCCAACACGAGGGTGTTAGGTTCGCCAACGTTACCCGAAGTGAGAATGATCTGACGCTTCATGTTACGAATGTCTTCGATAGGTGTTGCGCCTGAGTTGTTCCACTGCAAGAACTGATTGGTTGACGGCGAACCGGAAACGCCTGCATACTCCGATGTCCATACGTCATGAGCGAAGAACGTAGACGCCCAATTGATTTCTTTGTTCAATTGCAACTGAAGAGTCAAAGCCTGTGTAGCTTCGAGTTCCAAGTTGATGATCGGGTCTGCGTTCGCTTCGATCTGTTCATCAAGATGACGGCCCAACGCCCACACTTGGGTTTCGTAGGTCGCCATGCTGATGTCGTAGTCCATCACTTCAACAGTGGTGCCCGGAGCACGCTGTTTCATGTTCGGCGTGTTGAAGCTGCCACGAGGATAGGTGAAGTATGAGCTAGACTTGTGCGGTACTTCCTTAACCGGAAATACCTTGTCAGCCACGAACCCATCCTTCTGAAGGAACATCAGACTAAAGTCTGTAAGCGGTTCGTTGATATTGTGTACTTGTTGTAGTGTCGGGTTCATGTCCTTTCTTTGTTTCCTCGAATTAGCTCATCAAAGCGCCGCTAGTCAGAATGGTTACTGAGATAACATCGCCCGTTGCGCCTGCCTCATTCGCAATAGCTACGATGGTTCCACTTGCGTGATTAACCAGCGTTCCGCCCGATGCGATTTCAAGCGGTGCGGCAATGGCGATAGTGTCAGTGATAGCCGCACGAGTCTTGCCACGCACGCCGATTGTTGCCGCCGTGTCTGTCGTTCCGTCCGGTGTGTTCTGCAAGAACCCGGCACAGTTCTTAGTAGCCGTTGCGAGGACTGCATTACCTGTGTTGTCCATGCTTACGGCGTAATATTGCTTCGCCGAAAGATTGGTAACAGTCGGTAGCGTGATTGATTCAAAAAGTTGAGATGTGCTCATGGTCGTTTAGTAGCCTCTGTTCTGGAGAAACTTGTAGTCTTCGCCCGAACGCTTGCCGCTATTGCGGTTCAGCATTGTTTGAAGGTATTGTTCCGGGTGCGCCATGAGGTACTCACGGTAGGCATCGGCTTTCTTGTTCTTGTCCAGTTTCTTGTCTTGCTCGATGGTCTTTGCAGTTGCCGCAAACTCACTAGCAGGCTTCACGGTCGAGTTAGGAATCCTCACAGCCTTGGACTTTGCCGAGCGATGCTTTAAGAGAGCCGTCTCTACGTCCTTCGGTGTTGCGCCGCTCAAGATGAAATCAGAAGCAAGGTCAGACATTCCCGCCAGCTTGCACAAGGTCACAATGCGGATAGCGTCAGCATTTGCTTTCTTGCCCTTCTTAGCGTCGTCTTCGTCTTCGCCGTCTTCCTTCTTTTTCTTGTCGTCTTCGCTGTCTTCGTCGTCGCCGTCTTCAGCGTCGGCCTTCTTTTTCATCTCTTCATCGTCCGAACATTCTTTATCGGCGTACTCGTCCTCTTCAGCCTTTTTTGCGGCATGAAGAGCGATCAGTTCATCGATGGAAAGATCAATGTTTTTCTTTGCCATAATTTCGTCTGTTTCCTCGTCTTCCGATTTGAGATCGGGTGCAACCTTCAGGTGATTCGCCAATTGACGATAGATTTCCTTACGGTCTTGAACGCTGTAGTTATTTAGCGCCGTCGTTTGTCCAGGGCTTGCCGTTGCGAGAGTAGTTACCTTCTGAATCGAGCTATAGCCTTCGATAGCGCCTTTCAGGTCATTGAAAGCGGTCTCGAAGGTACCCACCTTGTCAGCTAACTTTGCTTCGATTGCGTTCTCTCCGAAGAACGTACCGGCCTGAGTGTCTACGATGGCTTGCTGCGAAACTTTGCGGTTCTTGGACACCAGCGAGGTGAACATCTTGTAGTTGCGAAACACTTCGGCTTCGATGTCATCCTTTGCCGACTCCGATAAAGGCTGATGGCTGTTACCGTCCGCTTTCTTGTCACCAGCAAAAATGAAGCTGTATTTCAAGCCTGCCTTTTTGTCTGCGTCCGATTGGTCTACGTGAGCGCAAATAACGCCGATGCTTCCCACACCCGCCGTCATCGTCAAATAGAGCTTGTCCGCACAACTGGCGATTGCGTAGGCCGCTGAGTAGGCCGCATCGTCCGTAATGGCATATACAGGCTTGTCTTTGAGTTCGCCTAGCATTTCGCAAAGCTCGAACAGGCCCGATACTTCGCCGCCCGGAGAGTCGATGTCTAGCAAAATGCCCTGTACTTGAGGGTTCGTATATGCGTCTTCGATCTGTGCGCCGATAGTTTCGTATGAGCTACAGCCGGATTGCGCCATGAGACCGTAGGTCTTTTTCATGAGCGAACCCGAGACAGGAATGATTGCGATACCTTCCTGGACTGCGTAGGTCTTTTCTTTGGCTGTC
>Ga0210389_10002733_pt1 | contig 13800 bp, 15 predicted proteins | sample IncBWH28OmetaG_FD_160127 | JGI IMG/M metagenome (GOLD analysis project Ga0210389, IMG submission 160127) | Forest soil microbial communities from Barre Woods Harvard Forest LTER site, Petersham, Massachusetts, United States - Inc-BW-H-28-O ...
CCCTGGGCAGCCTGGCGCCCAGTTCGGTGTCGTCGGCCTGCTCGGTGAGCTGATTGATCAACGCATGTTGGGGCACCGGCAGCCGCCGTGTCACCCGTTCCAAGCGGTCCAACAGCCGCAACCGCTCTGGAGTGGTCAACGCGTCGAACGACAGCTCGCACGCGCAGTCCACGACGGCATCGAGCGCGTCGAAGACCCCGACGATCTCCTCACGGCTACTCGAACCCATGTTCGAATACTACCGCGGCCCACCGACAACAACCGGCACGTGAAACGAAAGTGGCGCAAGTGATTTGCATAGCTGAGCTCGGCTTGATGGGCTAGCCACTTGCCAGATAGTCGGCGACGAAATCCGTGGTGCGGCGGTGCCATTCACCGCATCGCCGCACCATGTAATGCCCCGCGCCCTCGACGCCTGCCCACGTCGCATTCACCCCACGCCCGCGCGCCCGCCAGGTCTGGGTCGCCGAACTGCGCGGGTCGGTCCAGGAATCTGCGGTGCCGTGCACGACCAACAGCCGGGTGGACGCGGGGATCAGATCCCCTTCGCAGCCCACCCACCACGGCGCAAGCGCGACCACCGCGCCGATGTCGGCATCGGCAGACAGCTGCGCCGCGACGCGACCGCCCATTGAATGGCCCACCAACACAATGTTTTCCGGGTCAAAGCGCCGTCGGACATCGTCGAGCACCGTTTTTGCGTCGGCCACCGCATCCAAATGCGGGCTGTTCCATCCTCGACGGCGGTACTGGACGCGTCGCACGTCGACGTCGGGACCAAGGCGGCGCCGCAGGGCGCCGGCGACGAGCATCATCCGGAGGTTGGCCAGCTGCCACCACCGGGAAGCCTGGTCGCTGCACACCTTGCCGCCCGGCAGGACTAACACACACGCATGCGTTTCCACGACTCTTATTCGGAGCCGACGTCGACAAGGTCCGGCCAGATCTGCGCTACGTCTGTTCGTAGGTGCCGTAGATATACGCTCGCGCGATCGCGTGCTGGAAGAGATTGAACCCGAGGAAAGCGGGACTGGCGTCCTCGCTGAGATCGAGCTTGTCGACGTCGACGGCGTGCACCGCGACGTAGTAACGATGCACACCGTGACCGGGAGGCGGCGCGGCGCCGATAAAGCGGCGCATCCCCGCGTCGTTGACCAACGTCAGCGCGCGGCCCGGCAGCTCGCGGCCGTCACCCGCATCATCGGGCAGTTCGGTGACGTCGGCGGGCAGGTTCGCGACCGCCCAGTGCCAGAACCCGGACAGGGTCGGTGCGTCCGGGTCATAGACGGTGACCGCGAAGCTGCGGGTCTCATCGGGGAATCCCGACCAGCTCAGCTGTGGGCTGACATCCTCTCCCCCGGCGCCCATGATTCCGCTGATTTGCGGCGTGGCCAGCGGCTGGCCGTCGGTAATCGAGTCCGAGTTCAGGCTGAACAACGGCAGCTTGGGTAGCGCGTCATACGGGTCGGGCGGCGAGATCATTAATCAGTCCTCTCGTGACTCGGCTTGTTTTTCTCCACTAGCAGTGTGTCAGGAAGTGTGCCAGCACCTCGGTGCCGAACCTCAGCGCATCGATGGGTACCCGCTCGTCGACGCCGTGGAACAACGCAGCGAAATCCAATTCCGGCGGCAGCCGCAGCGGGCTGAAGCCGAAGCAACGAATACCCAAGCGCGCGAAGGCTTTCGCGTCAGTTCCACCGGAGAGCATATAGGGCACTGTCCGGCCGTCGGGGTCGACCGCCAGCACCGCGGCGTTCATGGCATCGACCAGATCGCCGTCGAAGCTGGTCTCATACGACGGCAAGTCCTTGATCCACTCCCGGGTCACGTCGGGGCCGAGCAACTCGTCGACCTCGGCTTCGAACGCCGCCTGACGCCCGGGCAGCACGCGGCAGTCCACCACGGCTTCCGCCGTGGCCGGGATCACGTTGGCCTTGTACCCGGCCTTGAGCATCGTCGGGTTGGCGGTGTCGTGCACTATGGCCTTCAACATCTTGGCCATCGGGCCGAGCTTTCCGATCGTCCCCTCCAGGTCGGGCGACCCGGTGTCGAACGTGATGCCCGTCTCCTCGCTGATGGCGCCCAGGAACTCCACGACGGTCTCGGTAACCACTAGCGGAAACTGGTGGCGGCCCAGCCGGGCCACCGCCTCGGCGAGGGCGGTAACCGCATTCTGGTCGGTCACCATCGAGCCGTGCCCCGCCCGGCCACGGGCGGTCAGCCGCATCCATTGGATGCCCTTCTCGGCCGTCTCGATCAGGTAGAGGCGGCGCTGACTGCCGTCGGGGCGCGGCACCGTCAGGGAAAAGCCGCCGACCTCGCCGATCGCCTCGGTGATGCCCTCAAACAGATCGGGCCGGTTGTCGACCAGCCAGTGCGACCCGTAGCTACCGCCGTGCTCCTCGTCGGCTACGAACGCGAACACGAGATCTCGGGGCGGCACGATGCCGGCACGCTTTAGCTGCCGTGCGACCACGATCATCATGCCCACCATGTCCTTCATGTCGACCGCGCCGCGGCCCCAGACATAGCCGTTTTCGATCGCACCGGAAAACGGGTGCACACTCCATTCGGCCGGCTCAGCCGGCACCACGTCGAGATGCCCATGGATTAGCAGGGCGCCACGAGAACTGTCGGCGCCCGCGAGCCGGGCGAACACGTTGCCCCGGCCGGGCGCACCGGATTCGACGTATTCAGGCTGGTAGCCAACCTCTGCCAGTCGCTCAGCGACCCACTGCGCGCACTCGGCCTCGCCTTGTGTGGTCTCGGACTCGCCGGTGTTGGTGGTGTCGAATCGAATCAACCTGCTGACAACCTCGACCACGTCATCGCTCGGGCTGGCCGGAACCTCGGTCTCACCTGTCACAGTCACCTTTCCTACCACTGCCGGGGCGGCTCGGCTTGGCGTCCGAGTGATCCAGCTGGGTTGGGCCGGCGCGGGCCAATCCGATAGCCTTAGCTGCCAACCCATGCGGTTTGGTCTTGTCCGAGTGGCGGAATGGCAGACGCGCTAGCTTGAGGTGCTAGTGCCCTACTAATGGGCGTGGGGGTTCAAGTCCCCCCTCGGACACGGTTACTACCCCTACCCGTCGGACGAATCGACACGCCGACGATCTTGGCGGCGGCGTTGTAGACCATCTCCAATCGAAGCGCGGCGTACAGTGCTGCCAACTCCAATGGATCGGCGCTATTGAGCAGCTCAGCGACGTTTCCGAGCCCGTCGACTATTTCCGCGATCTTCTTCTGGGTCAGGACGTTGGTGGTAGGTACTCGATCGAGATCGGCGCGGGCAGCCTCACGTTCTTCTAGCGCACGGTTCAGCGCATCCGCAACGGCTGCCGGTTCCACACCAGCCTCGATCGACAGCTGTAGTCGGCGCATGCGCGTTTCAGCATCGGCGAGCTTCTTCTTCGCCTGCCGCAGACGGCTGTCGTCGACCCCACTTGCTTCTGAACCAGCCTCTGCCAATCGCCGAATGGTTTCATTCCGATGCTCGCGATCGAAGAGTCGACCGATCCATGCATTCAGCGGTCCGATGACAGCCCTCTCGGCGAGATAGACGTTCTTCGGATGACTCGACAGCACCACGGAACCGGGAGCGATGCTTCGAGCCGCGCATCTGTAGTACGTCCGCGATTCGTTCTTCGAACGGCGAGGTGTTCCCTCCATCCGGCGACCGCACAATGCGCAGCGCACCATGCCTTTCAGGGCGTACGGCCATTTCGTTGCCTTTGCACCGCGCTCCAGCTTTCGGCGAGAGTCGAGTCCGCCCGCCGCTCTAGACCGACGGAGCAGTTGCACTTCCGTGAACTGCGCCACGGAAACTATCGCCGGATGTGCTGGCCGTCGCGATCTGACGATTCGTTCGCTCGATGCGCGCCGGAATCGCACAACGTGCCCCTCACTGACATTGTCCGGATCCATCAGGATCTCGGTCTTGGTCCAGCGACCGAAGATTGCGTAGCCCGTGTACTTCGGGTTCTGCAAGATCGCGCCAACCGTGCTGCCTTGCCATCCGTCCGCGAGCCGGTGACGATTCTGGTCCGGCCGACGCGCAGAGGGACAAGGAACACCATCACGGTTCAGCCCTTCGGCGATCGCCCGATCGCCCTTGCCGTCGAGGTAATCGGCGAAGATCCGACGCACGACATCTGCTGCTTCCTCATCGATTGCGAGTACTCGTAATCGATACCCCTCGGCGGACTTTCGCGGATTCGGATGGCACCCACCGTCGACGACCATGTAACCGAAAGGTGCTCGGCCGCCCTGATGTCGGCCCTCGTTTAGAACCTGTGCATCCATCGCCGCACGGACACGGGCCTGAATATGTTGCCGCTCCGATTCGCTCATCCCGCCAAGGACGCTCATTAGCATCTTGTGTGACGGATTCTTGGAGTCGAACCTACCGCCAAGTTCCGGAATCCAGACCTGCACACCGTAGTTTGCGAAACGCGGAGCAACCAGGGAGAACTGGTTTCCGAACCAGCACCGTGTTCCCTCGCCTACAACAACGCCATCCCAGCCTCGGTTCGGATCTTTGAGATCACTCAGCAATCGACGGGCATCGTCCCGCCGGTCCCAGGGGACCGAGCGAGACTGGCCGACGTCGAAGTACTCGGCAACCACCACGCCGCCCAGCGGCTCGACAAACTTGCTGGCGTTGCCGAGCTGCCACCCTAAGGACGTTTCGGGATCCTGGTTGTCCTCTGTCGAGCATCGGCCGTAGAATGCCAGCGGTCCCAGCCTGTTCTCCGGAAGATCGATTGATTCGACCCCTAATACTTCATCTAGCGCTGCCCACTCGTCGACCTCGTCCGGCACGCTGTCTATCTTCCCTCACGCCGCAAACGGGCGCTGAATCGTTGCCTCTCGAAGGATTCGTAGGAGAACCTGGGCCGCAGCAGGATTAAGTGCTGGCGGTGCATAGGGGCAACGAACGGTGCCGAAGTCCTCGCGTCCGCCAGGTGGAGGCTGCGTCCGGTCTGCGCCAGCATTGACGTTGACATCGCGACTTCCCGTTGCTCCGTTCTCAACCGACCGTCTCCTGTCGACGCTGGATTTGTCATTCACAGCACAGGTCTCTCGCTAGCCGCGCGTCTTGGTGTCCGGTCATGGACTGGCCTCCCGTGGCGGGGTGTCGGTGAGCGCATCGCGGGCGGCCTGGCGGCGCTGGCGAGCGCCGAGGGCGGCGGTTAGTACGAGCAGCCGCTCCCCGTTGGTGGCGTGCCCACAGCCGCGAAACTCCCATAGGACGGGTTCATCGTCGTCGGCCTTGATGTGAGCCGGTTGGTCGAGTTCGGCCGGCAGGTGGCTGCGCATCGTCTGCCACCGGAAGCGCCGTGCGCGTAGGGCCTGCAGGGTGGTGGAGTAGCGCCTGGTTTTGGTGGTGATGTGCCCGCGAAACCCCAGGCAATGCAGCCAAGTCAGCATGATCGCCCGGCCGGGTCGGCGGGCCAGCTCGGCGATGGTGTGCAAGATGCGTCGCACATGCTCGGAGACCGGCAGGGTGGCAATGGCATGCGGGGAGACGCGATAGGTGCCGAGACCGAAGTCGGCGGCGGATTTGGTGACGTATTTCGCCAGGTAGCCCGCCACCCGCCGGCCCGCAATGCCGTCGCGGTCGTCAGTCCCGCCGACGCGGTTGGTGACGGGTCGGGCGTCGATCTGACTGCCGAACCGCCACGTAACAAATCGGCGCGAACCGATTCTCACACTGCGCAGCTCGCCCGAGTCGATCAACTCGTACAGCTTCGTGCGGCCGATGCCGAGGCGTGCCATCACCGCCGGGACCGCCATCAGCTCGGCCATTGCATTCCTCCTGTAGGTCGTCCTCTTCGAGGTAGGTCCTTCTCACCCGTCCTGTCCGACTCAGGTGCCGCGTCGAGGTGATCCGACATCTGAGTCCGTCGCCCAGGCGAGCGCACTCCAGCTCATCCTGATGCGCGGTCTGAGGATTGCGCGCCGCAGCCAGTCCCGGCGGGCTCGTCCCTGCGCTCATCCTTCATGCGTCGTTCCATATCTAGAACGCTAAGAGGCGTTATCACGCTGCGCCACAGTCAGTCCCAGAAACTTTTCCCAGGTTTTGCGTCGGCGCATCTTGGGTTACCGCTATTTATCGGAACGCAGTGAAACATCGTGAACGCATTACGGCTCGGTGCTTATCGACTTTGTCACTGGTCGCGGAGAAGGAAGAATGATTGACATGCCTTCCAATGGCACTGTCACGTTGGTGAGTGTGGGCGACCTGGGAGGATTCGTGGGGTGAGCACCGCAACGCCGTCGTACAAGGGCCACCGCTACCCGGTCGAGATCATCAACCACTGCGTGTGGCTGTACGTCAGGTTCCCGCTCAGCTTCCGTGAGGTCGAGGAGCTGATGCTCGTACGCGGTGTCGCGGTGAGTTAGGAGACGATCCGGCGGTGGTGCGCCAAGTTCGGGCAGGCCTACGCCAACCAGCTGCGCCGACGCCGGCCACGGCCCGGTGACAAAGGGCACTGCGACGAGTGTTCATCCGGATCATCGCCACGCAGCACGACCTGTGGCGCGAGGTCGACCAGCACGGCAACGTGCTCGACATTGTGGTCCAGTCCCGCCGAAATGCGGTGGCCGCCAAACGATTCTTCGGCACGCTGCTCAAAAACCTGGAGTACGTGCCGCGGGCGATCGTCACCGACAAACTCGGCAGCTACCAGGTCGCCCACCGCGAGCTGCTGGCATCTGTCGAGCATCGCGGCTCGAAGGACCTCAACAATCGGATCGAGAACTCGCATCAACCCACCAGGCAGCGGGAACGGGCGATGAAACGGTTCACATCGCCCGGGCACGCACAGCGGTTCTTGTCCGCGTTGCGTGGCATTTCACCGCATTTTCGGCCGGGCCGGCACCGACTGACCGCACCCGAATGGCGTACCGAGATGGCTGACCGCTTCACGATCTGGCGGGAAGTCACCGCGACCGTCGTTGCCTGAAAGGTGAACAACCGAACGGTGTTTCATAGCGGCGGCTCCAAACCAAACTGTGCCGCTCCAATTTTCAACCAACGTGACAGTGCCATGTGTACACGGGCCAGAACCCCGCTTCCGCCGCACCCTTGGCAGAGCGGATTCTGGCCGCACTGAACTAACCAACAAACTCGCTGGAAGATTGATAGTACGCGACAGCAAGGTCGAATCGATTCGAAAACTCTTGACCCACGTGCTGGACGCGTAATCCGCGGCCCGGGTAGTTGAGATCGATGGTGCTCTCGGGCTCGTCATGCCTGCCTTCCCGTCGGCGTCCGATGCTAACGGGTGCCCCGTTGGCGGTGCAGTATGTCGATTACACGCTCGGGTCTTAATTGCTCGCGGCGACGGTACCTAACTCCGGTAGATCCTCGAACCAATCGCGTTGGGCCAGAATCCGATACGCGAGGCCTTCCAGCGCGGCGTCCATTTCATGGCGGTCCGGCTGTTCCTCGAAGCCGGGTGACTGGGTCAAGTGGTCGGCAATCCACCCGACGATCAGAGCGGCGAGGGCCTCGATCTGCCGGAGCCCGGATTCGGTGAGGCACAATTGGTCGCCGTCTCGCGTCGCGTAGCCGGACTGGACCAGGCGGTCGAAGGTGGATTCGATGACCTCGCGGGGCACATGCAGGTACTTGGCAATGTGGGTCAGGCGCGCCGTCCCGAATAACCGCCCGTACTGATAGATCCGCAGCACGCCCCACAGTCCGGCGACGTCAAGCTCGCTATCGGGTTGCGTCGCAAGGGTTCGCAGCCGCACACCCGGCGCGTGCCGCAGCACGTGTCCGATCGCGATTTCCAGCAGCTTCTCCGGCGTTTGGACGGTCGGCATGCCGAACCCGTCGCCGAGGTCGCCGGCGACGCCGTGGATGTCCTTCAGCGGGACCTCTCGCAGCAGCAGCGCCACGACGAACCCACCCGCGGCTACCGCTGCTGCGCACAGGAATACTTGTGTGAGCGACTCGGCGTAGGCCCGCACGATGGGTGCGGCCACATCATGGGGCAGCCGGTGCAAGACATTTGCAGAACTCATCGCCTTGTGGGGCGCGCCGCTGGCCGCCAGTGCGGGACCTTCTCTTCGGATGAGGAAGTTCGCGAACAGCGCCCCGAATGTCGCGGCGCCGAATGCACTGCCAACCGCGCGGAAGAAGGTCACAGCCGAGGTTGCGACACCGAGGTCTTGGAAACTCGAGTTGTTCTGCACGATGAGAACTAGCATCTGCATGGACAGGCCAATCCCGGTCCCCAGGACGATGAGGTAGGACGACTGCAGCAGCACCGATGTCGATGCGTCCACGGTCGACAGCAGGACAAACCCGAGGGCCATCGCCGCTGTGCCAACGACCGGAAAGACTTTGTACCGTCCCGTCCGGCCGACCAGTACGCCGCTGACCGTCGAGGCGATTAGGATGCCGATCACCATGGGCAACGTGCGCAGACCTGACCCGGTTGCATTGGCGCCGCCGACGTACCGCATAAAAGTCGGCAGGAAAGCCAGCGCGCCCAGCATCGCAAATCCCACCACAAAGGAAAGAGCGCAGCACACGGCAACGGTCCGGCTGTGAAACAGTCGCAGCGGCAGGATGGGCTCAGTTGCGTGGCTTTCCACCCACGTGAAGGCACCCAGCAACGTCGCGGAGCCGACGAACAGCCCGATAATCGGCGCTGAGGACCAGGCGTAGGTGGTGCCGCCCCAACTGGTCGCCAAAATCAGACCGGTCGTGCCAAGGGCGATCAAGAGGATGCCAAGGTAGTCGAAGACCGGCTTGGGGCGTTCAGCCAACTTCGGGATGGCCGTTGCCGCCACCACCATGACCACCACCGCGAGCGGCACGTTGCTCCAAAACACCCACTGCCAGCCGAAATGATCGGTGAGGAAGCCGCCCACCAACGGGCCAGTCACCGTACCGAACCCAAACATCGCACCCAAGATGCCCTGATAGGTGCCGCGGTATCGCAGCGGTACGACTTCACCGACCAAGGCGCTGGCGGTGACGCTCATCCCTCCGGCGCCGGCGCCTTCCACCGCGCGGGAGATCGTCAGTACGGTCATCGTTTCCGACAGTCCGCACAGCACAGACCCGATGGTGAACGTCACGAGGGCGTGCTGGAACACCGCCCTGCGACCGAACAGATCACCGAGCTTGCCGACCACGGCAGTGACAGCGGTCGCACCCAGTAGATAGGCGGTGACCACCCACGACTGGTGCTTGGGATTGCCCAGGTCGGCAACTATCGTCGGCAGCGCGGTCGCGACGCTGGTCGCGCCCAGCGCCGAGACCAGCATTGCCAGCGCGATCGCCAGGAAGATGCAGTTCCGCCGTTGGCGGCTGATCCGGATGCTGGATGCAAAATCTGCCGCCGGGTTCGGTTGGGTCGCTGTTTTCGGGCTCGTCATGCCTACCTTCCCGTCGGCGTCCGATGCTAACGACTGCCCAGGTCAACCAAGTCAGGAAGGGGGACGCTTCGTCGTTGTTACTTGGCTTGCAGGCCCACCATGGCTCGGGACTGTCCTCCGGCTGGACGCTGTTGGGTGCGCTCGTGGCCGCTGAGGTAGCGGCGCTGTAGCCGATCGATGAGAACCTGTGCCTCTCGGATGTCTCGGCGCAGCGCGGCTTGCTTCCAAGCGCAGCGCGCATGGCTCGGCCCGTTCGTGCGGGTGACATCCTGGCTTTCGACCCAGGCCAACTGGGCGGTCATCTCGTGCAGTTGATGGCGTAATGCGCGAACCAACTCCACAGCCTGGGCTGTGGCGGGGCACCAGGCGGTCTGGTCGGTTCGGTACTCAGCAAAATCAGGTGATGCGGTCATCGTGATCCCAGCGTGCAGACGATCACCATGCATGTCGGCTACGGAGGGATACTCCTTGGGTTCTGCGGCGGACAGCGGAACTCATTCCCGGACCAGCTGAAATTCCCAGCGACCCCGAATCTACCCGATCCGATCGGATAGCGGGAGGCGCGGAGCTTAGATCCGCACGCCGCCGGCCATCACTTCACCCAATCGACTTCTGGGGGCACAACAAAAGACGCACGGATCGCCGAAATCAGCCTCGCTCGAAAGGGTCGACCTGTTTGATTGTCGCGAAACCTGGGCCCGTGCGCCGTCGTCGCGGCATCTGGTCTGAATCCGGTCCGGTTCGAATGGCGGCGACAGTTCGCCTCGCGATGTCCTCTGACGCCAATAGCATCGAAGACCGAAACACGCTCTCTCCCTGGCAATTACGTCACTGTCACATTTCTCGCGGTCTCCCCCCGCCGACCCATGCTGTCACTCAGTGTTGTTTCACACATCATGGATAATTGATGTTATCCATGATGGTCATACGCCGATAATCTGCGTCCTCGAACGCGGTTGGTCCGCCACCCGTTACGGCAAGTTTCATCACCCGTGCATTGAGCGACGCCCTGCTCGAAACCCGGAAATGATCCCCGACAAACGGCAGTTGCCGACACCCCTAACCGGAAACAAGCGTGGCCCTGCCGAATCCCGGCGACAAACCCAGCAGAGCGTTGCATCCCCCGCTGCACTCAGGGCATAGTTGAAACCCGCAGAGCCTCAGGCGAAACGCCCGCTCGACTTACACCACTCCACGGGCCACGACCTGACTGTGGTGGGACCGTGAACAAGCTGCTGCGCTGTGCACTTCCGATCACACTGTGATTTGGTGATCCGATCACCGACACCGAGTGTGGATGCTCGCCGACACGGCGCCTGACCGTTGGTAATGTGCATGGTCGTAGCTGAACTGGCCCACGGTGCCAATCACTCCCAACCGCGCGGGGAGCCGCAATGCAGTCGAATATTACGGAACCGAATACGGCAGGGCACATGTCGGACCTGTGGGCGTGATCATCCCACCGCGCACCGCAAGACAGAAGGAAGCCGTGATGACAAGGAGGCGCGCATCGCGCGGAGCGCGTACGAACACTACGACAAACGCCGAGCCGCCGGTGACCACCACAACGTCGCGCTGCGCAACCTCGCCAACAAGCTCCTCGGCCGCCTGTGGTGGTGCCTGGCAACAACCAGCTCTGGGACGACAACGCCGCCTGGCCACACCGACCCGAACACCCAAATCCGGTCGCTGCTTGACAACTCACTCGCGTGGGATGTGTATGTTCCGGCAAGGAAAGTTCGCGTGGCACACCGCCCCACAAGTCGGGGCGGACGATCTCATTCCCGGTAGTCGTCGCCGATTATGAGGGCGAGCGCTATCTGGTCGCCATGCTCGGCCAACAGACGAACGGGGTGCGTAACCTGCGCGCCGGCGACGGCCGTGCGGTGTTGCAGCACGGGCAGCGCGAAGGCGTGTCTCTGGTGGAGGACCTTCATTATCCATCAAAACTACTGCATATTCGTTATCATGCTGTTGCACAATATATCTCACCCACGAGAGTTAGTCACGCCGAGCAAGCTAAGTGAAGCCGCCACCACCTGGTCCTCGCGGTTGCCTTGGGTGCCCGTCCGCCATGGTCAACGGCAAGCGGCGGTGGTTGCGTCGCAGGTCCAGCACGTGTCGATCACGGTTGTGTCAGGGCGCGTGTCGTCGGGAAACGGAAGCCTCACTTGCCGCAGCCTGGCGCTATGGCCGATGCCTCGAACGTGCGGCACGACACCATCGTGGTGCCCGAGACGATGAGCCCGGCCCAAGTAAGGGCGCTGGCGGAGCAGAAGGCTCAGGCTCAAGTCGGCGACGATGACATGGTCGCCTTTTTGCATCTCCCCGGATCACGGCCGGTCGGCGGTGAGCATGGCACCGAGGCCGAGTGGCGGTACAGCTACCAGGTGATACCGTCTGGCGGCCCGGCTGCTGATACGGCCGGCTGACGCAGCGGCGGTGCGTCGTGGAGGGTGGTGTCGCCTTTGCCGCTATAGCGCTTCACTGCCGAATACGGCGAGATCGAATATGGCGGGTTACCGGTAAAGCACTCCATTCTCCTAAATACGCAGCGCCACAGCTTAATTCCTGACGAGAGCTACAGCCGATAACTCCTGCGTAGCTCGTAATGCGCAAAGCTGCGACGGATTGCTGCTCATGTGGACGACTTCATGGAAGTCATGGGGCTGTAGCCGCTGCGCTCTTCGATCAACCCTGGAACGGCGACTGCTACCGCTGGCCGATCGTGTGATCGAGATGGTGCCGACGACCGTCTTGGTCGACCGCGCACACGAAACGATTCATCTCAAGGCAGGGACAGTTTTGTTCAACCAAGGCGCATTAGCTGATCTGATCTATATCGTCTCTGAAGGCGAGCTCGAGATTGTCGTCAACTAGCGGGCGGCGGCCAGCAAGTGCTCCGAGTCGCAAGGGCCGGCGACCACTCCGGCGAGATCGGCCCGCTATTCAGCCTGCCGCGCTCCGCAACCGTGCGCGCCCGCACCGACGCGGCGGTAACCGGCTATAGCGTCCCGGGCTTTCCGGCAACGCCTCGGCGCAGAAGCTGCACAGGGCGCCGTCGAGGAGCGCGAGCCGGCCATGGATTAGGTCCGCAGGAAGTATTCGGGTCTCAGCCGAACGACCGCAGCGCGTCGAGCGCTTTGGCGGAGTCGCTGCCCCTTCCGTTGTCCCATGCCTACGGCAGGGTTGGATGGCTAATCCGTGATACCGCAGCGGTACCGCTGTGATCCCATGAGTCTCTTGCCCAAGAGTGCTGAGGATCTGAGACAGCCGATCACATAGGTAATAGACCATGAAAGCAGCCGACGCGGGACAGGCCAAGCGCCTGCCGAATGGCCTCAACACGGATGACCAAAGACCCTGCCGCGCAATGATGCTAGCCCAGTGGTTAATTAATTACCGCGGACCACGATCACTGGAACTGTTGCCGATTGAGCCACAGCGGAGCCGACCGACCCCAGAAGCATGCTCGGAAACCCCCCGCGCCCACGGCTACCGACGACCACCAGCTGGGCACGTTCAGACTCCTGAACCAGCCACCGGGAAGGCTGATCGCAGAACAGCAATCGCTCGATAAGCACATCTGGATACTGCTCTTGCCAGCCGGCGAGACGTTCGGCGAGGATCTCTTGCGCTTTACGCTCGCTGTCCCGCCAGTCCATTCCGAGCATCGGAAACACCCCTACGTCGCTCCACGCGTGCAGCGCCACCAGACCAACCCCTCGGCGGGAGGCTTCATCAAAGGCCAGGGCGGTCGCCGCTTCCGAGGCTAGCGATCCGTCGATGCCCAGCAGCACAGGCGCAGTGGAGGCAGGAGCCGCGCTCCCATCGGAATGGATAACCGCGACCGGGCAGTGGGCATGGTGCATCAATGCCGTAGTGACCGAGCCGAGTAGCAGGCGGCCCAACGCACCCAGTCCCCGGCTGCCGGCGACGATCATCCAAGCACCCTTGGAAGCATCAATCAGTGTCGGAACAACGCTGGAATACACCATCTCGGTGTGTATTTCAGGCGGCTCAGACTCACCCAGGTTAGCGCTAAGTGTCTTGCGGGCCTGATCAATAACGTGCTGTCCATTTTCCCTCTGCCACCCGGGTATGTCCAGTTGAAGCACCGACCAGTCGACTATCACCGGGGGAACAGAGTGCATCAGCGTGATAGGCAGCTGGCGCATGATGGTCTCGCGGGTTGCCCAGGCTACGGCATCGTCAGAAGCCGCCGATCCATCGACGCAAACCAATATTCCGTATTTTTCTGTGGTTCCCGACATTTCGAACTCCTTGCTGCTAAATCTCGATGGCGGCAGTTGACTCGTCCCTCAGGCACCCAACTCGGAAGCTGTGCCCGTCCGACGAGCTGACACCAACATGTGGCCGCGCCAGGCGGAGCGAGGTGCG
>Ga0210389_10002734_pt1 | contig 13800 bp, 10 predicted proteins | sample IncBWH28OmetaG_FD_160127 | JGI IMG/M metagenome (GOLD analysis project Ga0210389, IMG submission 160127) | Forest soil microbial communities from Barre Woods Harvard Forest LTER site, Petersham, Massachusetts, United States - Inc-BW-H-28-O ...
CGCCGTGGAATCCATTACCGCCATAACCGTGTCCAGAGTAGCCCGCGTGGCCATAGTACCCGCGACCGCCGCCCCAGCCGCGACCGCCGCCCCAGCCACGACCGTAACCCCAGCCGCCGCGACCATAGAATCCGCGGCCCCAACCGCCGCCCCAGCCGCCCCTCCAGCCGTACCAGGGACCGGCGCCGATAAACACTCCACCCGCGAACCAGCTGGGTCCGTAGTAGCCATAAGGTGCGCAAGCGTATGGCGCGTAGCCGTAGTAGCCGTAGTCACAAACCGGAGGCCCACCCACATATCCCGGCCCAATTCCTACGCCCACACTGACCTGGGCTTGCGAGTAGGCCAGCGGCAGCATCAAAACCATCGCCAAAGCTAAATATTTCATATAACGCATGGTGAATCCCCCTTGTCTCAGATCCGCTCTTTCAACCACTCTCGCGGACCTTCAGGTTCTTCAGCTTTTCACTCTATCTGAATCACCTACTTATTTGAACTCGGAAGCAGCAGAAAAGTTGCAGTTTCGGCAGTGGCTGATTTCAGCCACCTCGCCTGAATTCAACCACTTACGTGGAATAACACCTGACCACTCCTTGCGGCTTCACGGCCCGTAGATCCACGTGTGCGACGTCGCCTGATCATTGTTGGCGTACCCCCCGGCAAGCAGCACTCTGCCGTCGTTCAACTTCGTTTCGCTCATGTAGTGCCATTTGTCGTCCAACTGGCCAGAAACCAGCTGAAAGCTTGCGCTCGCCGGATCGAAAATCTCCACATCTTTATCGCCGCCAGCAATGAGTAACTTTCCAGATGCCACCTGAACCGCTTCATCCGGCAGCTTGAACCGACTGTCATTCATGTGGCCGGCGTCCGCGAATTTCCCCACACGTGGGTCGTATATCTCAGCCGTGTTAAGGTTCTTATCCCAGCCTCGAGAATTGGAACCACCCGCAATCAACACCCTTCCATCCGGCAACAGCCCGGCGGTGTGTTTGCAGCGGGCACTGCTGAGACCTCCAGTCTCGGAGAAAGTGCCTCTCTTGGGATCGTACAATTCCGCGCTCGCTGTAACGCTATCAGCGTAACCACCCACTATCAGGACTCGACCGTCGTTGAGAAGCGTAGCCGTATGAGAGATCCGCGCGTGATGCATGGACCCGATCGTCTGAAACGAAAGCGTCTTCACGTGGAAAATCTCAGCCGAAGCCAGAGATTCGTTGTTGCGTTCTTCTCCACCTGCGATCAGCACATCGCCGTCGGCGAGCAATGTGGCACTTGGCCTCCCGCGCGGCGCAGTCATCATGGAGATCACGGTGAACTTGCGGGCGCCAGGATCATAAAGCTCCGCTGAATCCGTGCCGCCTTGTCCGACCCAGCCGCCAGCGATCAAAACTTTTCCCGAGCGCAGCAGCACCGCAATGTGTCCCACTCGCGCGACGCTCATCTCGCCCGCCGCTTGAAACTTACCGGTGGCTGGATCATATAGCTCAGCGGACCTGTAGAAATCCTGGTTCCGGCGCATGCCTCCGGCGATCAGAACCTTGCCATCGGGCAGAAGAGTGGCGGAATGCCCGGAGCGGGGTTCAAGCATGGGAGCCGCCGCTGACACCGATCCAACCGAAGCGCCCGGAGAACCAGTTCGAAACTCTGGCCCCGCCGCAGGGAAACTCACGGTAACTAACAGAACGAAAAGCAAGCGGGAATAGCCCATGACAACCTCCCTTTCAGGTCAGACGTGTCCAGCCGGTGGTTGTGAGCAGGCGATTCATCTGATCCCATTAAAGCTCCCCAGACGTTCGCCACCATCCAGAAACCTCCACATTGACAATCAATAGTGTCCGAATGATAATCACAGCGCTCTATTTCGTCGATTTCCGCGATGATCTCGTTCCGAGCAGGAGACACCCGCAATGCACTCCTTCCGCCTTCTTATTTTGACCGCAGCGGCATTGATGCCGTCCGTGCAATCGGCCTTCGCCGGATCCAATCCTAAGATCGCCCCTCCAGGTACTGCGACCCCCTGGGTGCAGTTGGCTAAATTGTCAACTCTGAACCCATACGCCCCGCGCATCGGAGGCTCCATCGCAATCAGCGGGAATGTCGTGGTGGTCGGAGGGCAGTACAACCGAGAGGCCGTGGTCTATGTGATGCCAAAGAACGGATGGCTGAACATGCTCCCAACTGCGTCACTGCAGGCATCAAGCGAACCCGGATGCGGATCCTTTGGCTATTCGGTTGCGATCAGCGGTAACACAATCGTGGTGAGCGATCCTGAGACTTATTGCTTCCACGGCGGCTCCGGGGCAGCCTACGTTTTCGTTGAGCCACCCGGTGGCTGGAGCGGCACAATCACGCAAACCGCCACACTCACCGCTTCCGACGGCGCTACGGGAGACAGCGTCGGAGAGTCCGTATCGATCAGCGGCGACACAATTATCGCGGGCGCACCCTTCCAATCAAACGGAGACGGTTCGGCATACGTTTTTGTCAAACCAGCGAGCGGGTGGGCGAACGGAACACAAACTGCAAAGCTGACCGCCACAGACGTTGCTGCGAACGACAACTTCGGCGCTTCGGTTTCTATCAGCGGTTCCGTCGCCGTGGTTGGTTCACCTTATGAACCGATGGGGACAAATGACTACGGCGCGGCGTACGTTTTTGTCGAGCCCGCCGGCGGATGGGCAAACGCCACTCAGACCGCCAAATTAACCGCTCTGGATAGCGCAGCGTACGGTCCGCTTGGATCTGCAGTCTCGATCAGCGGGCAGACGATAGTCGCTGGAGCCCTAAATAGCACCGTTGGTTCCAACCAGGGCCAGGGCGCGGCTTACGTATTTGTGGAACCTCCAGGTGGTTGGTCCAACATGACGCAGACGGCCAAGCTAACGGCAGCCGGTGGATACTCCGGCGACCAGTTTGGTGAGTCCGTGGCAGCAACGGATAACCTGATCGTCGCCGGGGCACCGTGGTTCTCCCATTCCAACAACGATCTGACATCGCCATTTTTCCACGAAGGCGCGGATTACATATTCTCGAAACCTGCAGGCGGCTGGTCTACGGGAACGCAATCGGCGATGGTGACTGGCTCCGATGCCAAGCTGGGCGCCTATCTCGGAAGTTCCGTAGGGATAAGTGGAAACACAGTTGTGTCCGGGGCGCTGTTTAACAACTACAGCACGGGCGCAGCTTACGTCTTCAGCCCATACACTCCACAGTGAATTGTATTTTGCCGCAGGAGAGGAAAATTATGACCGACCCAACTCCCTCAGCTTACCGTCGCGGGGAATCGTCCGCGCGAGTTCGTGTGCCATTGGCCGGACACTTACTCAGCCGCTTAAACAGCTACGGGCTAGCCGCGAGCGCGGCCGGAGTGGCGCTGCTTGCCTGTTCGAATTCTGCCGAAGCCGCCCCGGTCTGCGGAAGTCTTTCGGTAACGCTTCGCAACACCGACACTTATGCTTTCAACCCCGCCTTCCAGAAGCAAGCGCCCTTCAACGTGGCCCACACTTACAACGAACTTTCATCGCATACGCAAAGCCTGCAGGCACGTGGGTTCTTCATCGCCAACACACAGGGTGCGAAAGTAATGGCCAGCGCCAACGGGTTACCGACAGAACTGGCTTCGGGGGCTTCGATTGGGCCAGGAGGTAATTTCGGCAAAGGCAAGCAGTACGGTCTACTATTCGGCTACTACTACCGCAGCAGATTCAAAGGAAACTTCCAGCCCAATCAGGGCGGATACGTCGGCTTTCAGTTTACTCAATCGGGACAACCTCACTACGGCTGGCTGCGCGTAAAGCTCGCAAAACAGAATGGTGCAAGATTCTCCGCTCCCGCGCTCCTGCTCTCTGAATTCGGCTACGAATCGTCGCCTAATACGTCTATTACAGCTGGAACCTGCGGGTCTTCCGCGGAATTAGAGGAGAGAGCCCCGTCTGCAAATCGAAACACGAATGTGGAGGCCAATCAGCAAACCGTGCCGAACGCGAGGGCCGTGTCCGCGCCCCTGGGCGCTCTTGCGTTGGGCTTCGAGGGCATCGCGCTTTGGCGAACGAAGAAGGTACAGTGAGATATGGGAGTGCTCGCGAAGGCTACGCTCCCACCAATTCCGTCTTCTCACTCGGCTCATACTCCACAATGTATCCGGCCACGGCACTCGCTGCGACCGTCAACGGCGAAGCGAGATACATCTGCCCCGGACCACTGCGGCCGGGGAAGTTGCGATTCTGCGCGCTGATCACCACCTGGTCGGGACGCGTCGAAACTCCCGGCCCGGCATTGATGCATGCCCCGCAACTGGGCTCGATCACATGCGCACCGGCTTTTTGAAATACCTCCAGATAGCCTTTGCGCAAGCAGTACTCGCGCGTTTCCTGGGATCCAAACTGGATGTAGAACTGCACCGAATCCGCCACGCGCTTGCCCTGCTTCAGCGCATCAGCCAGCACGGCGGCATACATGTCCATGTCTTCATTCTTACCGGCGGTGCAGGTGCCGCCGTAAGCAATCTCGATTGGTACGGGAGTGTTCAGGTCGCGCACATATTTCCCATTGCCGGGGTCACCCGGCGTCGCAACCATCGGACGAATCTCCGCCGCATCGAGCTCGATCACGTGCGCATACTGTGCTTCCGGATCGCTGTACAAGCCTTCAATCATGCCCTGAGCCTTTGCCCGATCCATCCCGCGCCGCTCCACCAGAAAGTCGACGGCCTTCTTGTCCGGAGCGACGATGCCGGTAAATCCACCTATCTCAGCCGCCATGTTCGTCATAGTGGCGCGCTCGTCCACGCTGAGCTCTTCAATCGCTTCGCCCGCGTACTCCATCACCTTGGCGAGCGCCTTGCCGCTGCGCACGTAGTCGAGGCTGAGGATCTTCAAGATGAAATCTTTCGCCGTGGCATTCGCATGCCGCTTCCCGCGGATCACGATCCTTACCGACTCCGGTACCTTCACCCGCACATCTTTTGTGATCCAGCCATTGAACACGTCGGTAGTTCCAATTCCAAAAGCCACGCAGCCGATCGCGCCCACGTGCGGCGTGTGCGAGTCCGAACCGATATTTAGCTGCCCCGGCAAAGCATAGCTCTCGAGCACGATCGAGTGGCAGATGCCCTCCGAGCCCTTGCGGTCTTTCAATTCTCCATGCAGTTTGATTCCCTGCTTGGCCGCGAAATCTTGCTGCTTCAGTTTGAGCTGAGTTGCCAGATCGAGCAGGCCAAGCTTCTTCTTCTCTTCCGAAATCACTTCATCGAGAAAGGTTAGATGATCGCGGAAAAAGATAATGCTCGAGGCGTCGTTGACCTTCGCATCCCTGCCGACATAGCGTTCAAAAAAGATGGCCGCCATGGGGGTAACGTATTCATGACTGAAGCGGAGGTCAGCCTCCGCAAATCCAGTGTCCCCCGGCTTCACCGCCGCAACGCCCACTTCGCCCTTTTCATTCTTCATGTGTCGCGCAAAGATCTTCTCGGCGACAGTCATTGGACGCTTCCCGGTTTTAATCGGCGGCAAGAACACCTTCTTCTGCATCCTCGCTACATTGAACGGAAACAGTCCGCCGTATTCGATTACTTGCCGGGTAATTTCGTCCTCGCCCGCCGTAAACTCGCTTAGCGGGATCTCCTCTCCGCCGCGAATCCTGTCAATCAACGAAAAATTCGTCGATGTCAGCACACCCAAGTTCTGGCAGTTCTGTTTGTAGATGCGCTCTATATTTTCGGCAATCACCACACGAATCCCAGCGCACATCTCCGCGTACGGCGATTGCTCGCGGCTCGACCCCTTCCCGCGCCGCTTCCCGCTGACCGCACACACGAATCCGCCCCGCTTCACATCACCACGCCCGATCGGGGTAACGCTGCCGCACTTCAACCCCAGATAGGGGATCTCGCCCAGCGTCTCGTCAAAATAAAAGCAGTAGTGCGCCGGAGTAATTTCGTCGGTCGAGATGTCGTCTCGCAGCTTGGGATTATTCGCTGGATTCTTCGCGTCCCAAGGCAGATCTTCACCAGCAAGTTGCCGCTTGATCAGTTCAGGATCTTCAGTGAGGAATAAGATGCGTCCGTGCAACCGGACTTGATCCGGCCGCTTTTCGATTTCGCGTTCCAGAAGAGAGTTGATCACGTTCAGCCTGTAGAAAAAAGATTCAGGGACAGGCAGAGCGGCTACCCATTCCCTGATTATTGTAACGCGGTCGAAGACTGGAAACTCATCGGCCTCGATTCTTAATGGTGAACATGCGCCGCCTTGTCAAACTTCTCTCCTGCAGGAATCGCCACAGCCAGCCGATTCTCCTTCGGCGCCAGCGGGCAGGTAGCATACGGGGTTACCGCGCATGGCGGGTTGTAAGCGCGGTTGAAGTCCAGAATCACCGTTCCGTTCACCACCGCGTCGGTGTCCAGAAAGCGTCCGCCGGGATAGGTGTCCGTCTTCGCAGTCAGGTCGTTGAAAACGAAAGATAGTCCCTTCGATGGATCGCCGCCGAGAGCAGTCAGCCTCTGCTGCTGGCCATTGATCCTGAACACGACCGTCCCCTGCACATACACTTTGGTCAGATCGCCAAGCACGTTAGGCACCTCGATCTCTTTCCTGCTGTCGAATGGCTCCCACGTTGCCATCACGCGATAATCTAGGTCGAGCGGATAGAACATCAGCCCCTTGAACTTCTTGACAGCTTCGCTTTGCAGATCTTTCAGGCGAATGCCAACGCGCACGCCTCGCACAATCACGTAGAACTGTAAAGTTCCCATTTTAACCGTCGAGATGTGCCCGGAGTTATCGGGATCTAACTTCGCAGTCGTCAGCGTATTGCCCGCCATTTCAGCCTGCGCTTCTGGGGCGACATGAATAGTGACGTCTTTGTTCTCAAGATCAAACTCTCCCGCACGCGCGGGACCTTTGGGAAAAACAATCGTATTCTCCGGCGCCGAGCCGAAAGTATTCGTTCCCGGTTTAAGCCAATAAAGCCCCGCCAGCGGCAGCCAGTTCTGCTTCAAGTCCTCGATCTGCTCCGCCTTCCATTTTTCAAACGACTGCACGTACGCCGCATCCGGCGCGGCCGGTGGAAGGCCGGGTACTGCAGCGAGTAGAACCGTGGCTCCAATCAGGATGATCGCGACCGCAACCAGCGTTTTGTTTGTCCTCAGCATCGATCGCGTTCCTCCGCTCGCTACGCGTCCGTTCTGTTCTTATCTCTGATACTCGCGTGGATCGGGCAGCGGTTCCATTCCGCGTCCAGCGAAGATTTCTTTAAACTCCCCCAGCAAAGCTTCATGCAGCAGGCCATTTGAGGCCAGAGTCTCCCGGCTATTGAGTTCAAATGGCGATCCATCAAAGCGCGTCACCCGGCCGCCAGCCTCCTCCACAATGAGCACTCCCGCCGCGGTGTCCCACGGATTAAGGTTGAACTCCCAGAAGCCGTCGTAGCGTCCGGAGGCGACGTTGCACAAATCGAGCGCCGCCGATCCCGCCCGCCGCACTCCGTGGGTGTGCAGCGTAATCTGATGGTAGAAATAAATGTTGGGATTCTTATGCCGCTTGTGGCTGGGAAAGCCCGTCGCCAGCAAGCTCTCTTTCAGCGTGGCGGTCTTTGAGACATGAATCGCTGACCCGTTGAGCCAGGCACCTCTTCCCTGCTCCGCGCTGAACAACTCATCGCGCGTAGGGTCGTAGACCACGGCGGCAACCAGGCTCCCTCGCTTTCCTGATAGCCGTTGCTCCAATCCCATAGAGACGCAGAATACGGGATATCCATGCGCGAAGTTCGTCGTGCCATCGAGCGGATCCACGTACCAGCGATAGTCGCTGCCCTGGTCACTGAGTCCCTGTTCTTCGCCAAGCACATCATGGGAAGGCCACCGCGCGAGGATGCGATCGCGAATCAGCGCCTCGGCCGCGCGGTCGGCGGCGGTCACCAGATCGGCATCACCCTTATATTCAATCTTCAGATGCTGATGAAAATAATGCATGAGGAGCGCGCCCGCCTCGCGGGCAATCTCTGACATGGCGGGAATAAAACTATCGTGATTGGAGGACATAAAATCAGGCTTCGGGCTGTGGCTTTCGGGCTCAGCCTTCAGCATTTCGCGCAGATGAAAACTACCTGGGGTACCCTTTCACGCGACTGCGGAAGAGGACTCATATCTGGTTGAAGGTCTAAAGCCGAGCCCGCAGCCCCGCTTTTATCTCTTGCCGCCGTCTTCCGCGATGTACATAATTTCGTGCTTGAAAATGAACAGGTTAGGCTCGCCCTGGCGGGTCAGACGGATCATGTGTTTGTCATAGTATTCAATCCAGCCGCTCACGGTCTGACCATCCATCAATTTGACGCTGACCGGCTTCTGCTTTTCACCCAAAGCCTTGAGAAAACTGGCTTCTTCAAAAGTCTCTTCCGGAGGTGGAGTCCGCCCGCGCTTGGCGGCATTAGGATTTCCCTGCGCTCGAAAAGCCATGCTGTCATTGTACACAAGGGGAGGAAGCAGATCGGTTCGTCCGGAAGAGAAGGATCTGCATATATCGCACTTCTATCGCGCTCGCGGGGATACAATGTCGGAAAAGTTATCTCCTGGTAAGGAGGCCTGCCGTGAAGCATCTCCCTTGCATTCTCCCGTTGGTGCTGGTCGCAGCATCCTCGGCCCTGGCCCAAATGACCCCCATACCGCGGGGAGTGCGCCAAGCCGATCAGGCTGAGACCCAAACCCAAAAAAACATTCCCCCGGCGATCACCCAGCCTGCCCATGTTGATGTGGCTAAGCTCCGCCAGGACGCCGACGAACTGGCCAAGATCGCCCAAACCATTCCCCCCGATGTCTCCAGCATTCAGAAGGGATTGCTTCCCAAGGATGTAATCGAAAAGTTGAAGCAGATCGAAAAACTCTCGAAGCAGCTACGTAAGCAGCTCAGTCCCTAGCCGGCAAGAGAGGGCGCGAAACGGTTGAGGGAGTGCGATACTCAAAATATTCTCCTTAGGGGGCGGCCGTGAAATCTATTCACTTTCTCGGAACTATCTTGTTGGTGGCAACGGTCATTTCAGCGCAAGAGCCGCGCCCTGCGGGGGTCCCTCCTGGTGCGGTGCAGGCGGGGCAAGCCGAAGAGAAAGCGACGCGCGATCTGCCTCCGCCCATTCCGGCCAAGCGTTCTCTCGATCTCTCGAAGCTACAGCAGGAAGCGGACGAACTCGCCCAACTCGCGCAGACCATACCTCCTGACGTTGGCGACATCAGGAAGGGAATGCTACCCAAGGACTTAACGTCAAAACTGAAGCAGATCGAGAAACTGTCGAAGGAACTGCGGAGGCAATTGAATCCATAACAGCAAAAAAAAACCACCAGCCTTGCGGGCTGGTGGTGGTTGGAACTAATCCTGCCCTAGAAGCTAATCTTCAACTGGAACTCCATCACGCGCGGGCCGCCCAGGCCAAACACGCCTGTGCCAACGCCTACGCGATAGGCATCGCTCTGCACGCTGTTAGTGGCGGATGTATAGCCCTTGGCAGTGCTGTTGATCGAGTTGCCGCCTTGGTTGAGCCAACCAGTCATCGTTCCTGGGGGCAGGTTGTAGTTGCTGAGGTTGAACATGTTGTAGAAGCCAACGCTGGGTTCAATCGTGAACCGCTCTTTGAACTTACCCTCCCAGGCCAGTTTGAAGTCCAACGCTTTGGTCCAGGTGAAGGGTAACTGGTTCGCAGGTGCGGTATTCAGTATCGGAGCAACCAAGCCGATCGAGTTCAGCTGTGAAGCCGTGAACAGACCAGCGGCTACCAACTGCTGCCCAGCCGGAGTCGGCGCACCGCCCTGGGTAGTGTTGTACTGGCTGATGGCGCCATTCAGACCGTTTACACCGAACGTTCGGCCGAACGCACCGTTCTTGGTTCCGGGAAGCGGATCGCTGACGAAGCCGCTGCCGGTAAAGTCGGTTTGGAAGATCTGGCCCGGAGATCCGGTGTTGCCAACAATGGCAGGACTGGAGAGCGGACTATAGAAGTGAGCGATCATTCCCAAACGGAATCCGAAGGGCACATCGACATTGCCGCCCCATGAGAGTTGGTGGGTGCGATCAAGGAGTGATGGACCCATGTAGCGCAGTGGATGATCGTTGTCGGCAGCCTGCAGAACGAAATCCTGATCGTTCGCTGAGACTGCATTGGAAGGGGCGGTATTGCCCTGGAACGCCGCCGGATTCACGAACTTGGACAGGGCATAGGATACCTGGAAGTTTGCCGACTTGACTCCCTTCATGGGGTTCGCTACGTTTTCGATCAACTTCATTTGCAGACCGTTGTAGACCGACCGGCTAATCGGATTTAAGAACAGCATAGCGTTGTAGTTCTGGTTAATGCCACCGAAGGCGCATGGGTGCCCAATTCCTCCAGCTGCGGCGTTTAAACAGGCTACGCCGGTGGCATCGCCGGGTGTACCTAACCCGTTTCCGAGGAATAACCCCGCGGCATTAGCTGCTCCCGCGTTTGTAATGACGCAGTTAACGGCAGCAGCAGCTGTCAGACCTGCACAGCCAGTAGTCGCGTTAGCCGCACCTTCAACTGCATCTTCCGCACCGGTGGCGTTGAAGCTGCTGACGTCGCCAATGTGGTTGATGTCCTGACCAAGCAACGCATGAGTTTCGACATTGCGAAGGAAATCAGCAGTCAGCACCATACCGTGACGGATCTCGCGCTGAATTCCGATGTTCATTTGCACTGAACGGGGGGAGATGTAGTTGGGAGCGAACAAACCGAGCGCCGGAGCTTGCCCAGCCGCTAGCGCGCCACCAACGTAGCTCCCGTTAACTAAGCCGGGAGAGAACGGGTAGGCAGCCTTCAGGCCGGTTTCGACGTTGGCTACGCCCTGTGCCGTGGCGGCAATCGTCGCCAATCCACCACTCGCAGTTCCGCAAGCGGTCGCCGGGAAAGAAAGCGTTCCGCCGGGAATAGCGACCGGGAAGGCGCTTCCGCCGAAACAGGGAGCAGTCGCATACAAGAACGCGCCGTTAGGCTCCCGGAGCGGACGGTCAAACAGAACATTGTTGAAGATCACATTCTCATAGAAGAGTCCGGCGCCGGCCCGAATGACCGTCCTGCCGTTCTTCGCGGGATCCCAAGCGATGCCCAACTGCGGCGCCCAATTCTGATTGGGCTGACGCACTGGGTTCCCATAGCCAGGGAACGCCGTATTTAGCGGAACACAAGGATTGGTAAAAGAGGCTGGACAGCCCGGAGGCCCCAAGTCGCTGTCGGTCCGACCCGTATCACGCGCCCAGCGCAAGCCGGGTGAGAGCGTCAAGTTGGGAAGAATCTTCCAAGAGTCTCCAAAGTAGAAAGCGAGGCGATTATCCGGTCCCAGGCCGCCAGCCGGGAAACCCAAAGCCGGCTGAAGCGTCGAGTAGCCTTGGCCGTTGCTGACGATGGCTTCGACCATGTTGTAATTCAGGGGATTCGAGGCGAGCGAGCCATCCGGACCAGGCGTACAACCGGCCGTGTTCAAGCTCGGTGTGAGACTGCAGCCGGCATTTACTCCGCTGCCGAACACGTTCGCGCTTGTTCCATAGAAGGCAGCCTGACCGCCGCCCTGAATGTGGTTCCAGCTTGCGCCGAAACGCAGGATATGCTTGCCGATAGCCTTGCTGCCATCATACTTCAACTGGTGGTCAGACTGCGGCGTGGTTTGCGGAGCCAGAAGGTTCGGACCTACCGTGAATGACCCAATATTGATGCTGACTGGAAAATTGGCGAAAGGAAGATCCGTTCCCCGGGTTGCATCCACGATCTGATTCTGGAATTTCAGATAGGAGAAGCGGATGGTGTGGGTGAAGCTGCCGGTACTGAAATCGGCGCCCCCAACATAATTTCGTGTGATGTCGCGGTTGTTATACACCTGAAAACTGGTGGGAAAGAACGTGGCATCGGTAGAGTTCTTAAAATAAGTGAAGCGGCCAAACAAGCGAGCGGTCTTCGTCAGCTGATAATCGATACGTCCAAGTAGCTCGTCGTCGATAAAAGGAGCCGGGAAGAAGCCAGAGTAAGCGGTGAACGGGAAGCTCTCCAAAACTGGAGCCTGCAAGTGTTGCAATGTCCGCTCCCCATCCAGGAAGAAGAAAGCCTTATCCTTAATGACCGGGCCGCCGAAGTTGCCGCCATACTGGCTGCGCTGGAAGTAAGGTGACGGCAAAATGGTGGCATGTGGGAGACTGGCCGATCCGACACCATGGTCGCGAAAGACGCCAAACGCTTCGCCGTGGTAGGCGTTCGTACCGGACTTGGTGGTCACGTTGACTGCGCCCGACGAGGTCAATTCATTCGAAAGATCAAGGTTCGACTGTGCGACCGAGAATTCCTGAATGGAGCTGGCCGGAATGTCTTCGGTTGTGGTGCCGACGGTCTCATCGGAAACGTCGACTCCGTCCACTTCGATGCGCGCCGTACGGCCGAATCGGCCACCGAATGAGATCGAGGAGTAACCCACTTTAGTTGGATCGAAGTTGGTTCCGTCCTGAATCTGAACGCCCGGCTCAAGCTGCGCGAGATCCAGGAAGTTGCGTCCATTTACCGGCAGATTCTCGATCTGCGAAGAGCTCAGAACGCCTTGCACCTCGGCTTGCTCCGTATTCACTGAAACGGCGCTGGCCTGTACGTCGATCACGGTGCTCTCTTGTCCAAGCTCCAGTTTCGCGCTGCCATTAGCCGTGTTGTCGACTTGGACGTTCATCGTCAACTGGGTCGTTTTGAAGCCTTTGGCTTCCACGCGCACCGTATAGGAACCCGGGACCAGGGCGCCGGAAGAGTACAATCCCGTCCCACTGGTGGTCGTTTTGATTGTCTGTCCGGTGGAACCGGTAATGGTCACCTTCGCGCCGGACACTACTGCCCCGGTGGAGTCGGTTACGGTACCTACGATATTGCCAGTCGAAACCGTCGTCTGGGCAAAAACCACAGACGAGAGGAGCAACGCAAACAAAGCCAGCAGCACGAATCGTGCGCCGGAGCGGGGGGAATTGAGCTTCAACATCGTAAACCTTCCTTTCGGAATTGTTCTCATGGGAACCTGTTTTTCGTCATGCTTCCAGAGTCTTGTCTTCCAGAAGCGTTATCAGAAGTTTTGAAATCTTCGCATCAGGGGATCGGAGCAGAATGCAAATCCAAACTTCGCCGCCGAAACTGACTCGACGTTCTCTTCCCTAACTGAAGATGATTCTGAATGAACTAAAGCAATTTTCCAGCCAGCCTAGGGTCATTCTGGGAATTTATAGGTATCTGCATATTATTCAGAGGCTTACGACGCGTCTTAACGAAAACAGGAGGAGACACCCAAACGTCTTAGCACCTTAGAAATCCTAAAAACTGTATTTCCAATCTGCAAAAGAAAATTCCGCGACGTTAATGTCCGAGTTAACAACGCCGTCGGCCATGTTATGTCTTGAGATATCCGAGGCAACGGTATGCGAAGGGAATCAGAAATCAGACTTGAAAGTGTAATATCCAGCCCGGTTTCGGACGTGATACGCGGCAGAGTCGCCGGGGCCGGAGACGTTGACCTGAATGCGCCGGAACTGGGAGTTCGACAGCCGCTGCGATGGGTAGTAGGCCAGTAAATACTGGGTGCGAAGCTCGTCGCTGATCTGACGGAAGGCGTCATCCAGCTGCGACATCGAGGTGGCGTAGTAGTACTTGCCGCCGGTATCTTCCGAAAGCTGAATGAGGGCGTGCTCGCCCCCGGTTTCACGTCCAGCGCTGCTTTCGATGGGTACTACGATGATGCTGTAGACGATGCTCTCGGCCTCTTCGGCGGCGCGCCCCGCTTCCTTGTAATCC